>Ga0302193_10004996_pt1 | contig 10418 bp, 8 predicted proteins | sample II_Bog_E3_3_FD_200228 | JGI IMG/M metagenome (GOLD analysis project Ga0302193, IMG submission 200228) | Peat permafrost microbial communities from Stordalen Mire near Abisko, Sweden - II_Bog_E3_3 | ecosystem: Environmental > Terrestrial > Soil > Wetlands > Peat | place: Sweden: Abisko, Stordalen...
TTCACCCAGAAAAAGTTCATCTGTATCGCAATACACACCGTCAGACGGTTACGGGACTAACCGTGAACACTCGTGTAAATGTACCCCGCAAGTTTATCAGGGAAATTCGGGCGATGATTTGCGACTGGAGAAAGAATGGCCTCGAAGCTGCCGAGGAGACACACCACCAGAAATTCTATCGTCGGCCAAGTCGGCTCGGTGCGAAAGCGACCTTGCCAAGAATCATTGAGGGAAAATTGAATTTTCTTAAGATGATTCGCGGAAATGATGACCAAGTGCGACGAAATCTACAACGACAACTAGTCAATGAGTGGCCTGAATACCAAAAAGTAATGGAAAAGGAAAATAGCGAACTCAACATGCGTGACTTGTTCATCTCGCACGCTACAGAAGACAAAGAATACTTTGTGCGACCGTTGGTTAAAGCTCTTATCCACGAGGGGGTTAGCGTATGGTATGACGAATATGAACTCACAATTGGGGATGACCTGCTTGCCAAAATTAATGATGGCCTCGCAAAGTCTCGTTACGGTGTTGTCGTGCTCTCTCCAAACTTCTTCCATGTAAAGAAAACCTGGCCCGACCGTGAAGTTGGGGCTCTGTTCGCTCAAGAAGATGCCACCAATCGTCCGAGGGTTTTGCCAATTTGGCACAATGTTGACCAACCACTAGTCGCTGCTAAAAATCCAATACTAGCCGGTAAATTGGCTTGGAAGTCGACGGAGTTCACCCCAGCAGAGCTTGCTGTTAAATTTCGAGATTTTCTGAAGACCAGAAGACTCTAGCTTGTTGATGGAGTTTACATGAGTTACCACCCCTACACCGAGGACCAGTTGGTCGAGCAACCAGCCATCGCGCTCTTTGCGGAGCTGGGCTGGAATACGGTGACGGCGGATGAGGAAACCTTCGGTCCCATCGGAACGCTGGAGCGTGAGACCAAGTCTGAGGTAGTGCTGATTCCGCGGCTTCACGCCTCACTCCAGAAACTCAATCCCTCTCTCCCTCCTGAGGCCATTACCAAAGCCATTGATGAACTGACACGGAACCGGTCGGCGATGAGTCTGGAGGCGGCAAATCGTGAGGTGTACCAATTCCTGAAGGAGGGCATCACGGTATCGATCCCCGATCCGGAACGGGGAGGCCAGAAAACTGAACGACTGAGAGTCATCGACTGGGAAGATCCCGCAGCCAATGACTTCCTGTTGGTGAGCCAGTTTAGCGTCACCGGTGCCCTCTACACCTGCCGCCCGGATCTGGTCGGCTTCGTGAACGGCCTCCCTCTGGTGGTGATCGAGCTGAAGAAGCCGGGTGTTCCCGCCCGCAATGCCTTTGACGATAACCTGACCCACTATAAGCAGCAGATCCCGTCGCTCTTCTGGTATAACGCTCTCCTCATCGCCTCGAATGGTACGGAGAGCAGAGTAGGATCGCTGACGGCGGACTGGGGAAGATTCTTCGAGTGGAAGCGTGTTGAGCGCGAGGATGAGCCGCGACGGGTTTCACTGGAAGTGATGATCCGCGGCACCTGTGATCAGACTCGCCTGCTGGATCTAGTCGAGAACTTCACCCTTTTCTCGGAACACAAGGCTGGGCTCGTGAAGATCATCGGGCAGAATCACCAGTTCCTCGGGGTGAATAACGCTATCACTTCCATGCTGACGGCTCGTTCCATGGGGCATGGGAGAGGTGGTGTCTTCTGGCAAACTCAGGGAAGCGGCAAGAGTTTCTCGATGGTCTTCTTCGCCCAGAAGGTGCTCCGCAAGCACGCGGGCAACTGGACCTTCGTCGTCGTGACAGACCGAGTGGAACTCGATGACCAGATAGCCAAGACTTTCAAGGCCACGGGAGCTGTGGGCACTGCCGAGGGGGATCAGTGTCATGCGGGAAGTGGCACACAGCTCCGGGAACTCCTGAGAGGGAACCATCGCTATGTCTTCACCCTCATCCAGAAGTTCCAGACGCCGGAGGTGCTCTGCGAACGCTCCGATGTGATTGTGCTCACGGATGAGGCCCACCGCAGCCAATACGACACTCTGGCGCTGAACATGCGTGCTGCCTTGCCCAAGGCAATGTTCCTTGCCTTCACGGGCACACCACTCATTGCAGGGGAAGAGAGAACCAAGGAGGTTTTCGGGGATTACGTCTCCATCTATGACTTTCAGCAGTCAGTTGAGGATGGAGCGACGGTGCCGCTCTTTTACGAGAACCGCACCCCGGAACTCCAGTTGGTGAATCCGAATCTAAACGAGGATATTTACAAACTTATCGAGGAATCGGAAGTCGATCCCGATCAGGAGAAAAAGCTGGAGCAGGAACTTGGTCGCCAATACCACATCATCACCCGTGATGATCGTCTGGAGACGGTGGCCAAAGATATCGTAAGCCATTTCCTCGGACGAGGGTTTCAGGGAAAGGCGATGGTAGTTTCCATCGATAAGGCCACGGCCCTGAAGATGCACGATAAGGTTAGGCGACTTTGGGGAGAGGAGACCGCAAGGGTGAAGAGGGAACTTGGGGCTTATCAGCTCCCCTCCGAAAAGAAAACCGAACTTGTCGCACGACTGGAGATCCTGGAGGAAACTGATATGGCGGTGATCGTCTCCCCTGCTCAGAACGAGATCGAGCAAATGCAGAAACAGGGGCTCGATATCGTCCCTCATCGCCAGCGGATGAACGCCGAGGAGCTGGATGAGAAATTTAAGGATACCGAGGACATGCTGAGACTGGTTTTTGTCTGCGCGATGTGGCTGACCGGCTTCGATGCACCAAGCTGCTCGACAATCTATTTGGATAAGCCAATGCGGAATCACACGCTGATGCAGACCATTGCGCGGGCAAACCGTGTTTTCCCCGGCAAGCACAGTGGCGTGATTGTGGACTATGCCAATGTCTTTGCTTCCCTGGAAAAGGCCCTTGCTCTCTACGGAGTAGGCAAAAATGGGAGCACACCAGTGCGCAATAAGGAGCAGCTTGCCGAGGATCTGAAAAAAGCCATTGAGGAAGCCTCACAATTTTGTGGCGCTCATGGAGTCGATCTTCCTGCCATTGAGAACGCAAAGACTGGGAGCATGGAGCGGCTCTCAGGGATCGTGGAAGCCGTGAATCTCCTGATTTCGCCAGATCCCTTGCGGAAGGAATTTCTGGCCCATGAGCTGATCGTCCGCACCCTATTCGATGCGGTGAAACCAAGTCCGGCGGCGCTGGAGCATCTAGCCCGAGTCCATTGCCTGGAAGCTATTGCGGAGGCAATCCAGGCGCAAATCAATCCGGGTTCGCCGGATATTTCCGGCGTGATGGGGAAGATCAATGACCTGCTGGATGAGTCCATCGAAGGAGTTGAGATTTCCGGGAAGCCGCTTCCGTTGCTCAATCTTTCCCAGATCGATTTCGATCTGCTGTCAAAACGGTTCAAACAGGCGAAATACAAGAATATCGAACTGGAGGCTCTGAAAGCCTCGGTGGGGGCGATGCTAGATCGATTGATCTATCTGAATCCGACGAGAGCGGATTTCCGGCAGAAATTCGAAGAACTGATCGAGGCATACAACACTGGCAGCAAGTCCATTGAGCAGCTTTTTCACGATTTGGTGAATCTGACTCGCACCCTTTCTGATGAACAGACCCGGCATGTTCGGGAAAACCTCGCGGAGGAAGAGTTGACGGTCTTTGATCTTCTGACCAAACCGGGACCGGAACTTACCAGTGAGGAAAAGGAAGAGGTCAAAAAGGTGGCCAAGCTTCTGCTGGAACGATTGAAGCAGTTGCTGACCCTGAACTGGCGTCAGACCACGCAGGCCCGCGCCCGTATCAAAGATGCTATTGAGTCCACCTTGGATGAGGGGTTGCCCCGAACTTATGCCCCCGAAATCTACAAGAAGAAGTGCGGCGTCGTCTTTGAGCATGTCTTTGAAGCCTTTCCGAATGAATGGCGGGAGGAACAGAAAAGCGCCGTAGGGTAATGGAGGGCGTTGCAGTCTGACCTCCTTCTTTTACTCCCCTCACCCCCCTCGTTTTGCTTCTTTTGTAATACCTGGCGCTTCAGATAGCGGGAGTGATTTCCACACTCCCCTCACCCCGCTTGATTGGCAATGGATGAACCAGACTACGAATGAGACGAAAGAAACCGGTGCAGATTCCATGCCCGTCGCGCCTGCCAGGAGCGCCAATTTAGGTTGAATTTCCCCTCATCATTGTCACGTCGAACACCCGCTAGGATTGCAGATGCTCCGAAGGGATCAGTTCCTCGTCCCTCCTTTTCCGCTACACGTTGGAGTGAATTCCATCCACTTGACCCGAGCGATTTCAAGTAAACCAAATCGATTCGGCACTCAGGATCCTTTTCCGATCGTGAAACATTGTATTCGGCAGCCATGGCTCCCAAATCAAGGAATTGCACAGTGTAGAAAACCGTGAAAACCAGGGCAAAATTCGCTCCAAAAATCCAAAGGAGTGACTTTTCCCGAAGGATTTTCCAGGAAAGCAGGAGGAACCCTCCCCCCACGATCAGGAGAAATATTAAAACTGAAATCCTTTGAGAGGTCAGGTTGTAGGCATCGACATAGAGTTTCAGCCGGAGGGCGATACTGGTCAGGAGGAAAAGATTCTGCCCAATCCAGACCCAAGCGGTGATACGCAACAAGGTGCGTCCGGAAAGTGACTCATCCTGGTTGAACAGAATGATCAGGACGAGTGCCGAGAGAAGAGTAGCTGCAATAAGTTGCGCTGTGCCTTGATGGACGAACTGGGCATAGGTGACACCCTGGGGAATGCTTTGGTGAGTCCAGAGAAAGAAAGCATCGATACTGTTCGCTGCACAGAAGAGGGCGTTCAATGCTGCAAGGATCAGAACGCTGCGCCAATACGCAAGAGAGGGTTTAGCCGGTTTCCGAAAGCGCCCAATCCGATCCATCCATGCCCACCAGAAGCGACCTGTTTGTGCAGGTCTGATCAGTGCCAAGGAGAGTAGTGTGACGAAGGTCCAGAAAATCACCCGCCCAATGGAAAAATCGAAACTTGTGAGCCACTTCCAGAACTCAGAGAAAAATTGATTTACCCATGTTCCAAGAATGGCATTGCCGGCGCCGAGGATGAGAGCAAAGAGTGCGGTGAGCAACACGACAGGTAGAACCACCCCTGCAAACCACCCGAAGATTCTGAGTATGCCTGTTGAAGATGAAGGAAGCAGGCTCATCGTACTGCTTCGAATCCATAGGATGCGTCCGGGAAATTGGAAAATAGCACCCACTTGGGATAGCCATCGCGCCCAGAATTGAGGCCGGTCACAGAAAAATGTTTCCCCAGCGAGTATGGTAAAGAGCGCAAGCAGGACGCAGATGTTGGTAAAGCTGATTTCTAGTGCCGAGGAGATCAGGGCGCCGAACAGCAACACCGATAGCAGAAGTGTCTTTCGGCTCAGGATAGTGGCTCGTGTTCGGCTCACGAGGATGACGATCATCAAAATCAGCCCGAACAGACTTAATGAAATCCCGGGTACCACTCCCCAGAACAAGAAGTCAGCAGCAAAGACCGTAAGGATCGATCCAGTGATTGAGAGGAGGAGCTGTCGCGGAGAATCTTTTGGTGGGAGTGGTGGTGGAAATGATGTGTTCATGGATGGTGTGTTTTGTAGTTACTTTGTGACGCAAAGCTTTATGGCAAAGTTTTAGCCTCGTGCTTTCAGAATCAATACCTCCAACAGGTTGAGGTAGCCTTCAAAAGCAACTCTCCCTTTGGCGGTGATGGAATAGGTTGTTTTGGGTCGATCCGGGATATCCTTGGTGTAGGAGACATATCCGGCTTGATGTAGAGTGCGAAGGTGGCTCACCAAATTGCCATCACTCATATTCAGCTCTGCCTTTAAGTCCTGAAATGGCCATCCTGAGCGGGTTGCAAGCAGGGTCATAATTGCAAGACGCCCTTTCTCATGGATGACCTTGTCGATTTGGTCAAAGTCCATCAGGGTTGCGCCACAGTTAGGGCTTTTTGATGCCGGATTGAGCGGGAGACGAGGGCTGCGTAGAGCAGATGATATCCTCCGAACGTTGTAGCCATGATAGCGGATGGAAAATAGTAGATAGGATTCCCTTGGTTCTCCATCTCGCAGAACGTGAAGACTGCAAACGGTATGGCAATCAGTACGACTAACGCACTGAGCAGGAATGCCCAACCCAGAAGAATGATTGATCGGGGTGCAAAATGCTGGGTCCCGAGAAGTCCGATTCCATAAAAGAGCATCCAAAGAGGAACCGCTATGTAGCAGAATATAGGATGATAAGCCTGAGTGAAATCTAAGAAAGCCATGATACCGGTAAGCACACCAGCAGCTAGAAACGCCGGCGCCATACCCCTGATTGCAGAGAGCATCGCAGGAGAAGGAAAAGTAGTCCCTGCTCTCCTTGCTTCCCTATATAGGAGCACCGTATTTCCAATCGCCGCCAATACCAGCACCCCCAACCAGAGTGGAAGAAACCCCCTAACCGATAAAACTAAATTGCCGGTGTGGATGAGACAAAGGTTGAGGAGAAATGCTGCCACACTCACAATTCCTGCCCAAGTTGCCGAAGGCACGGAGATGGATCGGTAGGTGGCCGTGCGCTCCATCAAGGAACGGATGATCCTCAGGTTTTCTTCGGCTGATTGGTTCAAGGACATAGTTGCTTTGTATCACAAAGCTTCCGACTAGCAAAAGATTTTTGTCTTTTTAGGAGCCGGAGAGGGAATGCACCCCGCCTAACAGAAGAAACCGAACTACCTCGGTAATGGAGTTTCATGCAGAGTTACTGGTGGCTATCGGTTAGCTGCAGATACCTATGGTCCCTGAAGCTTTCGCATGCGTCGGGTGAGCGATAGGCAATAAAGCAGCGGTAGAAGGCCAAAGAGCCCAAATGAACAATCAATGAGAGTCCAGAAGAGTGGAATCTGACGGATCGGCCCGCAGATCAGTGCGAGGGGAAACACCGCGATGCAAGCGGCAATGCCACAATAGAGAACCCACTCGTTCTTGAGGGGATCGATAAAAGGTCCAATGAAGAAGAGGGCAATAATTAGATGTCCAAAAGCTAGCCAGTCAGTTCCGTAAGCAAGAAAAGGGTAATTTGCGTATGTCTGTTGCAGTCCGAAAAACACAAACCCTATCCAGTGTTGAAGTCCTGAAAGAGATTTGTATCCGGCTGGGTCAGAAATGCCGATCCATGACGATATTAAAGATAGTTCGTGTAAAAGCGGAAATGCAGTAATTCCCGAGAGAATCAGTCCCGTGATGAAGACGGACAAACTTAATCGATATCTCAGGAGCAATGTCATTTAGTTCACTCTAATGGCCTGAACTGAGCGACAACATGCACGGCATACCCATGCAGCCCGTCTGTCCTAATTGTGTTCGCTCCAGTGATTGGTTAGGAAATTTCTTCATTCTCTGACCATCTCGCATAACTCCACTGATCCTCCGTGGACGACAATGGGATGCTGCTGGAGTAAATCCAATATCTTCTGTTTATCCTCAGAATCAAATCGCATGTAGCCGATAATTTCATGGGATGGCTTGGCGGATGTATCACCTATAATAATTCTGGCGTCTTCGATCCCACTTCCGCCTTTAAAAAGTCCGCTTTCTCGACCGACTTTAAAAAAAGTGTTCCATTCTTCTTCGGAAGAAGCGCTTCTGGCGTTGCCGTGAATAAGGAGTAGGTATTGGGTCATGTTTTTTCTGAACGTCTGGAACTGAGCGACGGCGGTGAAGTCTTTCGGCTGAGAAGGTATATCCAGACTCCATTCCACGCCGCAACTACCCCGTATGAAATAAGAAACACCATCGGTGTAGGCTGGTGGTGTGAAAACCCCCATGCAAATGATGCTCCGCTGTACACCGTGCTAATGACCAGCAGGACTATACCAAGGTTTCTCGCCCAAGAGAACCTGCGTTGGATGCCGATTCCTGCAATAAGGAACGCGGCATTCAGGGTATACTCTCTACAATACGAGCCAATCCGATACGCGAGACTCTTCGCCTCGAACTCTGCGAGGTGAGGACCAAAATGGAGCGTTGTAATGACTATCCCCATCCCAGCAATAAGGATCAGATACCATGCGGCAATCTTTAGATTTATTGTCATCGGAGTCCGTTCCCGTGATTGGATTGGATCGATCATCGTTTAATCTCTACCTGGGCTTGCTCCGACCATTCATTGTGCCTACCCGGTATGGCAAAAAAGTGAGCATTGGGAATCTGGTTCGCCAAAGCCTTGGCATGATCAATCGGGATGACCGTGTCGTCAGTGGCTCCAAATATGTCCACTGGTCCAGTGAAGTGTTTCATGGATTGCACATTGTCCCATTGATCACGAAGCAGCAACCGGACTGGAAGAAATGGGTAATGTCCGGCAGCCACATTGGCCAAGGTATCAAAGGGAACCACAAGCACGATTTTGTCTGGTGGAATTTTCTCCTGAGCAAGGGAGCAGGCCGGACCGGAGCCGATCGATTCACCCAGCACACAAACCGGGGTGTTTGGATATGTCGATCGTAAGAGCTCATACGCTTCTGATGCTGCCTGATTGATCGATTTCAGTGATGGTTTGCCTGGACGAGAGCCATATCCAGGGTATTCCAGCACATAGAGGGAGTCCTTATCGGATATCCGGGGCAAAACATAATCTTTCTCGGAAGCTTGTCCGCCGTTGCCATGCAGCATTAGCCACACGGTCTGGGCATTGGGTACCAGCCTGCAAAAGCCAATGGTACGCTCACCCTCCCTCCAGGGGGTCATTTGCGTAGAAGGGGCAACGTGTGTCGGGAAAAAGAGCATCGAGCGTTGCCGAAAGTAAACGATCACAACGAGGCCAACGTAAATGAGGAGAAGTACTCTCACTACCCGTATCATAGGGCTAACAATAGTTGGAATTGGCATGATGACGAAGTCCAGCAGCTAAGTTTACCGCTTGGATGTAGCGATCACTATGGGAACTAGTGGGCAACCTGTGTGGATATGAGATGTCCGGAAACGAAGCTACCTCGCTGATCGGTTCCTGAGAATTCCGTGAAAGTGGTATTCAACTCAAAGGTAGCTGATTTGTCCTCATTGCTAACCAACTCCAATTGAGATTGTCCGGCCAATTTCCAATTCCAAGTCCAAGTCTTTTGCTTGTGATTTTTCTTAGAAGTGTAGGTGGCTTTTCCTTCAGGCATCAATTTGAGTTCTCCGACGATTCCGGAATCGATTTCCCATGACCAAACACTCCCCGACAACTTTGCTTCCAACCGGGTATCCTTAGTTGGAAGGGCCTCGGGAGCCGAAGTTGAAAGGGAGGCGGGTGTGGGTGTTACGCTTGGTGAGGGAAGAGGAATTGGTGTAAGTGAAGGCGCTGGAGCGGCGGACGACGGAGTCGGAGAAGCTGTCGCGGGTGTCGGTGTCGGAGCCGGGGGTTTGGTCAAATACGAAAGCGAGCCAAAGAGGAGACTTTGCAGAAGTGTTTTGCCGCTGTTGTCTGCGCATACTGGCAACGACACTTCGATCTTTGCTCGGGCTTCCTCATTTTTTCCCTGCATGAGGTCATGAAGAACGATGGGGGTGATCGCCTGTGCCAGATAAGGATTATTCTTATGCTTGAGCAGCTTGCCGGAGGACTCTTGCCAGCTTTCCGATCCGGAGAGGATGGGCATGACGAGGGAGTAAATTGGAACATCATATTTGATGTTGAGGATTTCCTTGAAAACTGCCTGCTGCGCGGCGGAATCATGGCGTTGGATGGCGCAGAGCAGGAGGATGTTTTTGCCGATCAAATTCATCGGACGGAGCTTGTCAAACTGCCTGGCAACCTCTTCGGCCTTGTCCCACTCCCCCATCATCGGATAGTAGCCAGCCAGTTCGGCCAGATACTCCGCAGGAGCGGAGGATATATCCACTGCGGCCATTTCCTTAAGGGGCTTACCCGCGATCATATAGTCCATCTCATTAAGGGAATCGCGCATCCCTTGACGCTCATAGAAGTAGGCCAGAGGCAGGTAAGTTTTTTGGCGAAACGTAAAGGATTTAAGAAGACGTTCTGCACGGCCAAGTTTGCCAGAACGCTCAAGTTCCATTTCTGTTTTAAAGCCCTTGTTTATGCCGTAATAATCGCACAGATTACGGCAGAATTTCTCGCCCTCGTCTTTGTCAGTGGAATAGAAGTCGTAATCTAGCATTCCATAGAGGTCATAGAGCATTTTTTTTGTCAGCGGCTTTTCTTGTTTAGTCATGGCAAGATAGCAAAGTACGTTCTCATCATGAACCCATTCCGGGTCGTTCTCGGAGATTCTCTTTTCAAGAGCTTCTTTTGCGCGTTTATAATCCACATCGAGCTTGAAGATGTCTTTTCCCAGGAACTGGGAGTCGCTGTAAAAAAGGAAGGCATAAAGGAGATCCCCTTTCTCGGAGGGAAAAC
>Ga0302193_10005000_pt1 | contig 10413 bp, 7 predicted proteins | sample II_Bog_E3_3_FD_200228 | JGI IMG/M metagenome (GOLD analysis project Ga0302193, IMG submission 200228) | Peat permafrost microbial communities from Stordalen Mire near Abisko, Sweden - II_Bog_E3_3 | ecosystem: Environmental > Terrestrial > Soil > Wetlands > Peat | place: Sweden: Abisko, Stordalen...
GGGCGCACTGTACTTCGTGCTGCGCATCAGCCCGTACCTTACCCTGGTCGCACTCGCGCCGATGCCCATCGCCAGCATCCTGGTGCAGTATTTCGGCACTCGCATTCACGACCGCTTTGAGCGCATTCAGGCCAGCTTTTCCGATATTTCCGCACAGGCCCAGGAGAATTACTCGGGGGCGCGCCTCATCCGCGCCTTCGCTCGCGAAGAATCCCAGATCGGGCTCTTCGAACGGCTCAACCGCGAATACATTGCGCGCTCCCTGCGGCTCGTCCAGCTTATGGGCATGCTGTGGCCCACGCTTGAGTTCATTCTCGGCGTCTCGATGGTCATCACCCTGCTTGCAGGCGGGCATCTGGTTATCGCCCATCGCATTACAGTGGGCGAATTTGTAGCCTTCAATACGTACATGATCATGCTGATTTGGCCCATCATCGCTGTGGGCTGGGTGGTGAATCTGTTTCAGCGCGGGACCGCTTCGATTCAGCGTATCGATGAATTGTTGCAGGCCGAACCGGCCATCAATGACAGCGCCGCCGATGTTTCCATTCCTGGTGACGCAATGCTGCACGGCGAAATTGAACTCCGCAATCTTAACTTCAGTTATACGGAGACGCCGGTGCTTCGCGGCGTGAGTCTTAGAATTCCTGCCGGCTCAAGCCTTGCCATTGTGGGTCCGACGGGCGCGGGGAAATCCACACTCGTGAATCTGCTTTCGCGCCTGTACGAGGCGCCAGTGGGTTCGCTGCTGATCGATGGCCGGCCGGTCCGCGATTATCCGCTTGCTGTCCTGCGCCGTAACATTGGCATGGTTCCACAGGAGACCTTTCTTTTTAGCGAGACGGTTCGCGCCAACCTGACGTTTGGCGCTGCGGATGCGGGTGCGGAGGAGATGCTGTTAGCGGCGGAAGCGGCCCATATCCGCCAGGAAATTGAGGAGTTTCCGCAGGGCTTTGAAACGATGGTGGGCGAACGTGGGGTGACACTGTCAGGCGGACAGAAGCAGCGCTGCGCTATTGCGCGAGCCCTGTTGCGGCGGCCCGCCATCCTCATCCTCGACGACGCGCTTGCCAGCGTGGACACTTATACCGAAGAACGCATACTTGGCGGCTTGAGCGCTTACACGTCGGCGTCCACCACGATCCTTATTTCCCACCGCGTTTCCACTGTGCGCCATGCCGATCAGATCGCAGTGCTAAACCAGGGCCGGATCGTCGAGTTGGGGCGGCACGAGGACTTGCTGCTTCGCAACGGCTATTACGCTGGCCTCTATGAGAAGCAGCAACTGGAAGAAGAGTTGACTGTGGCGGGATGACAAGAACAGGGACCAGGGACTGAGGGACTGGGGAACAGATCGCTGCGGTGTTCTCCGGGGCAGAATGTTTACCCGCGGCGATAGAAGTCGGGTTGGTTATTCGAGTCCCTTAGTCCCTAGTCCCTTAGTCCCTGTTCTTCACGCATTCCATCGTGAACCGCCGGCATAATCTGCGCCGAAATCGTCGGCCCCAAAGCCGTTCTGTCGGCGCCCGGAGTTGATTTCGATCACCTGGGCCGGAACGGGATTGACCTCGGGATCTTTCGCCACCTGCCGCCATGCATCGCGGACGTTGCGCACACAGTCAATTGCATGCTCGAACTTTTGCCGTGATGCCGACTGCGAAGCTTGCAAAATCTCCGAGAAGATCGAGACATAGAATTCGCTCAGTGCCTGCGCGGGCCGTCCACCCACATCCATGCGCAACCGCGCCTGCAGGTGAATGATGATATCAAGTGCCCGTTTTACTGCTGCTCGCCGGGCGTTCTGATCGCCTCGCTCCACCGCCTGATTGGCGGCATGTAGAAACCGGAGAATTCCATCGTAGAGCGCGACCACCAGATCCACTGCAGAAGCGCTTTCCAACGCATGTTCCTGATAACTTCCCATCGGGATAAAGCTCCTTAACCGCCTGAGTTTTGGTTATATCCTGTGATCGCCGAGTAGAGTTCGTTTACGCCATCCAACTGCGAAGGCAACTGCTGCATGATCTCGTTGGCACTGTCCAGTTCTGCAGTCAGGCTAGTCTGCTGCGCTGAAATGTACATGTTCTCTTTTGATATATCGGCATTCAGCGTCGATTCGATATTGCTGTTTGAACTGGAAGCGAGCGCCAGAATGCCGGTGCCCGCCGTCGTGCCGGATTCGGTCAGCATGTTAGAAAATGTTTGACCCCAGCTGTTTGCGTTCTGAAAGAAGCCCACCACGCCGGTATAGTCCGAGTTCAGGACCGAATCGAGAGAGGTCGCGTCAAGTGTCAACGTGCCATCGTTATTAACGCTGATGCCCAGAGTGGTCAGGCTATTGATGTCCGAGCCTTCGCTGTTGTAATTGAGAGCGGTTGTTGTTGTCGCGTCGGTAATCGAAGGGGTCACCTTCACCGCGCCGTTCGATCCCTGCGTGTACGACACCAGCTCAAGCTGCGATCCAGTGCTGCCGGTCACCACGTTGGCAGAGACTCCGGCATAGGATGCGTTGATCGCGGCGGCCAGACCCGCGAGGTTGTTGTTTCCGGTCGTAGTTGGAACCTGAATGGTCTGCGTCGTAGTGTCCGCAATGCTTGAGGTCACGGTCATCGTGCCGGTGCTTCCTGGGGTTTCAGAGGTTAGCGACAGGGTCGACGAACCATCGGTGTTCGTCACTACCACCGCATTTGCCCCGATGTGGGACAGGTTGATGGTCTGGGCAAGTCCCGCGAGCGTGTTAAGGGTAGGTGTGGTGGCGCCTAGAGAGAAACCGTACGCTGGGCCGCTTCCAACCTGGATGGTTATGGAGCCGGAAAGTGTGTCGTTCGCGTTTAGGATCGTGCTCAGGGTTCCCGTCGAGGTTGTCTCCGCGGTCTTCGTCGTCGCGTCCGCGTCGGTGCCCACCACACCGGAATAACCCATGGGAATACCGCCAGCCAGCGAAATATTGATCGATCCGGTCAGCGCGTCCGAAGAGTTCTTGACCGTATCGAGATATCCGTTGGGACTCTCCGTGTTCACACCATTCATCAACTGCTGTTGCAGCAAAGAGAGCGTGGGAGAGCCGAACAGAGGTTCGGGAGTGCCCGAACTGGTGTTCCCATCCTGCGCATTCATGGCGCTGACCAGCGAGTTGTAATCGGTAACGAACTGGTTCACCGTGCTTTCCACATCGGTATTGTCGTTGCCAATAACCACCTGCACTTGCGCGCCGACTGCGCTCGGGGCCAGCAGTTGGAAGGTGACACCGGGAATCAGATTGGCGACCGTGTTCGATGGACTGTGAATGTTGGGCTTGCCGTCAATCGTCAGGTTCGCATCCACGCCGGTCACCGAAGAGGTGTAGCCCAACGAGCTCGAACCCGAATCGATAAGGTTCGAATCCACCGCCAGCGTCCCGGCGCTTCCGGGAGTCGCGGAAGTCAGCGAAAGGCTCACCGTGCCGTCGCTGTTGGGCACTGTCGTTGCATTCACCGTCCCGGAAGAGTGGGTTTGCACATAGGTTGCAATGTCTCCGATCGTCTCGCCGCCGCCCCCGGCTGCCGCCACCTGGCCCATGGTGAACGAAATCGGCGTTCCGCTACCCACCTGAATTGACATCGTGCCGCTGAGGTCGTCGGTGCTTGCGACTCCGGTCAGCGTACCGGTTGAGGTCGTCGCGGGGATTGATCCGGATGCGTCCGCGCCTGCCGTACCCGCGTAACCCAGGATTTGCCCGACGCCGGCGAGCGAGCTGTTGCTGACCGTGATATTCCCGGTGCCTCCAGAAGTCCCTGAAGTCAAGCTCAGCCATGTGCCCGACGAATCGCTTTCCACATTGGCAGTGACGCCCACGCCTGACGAGTTGATCGCGGTTGCAAGGTCTGAGAGAGTATCGGCCCCGCTCCCAGTGTAAGTCGTGCCGGCGATCGATGTGCCCGCGCCGATCACAAAAGTCTGTGCCGTTCCGCTGCCTACCTGCAGTGTGAAATGTCCTGATAGCGTGTCCGACGAACTGGAAACTTCCGCCAGGTATCCGCTCGATGTCGCCGCCAGACTGTTCACCACCACCGTATGCGTTCCCGCAACCGCCGTCGAGTCAGCCGCAGTCAGCGACAGTACATTCGTGTTGGAACTGGAACCCGTCTTCAATGCCAGAGTGCCTTCCGCGTCGGTCAGCGAGCTCATGTCGTTGGAGAGTGCGGAAAACAGTGTCCCCAGACTCGAAATCGAAGTGTCCTGACTCTGCAACGCAGTCAGCTGCGTATTCCAGGGAGTTTCAACATTCTTTAAATTGCCCACGATCTGGGCAACGGTCGAACTCACGTCGAACCCGGCCCCGCTAGTTGGCGACCCAAAACTAATTCCTACAGTGCCCATCGCACCCTCCGGAAAGAAATAGAGCAGCCGAAGAACCAGCCACTGCGGAGCTAGATTGAAAAAATCTCATCGATCCTGAAGACGATGCGCGCAAACAGAGAAGGGCGTCCTGTGGGGGCGCCCTTCGGTGGTTGATGCCGGTTTACTCTACTGCAACAGCTTGGTTACTTCCTGCTGCATACTGTTGGCCTGCGCCAGCGCGCTGATGCCGGTCTGCGAGAGGATTTCGTATTTGGACATGTTGGAGGTTGCCGACGCATAATCGGTGGCCTGCACCGCGTTTTGTGCTGAGGTTACGTTCTCCGACTGCGTGCTGAGAACCGAACTCACGGAGTTCAGCGTGTTGATCTGCGCGCCGATGTAGCCGTCCTGAGCCGCCACATCCGTGATCGCTTTGTTGAGGCTGGTCAGCGCGGTCTGCGCGTCTGTCTGGTTGGACAGATCGGTTGTGGCCAGCGATTGGCCGGCCTGGTCGGCGTAGCTGATGGTGGCTGTGCCGTTGGTGCCGCTGAGGTCTGAAACCAGGCCTGAGTTGGCGCCAATCGAGTTCGCGGCGCTGTAGACACCCGTGCCGCCGTAGGTTTCGGTTGAGCCCACTTTGACGGCCGTCGAATAGTCGACGATGCCGCCGCTGCTTGCGATGCCCACGCTATAGTATGCAGCCGCATCGGTCGAACTGGGGCCGCCAGCGGTGGTGATCACGTTGTCGCCAGCAAGCGTGTTGACGGCTGCGCTGTTGGTGGTGTCCGTGGTTGTTTGCGTCACGGTCATGTTCGAATTGGACGACGTGAACACGATGTCCGCGTTGGCCTGGCTGTAGGTGGCCGTTACGCCATACGCGCCGGAGTTGATGGTGGACGCCAAAGAGGCAAGCGTGTCGTCGGCCGAGCCAATGGTGATGGTCTGGCTGCCGATGGTCATGCTGCCGGCAATGGTGTCTCCGTACGCTCCGCCACTGGAGACGGTCATCGTTCCCACCGTGCTCGCGAACTGAGCGCCGGGGGTAGGCGTATTGGACAACATGGTTGAGTCGGCGACTGTTGCATCTGTCAGGCTTGTGCCGGCAATGCTGGTCTTGGAGCTTGACGAGGTGAGCGCCATGGAGGTCGCGGTAGCCGGGGCACTGTTCGCACTGGCGCCGCCGACTGATAGATTGGCCGTGATTCCCCAGCCTGAGGCATTGATGGTGGCCGCCAGGTCGCCGAGATTGTCGGTGGAGCCCGCCGTGCCAAGCGTGATGGAATGGCTCTTGCCGGAAGAGTCAACAACCGACATTGTGCCGCCGATAGCATCGTTTGCGGCGCCGACGGTCAAGGTGCCAATTTCGCCCACGCCGTTGGTGCCGGTACCAGCCACACCAACGCCGACGCCGGAGATTTCGATCCCGGTATCGTTGGCGCTGCCACCACCAAAGTTTGCCGCCCCGGCCGCTGCCGTCGCGCCGGCTCCCGCCGCGCCTGCAGTGGTAAAGCTCGCGGTCAGGCCGAGCCCCGCGCCGTTAATTGCGCTGATCAAGCCCTGTGCTGTGTTGGCGTATTGCGTGTTGTTGCCAACGGTAATGGTTGCTGATTGGCTGGTCGTCGCACCGTCGGCTCCCTGCGCAAGGTAGGATACCTGGATGGAGGTCGAGGTGCCGGATGCACCCAGGCTATCGGTTGCCTGCGCCTGCGTTCCGTCGTTGGACAGATCGACAAACACATTGCTCGCTGTCTGACCGCTGGAGTAAGCCATCGTGCCGCCTGAGTCGCCAACGTTTGCAGATGACAAACTGCGGATGTTCAGGCTATCGATGGATGCGCCCGTCGCCGACGAGTCACCGGTGTAAATGTTGGTGTTGGAATTGAATACCGACTCCTGGTTGTAGGTGGTCGTGGTTCCGATGTTATTGATTTCCGAAAGAATCGACTGGTATTCCTGATTGGCGGCCGTATCCTGGCTGGAGTTGAGGGTGCCGTTCGAGGCTTCGGTAGCCAGCGTCACGGCCCGGTTAAGCAGGCTTGTCACTTGCGATAGTGCGCCATCGGCAACCTGCAACAGGCCCACGCCTTCGGTTGCATTGGTTTGCGACTGGGTAAGAGCCTGAGAGTTTGCTTGGAGTCCATCGACCAGCGAAAGACCGGCGGCGTCATCCGCGCCAGAGTTGATCTTCGAACCGGAAGACAACTGCTGCAACACGGTGTTCAGGCTATTGGTGGTGTTATTCAGGTTGTTTTCCGCATACATCGCGGAGAGATTATTTAATACACCCAGGGACATGGGGTACTCCTTGTTGGATGCGTTGATTTGCGGTTCTTATTCGCAAGCGCCCCCATGTTTGACTTACTCTGGGTGGCTGATCGCGGGTTGGTAACCGTCGCATCTGGCCTCTTCTTCGGCGTGGGAGTTAGGGACTTTATGGATTGGGGAATTATGTCCTGCGTTGGACACTTAAGCACTAGATCCACTGTCTTTTTAACCTTTCTCCAAGCTCGCCGATAACCTCTTCAGAGGAGGTGAGCTGCCGTGATCGAACTAACCCGCCTGAATGGCAATCCCATCGTTCTGAACAGCGATCTTATCAAGACAGCCGAAGCATCTCCTGACACGATGCTTACGCTTATCAATGGTGAAAAGCTGATAATTCGCGAGAGCTGCGCTCAGGTCATGGAGAAGGTGCTTGCCTATCGAGCATCCTTGCTTGCCGTCGTGGCCGGCCGTCTGCCATTGTTCCCTAATCTGCAGGAGGCAGTTTCTTTCTCCAGCCTCTACTTAGTTGATGCGCATAACATATCGCCACCGCGGCGCGATTCGGCACTCGACCGCTGAACGATGTAATCACCGTATTCGCCTTTAGGTTCAACAGGAGCAACTCATGGATAAGGCAAGCATCGGCGGGGTAGTTCTGGCCGTTGCCGGAATAGTTGCTGGCCTGCTGCTGGAAGGCGGCAACCTCGGCCAGATCATTCAGCCTACAGCGGCGCTGATCGTGTTTGGCGGCACCATGGGCGCAGTGTTGCTGCAGTATCCGCTGACTACAGTGATTGCCGCGTTTCGCAGTCTCGGGAATGTCTTTACGGGACCCGGCAAACACAATGACGAACTCGTCCGCACGCTCGTTTCTTTTGCCAACAAGGCACGCCGCAGTGGAGTTGTTTCTCTCGACCGGGACTTGCCCGCGGTTGAAGATCCATTCTTAAAACAATCCCTCATGCTTGCAATTGACGGCACCGAGCCTACCGAGTTGCGCAACATTATGCGGGTGAGCCTTGATTCCACCATGGATATTGAGGAACGGCTCCCCATGGTGTTCGAATCCGCCGGGGGCTTCTCGCCGACCATCGGCATTCTGGGCGCCGTGCTCGGGTTGATTCAAGTGATGCAACATCTCGACAATATTCAGGAAGTGGGTCGCGGCATAGCTGTTGCGTTCGTTGCGACCATCTACGGAGTGGGCGCCGCCAATCTATTTTTTCTCCCTTTCGCTGGCAAAATGCGCATTCGACTGCACGAGGTGCACCAGACCCGCGAGATGATGCTTGAAGGTGTAATCTCTATTCTCGAAGGCATGAATCCGCGCATGCTTGAGGTGAAGCTGTCTGGATTCCTCGATAACTCACGGCCCGCAAAACAGGAACGCGTAGCATGAGTCGAAAGGCGCGCGCCACTCATTTCAGCCATGATCGCTGGCTGGTTTCCTACGCTGATTTCATCACTCTTCTGTTTGCTTTCTTCGTCGTCCTCTATTCCACATCGAAGGCCGATCAAAAGAAGCAGGCGCAGGCGGCACAGTCGATTGAATCCGCCTTCCGCTCGCTTGGGATATTTGCCGATACGCGCCGCAAGGCCGAAGGCCCGACCGCCGAACCAGAAGGCACTGACAAGCCTGTAATTCCGATGAACATTGTGATGGGTGAAGATGTGCTAGGCGCAGCAAAAGTCAAAGACGAATTAGAAAAGATTCACCGAGAACTTCAGCAGAAGCTTTCCAACCAGATTGCTCAGCATACGGTGTCGATCAAGATGGGGCACGATGGCCTAGTGATCAGCCTGCGGGAGGCCGGATTCTTCGACTCCGGGTCAGCAAATCCTCATCCTGAAATCCTCGTAACTCTTCGTCAGGTGGCTGATTCACTTTCAAACACACCTTATGATTTGCGCATCGAAGGTCATACCGATAACGTTCCAATTCGCACTGCTGAATTCGATTCGAACTGGGAGCTCTCCACGGCCCGCGCAACGCGGGTTGCCCGGATTCTGCTTGACATGAAGGGATTGCCACCGGATCGTCTTTCCGCAGCCGGTTATGCGGAGTTCCACCCTGTGGCCAGCAACGAAGAGCCAGAGGGCCGCGCTGAAAACCGCCGCGTAGACATCGTCGTGATGCCACGCTCCAGCATCAATCTCTCCGCGCCCGATCGCTCCTCATCCAGCATTCCCATCTCGAGCGGCGCGTGGCGCAAAATTACGGACGAGCAACCCACAGGGCACCAATAGTGCGGGCCCGGTAGTCTGCGGCTGGCACGGCCCCGTCAACTGGTATAAGGGTTTTTTACCTGAGTGGTTTTAGATCGCCGAGCACAGTTGGAATCAGTTCTGAAACGGTTGGATGAATGTGCATGGCGCGCTGCAGAGTGGTGTATTGGCTTCCGGAATACATCGTGTCCAAGATGCAGTGAATCGCCTCGTCGCCGCCTGTTCCTAATATCGCAGCTCCGATAATTTTCTTGCTCTCGGCATCGACTAGAACCTTCATGAAGCCCTTGCTTTCTCCTTTCTCGACGGCTCTGCCCACCTTGGTCATGGGTCGTGTACCAATCAGCGCCGGCTTCCCTGTTCTGCGGACTTCCGCCTCGGTCAATCCGATCTGTCCCAGAGGTGGATCGATATACAGCGCGTGGGCGTGAATGCGGTCGCTTACGTGCCGGGAATCGTTGTCCAGTAGGTTTGCTGCGACGATTTCGAAGTCGTTGTAGGACGTATGCGTGAACGCGCCTTTGCCATTGCAATCACCCATGGCCCAGATGCCGGGAACGTTCGTTCGCAATTGATCGTCGACAAGAATGTAGCCGCGCTCGTCGGTCTGCACTCCAGCATTTTCCAGGCCGAGATCGTCGGTGTTGGGTCGGCGGCCAACGGCCAGCAGGACATGGGACCCATGCACCTTGGGTTCGCCCTCGTTACAATTCAAATGCACGAATGCACCCTTTTCGGCGGGCTCAAATGAGATACATTCTGCGCCTAGCCGGACATCAATTCCTTCCGACTCCAGGATCTCTTTGACTGCGGCCGAGATGTCCTCGTCTTCGTGGAGAATGAGCCGCGAGCTCTTTTCAACGATGGTTACTTTACTGCCGAAGCGGCGGAACATCTGCGCAAACTCGAGACCAACGTAGCTGCCTCCGACCACTACGAGGTGCTCTGGCAGTTCCTCCAACTCAAGCATTGAGGTGTTTGTGAGGTAAGGGAATTCGTTTACACCGGGCATGTCCGGGACTACCGCACGGCCACCAACATTGATGAAGATCTGGTCAGCGCTGAGGATTTCCGAATCGACCTCGATTTCATGACTGGAAACGAAGCGGGCCGGGGCATGGAAGACCGTACACCTTTCCATTCCACGCAGCCACTTTTCTATGCCATCGCGTGACTTGGCCAGAACCGCTTCTTTGCGGGCCTTCACAGCCTTTAGGTCGACGTGAATTGACCCTTCGATTTTGACTCCGAAATCGCCGGCGCGCCGCGCCATGTGAGCCGCATACGCGCTGGCCACCATGGTCTTTGTCGGAATGCATCCAGTGTTGACACAGGTACCTCCGAACAGCTTTCGTTCAATCAGGGCTACTGTCTGGCCTGCCTGGGTCAGACGGCCTGCGAGCGACGGACCGGCCTGTCCAGCGCCGATGATGATGGAATCAAAGTGACGGCTCATTGTTCCCTTTCAGAGTAGAAACAGCGGGCTCAGTGGAGGCTGTGCCTGCGGCAATCATTTGTTCAGATGCTTCAAGTCAGTCCTGTGTCTCGCATTCCGACCGCCGATTACCCACGTTTTTTGTAAACGACTGCAAGACGACCTAC
>Ga0302193_10005008_pt1 | contig 10403 bp, 7 predicted proteins | sample II_Bog_E3_3_FD_200228 | JGI IMG/M metagenome (GOLD analysis project Ga0302193, IMG submission 200228) | Peat permafrost microbial communities from Stordalen Mire near Abisko, Sweden - II_Bog_E3_3 | ecosystem: Environmental > Terrestrial > Soil > Wetlands > Peat | place: Sweden: Abisko, Stordalen...
CACTCTGTGCGGCCGCCGACGAACCGCTAATTGTTGCACCCATCAGAGAGGGGCAAACCACAGCCAAATCACCCCGGATTTGTTGCATCCGCCCCACTCACGAAGGTGGCACACGTTCGACGAAAGGGGCTGCTTGGTTCCGCTCACGGCAGTCGCGAACGCGACTGACCATGAGCGAACAGGGCGCACTGGGGGGACCTGGACCTATAACGTGCACCCACGCCTAGGGCCGGACGAAGCAGATGACCAGATCCCGCCCGGGCACGAAGTCCCGGGCGCTGGCCCGCACATGGCCCGGCGCCAGCACCTGGAGCGGCCCGTCCCAGCAGAAGGCCACCCCTTCCCCGGCCTCCCCCGCCACTTCCAGCTGGAAGTCCCGGATGGGTGGCCGCCAGCTCCGGGCGGTGATCAGGATGTAGCGCACCCAGCTCACGGCCAGGGGCGCCGGGGCCTCGGCCGGATCCTGCGGCCGGGCGGCGATGGCCGCGTCCAGCCAGCCCCGGAGCGGGGCCAGGCAGAGCGGCCCCAGCCCATGGTTCCAGGGGCGCGGCCCCGGCGCCTCCAGCTCGGCCGGGCCGGCGACCCACTGGTAGCCGGCCACGGGCGTGTAGGCATGGCTCACCCGCAGGGTCCGTCCGACCGGGAAGGTCTGGGTCCAGTGGTAGGTGATCCGCACCCCCCAGTCCGGGATGTCCCGGCCCTCCTCCCGCTTCAGGAGGCCGGCCCGGCGCAGCCGGCGCAGGCTCCCCCGGGGCAGCCGGTCCAGCTGCGAACGCACCACCCCGGTGGTCGGCGAGCCGCGGATGCCGGCGAAGCTGGCGATATCCACCCCGGCCGCCTTCAGGAGGGCGGTCACATCCCGGCCCCGGGCCCAGGCCCGGGCCCGGGTGCGGAACGGCTGCGGCCGGCCGTCCACCTCCAGGCTGAAGTCCGCCACGGCGCGCACCGAGTAGTCCATGTAGTACGGCCCCAGGACCGATTCCGGGGCCGGGAAGGCCACCTCGGTGCGCACCGCCCGGCGGGTGACATTGACGAAGGCATAGTCCACCCGGACCTGCCGCTTGCTGATGAACAGCTCCTCGGACACCATGGCCACCCGCCGCTCCGCCCGCAGGCGCAGCCCGCCCGCGGCCAGCTCCGCCGCGCTGTCGTTGGCCCGCAGCGCGGCCGGTAGCAGGACCAGGGCCAGCATCGGGGCGAAGCGGATCATCGTCATGAACGAAAGGGTAGGCCGGACCGGGGGGCACGCCAGTCTGGCCGTCTCTCGGCCGCCGGGATCCGCCGAGTCCAGTGGCCAGCCCCACTCGATCCAGTAGGATAGAAAGCACGTGGCCGGCATCCCCCGGGAATCCCCCCGCAGGCCTGCCGGTCCCCACGCTGATCGAGCCCTGGCTCTGAATGGACCCCATGCTGCGCACCCTGATCTTCATCGCCGTCGTCCTGCTGGTGCTGGGCGGTGCCTCGGTCTACATGGCCGAGCGGTCCATGGCCCTGGCGCCAGTCCTGGCCGCCCACCCGGCCCCGGTCTGGGGCTTCTTCGGCGCATTCGTGCTCCTGCTGTTCACGGTGCCGGTGCTGCAGCGCTGGCCGCTCCTCGGCCCGGCGCGGGTGCCGGTGGTCTGGACGGGGTATCTGCTGTTCGGCTTCGTGTCCACCTACCTGATCTACCTGGCGGTCGCGGATCTGGGTCAGGCCCTCCTGGGCCGCATCGGCCTCAGGCACGCCGGGCCCTGGGCCCTGGGCCTGGCCCTGGGCGCGACCCTGGTGTCCCTGCTGCTGGGCTGGCGCACCGCCATGGGACCGGCGGTCCTGCGCCGGGTGGAGGTGCCCATCCAGGATCTGCCGACGGACCTGGACGGCTTCACCCTGGTGCAGATCTCGGATCTGCACCTGGACCCCCTGGTGCCCATGGCCCGGGTGGACCAGCTGGTGGCCGCCGTCAACGCCCTGGCCCCCGACCTCATCGCCGTCACCGGCGATCTGGTGGACGGCGACGAACCGGACACCCGCGCCAAGGTCCGGCGCCTGGCCGGGATCCGGGCCCGGCACGGCGTCTGCTTCGTCACCGGCAACCACGAATACTACTCCGGCGTGGGCCACTGGCTGGACCTGCTGCGGGAGCTGGGCTGGACGGTGCTGGACAACCAGCACGTGCTGCTGACGCGCGGCGGCGCGCGGCTGGCCGTGTCCGGCATGCCCGACCCCGCCGCCGCGACCCTGGGCCGGGGGCCGGATCTGGCCCAGGCCCTGGCCGGCATGCCGGCCGACGCCGTGCCGGTGCTGCTGTTCCATCCGCCCACCGGGTTCCAGGCCGCCGCAGCCGCCGGGGTCCGGCTGCAGCTGTCGGGCCACACCCACGCGGGCCAGTACTTCCCGTGGAGCCTGGTGGTCTCCGCCCTGTTCACCCACGCCCGGGGCCTGGGCCGCAGCGGCTCCATGTGGATCTACACCAGCGTCGGCACCGGCTTCTGGGGCCCCCCCAGCCGCTTCCTGGTGCCGCCCGAACTGACCCTGCTCACCCTGCGGCGGGCGTAGCGTATCGAGCGCCTAGACCTGGGCCCAGCCTCCATCGACAAACAGCTCGGCCCCGGCTGGAAGGCCGTGGCCAACGGAACCGAGTTCCGCTCGATCTGTATCGGTCATGGCGCCTAAACCAATTGAAGCGCTGAGGGGGCTGAGCAGCGCTGAGATCGCAGAGCGCGGAACGGGGCGTGCCGCGAGCAAGAGGGCCCCAGGTTTCCGGGCAGGCGCGGGCCGCAACACGCCTACAGTGTGTTGCGGCCCGCGCCTGCCCGGAAACGTCCTGGGCGTACGCCCAGGACCCCCGCCGCAGGCGGGGCTGGGACCCCCTTGCGGAGTCGGATCGGAACCCGCCCAGCGGGCCAATTACGGATTTCCCCCGTCCCCGGATCTTCCTCCGCGCACTCTGCGCTGCTCAGCCCCCTCAGCGTATCAATTGGTTTAGCTACCGATACCGACGCGCTCCCACCTCTGGCGATCGCCATCCGCTCGCTTGATCGGAACCTGACCCCACGTCCCCGCCTTCCGGATGTACGTTTCCGGATACGAAAACAGCGACTTCCATTTCGTGCAGACCCGGCTGACCGAGGCCAAGATCATCCAACGGGCGGCCGAAACGACCGTCCCCCCGGACCCGCCCAGGGGCGCGTTCCGGGGGGACAGGGCCGGGTGGGCCGGCTACTTCTTGGTGAGGTACTTGCGGATGTCGATGGCGACGGCCGCCAGGATGATGGCGCCCTTGACCACCAGCTGCAGGTAGGGGGACATGCCGATGAAGGTCAGGCCGTAGTTGATCACCGAAAAGATCAGCACGCCGATCAGCATGCCCGGCACGGTGCCGATGCCGCCGGAGGTGGAGACCCCGCCCACCACGCAGGCGGCGATGGCGTCCAGCTCATACATGTTGCCGTAGTTGTTGGTGGCGCCGCCGGTGCGGGCCGCTTCCAGGCAACCGGCCAGGCCGTAGAGCATGCCGGCGAAGGCGTAGATGTAGATGAGGTTCTTGGTCACGTCCACGCCGGAGACCTTGGCGGCCACCGGGTTGCCGCCAATGGCATAGAGGTTCTTGCCGAACACCGTCTTGTTGTAGAGCACCCATACGATCACCGCCACGATGATGGCGATGATCACGATGTACGGCAGCGAATAGACCGAGTCTCTGCCGATGAACCCCGAGCCCAGATTGGTGAACCGGGCGTCGAGGCCACCGATGGGCTGGGCGCCGTACGGCGGACGGTCGAAATACATGGAGTTGATGCCGTAGACCGCCAGCCAGGTGCCCAGGGTGGCGATGAAGGGCGGCACCTTCAGGATGGCCACCACGAATCCGTTGAACAGGCCGATGATGGCGCACACCGCCATGGCGATGAGGATCGGCACCCACACGGGCAGCTGCTGCAGCTGCGGATACATGCGCCGAGCGTAGTCCAGCTGCTGGAGCATCGACGCGGACACCACCGCCGCCAGGCCGACCTGACGCCCGGCCGACAGATCGGTGCCGCCGGTGATGAGGATGCCGCCCACGCCCAGGGCGATGATGATGCGCGTGGAGGACATGGAGAGGATGTTCCGGAAGTTCTCGATGGAGAGGAACTCCGGCTCCTTGATGGAGATCACCGCCACCAGCAGCGCGAACACGATGTAGATGGCGTACTTGAGCAGGAAATCACTCAGCTGCTTGGAACGGTCGTTCCCCTCAACCTTCGCGGTATTCAGGATAGACATGCTTTTTCCTCTCCTACATGAATTGGGTCGCGAGCGTCATGATTTTCTCCTGGGTGGCGGCCTCGCCCTCCAGGATCCCGGTCATCCGGCCTTCGCACATCACCATGATCCGGTCCGACATGCCCAGCAGCTCCGGCATCTCCGAAGAAATCATGATGATGCTTTTGCCGCGCTGGGCCAGGTCGGCGATGATCGTGTAGATTTCGTACTTGGCGCCCACGTCGATGCCGCGGGTCGGCTCGTCCAGGATCAGGATGTCCGGCTCGGTGAGCAGCCACTTGGCGAACAGCACCTTCTGCTGGTTGCCCCCGGACAGGTCCCGGATCGGGGTGTTCTCGCTGGGGGTCTTCACCCGCAGCATCTCGATGCTGCGCTGGGCATCGGCCGAACCCAGCTTCTCGCTCAGCAGGCCGAACCGCAGGTACTTCTTCATGTTCGCGATCAGCATGTTGTCCTTGACCGACAGCATGGGGATGATGCCCGTGGCCCGGCGCTCTTCGGTGAGCAGGGCCAGCTTCAGCCGCTTGGCCCGGATCGGGTGGCCGATCTTCTCGGGGCGGCCGTTGATGCGGATCACCCCGCTTTCCAGCGGCCGCAGCCCGAAGATGGTCTCGATCAGTTCCGTGCGCCGGGCGCCCACCAGGCCCCCGACGCCGAGGATCTCGCCCTTGCGCAGGTTGAAGCTCACGTCCCGGAAGGACTTGCTTTCGGCCGACGTGAAGTGCTCCACCTCCATGACCACGTCCCCGGGCACATTGGCGCGGGGCGGGAACCGGTTGGTGAGATCCCGGCCCACCATGCGGTTGATGATGATATCGGTGGTGAGTTCGCTGGCCGGGTAGGTGCCGATGCTGCGCCCGTCGCGCATGATCGACACGTCGTCGGAGATCGCCAGGATCTCCTCCAGCTTGTGCGAGATGTAGATGATCGCCACGCCCTGCGCGCGCAGGCCGCGGATGATCTCGAACAGGTGCGCCACCTCGTGCTCGGTCAGGGACGAGGTGGGCTCGTCCATGATGATCACCTTGGCGTTGTACGAGACCGCCTTGGCGATCTCGATGGACTGCGCCTGGGACACGGACAGATCGCGCACCCAGCGCTTGGGGTCCACCTTCATGCGCAGGTCGCTGAACAGCTTCTTGGTGTCGGCCGCCATCTTGCGGTGGTTGACGAACTTGAACGGCCCCATCCCCATGAGCGGGAACCGGCCCAGCCACAGGTTCTCCATCACGCTGCGGCAGGGCACCGACAGCAGTTCCTGGTGGATCATGGAGATGCCCAGGTCCAGTGCCTGGCGCGAGTCGTTCAGCACGATCTTCTGACCGTCCAGGATGATCTCACCCTGGTCCACCGAGTAGATGCCGAACAGGCACTTCATGAGCGTCGATTTGCCGGCCCCGTTCTCCCCCATGAGGGCGTGCACGGTTCCAGGCCGGACCTTCACGGTGACATCATCGAGCGCCTGGACGCCCGGAAAACCCTTCGAGATCCCGTTCATCTCGAGGATGTATTGCGTATCGGCCATGGGCCGCCCCTCCCGTGCTTGGTAAAACCCGCACAAAGGCGCCCGTGGCGCCTTTGTGCATGTTGGGTCAACGAGATCCCACCCCGGACTCCCGGATGGGTTGCAACACCAGCCTACTTGAACTGCTTGTAATTGTCTTTGGTCACCTTGGCGTAGGGGACCCAGACATACTTGCCATCGGTGAGCTTCCAGCTGGTGGAACTGGCCGCCTTGCCGCTGGCCAGCGCGAAGCCCAGATCGAAGGTGGCCTTGCCCTGGTTCTTGGCGTCGTTCAGCACGGTGCCCAGCAGGGTGCCCTGCTCCAGCGCCTGCAGCGCCGGGGCGGTGGCGTCCACGCCCACCACCGGGATGTACTTGGCGGCGTTGCCGGTGTTGTAGCCTTCCTGGCGCAGGGCCTCGATGGCGCCCAGGGCCATGTCGTCGTTGTTCGCCAGCACCAGATCGATCTTGTCGCCGAACTTGGCCAGGAACGTCTTCATCTTCTCCACGGCCTTGGGCCGGTCCCAGTAGGCGGAGTCTTCGGCCAGCTTGTCCACCTTGAGGCCGGCGTCGGTGATGGCCTGAACGGAATACTTGGTCCGCAGCTCGGCGTCCTGGTGTCCCGGTTCGCCCTTCAGCATGATGTAGTGGATGGTCTTGTCATTGGACTTGTAGGCCTTGGGGTGGGCCTTGAAGTAGTCGACGGCGATCTGGCCCTGCATGGAGCCGGACTGCTCGGCCTTGGCGCCCACGTAGTAGACCTTGTCCCACTTCTTCATGTCGTCCGGCATGGGCTCGCGGTTGAAGAACACCACCGGGGTGTTCTTGGCCTTGGCCTTGTCGATGATCGCCGCGGCCGCGGTGCGGTCCACGGGGTTCACCAGGATGGCGTTCATCTTCTTGGCCAGGAACTGGTCGATCTGGTCGTTCTGGGTGGGCTGGGCGTTCTGGCTGTCGACGACCTCCAGGGTGGCCTTGCCCTTGGCGTTGTCATTGATGGCGTTGCGCACGTACGACATGAAGGTGTCGTCGAACTTGTAGATCGCCACCCCCAGCTTGGGGGTCTGGGCCTGAGCGGGCACGGCGGCAAGGCCGGCCGCCAGCGCGAGCGCGACGATGGGAAGGGAAGCGAGCGTCTTCATGGAATCTCCTGGGGTGAGGGGAAAGAAGAACAGCGTAGTGCGAGGGCCGAAACGCGGGCCTGGGCGGTGACGGCAGCACCGGCTGGCCGCATCCTGCCGCGCCATCCGGGAACCATCGATGTGAGGAATAGGCAGTGATTCTCGGCGGACGGCCCGGCGCCGTCAAGGCCCTTTTTGCCCAGGGGCGGCTCGGGATGAATGCACAGCCCCTGCGGAAACCGCAGCGGACCGGACCCGGATGGCCTTGCCGGCCGGTAGCATCCGGGCCTGCCCTCACTCTTCAGCACCCCAAGCGCCGGCCGATGTGCTACGGCCATCCCCCTGGCCGCAGGCAGCGCTTAAGACCTGTCCCCGGCGCGGCTTGCTGCTAAGCTCTTGCCACCCAGGCCTTTCGTTCCCCACGCCGTCATGACGGGTCCAGCCCCACCGGGCGAAGGATGTTGCATGAAGACTCTGCTCCAGGAGGCTGGCGCCACGACGCCAGCGCATTCCGCCCCGGCGCCCCCGTGGCCCTTCCGGCCATCCTGGCGCCGGGCCCTGCTGCTGGCGCTGGCCGCGGCCGCGCCGCTGCCGGCCATGCCCGCCGGCGGCGCCGGGCCGGACCGCCTGGTGCTGGTGATGGCCATCGCCAACGGCATGACCGTGCTGGCCTACGCCTCCATCCCGGTGTTCCTGGCGGTGTTCGTCCGCAAGCGCCGGGACCTGCCGTTCTCCCAGCTGTTCCTGCTGTTCGGCGCCTTCATCCTGGCCTGCTGCTCCACCCACCTGATGCACCTGGTGGGCATGTGGGTGCCGGTCGGCTGGTGGCAAGCCGGGACCGACCTGGCCTGCGGGGTGATCTCCATGGCCACGGCCGTGCTGCTGTGGCCGGCCCTGCCCCGGCTGCTGGCCATCCCCAGCCCCGACCAGCTGCGGACCCTGAACCAGGATCTGCAGCGGGAGAAGCGGGCCCTGGAAGCGAGCCAGGCCGAGCTGCGCCTGGTCAACACCCAGGTGGAGGACCGGGTGCAGGCCCAGACCCTCCAGCTGCGCCAGGAGATCGCCGAGCGGCAGCAGGTGGAGGCCGCCCTGCGCCTGAGCGAAGCGCGCTTCCGGGTGCTGGTGGAGCAGGCGCCCGAGGCGATCCTGGTCCACGATCTGGATGCCGGCAGGTTCATCGAAGCCAATGCCAACGCCGAGCGGCTGTTCGGCATTCCCCGGGAGCGCCTGCTGGTGGAGGGCATGCTGCCCTTCCTGAAGGAACCCCAGCCCGATGGCCGGCCAGTCCCCGACAGTTTCCGGGACAACTGCGATCGCGCCCTGGCCGGCGAGGACCTGCTGTTCGAGCGCAACATCACCGGTTCCGATGGCCAGACCCGCCAGTGCGAGGTGCGCCTGGTGCGCCTGCCCGCCACCGACCGCCACCAGCTGCGCACCAGCATCACCGATATCACCGAGCGCAAGCGGACCCAGGCGGAGCTCCTGGCCCTGAACACCCGGCTGGAGGACCGGGTCCGGGAGCGGACCCGGGAACTGGCCCTGGCCAACGAGGAGCTGGCCCGGACCAGCGCCCTGGCCCTGCGCGCCACCCAGGCCAAGAGCGAGTTCCTGGCCAACATGAGCCACGAGATCCGCACGCCCATGAACGCGATCATCGGCATGACCCAGCTGGCCCTGCAGACCGAACTAACGGACCGTCAGCGGGACTACCTGACCAAGGCCCAGAGCGCCTCGGACGCCCTGCTGAACATCATCAACGAGATCCTGGACTTCTCCAAGATCGAGGCCGGCAAGCTGGACCTGGACTCGCGGCCCTTCCGGCTGGGCGACGTGCTGGACCAGGTCACGGCCCTGGTGGGCGCCAAGGCCACCGGCAAGCACCTGGAGTTCCTGCTGGACAGCGCGCCGGATGTGCCGGCCTTCCTGCGGGGGGATCCCCTGCGCCTGGGCCAGGTGCTCACCAACCTGTGCGGCAACGCGGTGAAGTTCACCGAGGCCGGGGAGATCATCGTGGTCACGGTGGCCCGCTCGCTGACCGGCAGCGAGCGGGTGACCTTGCAGTTCTCGGTGCGCGACACCGGCATCGGCATGACCGAAGAGCAGGTCCAGCGGCTGTTCCAGCCCTTCACCCAGGTGGACGCCTCCAGCACCCGGCGCTTCGAAGGCACCGGCCTGGGCCTGGCCATCTCCAGGCGCCTGGTGGAGCTGATGGGCGGCCGTATCTGGGTGGAAAGCCAGCCGGGCCGGGGCAGCGAGTTCTTCTTCACCGCCGAGTTCGGGCTGGGCCAGGCGGACAGCTGCCCCCCCCTGGCGCCCCCGCCGGATCTGCGCGGGCTCCGCCTGCTGGTGGTGGACGACAGCCCCAGGTCCCGGGAGATCCTGGCCGGCCTGGCCACGGCCCTGGGCTTCCAGACCACCGTGGCCGGCTCCGGCGGCGAAGGCCTGGTGGAGCTGGTCCGGGCCATGCCGGAGGCCCCGTTCGATCTGGCGCTCCTGGACTGGAAGATGCCGGGCATGGACGGCTTCGAACTGGCCCGGCAGATCCAGCGGCTGCCCTGGTCCGGTCCCATGCCCAAGCGCGTGCTGGTGACCGCCTACGGCGACGCCGCGGTGCAGCGCCGGGCCATGGAAGAAGGCCTGGACGGCTACCTGGCCAAGCCGGTCACGGCCTCCTCCCTGCTGGACGCCATCATGGGCCTGTTCCGGCAGGGGGAGGGGCATCCGCCGGCGGTTGCGCCCGGTTCCGGCCTGGGCGAGTCCGGGCTGCGCGGCAGCCGGATCCTGCTGGTGGAGGACAACGACTTCAACCAGCAGGTGGCCATGGAGCTGCTGGCCCTGGCCGGGGTGCAGGCCACCCTCGCGGAGCACGGCCAGGCGGCCCTGGACCAGGCCCGGACCCAGTCGTTCGACGCGGTGCTCATGGACCTGCAGATGCCGGTCATGGACGGTTACCAGGCCACCGCCCGGATCCGCCAGCTGCCCGGCTGGGAGCAGATCCCCATCATCGCCATGACCGCCCATGCCCTGGTGCAGGAGCGGGACAAGTGCCTGGCCGCCGGCATGACCGACTATGTGCCCAAACCCATCGACCCGCAGTTCCTGTTCTCGGTGCTCCGGCACTGGATCCGGCCCTCCGGGGCCGACCCGACCCCGCCCCGGACCGCCCCGCGCCAACTGGCCACCCGGCTGCCGGGCATCGACCAGGAGGAGGGCCTGCACTACTTCGCCGGTCAGCAGGCGCTGTACCGGAACGTGCTGACCAAGTTCCTGGAACTCCGGGCCGGCACCATCGACGAACTGCGGGCCGCCCTGGCGGCCGGAGACCAGCCGCTGGCCGAGCGCATCGTCCACTCCATGAAGTCCGCCGCCGCCACCATCGGCGCCCACGGATTGGCGGCCAGCACCAGCGCCCTGCTGGAGGCGCTCCAGACCCCCGGCCGGAACCACGCCGGGGCGCAGGAGCGCTTCGAGCGGGACTTCCGCGAGGTCATCCAGGGGCTGGCGGCCCATTTCCTGGGCTAGGATCCCGTCTA
>Ga0302193_10005020_pt1 | contig 10389 bp, 10 predicted proteins | sample II_Bog_E3_3_FD_200228 | JGI IMG/M metagenome (GOLD analysis project Ga0302193, IMG submission 200228) | Peat permafrost microbial communities from Stordalen Mire near Abisko, Sweden - II_Bog_E3_3 | ecosystem: Environmental > Terrestrial > Soil > Wetlands > Peat | place: Sweden: Abisko...
CTAATGCGAGCGCCGGCATCGTAGAAGCCCCAAGGGTGCTCATCGAGTCGTGTGTCTTTTGCCGCGATGGAGATGGTCGACATATCGATTCGCGCCTTTTGTAACTCGCGAATGGCACTCTCTGCTTGCTCACGTGTATCAAAGATAGCGACCAGTGACACCGCCGTGCCCCTCTCAGAGCTTTCGGCGTTGTTGGGTAAAATGGCGATTGCCTCTTGCCCGCAAATGAGGAGGGCAGTTCTACTTGACGAGATCATCCTTCGAATCAAACACCCGGCTGGCGCCTCTGTCTGAGCAAATGGAGACACGCCCGGCGCCGATGTGAGAATGCTCATCCCTACAAAAGGTTGAGATACAGTCAGGACGGAACCCCGTTCTCCTTTCGGCTTTACTGGATGGTGAGGTTCGTGTCAACTCGAAGCCGCATGGCGTAGAGCTAGTTTGCGTGCCAACATTTCCGCAGTGTTATCCCGCTCAAACAGTGAATGGGATAAGTTCGCCGACATCAAAGCATCTCATTTGGTGAAGATTGGATGGTCTTGATCGTAATGCTGCTCTGTTCTCGCTGATCGTGTGGCGGCGTGGCTTGCGATTGCATCCAATCTCACCTCGACCGCAGGGTTCGCAGTGATTCCCGCGCTGGACGTCGATGACTGTGAAGCGTGGGCGAGATCGTAGCTGGCTGACGATCCAGGTGCAACGATGTGGGTCGAAACTTCGGTGACTGCGGCGGGTCTGGCTGACCGGAGGAGCAATAACGGACATTCAGCCAGCTTGATCACCTTTTCTGCAATTGATCCGAAGACTATCGGACGCCAGCCTGACAGGCCGTGCGTAGAGATAACCAACATGTCGATGTGCTCCCGCTCAATGACCAGCATGATCTTGCCCACGACGTCATTGCCCGTTTCGATGCTGAACGCGACATCAATTCCTCTGGCCCCGAGCGACGACTTACAGGCCGCCAACCTCTGTTCAATGCCGTTTCTTCGCTCTTCGAGCACTGCAGTCTCGGGAAAGTAGTCCACACCTGTAAAAACCGGAATCTCGGCTACAACATGCACGAGGCTTAGTTGGGCATGAAAGCGCTGGGCGAGGTCGGCTGCCACTTCAAGCGCGCTGTAGGATGAATCGCTGAAATCCATCGGCAAGAGAATCTTTGCGGGGGTGACGTACGAAGTTGAGATCGTGTGCATTTAGGCTCCTAGCAGTGCGTGATCGCGCGGGGAATTGGCTGGAGTTGCCTGTTCTGCAACCCCAAGAGCAAAAGTTGAATCGTCTAAACTACTCCAGCCAGGACGTTCTCGCCGTGGACTGTATATGCCACATGTACTGTCCCCGAGATGATCTGCGCCGCGTTCGATACCTCATCTGGCGTTCCGTGGACGATCAAAAGGAACTTGTCGCTTTTGAGGGCAACTTCATATTGCAGTATGCTGTCCTTCGGAATGCCAATGCTCGCCAGACCGGCGCCGATCGCTCCCACTCCTCCGACGACGACAGCTCCTTCGAGACCGGCAACGATCCATGCGACAAGAGGACCAGCGACGAGGACCGGGCCAAGACCGGGGATGGCAAACATCGCTGAGCCGAACAGCAAACCCCAGAACCCACCCCAGAACGCGCCGATCTTGCCCCAATACTTCATCCGATCGCCAGCGTTATAGTAGCCAACGACATGCTCGTCGGTGTGGGTGTCCTTTGCGGCGATAGAAAGACTCTTCATGCCAACTCCAGCCTCCTGGAGTTCTTTGACTGCCTGCTCGGCTTGAATGTGGGTCTCATAGACAGCAACTACTGAATCTGGCCTAGACATATTGTCCTTTCATACGGTTGAGTTTCTGAGGTTGCTGCCGAAGAGTGCTGGAAAGAAGTGCAGTTCATCTGTTTAGAAGGCATCGGGATATACGCAATCGCTGCTCTCGCAGCTGGCGAGCCCCGCTATGATCGAGTGTTCCACCCGACGTGCCGACAATCTGAGCAATTGGGCACATTGCAGCATGTACATCTCCGGGAGCCTAAGCTGTAGAGGTCCGACAGGATCGTGTGCGACCCAACTTCAGGACTGAACGTTCCATCAAAGACCAGCGGTGGCCCCTCAGGTGGGAGATTGGAAAGGAAGTTTCACGAAGGCGGCGCGCTTAGGTAGATTCCTTTTCTAAGTCAGGTGATGCCAGCCGACCGCCGGTCGAAAGGGAAGTGAAATGCGGAGCAGGTTTCGGACGTGGGCTGCCGCCACCGATGTCTTCCGCCCACTGAATGATCCGCCGAATCGGCCTCACCCAAGCGCGCGGAGTGCCGCAACTCTCACAGCCGAAGAGCGGGCGCACGTCGGCCAGAATGACATAGGCCAAATTGAGTATCGACTGGAAAGGCCTGAATCCGTAGATGCTTATCGAGAATATGCCGGTGAGCCATCTGATCTCTGGTAAGTTCCGAAAAACTTCTCCAACTGCCTCGCCCCCGAGCTTCATGGAACCGTTGGGCATTAGAACGTGAATTGTTGCATAAGCATCCCAGATGTCGAGCGACGGATTAAGTGCCCGAAGCTCTTCTGGGTCGTTGCCAATCGGCCTAATCAAAAGTGTCGTATTCCCCGACTTGCTCTTGGCCAAAGGCCGCACCCAGCCTGCGATCTTGCGACAGACTCCACATTCGTCATCAAATAGCAAGACTGGCTTGGTAAGCTCAGGCTTTGGCAAGAAATCAACCCCATCTTAGTTTTCGTACGGCTGACGGATCGCCGATAGCACACTCGATACGTCGGGGTTCGGTCCTTCAATCCTTCCGACGATCGTCCCATCCAGAAACATGACTAACGTCGGCGTGCCACGAATCTGATACTGCTCGGCAAGCCCTTGTTCGGTCGCTGTATTGACCCTCACGATCTTCTCTCTGGACTTAAGTATGACCGCGACCTGTTGCAGAGCTGGCTCAATCGCTCGGCAGTGAGAACAGCCATAAGACATGAACTCGACCGCGATCGGCCCAGCTCCCATAAGCACTACTTGGGAAAACGTATCGCCCGTTACTGTCTGGATACCGCTGCTTGTGTCTGTGTGTGACATAGTCCTTCGTCGTCGCCAGGCGGATTTGCGTTGCGATGAGTGAGCGAAATCCATACAAAATGTCATCACGAGGCCGCAGTCTTCGCAGGCTCCCAGTCTTGCACCTTGTTCGGAGCAAAACTGAGCAATTAGGCTCATCGACTGTCAACTCAGTGGCTCAGCCACAAAAGCAGTCGACGGCGTTGACGGGACGCTACTTCATCCCCAGATCAGCCAGGAGCTTAGGGCTCTTCTCGTCCGACACCAGCAGATTGTGGCAGACTGGACAGTCGTTGGTAATGGTCTCGCCGCTAGACGCAGTATGACTTCCGTCGTGACATCGGAAGCAGCCTGGAGAGTTGGTGCGCATCGCTGCCACCAACATGAACCAAGGTTAGCGAAGAAGTCTTCGTGCTTCCCTCGTCATCCGCGAAAGACGTATTCACCTTGAGCGTGTCTCCAATGAATCGCTTGGCATCGTGGCAGTTCAGGCAGGTCGAGCTTGCCGCAGGAACCTTGTCTTCAGCCATGATCGGCTTGGGATAGTCATGGAAAAGTGTCATCAGCATCTGTTTAGTTCCGTTGAGCTTTACATGGGCATATCCAACCGGTCCTGGCACGACGTGACACTGAGTGCAGGGTACGCCGGAATGAGGAGAGCCGTGGTAAGCACTGAATTCCGGCTTCATCACGTGGCAAGTCGCTCCGCAGAACGATACGGTGTCCATATAGGCAATGCCCCGATAGCAGGCTGCTCCGACAATGGCAAAGTTAATGACCGTGGCTATTGTGACGAAGTCCAGGCCCTGGCGAAACATCGGGTCTTTGAGGCTGACCTCGGGAAAAAAGGTTGGCACCTGTTTGGTTGCGTCGAGATAGCTTCGCCGGACAATGATCCCGGCAAGAATGAGGCAGAGCCCAGCAACAAAGACGCCGGCAGGATGAGATCGAAGACAATGTCGAGATACGGATTGGAAGAGCCGCCGTGGCCAAAGACGCTGACGACCCAGAAGCCGATCAGAACCATCGCGGATGCGGTCGTAATCGCCCCGCCAAACAGACTCAGACGATTGTTTCCATAGAAGAAGAATGGGCGTAGCCAATCCTCACGGAACTTAGCAGGCTTCGGCATCGGTCGTCATCAATTCCATGACTTGGGGCATCTGGCGCTGCGTACCAACGCGTGTAGCCGAAATTATGCTCTTCGGCAGAGCACCAGACTGTGCGATTGTGCTCAGGACCGAAGGCTTTGCAAACGGTGGAAGTGTCTGGTGAGCAATTGTGTACAGCCTCCGCGCTATGAACTTCGGTACGCTGACCATGGCAAAGGTCGATTTCGGGTAAGGTAGAACGACTCACGCATCGGGCTCAGCCGTCAGACAGATGCCCCACTGATAATCAAGGCGGCAGGATGCTCAATTCCCTCATCACTACCGCGACGGCTCTTGAGACAATCGACGAACGCCTGCTGCGCTGCGGCATCAGCCGCCGCTCCTTCCTGGTCTTCTGCTCCAGCCTGATGATCGCCGCGCCCTACGGGCTTGCAATCACCGACAAAAAGACCCCGGAGGAGGTTGCGGCAGGTCTCGGAAAGACGATTCGACCGCCGGTCATCTGGCTTCACTTTCAGGATTGCACCGGCTGCACTGAATCCCTCCTTCAAACATCGCATCCCGACTTCGGCGACCTGATTCTAAACGTTATCTCGCTCGAATATCACGAGACGCTGATGGCTGGTTCCGGAGCGCAGGCCCGTCAGGCGCTCGACGAAGCCGTGAAGAAGTACTCGGGCAAATTTATCCTCGTTGTCGAGGGATCTATCCCGACCAAAGACAGCGGCGTCTATATGAAACTGGCTGGCCGGCCTGCACTTGAAGTTCTTGCAGACATCGGCGGCCAAGCGGCCGCCATCGTGGCCATCGGATCATGCGCGTCCTGGGGCGGCATCCCGTCTGCAGACCCCGATCCAACCGGCGCGGTCGGAGTAGCTGATCTACTGCCCAACAAGTCCATCGTCAATATCCCCGGCTGCCCGCCGAACCCGTACACGTTGCTTGGCGTCCTCCTGCAATATGCCGCCGATGGAACTCTGCCCGAAGCCGATGAACAGCGGCGCCCCAAATTCGCATTCGACCGCGAAATTCATGATCACTGTCCACGCCGGGCACACTTCGATGCGGGCAACTTCGTCAAGCAGTACGGCGATAAAGGTCATCGCGAAGGCTGGTGCCTTTACGAGATGGGCTGCAAAGGGCCGGACACTCACGCAGGATGTTCCACCCGCCACTTCAACGAAATCCCAGATGTCTGGCCGATCGGTATTGGTGCGCCGTGCATCGGCTGTACCGAAAAGGCGATAGCGTTTCGAGTGCCGATGTTCCAGGTCGTGCAACTACATACCATCGCTGCGCCGCCCACCAGTTACGCAGCCATCGGCTCGACCCATGGGATCATCAGCCCGTTGGCAACGGGTTTAGTCGGGATCGGCATCGGTGCCCTCGCCGGTGCGGGATATGTGGCCTCGCGCGAATTCTCCAAGGTGCAGAACGATGACAGTGCGCCCGGCTCCAAGCCTCCACCTGACGATTCTGGCTCAGGTCCGGGAGCATCCGTATGAGTGTCAAACTCAATCGCCGGCAGGCTTTCAAGGTACTGTTTGGGCTCGGCGGCACGGCAGTCAGCGCCATGCTGCCTAAGCCTGCTCAAGCTGTGGAGGAGCACCCCGCGCATCCGCTTGCGCCGCCTGACGCCATCGCCATGCTCTACGACAGCACTGTCTGCACTGGATGCAAGGCGTGTATGCCTGCGTGTAACGAGGCCAACGGCCTTCCCGCGGACACGCTTCTCTCCGGGGGCATCTGGGACATGCCGACCGGGCTGAACGCGCAGACCAAGAACATCATCGAACTGTACAAAGACCCACAGTCGGATGAGTTCGCCTACGTCAAGAAGCAGTGCATGCATTGCCTCGATCCTGCCTGCGTCACCGGTTGCCCCTTCGGGTCGCTCAACAAAAGCGACTGGGGCGCGGTCACCTGGAATAGCTCACTCTGTATTGGCTGCCGCTATTGTGAGGTCGCATGTCCGTTTGAAGTGCCGAAGTTTGAATGGAATAGTTGGAATCCGAAGATCGTCAAATGTGAGTTTTGCTACGACCAGCGCCTTAAGCAGGGATTGGAACCGGCTTGCACGGCAGCATGTCCGACACAGGCCGTGATCTTCGGCAAGCGTGACGATCTGCTTGCGAAGGCCAAGGGCCGCATTGCCGAAGCGCCAGACAAGTACTTCGAGAATCGCGTCTATGGCGAGCACGAAGCAGGGGGGACGCAGGTCCTTTATCTATCGAGCGTCGCGTTCGATAAGATCGGTCTCCCCAAACTTGGGACAACCTCGCTCGGCCACTATGCCACCAAGGTCACTTCCGTCATTTACAAGTGGCTCTCGGGCCCCATACTGATGGCGGGCGTTCTGGGTATTGCAATCAGGCACAACTGGAACCGTCACGAACTGGAGCGGTTGGAGCACGAAAAGGAGACGGGGTTTCCCGACCAGCTATGAACCCCATCCAATCTGCGGCCGACACCAGAGGCACTACGCTTATCAATCACTGGCAGTCCGGCGTCCCAGTGAATAGGGGCCGAGTTCTGACCCCATTCGTCCTTTTCCTCGTGGGCCTCGCAGCACTTGGTCTAGTCCTTGCCGCCATACGTTTCTTTTCGCCCCTCGGACCATTCTCTGGGATGAATGATGCCTACGCCTGGGGCGTTTGGAAGACCTTCAATGTCATGACCCTGACCGCGCTGGGCTCGGGACCGTTGGCACTTGGTATGGCCGCATGGGTCTTCAACCGCCAGAAACTGCACGTCGTGATGCGCACCGCTCTCGTCTCGGGTTTTCTGTTCTATGCAACGGGTCTGCTGGCTCTGGGATTTGATGTCGGCCGGCCCTGGAACTTCTATAGTGCAGTGCTTCCCTGGAGATGGAACAGTGAATCTGCCATGCTCGAAATCTCTATCTGCATGCCGCTCTACTGCGCAGTATTTCTTTCCTTCGAGATCCTTCCGTTATTCCTCGAACGCCTCTATTACACGGGAAATGACCGTGCCCGCGACATCCTCCGTCTCATCGCACCAGCCATCCGCAAGGCCTACCCATTCCTCATAATCGGCGCCTATGTCATCCCACTGATGCACCAATCTTCCCTCGGTGGGTTGCTCTTGCTGGCCGGCACCAAGATTCATCCTCTCTGGCAATCGCCCGTCATGCCGCTCCTTTACCTGATCGCGGCAGTTTTGTGCGGCTTTGCATTTACGATCTTCCTTCTGCTCATCGTTTGTCTCCGCTATGCGCGCGATCTCGATGTTGGCGTGTTGATTGAGTTGGCCAATCTATTAGCCGGAGCTTGCTTCGTTTTTCTCGCCATTCGGCTTGCAGATCTGATTTGGCGCAAGCAGCTTCACTCGGTATTCGCATTTGACAGCATGAGCCTGCTCTTCATGGGCGAAACCGCGCTCATCCTCGTGCCCGCGATCGCGCTACGCATCCGTCGCATACGCGAGACGCCTCGCGCCCTACTGAATATGTCTGCCCTGGCCTGCCTCGGCGGCATGTTGTACCGCTTTATCCCAACCTCAATCGCGTATATGCCGGCCTACAGCACGAGCTACTTTCCGTCGGTCCCCGAAGTCGTCATGGCCGTCGGTTATATTGCCCTCGGAAGCCTGGCCTTCGTGCTTGCGATCAACTATTTCGCCGTCCTGCCCGGGGAGGCATCTTCGTGGGATCACACCTTCCGGCCGTTCGGTTGGGCAAACAAAGGCAAAGTAGCCCAGGTGCCGCTTCCAACCGTCCCGGCAGCCGCACTTGAAAGAGGAGTTTGATGGCCCGCATCTCGATCGACCCCGTAACTCGTATCGAAGGCCATCTACGTATCGACGTCGAAGTCGATGGCGGAAAGGTCAACAAGGCTTGGGCAAGCTGCACCATGTGGCGTGGCCTCGAAAAGATCCTGCGCGGACGTGATGCTCGCGAAGGCTGGGTCTTCGCGCAGCGCTTCTGCGGAGTCTGCACTACGGTTCATGCCGTGGCGTCCGTACGCGCTGTCGAAGATGCGCTTTCACTCGACATCCCGCCCAACGCACAATACATTCGCAATTTGATCCTGATCTGCCATGCGCTGCACGACCACATCGTTCACTTTTACCACTTGTCCGCGCTCGACTGGGTCGACATCATGGCGATCCCTAAAGCCGATCCTGCCCGCGCGGCCTCGATCGCTGAGGGTTTCAGCACCTGGCAAGGAAACTCGCAGCGCGAGCTCCAAGCCGTGCAGGACAAGGTCAAGGGAATCATCGCCAGCGGCCAACTCGGAATCTTCTCGCACGGTTACTGGGGCCATCCCGCAATGCGGCTCAGTTCTGAACTGAATCTCATTCTGTTCTCTCACTACCTGCAGGCACTGGAGTTTCAGCGGAAGTCGTGCCAGGTTGTCGCCATCCTCGGCGGGAAGACGCCCCACATTCAGAATCTGGCGGTCGGCGGCGTGATGAACGCTATCAATCTCGATAGCCTCGCGACGATGAACATGGATCGCCTAGGAATGCTCAAGTCTCTGCTTGAAGACTTGATCCCGTTTGTGCAACAAGTCTTCCTCGTCGACGCGTGTCTGCTCGCCGCCTCGTATCCGGAATGGTTTCAGTACGGACGCGGTGTCGCCAACTATCTGGCTCTCCCCGATCTTCCACTCGATGCGCAGGCAACCAAGTTCGACCTGCCCGGCGGCGTCATCATGGACGGCAACCTCGCCTCCGTGCGCCCCATCGTGAACTGGAGGGATGAGTTGTTCCGCAAGGCTGTGACCGAAGATTCCACCCACGCGTGGTATCAAGGTGGCGGTCCGCTGCAGCCGTACAAAGGCGAGAGCATTCCCGACTATACCGACTTCCAGGAGGGGAAGAAGTACACCTGGGTCAAGGCTCCCCGCTATGACGGCAGCCCAATGCAGGTCGGCCCGCTCGCAAACGTCCTCGCCGGCTACGCATCAGGCCATTCGCTCACGCGAAAGTGGACCGACACGGCTTTCAAGGGTATCTCCTCTGTGCATGGTCTTCAGGTCACACCGGACGATATGCAGTCCACCATGGGACGCTACCTCGCCCGGGCCATCCGCTCGGCGATGTTGTCCGATCTTGCTCTGGAACACTTACAACTGCTGACCACGAACATCCTTAACGGCGACCATACCACCTACAACATGCCCCAGTTCCCAACCGGGGAAATCATGGGTATGGGCATGCACGAGGCTCCAAGAGGCGCACTCTCCCATTGGGTCGTCATCGACAAGGGGGCTTTCACCAACTACCAGGCCGTCGTTCCAACAACCTGGAACGCGAGTCCGCGCGATGAAAAAGGAGTGCCAGGCCCCTACGAGACCTCGCTGATTGGCAATCCTGTCACCGACCCAGACAAACCGCTTGAGGTCCTACGCACCGTGCACTCCTTCGACCCGTGCATGGCCTGCTCCTGCCACGCGCTCCAGGCAAAGGACACCAAGTCTACCGAGTCCACGTCCCAATGAATTCGCCGACATTGAACATCAGTCATTCCCCTCTTGTCTCCGTTATTGGCCTAGGTAACGTATTCCTCGGCGATGATGGGTTCGGACCGCTCGCCGTCGAGACTTTCCGTTGCGAGTATGAGTGCGGCGCCGAGGTCGAAGTTGTCGACCTCGGCACACCCGGCATAGACCTCGCACCTTACCTATACGAAAGAAGTCTCGTGATCATCGTGGATGCGGTCCATTCCGATGCATTTCAGGGAGCGCTCTCCGTTTTCTGCGAAGACGATTTTGTGTCCGACCGGGCCAGACTTCGGATCTCCGGCCACGATCCCGGCCTTTGGGATGCGCTCACTCACCTGAGACTGGCTGGCCACGCGCCGTCCGAACTCATCGTCGTCGGAGTTACTCCCGCCTCCTGTATCTTCGCCGATGGGATAAGTCCATCGATATTGCGCATCGCCTCCGACGCATCCGCGACTATTGCCCAACTACTCTTCGATCGGGGCGTTGCATGTAAACTCCGCACAACATACGCGAAACCAAATCTCTGGTGGCTACCCTTATCTCAAGTCGAATGTACCGCGTCGAGATGAGCCAGTAATGAAGAATGCAAATGCCACAGCCCAAGAGTCATCATCGTTCGGGGCTGTTCCGATGCCGACGATACAACATCGAGATTTCTCCTGAATCAAATGCTGTACATATCATGAGCACAGCGCAGGAGTGTCATAGGTGAAAGCCGCAGTCTATAACGGAGTGCCCGCGGTAGATGGCGTGCACCTT
>Ga0302193_10005033_pt1 | contig 10374 bp, 9 predicted proteins | sample II_Bog_E3_3_FD_200228 | JGI IMG/M metagenome (GOLD analysis project Ga0302193, IMG submission 200228) | Peat permafrost microbial communities from Stordalen Mire near Abisko, Sweden - II_Bog_E3_3 | ecosystem: Environmental > Terrestrial > Soil > Wetlands > Peat | place: Sweden: Abisko, Stordalen...
GGCTTCCGACCCTCCAGATCGGTCCGAAGTCGTTCTACACGGTGGCCTTCGAACACCCGGACCGACCGGTGGTGCAGCGCTTCAACCTGCTGGACGAAAACCGTCAAACCGAAGGCATCCTGGAGGTCACCCAGACCCTCGAGGCCGGCCAGGGGAAGATCGACGTGACGTTCCATGGCCTGCCAGGCCGGGAGGCCATCTTCAATCCTGCGATCCTGGCGGAAAGCGACTACCTGGTCATCTACCACAGAAGCTGGTCTCAGGCTCAAGACAAGGCCAGGCGCGGCCTTTCCGTGCCCGGGGCGTCCACCAGGCCGTCCGTCAGGGTGCCCAAGGGGCTGGCCTCGATCCCGGAAGACGGCCCCTTGCCGCCGGAAACCGTTCCCGCTCGCGAATGATTTTCAGCCCGGTGTTTCCCTTTTGATCCACGGGTATCCACACCGTCACCCCAGCTGCTCCAGCGCCTCGGGGCCGCTGCCCCAGCGGCGGAAACGGGGCAGCTCGAGGTCGAACACATCCAGGATCTTGCCCACGATGTGCCGGGACATGTCCTCGATGCAGGCGGGATGGTTATAGAAGGTCAGCACCGGCGGCAGGATCACCGCGCCCAGTTCCGCGACCGATTGCAGGTTGCGCAGGTGGACCAGGCTCAGGGGCGACTCCCGGGCCACCAGGACCAGTTTGCGCCGCTCCTTGATCATCACGTCCGCGGCCCGGAGCAGCAGATTGTCCGAGTAGCCGGTACTGATGCCGGCAACGGTCTTCATGCTGCAGGGGACCACGACCATGCCGGCGGTCTTGAAGGTGCCGCTGGCGATCAGCGCGCCCACATCCTCGATGGGGTGGAACCGGTCGGCCAGGGCAGCAACCTGTTCCATGCTGAACGCCGTCTCATGGGCGATGGTGCGCTGGCCGCCGTTGCTCACCACCAGGTGCGTCTCCCAGCCGTCCATCTCCCGCATGGCCTTCAGCAGTTCGATTCCCAGGACGGCCCCGCTGGCCCCGCTGATACCCACCACCAGCCGTTTCAATCCACTCATTCCGATCTCCCAGGGCAGGATCCGCGGTCAATGTTGTACGAAGAATCGCAACCACAGCGCGGAGATCGGCATGGCCAGGAACAGCGCGGGCAGCATGTTGGCCACGGCGAAGTTCTTGATGCCGGCGATGCGGAACCCGGTCGCCACCATGATCAGGCCGCCGCAGGCGGAGAAATCGGCGATCATCATCGGCGTGGTCAAGGGCAGGATCTTGACCGCCAGGAAGAACAGGGCCGCCTGGATGATGAACTGGGGGATGGCCAGGGTCGCGACCGTGTAGCCCAGGGCGGTGGCGAAGATCGCCGCGGTGAACAGGTCCAGGAACGACTTGACCATCAGCAGGGAGTAATCGCCGGTCATCCCCTCGTTCATGGCGCCGAAGATGCCGGTGCCGCTGGCGCAGAACAGCTCGATGAACCCTTTGGCATGGGCGGCCAGCCTCTGCACACCGGTCTCCAGGTGGCACAGTTCGCCGATGAGGGTACCCAGCAGCAGCGCCAGGATCACCGCCGGCAGGAACTTGACCTTGACGATCATGGCGATGCCCAGGCCCATGGAGGCGACCCCGAATACCATGGGCATCTTGGTGCGCAGGTTCTCGCTGATCCTGTTGCCGAGGAAGGCGCCGGAAAGGCTGCCGGTGACTACTGAGGCTCCGTTTACGAAGGGGCCGATCATGGGTGCTCCTGGTTGAATGGGATGGATTGGGTGGGGGGAGGTTGCCCAGGACCGCCGCGGCACCGCGGCGATCCTGGTCTGGTGGCCGTCTGGACGATTGGGGAGGCTAACCCTTCAGGAAACGCTCGTAGTCAACGTCCATGAACGGAGCCCGCTCGAACTGGTCCTTGAGCTCGAAGGGCACCGTGCAGTCGAAGATCGCCTTGCAGGTGATGCCTTTGCTTCGAATGGAACCGCTCATCTCAGGCCGCTGGGACGGGTCCAGGGGATGGCAGCGCACCCCGGGGATGGGGACGACGTCGGCATCGGCCTGGAAGCGGGTGGTCATGGCCCACATGACATCATTGCTGTCGAAGGGGTCCACGTCCTCGTCCACCAGGATGACGTGCTTGAGTTCGGAGAAGGCCGAGAAGGCCAGCAGCGCCGCCTGGCGCTGGCGCCCCTCGTCGAACGGCACGGCCTTCTTCACCTGCATCACGGCGAGGTATTTGCCGCCGCCGGCGGGGTGGGCGTAGACGTTCTGCAGGAAGCCTGGCAGCGCCTTGTGCACCATGGTGATGATGCTGGCCTCGGTGGGAATGCCCGCCAGGTTCACGTGTTCCTCGCTGGGGCCGATGACCGTCTGCATGATCGGGTTCACCCGGTGGGTGATGGCCTTGACCTTGATGACGGGCAGGGACGGGTTGGCCGGGCCGTTGTAGCCGGGGAATTCGGGCATGGCCTTGCCGGTGTGGGTGTTCTGGTCCTCCGCGACCCGGCGCCCGGGCAACAGTTCGCCCTCGATGACGATTTCGGCGTTGGCGATGGCCTTGGCCTTGACCGTGCGGCACTGCACCAGTTCCACCGGGCGGTTGCGCAGGGCGCCGGCGATGGTCAGTTCGTTGAATCCCAGGGGGGTGGAAGGGGCCTCGAAGCAGGACGCGATGTAGACGGCGGGGTCAAGGCCGATGCTGATGGAGATGGGCTGGGGCTTGCCGGCCTGCTCGGCCTTGATGCGGAAGGCGTCCAGGTGACGGCCCGGCACCAGCATCATGGAAATCTCGTCCGGCCCCTGGATGCACATGCGGTGGATGGTGACGTCCTCCTCGCCGGTTTCCGGGTCGGCGCCGTAGCACAGCCCCATGGTGATGAACGGGCCGGAGTCCTCCACCGTGTTGGTGGGGGCCGGGATCAGCTTGAGGATATCGAAGCCCGGCTCGCTGGCCAGATGCACCACTTCCTGGCAGGGGGCGGTGGCGACCATGACCGGCGCGATGGGGTTGTTGAGGGCGGCGCAGAGATGGAAACCGAGCCGTTCGCTGGTGGTGCCGAGCAGGAGGGCGACCCGCTTGCGGTCCGCCAGCAGCCCGATGGCCACCCGGGCGTTCTCATAGCCCTTGATCTTGTTGAAGATCATGGCCGGGCCCATCTTGGTGGGCCGCATGACGGTGCCTCCGGCCCCCACGTGGCGGTAGACGCCGGAAAGCTCGGCCTGGGGGTCGACCTCGACGCTGGTCTGGATCAGCTGGCCTGGATGCTCTTCGAGCAGCTCCAGGGCTGACCTGAGGTCATGCACGCGGTTGGAAGGGGTCAGGGACGGGATCATCAGGCGGCCTCCGGGAATGGGATGCCTATTGAATATCTCAATCCCGAAAGTCATGAAAATACCATTACGGTCTGGTCAGCATCGCCGGATGGTATGGACCTCAGTGCGGCGCGGAATTTTCCAGGATGGCGGCCATGACCGTCCTGGCCGCGGACGTGAGGTAGCGGTCCTTGAGGTGGATGAGCGCGGGCTGGATCTTCATGCCCGGCATGTCCAGGGGCCGGACCTGGAACCGGTCCCGGATGCCCTGGGGGATCTCGGCGCTGGGGACCAGGGCGGCGGCGCCCAGGCCGCGCTCCAGGCAGTCCAGCAGGATCCGGGCATCCGGACTGTCCAGGAGGATCTTCGGGGCGATGCCCCGCTTCTGGAACCCCTTGGTCAGATGTTCGAAACTGCCGCCCCCGCCCCAGCGCCGGGACAGCAGGAGGGGGAGGTCCGCCAGCTGCTCGAGCTGGATGGAGGCGGGCAGCGGGGCCGGGGCCAGGCCGGTCTGGAACACCACCGAGAAGTGGTCCGGCGGCAGCAAACTCATGGCGTAGCTGTCCTCCCGGGTGGGCAGGAGCAGGACGGCGAAGTCCAGGTCCCGGCTCTGGATGTGGCGCTCCAGGGAGGAACTGTCGCTGACGAACAGCCGGCACTGAAGCTTGGGGAACCGCTGGGCGAGCATCGGCACGATGGCCAGGTAGTGGGACAGGCAGGTGGTGGAAACCCCCAGGGCGACCCGGCCGGAGAAACCGTCGGCAGCGTTCTTGACCTCGGCCGGAATTTCAGCCAGGTGGTCCAGCACCAGGCGGGCGCGCTCATAGAGCACCCGGCCGGATTCGGTGACCTGCCAGCCGTGGCCTTCCCGCAGGATGAGCTGCACCCCGAGCTCGTCCTCCAGCTCCTTGAGCCGCTGGCTGAGGGGCGGCTGGGAGATGTGCAGCGCCCGGGCCGCGCGGCTGATCTGGCCTTGTTCGACAATGGTGCAGAAGTAGATCAGACGTTTGACGTCCATGGTCCCGTCCCGGCGCAGGCCTGTGAGTTGAGATTTCCATCATAGGGCCTGATCTGTCTGTGGGGGGACCGCCCTTCCAAAGGGTGCGCTCCAATCGCACCCATGCGTGCGATCCCCACCCCCCCACGCCATGCCCGGGCGGAGCCCGGACATGGCGTGGGGGGGTGGGGAGATCAGGCCGTTTCCAGCTTGGGTCGACCGAAGCGGTACCCGCCCGCCAGCACCAGGGTGTAGATGGCCATGACGAAGGTGAAGGCGAAAAACCGCCACATGCCGCCTAGGGCGACCCAGGCCTGGTAGAGCCGGAACGAGAACAGGAGGGTGAGGGCCTGGCATGCCAGCACCATGCCCAGCGCCCTCAGCCGGTCGAATTCCAGCCGGAAGAACAGGGTCGGCAGGGCCCAGAGCGCCATGGCGCCGACCAGGGGATACCAGAGGTTGTTCCAGAGGGCGAAGAAGAACCCTTTCCCGGCCGCCACGTCCGGAAGGAAATCGCTGTTCCACTGCAGCAGCAGGATGAAACCGATGCCCAGGGCGGCCAGCACCGCCGCCCAGTCGAAGATCTCCTGACGGGTCGCGTCCTTGCGGATGGCGGTATCGATCCGGTGATCCTTGGTCTCCTTGATGAAGATGGCTCCGACCACCAAGGTCACCAGGGCGATGCCGATGGGATAGAGCAGGCCCGCGTAGATGGCCCCGGCCCCGAAGGCTTCCTTGGCCACGGCGGAGGCGGTGAGGGCGGTGGCGATCAGCGGCAGGAAGCCTCCGAACCAGCCATTGCCCAGGTGGTAGGGCAGGGACATGGAGGTGTAGCGGATATTGGTGGGGAACAGTTCCACCAGGAACGCGGCGATCGGGCCGTAGACCATGGTGACGTAGAGCAGCTGGAGGAAGACCAGCAGGATGAGCATGACCAGATTGTGGAACGGGATCGCGTCCAGCGTCACCGCCTTGGCCCCGGCCGCCAGCGCCGGAGTGAAGTGCCTCATGCCCATGTAGATGGGCAGGTAGGTCGCCGCGGCCAGGGCGCAGCCCCAGAGCATGATCTGCTTGCGGCCGATCCGGTCGGACAGGTGGCCGAATACCAGGAAGAACGGGGTTCCCATCAGGAGCGCCACCGCCATGATCAGGTAGGCGGGCAACCAGTGGATCTTGAGCACCGCCTGGAGGAAGGTCAGGGCGTAGAACTGCCCGGTGTACCACACCACGCCCTGGCCCGCGGTGGCGCCGAACAGCGCCAGGAGCACGTAGCGCAGGTTGACGGGATGGGTGAAGCTATCCTTGAGCGGATTTTTGGAGACCTGGCCCTGGCTTTTCAGCCTGGTGAACAGCGGGCTTTCCTTCAGTTTCATCCGGATATAGAGGCTCACGCCCAACAACGCGAAGGAGAACAGGAAGGGGATCCGCCAGCCGGCCATGCCATGTCCGGCTCCGCCCCTGAAGGCCTCCTCGCCCATGTACCAGCGGGTGCAGCCGATGATCGCCATGCTGGCGAAGAACCCGAGGGTGGCGGTGGTCTGGATGAAGCTGGTATAGTAGCCGCGCCGTTCATCGGGAACGTTCTCGGCCACATAGGTGGCGGCGCCGCCGTACTCCCCGCCCAAGGCCAGCCCCTGCAGCAGCCGCAGCAGCACCAGCAGGATGGTGGCCCAGATGCCGATGGTCTCGTAGGTGGGCAGAAGGCCCACCAGTGCCGTGGACAGGCCCATGGTGGCCATGGTGACCAGGAAGGTGTACTTGCGGCCGATGAGGTCGCCGATATGGCCGAAAACCAGGGCGCCCAGGGGGCGCACCGCGAAGCCGGCGCCGAAGGTGGCCAGGCTGGCCAGCAGCTGCGCCGTCTCGTTCTGGGCCGGGAAGAACCGGCTGCCGAAGAAGACCGCCAGGCTCCCATAAAGATAGAAGTCGTACCACTCGAAGAGGGTGCCCAGGGAGGAGGCGAAGATCACCTTCCGGATATTGGCGTCGCCCATCATTTCCGACCAACCGGAGTGCGGGGCGGAATGGCTGATAGCCTGCTCACTCATGCTTGGCTCCTTGGCGTGTTTCGGTCAAACGGCAAAAGCTCCCCGCCGGCCAGCGCCGGGGGGAGGGTGGGCTGAAGCTTATTTGTTCGCATGATGAATGGTCGAACAAACATAGGGCGCGCCAAGGTTCTGGGGAAGAGTTATTTCCCCGGGTTTTCCCAAATGGAGGATCGATGATCCAAGGAAAACCATTGGACAAGGTATTGCCATGGGCGGGACGCGCCGGCCCAGGCTGGGAGCGGTTCCCCGGAATGCTTTGATGAAAATAGATTAAAAAAAATATGCATGACGGTTAAAATTTTTTCTTTGGAGTCAGCCATGGCCAGGACGGTGGTGATCGCCATCGGGGGCAATTCCCTCATCGCCGACGGCGGACACCTGTCCGTGGCTGATCAGTACGACGCAGTCGCGAGAACCTGCGTCCACATCGCCACCCTGCTTCAGGAGGAGGACCTTCGGCTGGTGGTGACCCATGGCAATGGTCCCCAGGTGGGGTTCATCCTGCGCCGGTCCGAGTTGGCGGCACCCGAATTGCACATGGTGCCGTTGGACTCCTGCGTGGCGGACACCCAGGGGGCTCTGGGGTATCACCTCCAGCGGGCCATGCACAACGAGTTCCGGCGCCGGGGCGTCATCCGGACCCCAGTCACCCTGGTGACCCAGGTGCTGGTGGACCGGGATGATCCGGCCCTGGCCAACCCGGACAAGCCCATCGGCTCGTTCATGTCCCAGGAGCAGGCGGAGGCGCACCGGGTCAAGGATGGCTGGGTCATGGTGGAGGATTCCGGCCGGGGGTGGCGGCGAGTGGTGGCCTCCCCGGTGCCCCGGGCGATCCTGGAACTGGAGGCGGTGAAGCACCTGCTCAACGCCGGTTTCGTGGTGGTGGCCGGGGGCGGGGGCGGCATCGCGGTGGTGGAGGATGAGCATGGCCATCTGGAGGGAGTGTCGGCGGTGGTGGACAAGGATCTGGCTTCCAGCTTGCTGGCCCGCCAGCTCAGGGCGGAGATGCTCATCATCACCACGGCGGTGGAGCAGGTCTGTCTGAATTACGGCAAGCCGAGCCAGCGGCCGATCGCGGCCATGACCTTGGCCGAAACCAGGCAGTATCTCGCCGAAGGCCATTTCAAGCCCGGCAGCATGCTGCCCAAGATCCAGGCGGTGATCGATTTCCTGGAATGCGGAGGGCGCACCGCCATCATCACCGATCCCGAACACCTTGCCGAGGCCCTCAAGGGCAGGGCCGGCACCCGGATCGAACCGGGACCCGGCCGTTCCGCGGCCGGCTTATTTGGCTAATCCCGCTCCTCTTCCTGGCCGATAGGAAAAGTACATCCTTTGCACCGGGAATGGCACTCCGGTCAGCCAGGCTGGACGATGGAGGAATTTATGGACGCAATCACTGCTGTTTCGACCCCGGCCACAACCGGACCCCAGACCCAGTCCCTCAGCGTCCTCAAAAAGACCTTGAACGTGGATTCCAGCGATGGGAAGGAACTGGTCAAGACCCTCAGCCAAGGCTCCGGGGTGGATTTCTACGGCTAGAGCGTAGGTATTTGGTACGCGTCCCTGACCTACAGGGGGCGTGCCATTTGGATGGCTCGGCCCGTTCCAGCATCCCCTGCCGGGGGCTCCGGGATCGATCGTTCCGGTCCCAAGGGGCGACGGATTTCCTGATCCTCCCTTGGAACCCAAACGGCGGATCGCAGCACCCTGTTTAGGTGGGTGTATGAATGATAAATCAAGTTGATTCTAGCAATGGTCAGGGAGAGCAAGGGCGTTGGCAATCGGGGCAGGAGTGGGAGGGGCCCAGTCCGGAGCCCATCCAAGGGCCGCCGGCAACCGGGTGGGAGGCTGAGCCCCCTGCGCCGTGGTTGACCCTTGCCGCCGGGCGCTTCCTGCTCAATGTGCCCCCGGACGCCTGCGCCTTTTTTGGCCGGCAGGGTTTCAATGAGGCAGGGCCGTTCATCCAGACTTTGCCGGTTCAGGACCCAGGAGAGGCCCGGGCGATGGTGGAGGCCCGCGCCGAGGCGCTGGGCGTTCCCCATGAGGAGGGAGGAACCCAGCTGGAGCGGGTGGTGACGGGGTGGCGGCCGCACAGCTGGTTCATCTACTACTGGAAGGACAGTGCGCCGGGATAAACCGGCATGGAGGTGAGAATGAAAGAGTCTTACACCGAGGGCCCAGCCAGCCACGGTGGCCCCGAGTCATGCGTTGGGACCCGCGAGGGTTCGAGCGAAGCGTTGACAGGGGTACACATAGGCGGAGTATTGAGCCGCGAAAACAGGTTCATCCAGGGGGCCGACGCTGTTGTCTTAAGCGGAAGGCAATATCTCCATGAGCGCAATGGCGAGTTCATGGAGACCCCGGCGCGGTCGGAGACCTCCAGCATGTGTGGAACCTTCATGCACGAGAACCGGGAGACCTCGTTCCCGCCCTCTGGAAATGGACCAGAGGGCCGCGTCGGGAAGGCCTTTGGCTGCACGCCGACGATGCACGGGAACGAGGAGTCGGACAGGCCCATAGTACCTTTGAAGTCGCCGAACAAATTGGGGCAACCTGAGGCGGAGGCGATGGAGGGAAGGGGCTTGGTCAAGGAGAACACGGGCCAGCAAAACGCGCTCCGGACACAGTGCCGGGAAGGCGCGCACAGTGCGCTGGACCGGGTGCGGAAAGCCGCACAAAGGAACAAGGCAGAGCGATTCAGCGCGCTCTTCCACCATGTCACTCCCGAAAGGCTCTGGGAGGCCTTCTTCAGTATTAAGAAGAAGGCGGCCCCGGGCATCGACGGCGTGACCTGGGTGCAATACGAGCGGGATCTCGACAGCAATATTGCCGACCTCCATGCCAGGCTGCACAGGGGAGCGTACCGGGCAAAGCCCTCTCGAAGAGCCTACATCCCCAAAGCCGATGGCCGGTTACGTCCATTGGGCATCGCTGCGCTGGAGGACAAGATCGTCCAGCGTGTCGTGGCGGAGGTGCTCAACTCCATATACGAGGTGGATTTTCTCGGCTTCTCATACGGATTTCGGCCTGGGCGAAGAGCCCACGAGGCGCTCGACGCCTTGGCTGTCGGGATCCGCTCAAAGAAGATCAGTTGGATCCTCGATGCGGACATCCGCGGCTACTTCGATGCCATCGACCATGGCTGGATGATGAAGTTCCTGGAACACCGAATCGCCGATAGGCGGGTGCTCCGGCTCATCCAGAAATGGCTGACGGCAGGAGTGGTCGAGGAAGGGAAATGGACGGAAAGTCATGTGGGATCCCCGCAAGGGGCATCCCTTTCGCCCCTGCTCGCTAATGTCTACCTCCACTACGTGCTAGACCTTTGGGCCCAGCAATGGCGGGGGCGGCATGCGCACGGCGACATGATCATCGTCCGGTGGGCAGATGACTTCGTCATCGGCTTCCAGCACGGCGAGGACGCAAGTCGATTCCTCGAAGAACTCCGCGATCGGTTCAAGAAGTTCTCATTGGACCTTCACCCAGAGAAGACCCGCCTCATCCGCTTCGGTCGTTTTGCGATGCGTGATGCGGTCCGCTTTGATGGGCGCAGGAAACCTGAGACCTTCGACTTCCTGGGCTTCACCCATTTTTGTCGGGTGAACCGGAACGGGAAGTTCCTGGTCGGTCGGACCACCATGCGCAAGCGCCTCACGGCCAAGCTCAAGGGGGTGAAGGAGGAACTTCGGAAACGGATGCACGAATCGATCGTGAAGCAGGGGCGGTGGTTGGCATCGGTGATCAGGGGGTATTTTCAATACCACGCCATACCCGGGAACGTGGAGGCCATTGGTGCCTTCCGGACCCAGGTCGCACGGTTGTGGTTCCGTACCCTTCAACGCCGAAGCCAGAAAACCCGCCTCACCTGGATACGGATGGCGATCCTCGTCAACGCCTGGTTACCCAAGGCCCGCATTCTTCACCCTTGGCCGGAGGAACGCTTCGCCGCCATCATCCGAGACAGGAGCCGTGTGCGCTAGCAGTGCTCGCACGGATCTGTGCGGGGGGTCCCGGGTAACCGGGATCCCTACCGCGACCGGCCTT
>Ga0302193_10005041_pt1 | contig 10363 bp, 10 predicted proteins | sample II_Bog_E3_3_FD_200228 | JGI IMG/M metagenome (GOLD analysis project Ga0302193, IMG submission 200228) | Peat permafrost microbial communities from Stordalen Mire near Abisko, Sweden - II_Bog_E3_3 | ecosystem: Environmental > Terrestrial > Soil > Wetlands > Peat | place: Sweden: Abisko...
CGTCCCGGTGAAAAGGTCCCCGTCGATGGAACTGTTCTTGAAGGTCACAGTTCGATCGATGAGTCAATGATCAGCGGAGAGCCCATCCCCGTCGAGAAAGACAAGGATGCAAAGGTCACAGCGGGGACGGTCAACGGAACCGGCGGATTCGTCATGCGCGCGGAACGCGTTGGCGCAGATACACTGTTGTCGCAAATCGTCAAGATGGTCAGCGAGGCGCAGCGGTCACGAGCGCCGATCCAGCGGCTGGCGGATCAAGTCTCCTCGTACTTTGTCCCGGCTGTAATCGTTGCCGCCATTGTTACTTTTGCTGTGTGGTTCTTCGTCGGTCCTCAACCGCGATTCGCTCATGCACTCGTAAATGCTGTTGCTGTCCTGATCGTCGCCTGTCCGTGCGCTCTTGGGCTGGCCACACCCATGGCCATCATGGTGGGTACGGGTCGCGGGGCACGCGCCGGTATCCTCATCCGCAATGCAGAGGCATTGGAGATCTTCGGCAAGGTAGATACGCTCATCATCGACAAGACGGGAACCCTCACCGAGGGCAAGCCGACGCTGAGTTCCGTGATTCCCCAGCCGGGCTTCGAAGAATCTGACCTGTTGCAACTTGTCGCCAGCCTTGAGCGCTCCAGCGAACACCCATTGGCGGCAGCTATCGTGAAGGGCGCGGGAGCAAAGAAGCTTACCTTGGTCGATGTGGTTGGATTCAACTCGACTACCGGCAAGGGTGTGAAGGGGACAGTTTCAGGCAAGCAGGTTGCCGTCGGGAATGCAGAGCTGTTCCGCGATCTGTCTGTCGATCCCGCCCCTTTGCTCGATCGAGCCGAAGCGTTGCGCAAAGAAGGCCAAACGGTAATGCTGGTTGCCGTGGATGGCAAGGCCGCGGGCATCGTTGGCGTTGCCGATCCGATTAAGGATTCCACGCCCGATGCGATCCGCGAACTGCGAGAGGCAGGTCTGAAGGTCATCATGGTCACGGGCGACAACGCGACGACCGCCAAGGCTGTCGCGGACAAACTCGGTATTGAATTCTATGCAGACGTGCTCCCGCAAAAGAAAGCGGAGGTCATCAAAGAGCGTCAGCAAAAAGGCTCTGTTGTTGCGATGGCTGGAGATGGAGTCAACGACGCACCCGCGTTGGCCCAGGCTGACATCGGCATCGCAATGGGGACCGGCACGGATGTGGCGATGGAGGCCGGCGGCATCACATTGTTGAAAGGCGATCTGCGCGGCATTCTCCGCGCCCGGCATCTCAGCAAGTCAACCATGCGCAACATTCGCGAGAACCTGTTCTTCGCTTTCGTCTATAATGCCGTCGGGGTACCGCTCGCCGCGGGCGTACTTTTCCCTTCCTTCGGACTGCTTCTGAACCCGATGATCGCCGCGGCAGCCATGAGTTTCAGCTCCGTCTCGGTGATCGCCAATGCGCTGAGGCTGCGAACGACAAAACTATGAAACTTTATTGCAAGTTCTCTTCGTCCCATGCGCTCGGGTATCTTGCAATCCGCCGTCCTGAGCAATTACGACCGGACTTGTTCATATCCCGAGTGAGATGGTTCCTGTTGGAAGCGCTTGAGAGCGAAACAAAGCGTGACAAGGCGAGTGATAAATGCCCCGCTAAAAGTCGCATTCCAATTGCTAAGCCGTAATCAACCCAGAGTCACGTACCAAGGAGACCCATATGAGCAGCACAACAGTTGTGAAAGACCCCGTTTGCGGCATGGACATAGACACTTCCACCGCCGCTGGACACACCGACCACGCAGGACAGACCTATTACTTTTGCGGCTCCAAGTGCAAAGAGAAGTTCGATCATAATCCGGCGCAATACCTGAGCAAGTCTACAGTGGCGCCGAAAACCGGCCATGGCTGCTGCGGCTAAGCGGATCGAAGGATAGCGAACAATCGGACGAGAGGAACCAGTTGGGGTTCCGCTTCCTCCGACTGTTCCATGTGGAGGCTTGGTGAACGGATACAGCATGGGGATGCAAGGTTGGAATTATGGTTGGATGTGGATCTGCGGATTGGTTCTGATCGTGGCGCTTGTTCTGATACTCCGCGCCCGCAAATGAAAGCTGTGTCCTTCACACAGGCAATCACGGGCCATTCTTTCGTCCTTTCAAACGCTCGCTCATGCGAGAACATCTAGTCCGAGTGCGGATAGGCCCGCTCGGGTGGATTTGCAGTCCGTGTGAAGGATGCTTTGAATTCCCAGCCCTTCCGCGATCTGAACGAACATCGGTGTATTGTCGATAAAGACTGCCTGCGAAGCCTGCACCTGAGCTATGTCCAGAGCAAGTTTGAAAATATCCACGTCGGGCTTGCGGATGTGAACGTAGCAAGAGGAAATGAAGCAATCCACGAACCGATCCAGTTTGAACTTCCGAATTCTATATGCATTCAGCTCACGCCCTTCGTTGCTGACGATGGCTATCTTCATCCCCAGCCGGAGCTTTAGCTGCGCAACCAGCGCGATCATCTCCGGGAAAGGTTTTGACTGCGCAAACATGAAGCACCGAAACTGATTACGCGTGAACGGCCTCTTTTTGTGGAAGACCACGAGACTCAAATATTCTTGCAGCGTGATCTTTCCCTCCTCGTAGATCTCGAATGTTAGATGATGGCGTTCCTCCATCTCGGCCCACTCCAGCTTGAAGTTAGCCGCAGCCCGTTTGCGGGCCAGATGGTCCCAGCCATCGGTCAGCAGGACACCGCCTATATCCAGAAAAGCGCAAGAGATCGCAGTCGTTTTTTTCATGAACTATCCTTCCGTTGGCCCAGCCGAAGGGGGCTCTTCGAGATTTGGATTCCTCAATTAAACCTTTGCAGCGGGTGAGTCAGCATCTGCCCCTGCTGGGAGCTGATCTGGCAAGTCAAGACGCGCCACACCAATACGGTTGTCGGCCATCCCGTAGTAAACGTCGAATCGATCCGGAGTTCCAAGATCGTCGCGCCGATCGATGCCGGTAGGAAAGACAACATTGGCGACTATTCCGTCGCGCTCTTGCGGAAGCACAGGCGTCAACACCGGCTCCACCGAGCGATAACGCACTACTCGCGGATGTTGCTTTGAGAGCACCATCACTCCGGCCGAGTAGCACAAGTGATGCCCGTCTCTGCCCGTATCTGCCGCTTCGCTGACACCGTGGTAAACAATCATCCAGCCGTGCCTGGTTAAGATCGGCGGGGTTCCAGCGCCGATCTTGAGCCGTTCCCAGGGCGAGACTGGAGTCGCCAGTCGGTGATGAGAGGTAAACCGTCCTAGGCGATCTGGCTCACGACCTTTGAAGACTGGCGGACAATAGGAGATCCAGATGCTCTCCCGATCAAGATCAACCTTACGGGTCGCTGGATGACAAGCTGTCTCCTCTGGGCGAGTGCCCGGAAAAAGCGGGCGGTGGAGCATACCGAGTTCCAGTTTCCCGGAGGAGTCAGGGATTGCGACAGGGAACAGGCTCGCATCTTTGTCATCCACGTTGCCCAATTCAATGCCGTGCCAATGAGCGTAGGTTGCCAAGCCGAGACGCTCCCAGTGGAAGAGGTCCTCCGACAAGGCCAGAGCGATCCTAGGCCCTTGGGTCGAAAATGCGGTGTAGGACATGATGTAGCTTTGGAGAGGTTCTACGAACGTCACACGGGGATCCTCACAGCCGCCGCTGCCATCGGGCCTCCGTTCATAATCGGCTTCCGGCTCCAGTGCAATGCCGAGCCTCTCGACGCCAGCCGGATCGCCGGCTTCGTTGAATCGCACTCGCGCAATCCCGATGCGCGAATAATTTCCTTTCGCTACCATCCGCGGAAACAGATAGAGTTCCCCATCAGGGCCGCGAACGGCTGCTGGATTCAGGACGCCTTCGACTTCCATGGGATTGCCGGGTTCAGGTTCCATCAACATCCCCAGGCGGCGTAGCTTGAATTCGCTCATCTCAACTCCTCACAGAGCCGCACTTGGTACCTCAAAGATTCGCGCCTGCTGACCGTCATCCAAACAAGCAATGATTGCTTCAATCACCAGCTTGGTCTCATTGGGGCCTCGAACTGGAATGGAGATGACACCTGCTTGTTCAGCCGGGTAGTCGTTTCCTCCTACAAACAAGGCATCTCCCACGTAAATCATTTCTTTCACGGAAATGCCAAGTGTTTCTTGCAGCTTTTTGATCCCGTAGGCTTTGTCGATGCCCGGCTTGGTAACATCAATGGATGTCGCGCCGCCGAGCCGCACTGAGAACTCTGGAATCAGAGTGTCGAGAATTGTTTTAATCTTCTTCCGCTTGGCGAATCCCGCATCCCATTTCTCTTTCTCTTCCAACGGCGCTTGCTGGCCCAATGCGGAATACGTCACCTGGCTGCCACGATCTTCAATGGTCTCTCCCCACGTCTTTTCGACAGAGAAGCCTGCCTCTTCGGTGGCTTTCTTCAGGGAACTGATGATCTTCTGTTTTTCCTCCGCAGTAAGATCTTCCGAATAGAGCTTCTTCCACTCTCCGGTGTACTGAAAGAATTCTGTTCCACATGTGGGTAGAATCGATAGCATTGTAAGGCGGTCATCCTGGGGAAGATGAGAAAGCACCTGCTTTTCAAACTGTAGCCATGCGCCTCCGGAGATGATCGCAACCTTGACGACCCCGAGCAGGTCATGCAGGAGCGACGACATCTCGGCATCGAGGGACGACTTGCTTGCGGCGAGCGTTCCGTCGAGATCAAAGACAATCAGCTTCTTTACCATTCATCCACCTTAAACTTCATGCATTCTCAATTGGAGTTTCCGGCCACTCTGACTCTCTCGTCATTGAACGGTTACAGACGTTTCGGGCAGCGCGATTTCCAACAATGTCACTGCGTTGTTTGGGTGAAATTCACACGCGCCGACTACCGCGGGTAAGAGCCATACTTCGCCCTTATCAATGCCATACGCGGAGCCTTCGCCTTCGAACCACCCCGAGCCCTCAATGCAGACCAGCACGCGCGGCATTTCCGCCGTGCCGACATTAAACGGTGATTCTCCGCGCACGCGCCACAACTGGAAATGTTCACAATCAAAGAGTTTTTCGCGCTCCACGGGCGTGGTGCTCCCCACGATGGGAGTCACGAGGCCACCGTTGCTGCCCGCAAAATCAATACTGGCAAGCGCCTGATCGACCTGGAGTGGCCGCGGATGTCCGGTCTTTACGTCAACATGACCCCAGTCGTAAAGGCGGAATGTTACATCGCTGTTCTGCTGAATCTCAAAGACAACAACACCGCCTCCCAAGGTGTGAACCGTTCCAGCAGGAATGAATACGGCGTCGCCTGGTTTCGGGACGATTGTTACGAGGTGGTCAGAGATGGTCCCGTCGGCGAGCGAATGCCGCAGCTCGCCGGCAGTCGTACCCGGTTTCAGGCCCGCGTAGATCCGGCTTTTATTACCTGCCTCAATCACGACCCACGCTTCGGTCTTCCCGGATTCCCCTGCTGGAATCAAGTCCGGGTGCGCATCGCTGGGATGTACCTGCACTGAAAGCATCTCGCGTGCATCAAGAAACTTGAGGAGCAGCGGAAAGCGACGGAAGCGCGAGGCCGACTGCCCCATCAGTTGGTCACGAAATTCTTCCATCAACTCACCGATAGATTGTCCCTTGAGCGGTCCGTTGGCAACCTGGCTTTGATGATCGTCGCGGTCGCTGAGCACCCATGCTTCACCGATGGGTTCGTCCCCCGGAAGCGGTGTCGATAGCAGATTGGACAACCACCTGCCGCCCCACAGCCGATACTGGTAGATCGGCTCGAAGCGCAAGGGGTACAACAGCATTTGATTCATGCTTTTTCTTCCAACTCTCATGTGCGCAGGCCGGTGTTCGGATGCATCCGGTCAACTCTGTTCCATCGCCTGGGAGTATTCGCCGCGACGCGCAGCCTGGTTGTAGCGGGCGCGGTGAACCAACGCCTGCTGCGCCGCAAACACATTGGCCTCCTGCCCCTTCCAAAGCTCCAAGGCCGGCTGCTGGATGGCGCGAGCAAACGAAAATGCCAACGCCCAGGGCAACCGCGACTTGAATCTCACGTTCATCGCATTCAAACGAGCCGAGGCCAGTTCCGCGGATTGTCCGCCTGACAAGAACGCAATTGCCGGAACGGCAGCGGGGACGGCTCGCAAGAGACAGTTCACCGTCGCGTCCGCCACTTCCTCGATAGATTTTTGTTTGGGGCAGGCCGATCCTGGAACAACCATATTGGGCTTCAGGATGATTCCTTCCAGCATGACTCGTTGCGCAAACAGTTCGCCGAAGACAGTTCGCAGAATTCTGTCCGTCACTTCGCAACACTGGTCCAGCGTATGCTCGCCATCCATGAGCACTTCAGGCTCCACGACAGGGACGAGACCTGCCTCCTGGCACAGCGCCGCATAGCGGGCCAGCGCATGGGCATTGGCTTCCATGCAACCCCAACTTGGAAGACCATCGCCGATCGCAATCACCGCGCGCCACTTGGCAAACCGAGCGCCCATGCGAACGTATTCAGCAAGGCGATCGCGCAATCCATCCAGGCCTTCGGTCACTTTTTCACTGGGATGACCTGCCAACTCCTTGGTGCCTGCATCCACTTTGATTCCAGGAATGATTCCCGCGTCGATGAGGACTTTGATAAACGGAGTACCGTCGCTCTTTTGTTGACGGATCGTCTCGTCGTAGAGGATTGCGCCGCTTATCGACTCACCGAGCCCTGGAGTGGTCACAATCAATTCGCGATAAGCTCTTCGAGCTTCAACAGTCTGCGGAATCCCCAAGCTCGCAAATCGTTTGTTGCAGGTCGGAGTGCTCTCGTCCATCGCAAGCAGGCCCTTATTGTCTGCGACAAGGGCCTGTGCGGTATCTCTCAGCGTTTGCGAATCCATTTGAGTCTGCTCGTTTCCGGTTTCAGCTCTGTAAATCCAGAATCTACCGTGTTCAATTCATCGGAGGATTTTCGATTGCCGCGGCCAGGACCATCTGACGCGGGAGGCGCTACGAATACTATCAGGGGCACTGCTCCATTGAATCAGGTCAAATGTGAACATCAGGCAGTCCGGTCACCAATTGAAAATCAATGGTAGCTGAGCCGGTACCAATGAGTAGGGACCTGGAATTGGTGCATATTGAGCGCGATGGAGGATGTTCCATGATCGAGATCCTAAAGAACTTTTCCGACAATGTTGTAGCGCTATCCTGCAAGGGACAGGTCACAAGGGAGGATTATGACGGGATTCTTGTTCCAGCCATTCTCGAAGCGCTCACGCGGCACGACAAGATCCGGCTTCTCTACCAGACCTCTGCGGATTTCACCGGCTACGACCCAGGTGCTATCTGGGAGGACCTGAAGATTGGGGTGGAACATCCCACACGCTGGGAGCGCGTCGCGGTGGTCACGGACGTGGACTGGATCGTACGAATGGTGAGGATATTTAGCTTCCTCATCCCCTGCCCTGTGAAGGTGTTTCCGCCGTCGGCAACAGCGCAAGCACATACCTGGATCATCGCCGCCAGTTGAGTTCCAAAGGACGCAAGCAGCGTTGTTGTGAAAAGTGTTTGAAGAGGAATGAAATGAATGCTACGCAGAAGCTACACGAAATCGGCCAGAGCATCTGGCTCGATAACATAACCCGCAGTCTGCTGACCAGCGGCACGCTCCGCCGCTATATTCAGGATTTGTCGGTTACAGGTCTCACCTCGAACCCCACGATCTTCGATCATGCGATCAAGAACAGCCTCGACTATGACGACGCTATCAGTCAGAAGCAGAAGGAAGGAAAATCGAGCGAGGCGATCTTCTTCGAATTGGCAATCGAAGACCTCAGGCAGGCCGCCGATCTCTTTCGGCCGATCTACGACCGGACCAATGGCGTGGATGGCTGGGTATCCCTGGAGGTCTCGCCCCTGCTGGCTCACGACACGGCCGAAACTCTATCCGCGGCCAAGGCGCTTCACGCCCGCGCGGGACGGCCCAATCTATTCATCAAGATTCCGGGCACGAGCGAGGGCCTCCCGGCCATTGAGGAGGCAATCTTCGCAGGAGTACCGATTAATGTGACCCTGTTGTTCTCCGGCGTGCAATATGTCGCCGCCGCCGAGGCATACCTGCGCGGCATCGAGCGGCGCATCGCCGCCGGGCTGAATCCCGATGTCGGCTCTGTAGCTTCGCTGTTCGTCAGCCGCTGGGACGTAGCGGTAGCGCACAAAGAACCCGTGTCACTGCGCAACCAACTCGGCATCGCCATCGCCGGGGAGACCTATGAGAGGTATCGCGCTCTCCTCGACTCGCCGCGCTCGCAACGCATTTTGAATGCCGGCGCCCATCCGCAACGCCTTCTTTGGGCCAGCACCGGAACCAAGGATCCCAAAGCCTCCGAGATTTTGTACGTTCAGGCCCTCGCCAAGCCCCTCACCGTGAATACGATGCCCGAAGTCACGCTGAAAGCCCTCGCGGGCCATGAAGAATTCGGCGAAGCCTTACCAGCTCATGGCAACGAGGTACTGGCCGAATTCGCCAAAGCTGGTATTGATACCGACACGTTGGCCGCCCAGCTTCTTGGAGAAGGGGTCGCCTCCTTCGCCAAGTCCTGGGACGATCTGCTGGCTTGCATCGCGTCCAAGAGCGAGAAGCTAAAAGCCGCCTGAGTCCAGAATCGTGAGGTCGGGAGCTGAAAACGGAAACCACTCTACAGGAACCTAACTTTTTACCGATTTGACTTTGGCGTCGGAAGGTTGCAGACCGGATCTGCGCTCGTGATTTGGTAGTTCTCATATTGAATCGTCAATTCGGCACGTCCCCCAAACCGAATCGCGGTGACGGTATGGTTGCGCTCGGGCAGCCAGAAGTCGGACACCTTCGTGTAAGTCTCTTCGATCTTGCTGTTCTTCGTCCAGAACGAAGGGTTCTTCGTGGGTTCTGCGTCTATTCGCGTTACAGCAAAGTCCTTTGCATCGACCCAGATTCTGCCACGGTAAAGAAATCTATTGGTCGTTCTGGGCTTCACGCTAAGCACGTACATTGAACCGGATGGTGTGCGGTCGTATCCGACCAGCGTGAAATCATAATTGTCCTTGTTCAGAGCAGTGCGTTTTTGGGCCTCCGCGCCCAGCGCTTCCTGTTCGGCCTGTAGGAGCCTTTTGAATACCTTGTCAACGATCATCTTCGGCCCGGTCGCAGACCGAATTATGAATTTCTTCGTTTCTGGTGATTGGTATTTCAAGTCCACAACCATCTTCCCGCTGCGAACGCCTAAAATACCGTGGTATTCAATCTGGTAAAGTCGTGTTCCCTGGTAAGAATGCAGCGCTAGAGCACGTTTGAGATTCATCGCAACCAGGTTTTCGACGACTTGTTCTCCGACAAGCGGAGCGCTCACAGGCGAAGAGGATACTCCAGATTGTTGCGCACTTGCGGGTGCGTGTAGCCCCAGGCAGACCAGCACCGGAATCAACAGAATAGAAGGAAACGAAGCCCATATACTTGCTGGGAAGTATAGCCGTGTCCTCGCTTTCTGCTTCGTGGAGCAATGACGCGCCGCGCTCAGCATTTGCCTCGATCGTTCAATTATTTCTGGATTGGCCATCAGCGTTGCCAAAGAATCTGCCGCGCTTCGAGCGGTACTGAAGCGTTGGGATGGTGGGGAATGATGCGCGCAGTATAGTCGCTCGCGGGACGAGTTGCGGACAACTGGGTCGAATAGGTTAGCACGCCATGTGAATCTGCACTGGATTCGGTAACAGTCATAACTTCGAGAGCAGGCTTACCTCCCAGAACTGAGTCTGCGTAGAGTTCGACTTGCAGTTGATCTGGATTGAGATTGCCCGGAAGAACCTCGACCTGAAAGAAATGCTGGCTGTCGCGCGTCTCGATTCCCAACGCGCTAAAGCGCACAGTGCTCCAAAGCCGATCGATCTCCTGCTGCCATTGGAGTAAACTCTCACCAAGTTTGCTGTCCTCCGCTGCACGAACGTGGTAACCAGAAGCGGCAGGCAGATAGTGGTTTTCTGTATATTCGCGGATGGCGCGCGTAGCTGAAAACTCTGAAGTAAGCCTTGCCATGCTCTCGCGAACACGTGCTATCCACTTCGGCGGCAAACCCGTTTCATTCCGCTCGTAGAACTCCGGAACGACTTCATTCTCTAATGCGGCATACACGGCTTCAGCCTCAGTGCGATCCCAAGCAGGATCGTCTCCATGCTCTTTGCCGTCACCGATGGCCCATCCCACTTCGGGAGAGTAAGCCTCAGCCCACCATCCGTCTAACTCCGATAGATTCAAGCCACCATTCACGAGAACCTTCATCCCACTCGTTCCGCAGGCCTCCCACGGTCGGCGCGGTGTATTGATCCATAGATCAATTCCGTGAACCATGTGCTGT
>Ga0302193_10005044_pt1 | contig 10361 bp, 9 predicted proteins | sample II_Bog_E3_3_FD_200228 | JGI IMG/M metagenome (GOLD analysis project Ga0302193, IMG submission 200228) | Peat permafrost microbial communities from Stordalen Mire near Abisko, Sweden - II_Bog_E3_3 | ecosystem: Environmental > Terrestrial > Soil > Wetlands > Peat | place: Sweden: Abisko, Stordalen...
CGCCCGCGGTCCAGCCGCGGCTCCGTTCGCGCCGGACGGATCACCGGTTCGGCGCGCAGTCCCGGACGCGCATGGGGCGGCGGCGGCGGTCGGTCGTCATAATCGTCCTCATCGAAGCCCCGCACCAGTTCGTGTGGCGCGGGGGGAATGGGCGGACGCTCGATCGCCGGTTCCCCGCGGCGCCCGCCCGTCATTGGCGGGGTATAGACCTCGTTGAAATCCGTGCGCTCGCTGCCGGCCGGCAAACGCAGCGCGAGATGGCGGATTTCGTTCTGGATTTCATCCAGCCGCGCTTCCATCACTTCCAGGCGCGCTTTCACGCCGATGACGCTGAACGGCATGAACAAAAACGCCAATCCGTAGAGCAGGGCTGGCAACAACAGGACCAATGGCACCCACCAGGGCACCCAGTCGGGCAGGGAAAAGGGCATGGTCATGGCGGTTGTTTAGCACCTGGGGCCGGCCGCGTTCCATCCTTGCCGGCGGTCAGGGTGGATTTCTTCACGCAAGCGTGCGAATCCTGGGCCCATGTTGCTCCTGACCCCCGGCCCGGTGACCACACGTCCCGAAGTGCGCGCCGCGCTGGCGCAGGATTTCGCGCCGTGGGACAATGATTTCCGCGCTTTCCTGGCGCGTCTGCGGGCGCGCATCCTGCCGGTCGCGCAGGGCATCCCGGAGCAGCACACGGTGCTGCCGATGGGCGGCTGCGGCCATTTCATCACAGAAGCCGCAATTCGCACGTTCCTGCCACAAGGCGGCAAGCTGCTGATCCCCGCAACCGGATCCTATGCCGACCGGATGATCCGGCTGGCGCGCGAGGCGGGGCGGGAGCCGGTTCCGCTGCCGATCGACACGACCCGGCCGGCCGATCCGGTCCTGGTGGCCGAGACGCTCGCGCGCGACCCCGCCATCACCCATGTCGGACTGGTCTATTCCGAGACCGGCAGTGGCGTCGTGCATGATCCGGCCGCGATCGGCGCTGTCGTGCGTTTGGCAGGGCGGCGGATGCTGGTCGATGCGGTCTCGGCTTTTGGCGCGCTGCCGCTGGACCTGGCGGCGCAGCCGGAGATCGATGCCGTTGTTTTTACGTCGAATAAATGCATCGAGGCGTTGCCCGGCGTGGCCTTTGCCGTCGCGCGCATCGATCGGTTGGAGGCCTCCGCCGGCCATGCCGGAAGCTGGTCGTTCGATCTGGCGGACATCCACGCGTCCATTCTGCGCCAGGGGCCGGGTGTGTCCCGCTTCACCCCGCCGGCGCAGGTCCTGGCAGCTTTCGACAGAGCGCTGGACTTCTATGAGCAGGAGGGTGGCCAGCCTGCGCGCCTGGCTCGCTACACCGCGAACATGCGTGCCTTCTACGACGGCATCCGCGCGCTGGGACTGACACCTTGGCTCGCGCCGGAACACCAGGGGCCGATCATCGTCAACGTCCACGCGCCGGCCGATCCGGCGTGGGACCTGCAACGGTTCGTTGATGCCCTGAAGCGCCGCGGCTTTCTGATCAGCAATTTCTACAACACGCCGACACCGGGTTTCCGTGTAGGCTGCATCGGCGCCATCTCACCCGCGGACATGCGGCGCGCGGTGGCGGCGATGGGCGAGGCACTCGGCGAAATCGGCATCACAAGCCGGGAGGCTGCCTGACATGAACCCAGACCTTGAAATCGCCAGAGCCGCGAAGCTGCGCCCGATCGGGGAGATCGCGGCGAAGTTGGGAATTCCCGATGACGCGATCGAGCCGTATGGTCGTTACAAGGCCAAGATCGGTTCGGCGTTCATCGATACCTTGCAGGATCGGCCGGACGGTGCGCTGGTGCTGGTGACCGGCATCAACCCGACGCCGGCGGGTGAGGGCAAGACCACCACGACCGTCGGGCTGGGCGATGCGCTGAACCGGATCGGGCGGAGCGCCGCAATCTGCCTGCGGGAGCCGTCCTTGGGGCCTTCGTTCGGCATGAAGGGCGGTGCGGCGGGCGGCGGCTATGCGCAGGTCGTGCCGATGGACCAGATCAATCTGCATTTCACCGGCGATTTCCACGCGATCACCTCGGCCAACAATCTGCTGGCGGCGATGATCGACAATCATGTCTATTGGGGGAACGGTCTCGGCATCGACGCGCGCCGGATCACCTGGCGCCGCTGCCTGGATATGAACGATCGCGCGCTGCGGTCGATTGTCGGCAGCCTGGGCGGGGTGGCGAATGGTTTCCCGCGGGAGGACGGGTTCGATATCACCGTCGCATCGGAAGTGATGGCGGTGTTCTGCCTGTCGAAGAATCTGGCGGATTTGCAGGCGCGCCTGGGCAAGATGATCGTGGCGCAGACGCGCGACGGCAAAAACGTGACCGCTTCCGACGTCAAGGCCGATGGCGCGATGTCGGTGCTGTTGAAGGACGCGCTTGCGCCCAACCTGGTGCAGACCTTGGAAGGCTCACCGGCGTTTGTGCATGGCGGGCCGTTTGCCAACATCGCGCACGGCTGCAACAGCGTGATGGCGACGCGGCTGGGGTTGAAGCTGGCCGATGTGGTAGTGACCGAGGCCGGGTTCGGGGCCGATCTGGGGGCGGAGAAATTCCTCGATATCAAGTGCCGGTCGGCGGGGTTGAAACCGTCCTGCGCTGTGGTGGTGGCGACGGTGCGGGCGCTGAAGATGCACGGCGGCATCGCCCGCAACGCGCTGGGGCCGGAGAACGTCGATGCGGTGAAACGCGGCATCGCCAACCTGGCGCGCCATGTGGAGAACCTGGGCAAGTTCGGCCTGCCGGTCGTTGTTGCGGTGAACCACTTCACGTCCGACACCGAAGCCGAGTTTGCGGCGATCCGCGATGCGATGGCGGAACGGGGGGTGGAGGCGATTTCCTGCACGCATTGGGCGCATGGCGGGGCCGGGGCCGAGGCGCTGGCCCAGGCGGTGGTGCGGAAGATCGATAGCGGGGCGGCAGAGTACAAGCCGCTGTACCCGTTGGACTTGAAGCTGGCCGACAAGATCCGGGCGATCGCGCAACAAATTTACAGAGCGACGGATATTGTGGTACCGGATGCGGTGGCGCGACGGCTGAAGGCTTTTGAGGATGCCGGTTTCGGCAACGTGCCGGTCTGCATCGCCAAGACGCAGTACAGTTTCACCTCCGATCCGACGGTGATGGGCGCGCCGGAGGGTCACATTTTGCCGGTGCGCGAGGTGCGGCTGTCGGCCGGCGCCGGCTTCGTGGTGGCGGTCTGCGGCGATATCATGACGATGCCGGGCCTGCCGCGGGTGCCGGCCGCGGAGACGATCCATTTGCGCGAGGATGGGGAGATTGAAGGTCTGTTCTGACGGTTCCATGTTGCCTGCATGATCAACGCGATCACCGCCCTGCTGGTGTGCCAGTTGACCGGTGAACTGGTCTCCCGCGGCCTCGGCCTGCCAGTCCCCGGCCCGGTGCTCGGCATGGTCCTGTTGTTCGTCGTGCTGCTGGTACGGTACGGGGAGGACGGACCCGCACCGGACAACCTCAACACGGTCGCCGGAACGTTGCTGAACCATCTGGGTCTGCTGTTCGTGCCGGCCGGGGTCGGAGTGGTGCTGTATATCCCGGTCCTGGTGCAGGCCTGGGCGCCGATCAGCCTGGCGATCGTGGTCGGAACCCTGGTTGGTGTCGCGGTGACCGGCTGGCTGGCGGCGCTGTTGCTGCGGCTGTGATGACCGACAACCTCGCGCAGATCTGGGTCTATCTCGCGCGGGAGCCGCTTGCCGCGCTGACCGTGACGCTTCTGGCGTGGCTGGCGGCGCAGCGGCTGCATCTCGCCTGTGGGCGTCACCCGGTGGCCAATCCGGTGCTGATAGCGGTCGCCTTGCTGGCGATCGGGCTGGTCGTGACGGGGATCGACTACCGGACCTATTTCCAGGGCGCACAGTTCGTGCATTTCCTGCTGGGACCGGCGACCGTCGCGCTGGCGATCCCGTTGCACCGGCAGTGGCGGATGGTGCGGCGGTCGTTCCCAGCGATCGGCCTGTCCGTCACGGTTGGCGGTCTGGTCGCGGCGGGGATCGGCGTCGGGTTTGCCCTCGCCCTGGGTGCGAGCCGAGCGGTGACGGCGTCATTGGCGCCGCGATCGGTGACGACGCCAGTGGCCATGGGCATCGCCGAACGACTTGGCGGATTGCCGTCGCTGACCGCGGCGGTGGTGATCCTGTCTGGCATCATGGGGGCGGTGTTCGGACCGATGGTGCTTGATTTGTGCCAAGTGCGTGACGAACGTGCGCGCGGCCTGGCGATGGGGACGGTGGCGCACGGGATCGGCACGGCTCGCGCGCTGTCGGAGAATCCGGTGGCAGGCGCGTTCAGCGGCCTGGCCATGGGGTTGAACGCGCTGTTGACCGCGCTGTTGCTGCCGCTGCTGTGGCATCTGGTCATGGGTGGATAGGCCGCCCGTTTTCTGCTGCACCGCACAAAAATAGGTTGCCATTTCGCCGGTCCTGTTGAAACTGTCGGCAACCAGCTCCGGCTAACGGAGCGGTGTCGTGCAACAGGAAGGCTCCCGCATGTCCCTTAACCGACGCGCCGTTCTGCGCGGCCTCGCCGCTGCCCCGCTTGCCGCCCCCGGGATCGTTCGCGCGGCCAGTCAGCGCGAGCTGATCTTTGTGCCGCAGGCCGATCTGGCCATTCTGGATCCGGTCTGGACCACCGCGACTGTCACCCGCAACCACGCCTTCCTGGTGTTCGACACATTGTTCGGCCAGGACGAGACCTTCAAGGCGATGCCGCAGATGGCCGAGGGCGCGGTGGCCGATGCCGATGGCAAGGACTGGACGATCACCCTGCGCCCCGGCCTGATGTTTCACGACAACACGCCGGTACTGGCGCGCGACTGCGTCGCCAGCCTGGCGCGGTGGGGCAAGCGCGATGCGTTCGCCCAGGCGTTGATGGCGGCGACCGACGAACTCAGTGCGCCCGACGACAAGACGATCCGGTTCCGTCTGAAGAAGCCGTTCCCGCTGCTGCCCGACGCGCTCGCCAAGATGACCGCCTTTCTGCCGGTGATCATGCCCGAACGGCTGGCGAAGACCGACGCGTTTACGCAGGTCCAGGAGATGGTGGGCAGCGGGCCATATCGTTTCGTCGCCAGTGAACGGATGGCTGGGGCGCGCGTGGTGTATGAAAAATTCGCCGGCTACAAGCCGCGGGAGAGCGGTGTCGCGAGCTGGACGGCGGGTCCGAAAGTCGCCAATTTCGATCGCGTGGTCTGGCAGATTATTCCGGATTCGGCGACTGCCGCCGCGGCCTTGCAGGAAGGCGAGATCGACTGGTGGGAGACCCCGCCCAACGACTATCTGCCGACCCTGCGCGCCAAGCCGCAGATCGAGGTCAAACTGGTCGATCCCACCGGGCAGATCGCCATCCTGCGCATGAACCAGTTGCTGCCGCCGTTCGACAATCCCGCGATCCGCCGCGTGGTTCTGGAGGCGGTGAGCCAGGCCGATTACATGACCGCGGTTGCCGGCACCGATCATGCGATGTGGCGGACCGGGGTCGGTGTGTTTCCGCCGGGCACGCCGTTCGCGTCCTCGGACGGGCTGGGCGTGTTCAGCGACACGCCGGATTACGCCAAGGTCAAACGCGATCTCGCCGCGGCCGGCTACAGCGGGGAGAAGGTGGTGCTGCTGTCGGTCAGCGACCTGCCGGTGCTGACGGCGGAATGTGCGGTCGGCGCGGATATGTTCCGCAAGATGGGCATGAACCTCGACGAGCAGGTGATGGACTGGGGATCGGTCGTATCGCGGCGCGCGAAGAAGGAACCGGTCGCGCAGGGCGGATGGAACGTGTTTTTCACCGGCTGGAGCGGGACCGACATGTTCAACCCTGCCGGCCATCTGTCGTTGCGCGGCAACGGCGCTGGCGGTTGGTTCGGCTGGCCGACCGCGCCGAAGATCGAGGCGCTGCGCGATGCCTGGTTCGATGCGCCTGACCTGGCGACGCAACAGAAGATCTGTGCCCAGTTGCAGCTTCAGGTGCTGGAGGACGTGCCCTATGTGCCGCTGGGGCAATATTTCGTGATGGAGGCGTTTCGGAAGAACCTGACCGGCGTGCTGACCGGTTTTCCGATGTTCTGGAACCTCAAACGCGTTTGACCGCTTTTATTCGTCATGGCCGGGTGGTCCCGGCCATGACGAATGCGGGAGGCTGTTGCTGTCACGGTGAAACCGCTCAGTCCTTGTAGTCTGGTTCCTTGCGGTCAAGAATTCGTTTCAAAGCGTCGAAGTGCCATTCGCAATTCGGCTTGCCGCCGTATTGATGGGCGTTGCGCTTGTATTCACCGATCGTGTGTTCCACGACCGCCGGCGGCAGATGCTTCAGCCGCTGCCCGGTCCACATCGCATAAAGCTGCACCTGGGCGACGCGTTCGACGTAGTACAGCCGGTCGTAGGCCTCGGCCACCGTCTTGCCGACCGTTGCGACACCGTGGTTGGCCATCATCAGCACGGTCTTGTCGCCCATCACCCCGGCCAGCCGCTCGCCTTCCGCGGGATCGAAGGCGGGCCCGGTGTAGATGTCGTCGTAGGCGGTGTGCATCATGGTGCCGAGTTCGGTCTGTCCGATCGGCAGGATGTGCTGGTCCTCCAGCCTGGCGAGTGCGCTGGCGAAGGGCATATGGGTGTGGAAGACCGCGGCGGCGTTGCTTTGCAGCCGGTGGATCGGGGCGTGAATGCAATAGGCGGAGCGCTCGACTTCGCCCTCGCCGGCGAGGCGGGTGCCGTCGTAGCCGATTTCCATGAAGCAGCTTGCGGTGATCTCGGACCAGTGCAGGCCGAAGGGAATCTGGTAGTAGCGGTCGTCGGTGCCAGGCACGCGCAGGGTGAAGTGATTGAAAATGCCTTCATTGAACCCGTGCATCACGGCGAGGCGATGGGCGGCGGCGAGATCGACGCGCGCCTGCCAGCGCGCGTCCGCCCAGGCGAGGTCCTGGGTCTCCAGTGATTCCAGCGGCATGATGGGATGGTCCTGTGTTGCTTGATGGGTGCGATCATCAGCCGAGGGGGGGCCGGCCGTCAATTGCCGCGTGGCGGCTGGCTGGCTAACGTTGGCGGCAACCATCAGGAGACACGTTCATGAGCGAATCCGAAACAGGCGACATCCTGCTGCGCGAGACGCGCGGCTTTGTGCGCATTCTGACGATCAACCGGCCGCACCGGATGAATTCCATGTCGCCCGCGCTCTCGGACGAATTGATCGAGGCGTTCGTCGATGCCGCCGCCGATCCCGCGGTGCGGGTCATCGTGTTGACCGCGGTCGGCGACCGGGCCTTTTGTGCCGGGGCCGATCTGAAGGCGCGTGCCGAGGCAGACGCGGCGGGGTCCGCGTTCCAGCCGCTGTTGTCGCGGGTGCAGCGTTATGTGTTCGAGGTGGTGTTTGAAACCTTCAAGCCGACGATTGCGGCATTGAATGGTCCCGCGGTGGCCGGCGGGTGCGAACTGGCGCTGGCTTGCGACATTCGTGTGGCGGCAGACCATGTGCAGATGGGGCTGCCGGAGGCGAAGCGCGGCAAGGGTGCGCATTTCGCCAACGTGATATTGCCGCGGCTTATTCCATCCGGGATCGCCTACGAGATGCTGTACCTGGGCGAATATATCGGCATGGAGGAGGCGAAGCGCTGGGGGTTGGTCAATCGCGTGGTGCCGAAGGGCGAAGCGTTGAACGAGGCGCTTCGCATGGCCGACGCGATCGCGGAGAACGCGCCGGTCACGATCCGCCGCATGAAGGAAACCGCGGTGCGTGCCAATGGGTTGCCGATGCCGGTGGCGCTGCGGTTGAACGAGGGGATCAGTCCCTATACCAGCGAGGATCGTGTCGAAGGTGTTCGCGCCTATGTGGAGAAGCGCAAGCCGGTGTGGACGGGGCGGTAGGGGGAGTCACCGCATGACCGCCGCTTCGGATTCCGTCTCCAAACCTCGGGGGTTTGCCGCCAGATCCATTGTCCGGCGACTTCGGTGCGGCTGGCGGCACTTTTTCGAAGCAAAATGAAGGGGATGATCAGGTGGTGGCATCCCGGACTGGGAGATTGCAAACCCCGGGCGCTTTATCAGGTAATCCCCCTTCATCACAGTTCACCCTTTCATTTAGCTGCAAGAATGCCGGCCGGGTCGGAACCGGAGGTCTCATTGTTTCGGCGGAATTCGATCGATCGGATGCCTCGAGCCTGGCTGGCGTCAAGCCGGAACGTCATCATGCCATGTTGGAGTCGGTCCGAGCTGGACTTTCAGGCTGCCACTTCCAGGACGGTTGGCACGCCGTCGGACACCGTGGTGCGGTGCAGGTCCCGCACCTGGCTTTCGTCGTATTCCCGGGCTCGGTGCATGGTGCAGCGGTTGTCCCACATCACCAGGTCGCCCACGGCCCAGTGGTGGGTGTGAACGAATTCCCGTTGCGTTGCGAATTCGGTCAGGTCCAGCAGCAGCATGCGGGCTTCGGGTTCCTCCATGCCGCGGATGCGTCCGGCGTGGGAAGACAGGAACAGCGATTTGCGTCCCGATCCCGGATGGGTCCGGACCAGCACCTGCGGCACCGGGGCCATTTTGGCGCGTTCTTCCTCGGCCCAGTCGGTGAAGCCGATCTTCGCACGCGAGAATAGTTGCGTGTGTTCGCAGACCAGGCCTTCGACGCGCGCCTTCATCCGGTCGGGCAGTGCATCCCAGGCGGCGCGCATGTCGGCGAACTGTGTTTCGCCACCCCAACCAGGAATCACACGGGCGGATAGCAGGGAAAAACGGGCGGGGATGTGTTTGAAACTGCTGTCGGAGTGCCAGAGCCGGTTGCCCAGCGCGTTCAGGCGGCGGCGGTCGTTCGCGGGGAGTACTTGGTCGTTATGGTCAAGGTTCGAGATGTCCGCCATGTGGATATCCAGCCGCGGGACGAAATCGTTTCTGTAAGCCCGAACCGTGGTCTCCAGCTCGCCAAAGTTGCGGCTGAAGGCCTGTTGCTGCGCGTCGGTGATCATCTGGCCATGGAACACCAGGACAGCATACTGATTGATCGCCGATTCAAGCGTTGCCACCTCGTCGCGCGTCAGCGGTTCGTGCAGATCGACACCGCTGATCTCGCCCATGAACAGCGGATGCAGTGGTTTGACCTCGATCGCCATGGTGCGCTTCCTTCGCCTGATATCGCTGGCGGTCAGGATAGGCAGCCCGAGCGCGGGCTGACAATGCCGCCGCCGCGTTCGTCATGGCCGTCCACCGATGATCCGACGCCGCCTGCGCGCCATCCGGCGCAGGCAGGATCGCCGGCCCCCCATTGGCCACTGCCCCGGTGGAAGCGAGACACGCCCAAAGACGAAACCCGCGACCGGAGAGTCGTCTGCGGGAGAACCGCCCCGATGGTTCGGAGGACGCGGAGGGCAACCTTCCCGGCCCCGATCGAAAAGCGCGCTCTGCCGGTCGGTTTCCAGTCCCGGTGAAAATGCTCTAGCGTCATCGAGGGTATCGGCCAGCGGAGGAGCTATGCAAAGGGCAGCAATCACCGGCGCGGCGTCGGGCATCGGTCATGCGGCCGCGCGCCGCTTGCTGGAAGCCGGCTGGACCGTCTTCGGCCTGGACGTGGCGCAAGCGCGGCTGGACATGGTCGCCGCGGCATTTTCCGGCTACCAGGACCGCTTCCGCCCGCTGCGCTGTGACGTGGCGGATGCCGCCAGCGTGACAGACGCCTTCGCCGCGATCGGCGCCTCGGTCCCCGGGTTGAACGCTCTGGTGTGCTGCGCCGGCGTGTTGCGCACCGGTCTGATGGCGGAGATGTCGGTCGCCGACTTCGACCTGGTGCTGAACGTCAACACCCGCGGCACCTTCATCGCCGCGCAGCAGGCGCTGCCACTGCTGCGCAAGGCGGCGACCGCGGACAATCCGTCCCGCGTCGTGTTGCTGTCCTCGCTGGCGGCGCTGCGGCCCAAGGTGGTCAGCGGCGCCTATGCCGCCTCGAAAGCCGCGGTCAGCCAGTTGTGCCGGGTGATGGCGGCGGAGTGGGCGCCGTCCGGTGTGCTGGTCAATGCGCTCGCGCCCGGGACGGTCGATACGCCGATGGTGCGGGCGATGGCCGATCCCGGCGCATCGAAGGGCTACACGCCGTCGGGCGTGTCTCCGGTCGGCCGCATCGCGCAGCCGGATGACGTGGTGGACGTGCTGATGTTCCTGCTGTCGGATGCCGCGCGTTATGTCGCCGGCACCACGATCCCGGTCGATGGCGGCACCGGCGCCGCCTTCATCCCGCCGGGGTCGCAGCTATGATCCGCCCGATCGCCGCGCTCTGCGCGCTGCTGTTGCTGGCGCTGCCCGTGCGTGCCGCGGACCGTGAGCTGAACGTCTATAACTGGACTGACTACATCGATCCCGC
>Ga0302193_10005047_pt1 | contig 10358 bp, 6 predicted proteins | sample II_Bog_E3_3_FD_200228 | JGI IMG/M metagenome (GOLD analysis project Ga0302193, IMG submission 200228) | Peat permafrost microbial communities from Stordalen Mire near Abisko, Sweden - II_Bog_E3_3 | ecosystem: Environmental > Terrestrial > Soil > Wetlands > Peat | place: Sweden: Abisko, Stordalen...
ACGGTCGACATGCCCCCTTCGCCGATCCGCCTTCCGAGAACGTACGAACCGATACGCTGCGAGCGCGGGGGCAAGGCGCTTTGCACGACCGTTGGTGAACTGTAAGCTCATCAAATGAGGCGAGCAAGCCGGCGAACCCTCGCTGGCGCGGCCGCCGGAGCGTTCCTCTCCCTCGGCTCCGCTGCGGCGCACGCGGAGAGCGAGAACGTCGGTCGCACGCTCGCGGAGGCGCGCGCCGCCGTCGCCGATCTCCGCCTCGATGCGGCCCTTGCCCTCGTCGCTCCGCTGCGGGCGTCTCCCGACCCGCGCACGCGCGTGGACGCGCTCGCCGTGAGCGCCGTGGCTCGTCTCCTCTCCGGAGACACGACGAACGGCGCAGCCGACGTTGCGAGCCTGTATGCGATCGCTCCCGCCTACGCGCTCGAGGACCCTTCCCTTCCTCCGCGCGTGACGCGCGCCTTCGAGGCGGAGGCCGCGAAGCCGCATGAGCGCGCCATCACGCTCGCCGTGCGCCCGGACGAGTCCGACGCCGGCGCGTTCCGGATTTCGACCTCACTGCGAGCCGATCGCATCGCGCTCGCGTGCCGCACGTCGTCCGGCCCGGCCTATCAGGCGGTGGCGAGCGTCGCGGACGCGAGCGGGGCGTTTCGGTTTCAGCTCCCGACGCTCCGCCCGTACGACTGTTATGCGGCGGCGCTCGATGCCGATGGCCTCCCTCTAGGCGCGCTCGGAACGCGCGAGGCTCCGTTTCCGCTGAGCCCGCACGTCCTCCTGGCGCCGATCGGCGCGGTTCACGGGGAGAGCCTCGCGTCGAAGTGGTGGTTCTGGAGCTCCATCGGCGCGGTGGTCGTCGCGGCGGCGGTGACGACCGTGGTGGTCCTCGAGTCGCGTTCCCAGAGCTCGCCGCCTCCTGCGGACATCACCGTACCGGCGCACGGCGCCTCCGTGTCGTGGTGAAGCCGCGCTGCTTCTACCTCGTGGTGACGCAAGGGCCCGATACGGGGGCGAGGCTCCTCGTCGACACGAAGAAGCGAGCCGTCGGGCGCTCGCGGCATGCGGACCTCGCGCTCACCGACCGCGGGGTCTCCCGCGAGCACCTCGAGGTCAGGGCGCTCGAGGAAGGCGTGCACGTCCACGTGGCGGAGGGGGCGGGGCCGGTGATCGTTGGAGGGAAGTCGGCGCGCGAGCACGTCGTTCCTCCGGGAGAGCTGCTCGTCATCGCGAACACGCAGCTGTCGGTGATCGAGGCGAGCCCCGCTCCGATCGAGGCTGGCGAGGACGGATCGGAGACGACCGACTTCCGCGTGCTCCTCGCCGGAGCTACGAGCGACGTGCGCGGGCTGGCCGGCATCTTCGCGCTCGTCGAAGCGCTCGATGGAGCGCAGAGCCTGCGGGAGATCGAGCCGCTCGTTCGCGAGTGGGCACAGAGTCACGTGGAGGCGACCGACGCGGTCATCCTCAGCGGTGAGGCGCTCGACGCCCAGCCCCACCTCGCCGCGCTGCGCGACCGCTCCAACGAGGTCGTCGAACGAAGGCTAGACGCGGACGCGACCGAGCTCACAGTCGCCGCGCACGCGACGTCACCCGGGGCCGTCGCCTTCCACATCCCGCACCCACCGCGCGTCATCCGTGACGCTACGCGCCGCTTGCTCGCCGTCGCGGGGCGCGTGTGCGCGTCCAGCCTGGCCCGCGTCGCGAGCCTCGAACACGTCGAGCAGGATCATGCCTCGTTGCGGCAGCTCGCCGTGGGAAGCGCGCGCACCTTTCTGGGGACGTCGCCGGCGGCGCTCCAGGTCGAGCGACTCGTCCCGCGCCTCGCCTCTGCCGACACGAGCGTGCTCATCCTGGGCGAGAGCGGCTCCGGAAAGACGTTCGTCGCTCGCCTTCTTCATGAGGGGGGGCCCCGCGCCCGCGGCCCGCTCCGCGTGCTCAACTGCGCCGCGATCCCCGAGAGTCTCGTCGAAGCCGAACTCTTCGGCCACGAGCGAGGCGCGTTCACCGGCGCGGTAGCCTCTCGGGTCGGCGCCTTCGAAGCGGCTGCGAACGGCACGCTGCTCCTCGACGAGATTGGTGAGCTCCCCCTCGTGAGCCAGGCAAAGCTCCTGCGAGTGATCGAGGAGAGACGCTTCGAGCGCCTCGGGTCGAACCGATCCATTCCGCTCACGGCGCGCGTGCTCGCGGCGACGAACCGCGACCTCCAGCAGATGATCTCGCAGGGGACGTTCCGCGCCGATCTCTACTTCCGGATCTCGGTCGTCAACGTGCGCATTCCCGCGCTGCGCGAGCGCGGGGACGACGTGATCCTCCTGGCCGAGCGGCTGCTCGCCGACCTTCAGTCCGTCGCGGGGAGGCGCGTGCAGGGCTTCTCGCCGCGCGCGCTCGACGTCATCCGGAGCTACCCGTGGCCAGGCAACGTTCGTGAGCTGCGGAACGCCATCGAGCACGCGATCGTCCTCGGCGAGGGGCCCATGATCGAGCCGTCCGATCTGCCGCCATCCATCGCCGTGTCGATGACGCCCGTAGGGGCTGTGCCCGGAGGCGGGGACGTCGTCACACTTCCCGCGAAGCTCGACTGGCTCGAGGAGCGCGCCATCGAGGCCGCGCTGCGCGCCACGGGCGGGAACCGCACGCGCGCCGCGGCCCTGCTCGGCATCAACCGCGTCACCCTCTACAAGAAGCTCCGCGAGGCGCCGTGAGCGCGCCCGTTGCCAACGACAACGGCTCCCCGTTCCGACTGTTGCCAACGGCAACTGCGCATCCTCCTCGCAGCGGTATTTGCCCGTAGAAGCAGCACGGCACGCCCGTCGCAACGACCCCTTCGCGGAGGTCTCGACATGCGACGCGCCCTGGCAGCCCTACTCATCGTCCTCATCGTCCTCGCCGCTCCCCTGGGGTGCACGCAGCCCCCTGACACCATGACGATGATGGGGCATCCCACGACCGCCGCCGGCGCCGCCTCCTCGTCGGTCCCCTCCGGTGCGGCCGACGCGGGAGCAGCGGCGGTGCAGGCTTCCGTCGATGCCGCAGCGCCGCCGACGGTCGGCGACGGAGGGCCGCCTGCCGCTTCACCGGGGGCCGTCGGCGCGTTCGAAGCGAGCTTCTACAAGTTCGCGGTCACCAACTGCGTCACCTGTCACGGCGTGCTCCAGAGCCCCGCCTTCGCCGTTCCGGACGTGAGCACCGCGTACCAGAACGCGAAACCGTTTGCGAACTTCGCCAACCCCTCGGCCTCCCTTCTCGTCACGTACGCCGGCAACAGCCACTGCGGTCTCAGCTACTGCAGCGACAACTCGCCTGCGGCGCTCGCGGCCCTGCAGGTCTGGGCGGCGGCCGAGATGGTGGCGGCGCCCGCGCCCACGCGACCTCCCGTGAGTGACCTGGCCACGCTGCAGCTGATCCAGGCGGACATCGAGGGGCAACCTGCGTCGGAGCAGAAGTTCTTCCGCTACTTCACGCTGGAGGCGTGGGGGAACACCGGAGGCCAGCCGACGCTGGTGCCGACGATCGTCGCGCAGGCCGCGATCATCAAGATGATCAATTTCCTCTCGACCGGGCCGGCCATCGTCCAGCCCGCGTCGCTCGACAGCGGCTACATCTACCGGTTCGACATGCGCGCTCTCCGCTGGACCGCCGGGGCCTGGACCAACCTCAAGGCGATCGACCCGTACTTCGTACCGTCCGCGTTTCCCGCCACCATCGCGGCGGCTGCGGAGCAATCCGCCCGCGCCGACTGGTTCGTGACCAACATTCCCAACAGCCAGGTGAACTCCTACTTCGCGTTCCTGGGCATCAACTCGGACGATCCCACGATCGACGCGATGAACAACGTGGACCGCTGGGCCGACATGGCCACGGGCGCACCCGCCACCGTGCGGATCGGACTCCCCGTCTCCAACACCGAGACGCACAACCGCATCATCTCGTGGCATCAGACGACGTCGCTCGGGAGCGGCGCCCTCGGATCGGGCTATCTCTTCAAGAGCTACAACATGGCCAGCGACACGGGCGTCGAAGACATCTTCGGCCACCCGTACGAGCCGGTCTGCAACAACCCGAAGTACCCGGTGACGGCAGCGGATCCCATCCCCACGCCGGGGCCGCTGGACTTCACGTTCTTCGATAGCGACAACATCTTCCGGCTGCCCAACGGGCTGAACGGCTACTACACGACCGAGTCACAGGAGGGGACGTTCGAGGGGGAGGTCATGAACGCGACGAACTCGGCAGGTGTGCCCTTCCCCGGCCCCACGTTCTGCTTCCAGTGCCACGACTCGAAGACGAACATGATCCCGGGGACCGATCACATGCACGCCTCGCTCGCTGCGGCACCGGCAGGCGCGATCCCCCCGGCCACCTTGACGCTCCTCGAAGGCATGTACGACCAGACGGCCGTGGACGCCAAGATGACGGCGGCAGGGACGTCGTTCGGGGCGGCGATGGCGACGCTCGACCTTCCGGTCACCGAAACGCCCGGGATGGACACCGAGTCCACCAACATCGTGACGGGCTACTATTCGATCGTCCTGAACGTCGCGACGGCGGCTGCCGAGATGGGTGTCACCGCCGCGCAGCTCGTCGCGAGCATCAGCGGCTCCGACTCTCTGGCCTTGGAGCTCGGCTCCCTGATCACGGTCGATGCTTCGGGCAATCCCAACGGCGTCGTGCGACGCGATCTCTGGGAGAGCGAGTACGCCGCCGTGAGAGTACGCCTCTTCCCGCAGCTCCCCGTGGCGGCCGTGCCCGACGGGGGATGAGTCGAGCCCGACGGTGGCACCTCGGGGCACGCGTTCTCACGGTATCGCCCGGCTTGTGCTGGAACGCTGCTCCGGACGGTTACCCCCCTCGCTCGCCCGGATGGCCGCGGCGGCCAACACCTGCTCCAGCTCGCGGACGTTGAAACGCCGCTCGTGAAGCAAGAGCGCCACCGCGCCCCCGACTGAGAGGCAGGGGTTGGCTCCCGCAACGTGGGTGGTCATGGTCGCGTTCATGACGTCGAAGACCGCGTTTCACCAGGGTCATGGTCGCGTTCATGACCTCGAAAAACACCTTCCGTCACGGCGATCACGACGTCGGTGGGTTTCCGCGAGCGCGAACGCGGCACGGCTCCGCGCCCGAAGTGATGTGCCATGTTTGACATCAGGCTCGCATCACCCCCCAGGGGTGATACGACATGTAGGTGATCCACGAGGGCTCCCGCCGCGGTCCGCTCGCGCTTCTGTGCGACGACCCCGAGTGCATGAACGTCATCACCGTGAAGAGCGAGACGTTCGAGGGGGTCCGAGAGGAGCTACGGGCAGCCGGCTGGACGATGGTGGAGGCGCCGTCTTCCGGTCGAGCGATGTGGTCGATCTACTGCCCCGCATCCGGTGATGCAGCGCAGAGACAGCGCGCGTCGGTGAAGCCGTAGCGCGCCGTCACGGCTCGCACGAGCACAGCGGACACGTGCTCAGCTCGCTCGGCGCTACCCCGCCGGGGGGGAGCCAGCCGACACAGGCCGCACGGGCTCGACGGCTCGACGCGGGCCACGGGGAGACCTTCGCGTATCTGCCGCCAAACTGACGGTAGACCGCGGTTCGACGGTCGTGCCCGCCACGCTCCGGCGGTTGTTCCGCACGCCGCCGCGCGGCCCCAGCTACGCTGTCCGGTGATGGCCGGGCTGCTCGCTTCGATCCGTCCCGTCGACCCGCTACCGACGCTGACCCGGTTCGACGTCGTGCGTCGCTTGGGCGAGGGGGGCGCGGGCTTCGTCTATGAGGCGATCGATCGCGACCGCGACGGGCGCGTGGCGCTGAAGATGCTGCGGGTGCTCGACGGCGAGATGCTCCTCCAGCTGAAGGAAGAGTTCCGCTCGCTGCAGGACCTCGAGCACCGGAATCTGATCCGCCTGTTCGAGCTCTCGTGCGAGGGGGACAAGTGGTTCTTCACGATGGAGCTGGTGGAGGGGGTCGGCTTCAGCACCTACGTCGGGGGTGTCCCCGAACGGAAGGAGCGGGACGCTTCGCGCGATCTCGACACGTTGTCGAGCGGCACCACGATCGCCGGCGGCGCGCGGTCTCGCAAACAGGCTCGTACGCCGCGTGCGCTCGACGAGGAGAAGCTCCGGAGCGCGCTCGTCCAGCTGGCCGAAGGGTTGAACGCGCTCCACGCCGCCGGGAAGGTGCACCGCGACATCAAGTCCTCGAACGTGCTCGTGACCACCGAGGGCCGGGTGGTGATCCTCGACCTCGGGCTGGTTCGCGATGCGGAGGACGTCGCCGAGGACAAGAGCCTCGTCGTGGGAACGATCTCGCACATGGCGCCGGAACAAGCCGCGGGCTCGGACGTGGGGCCCGCGGCCGACTGGTACAGCGTGGGCGCCGTGCTCTACCAGTGCCTTACCGGCCATTACCCGTTCGAAGGGGACGCACTGGAAGTCCTGTCGCGGAAGCAGGTCGAAGATCCCCCCCGTCCCTCCGAGCTGGCGTCCGGCGTTCCGGCCGATCTCGAAGCGCTCTGCATGGATCTTCTGTCGCGCGTTCCGGGGGCGCGCCCGACCGGCGCCGACGTCTTGCAGAGACTCGAGGCGCGAAGCATCGTCGCGGGTCCGCCGGTGGTGGGGGTGCCCCCGGCGGCGTCGCCGTTCGTCGGTCGTCGCGGCGAGCTCGATGCGTTGCGCGAGGCGTTCGACCGCGCGCGCGCCGGCGAGGCCACGACCGTCGTGGTCGAAGGGGAGTCGGGCGTCGGCAAGAGCGCCATGGTCAAGCGCTTCACCCGCCAACTCCAAGACGAGCTGGGAGCGCTCGTCCTTTCGGGGCGCTGCTACGAGCGCGAGGACGTCCCCTACAAGGCCATCGACGGCGTCATCGACTCGCTGTCCAACCACCTCGCGACGTTGTCGCGCCGCGGAGCGCGCGAGGTATTGCCGGCGACCGCGTTCGTGTTGTCGCACGCCTTCCCGGTCTTGCAGCGGGTGCCGGCAATGGATCCCGGAGCGGCGCCGAAGCCGCGGGGTCTCGCCGAGAGCCGATCGCTCCTATTTGCCACCTTGCGCGAGCTGCTCGGGAACCTCGCCGCGAAACGACCGCTGGTGGTCGTCATCGACGATTTGCAGTGGGCCGATGCCGACAGCCTCACGCTCCTCGCCGAGGTCTTGCGCACGCCCGCGCCCCCCATGCTCCTCATTGCTACCGCGCGCGCCACGCGGAGCTCGGGGCAGATCCCCGCCGAAGCGTCGCCCCACGATGAACGGTCGCCGTTCGGGCTCCCCGGCGACGTGCGAAGGATCCCGCTCACGCGCCTGAGCGACGACGAAGGGCTCGAGCTCGTGAGGATGCTGGGCGGGCGAGACCTGTCGATGAGCCTCGCCCGGCGGATCGCCAACGAGGCCGGCGGACACCCGCTGTTCGTCGATGAGCTCGTCCGTCATTCGCAGCTCACGGGGGAGGTCGCGCCCGCAAACATCTTGCTCGACGACGCGCTGGTGGCGCGCGTCCAGCGCCTCGATCCCGACGCACGGTCTCTTCTCGAGCTTCTGGCCGTCGCGGGGATCGCCGTGCCGCAAGAGATAGCCATGCGCGCGCTCGGCGTATCGTTCGGCGACTTCGCCAACCAGGCGCAGACGCTCCGCGCGGCGCATCTCGCACGCACGGATGGCTGGCGCGGCGCCGACGCCATCGAGACCTACCACGACCGAGTTCGCGAAGCGGTCGCCTCACGCCTCGACTCGGAAGCTCGCGTCCAGGTGCATGCTCGTCTCGCCGGCGCGCACGAGGCGGCGCGCATCCAGGACCCCGACGCGCTCTCCACCCACTGGCTCGGAGCGCGCAACGAAACCAAGGCCGGAGAGTATGCGCTGCTGGCGGCACGTCATGCGGCGGCGGCCTTCGCCTTCGAGCGGGCGGCGCAGTTGTACGAGCGCGCCCTCACCCTGGGCCACGTCGACGAGGCCACCAAGCAGGAGCTCCGATTGGAGCGGGCGGAAGCTCTGGCCAGCGCGGGCCGGGGCGGCGATGCGGCCCAGGTATACTTCGAGGCCGCGAACCACGCTTCGGCCGATGCAGCGCTGGATCTCCGGCGGCGCGCGGCCGAGGAGCTGCTCACCGCGGGGCGAATCGACGAGGGGGACGCGATCCTTCGTGACGTCCTGGCCGCGGTCGGAATCTCGCTGCCACGGACGGCCTTCGTCGCGCTGCTCGGCTTCCTACTCTTCCGCGTCGTGCTGTTCTTCCGAGGCTTCGGCTTTCGTGCCACCCCCGAGGGGCAGATCGCGCCGGCCACGCTCACGCGCGTGGATGCCTGCCTCGGAGTGGGTCGTATCTTGAGCGTCGTCGACACGATCCGCGGCGCCTACTTCCAGTCGCGCGGGCTCGTGTACGCCCTCGATTGCGGCGAGCCGACCCGCGTGTCGTACGCCCTTTCGATGGAGGCCGTGTACATCGTGACGTCGGGCTCCGACGCCCACCGAACCGCCCGCTCGTCGGTGCTGCGCGCTCAAGCTCGCGCGATCGCCCAGCGGACGGATGATGTCCGGGTCCAAGCTCTCGTGGAGACGGCCACTGGCTATACGAACCTCGTGCTCGGCCGCTTCGCTGACTCGCACACGTACAACGATCTCGGCGCGCGCACCCTTCGGGACCACTCCCCCGGCGCGTTCTGGGACATCCGCACCGCGGAGCTGGGAGCCATCTGGCCCGTGGGGTGGATGGGAGATCTGAACGACCTCGCCAAGCGCGTGGAGCAAATCGCTCGCGAGGCGGAGCGACGTGGCGACATCTACGCCCTCGCCACCGTCCGAACCGGCGTATCCAATCTCGTCTGGCTGCGACACGGCGACGTGCAGACGGCGCGGAGGAACGCGCTCGAAGCCTCGAAACGGTGGACCCAGCGCGACTACCAGAACCAGCATTACTGGGCCTTTCTCGCGCTCACCCGAATCGAGCTGTACGAGGGGGACCCGCGCGCGGCCACGGATCGGGTGGCCCGCGAATGGCCACGGATCGCCCGTGCGCTCATTCTCGAAGTTCGCCTCATCAAGGTCGAGGCGATCCATCTGCGCGCGAGCACGGCGCTCTCCGTCGCCCGCGACGCGCGTGGCGGAGAGCGCACCCAGGCGATCCGCGCGGCCGAACGGGACGCTCGCACACTGGCGCGCATGAACTGGACCGTCGCGACCCCCTTCGCTCAATCCGTCCGCGCGGGCGCCCTCGCCCTGCGTGGGAACGAGGAGCGGGCTTGCGTCCTCTTGGACGCGGCCTCACGCGGGTTCGACGAGCTCGGGATGGCGCTCCATGCCGCGTGCAACAAGTGGCAGCACGGCACATTGAACGGGGGCGACCTCGGGCGGCAGGGGGTGGCGACGGCCGAGACGTGGATGGCCGAGCAGGCCATCGCCGAGCCGGCGCGTATGGCGGAAATGATCGCGCCCGGGTTTCGGAGGTAGGACGGAGCCTGAACAGCGCTGGCTTGTCGAATCTGAGGGGAAGAGAGGCTCGTGCTCGCCAGCGGCCGGGGTCGGGGCCGCGCGACGGCGGCGGCCACCTCGCCCACCCTACGCCGCCGTCGCACGCCCCCCGACCCCGGCTGCGTTTCGATGGCCATCCGCTGCCACAGATCATGAGCACGCTAGCCGCGACGAGCTGCAGGCCGGGACCGATGCAGCGGGCGGCGTGGGTGGGCGGGCTGGCCGCCGCCCGCTGCATCGGTCCCGGCCTGCGGCGTGCCCCGGCCTGCGCCAGCCCCGCCTCCCAATTCGTGGAATCTCGGGCCCTTCCGAGAGCGCCGTGACCGCCGTCGATAGCCTGAGCATCTCCGTCGATAGGTTCGTGATCGCGGTCACGACCACCGTGATCATACTGACGACGTCGAGCACGCCGCTGTTGAACGCCATGGTCCCGAGTCGACGGCGCCGTCGCGGCCGTCACGAGCGTCGTGGCGTCGCTCGACGGCGTCGCAGTGCCGGATGACGAGCTTCAGCACCGGAGTCGTTGCGCCAAACACCGCGCTCGTGAGCGCCGTGATCCCGGTCGTGCGCGTCTCCACGCCGGTGACGGCGGTCATGACCCGCGTGCTCATCGTCGTCGCTGGCGTCGATAGGCCATCGAGCGACGACTGGTAGCTACCCATCGACCACCATGAGCCTGTCCACGGACGACTGCGAGCGACCAATCACCGCGGCGGACACCAACCTTCGCACGCTTGGGCGGTCCAAAAGCACGCTCGCGGTCGTGGCGAGGATCGATGCGCTCGCGCGCGAAACGAGTGACGCCGGCACCGAAGCGCTCTGCCTCTCCTCGGCACACGCGAATGGCACCGTCGCGATGGTCAGCGCACGCACCGTCATCGGCAGGCCTAGGGTCCCCCCCCCCGGACTTCACCGCCGG
>Ga0302193_10005050_pt1 | contig 10353 bp, 7 predicted proteins | sample II_Bog_E3_3_FD_200228 | JGI IMG/M metagenome (GOLD analysis project Ga0302193, IMG submission 200228) | Peat permafrost microbial communities from Stordalen Mire near Abisko, Sweden - II_Bog_E3_3 | ecosystem: Environmental > Terrestrial > Soil > Wetlands > Peat | place: Sweden: Abisko, Stordalen...
AGGTGAGATCGTGGGCAAGCTGGACGGTGAGCGCGGGTTCGACGGCGAGGCCAAGCTCCCGGGCGGCCGCGACGAGGCTCTCCCAGCGAATATCGGAGTCGGCGCTATAGGGTTGGCCGCGCATGAAGGCGATCTTGCGGTGTCCGAGGTCGTAGAGATGCCGGAGCGCGAGGTGCGCAGCGGCGTTGTGGTCGAGGACAACGTTGGAGACACCGTGGAGGTTGCGATGGCCGGCGACGGAGACGGCCGGGACGGCGAGTTCCTGGGTGAGATTGGTGTCGATGGCGATGATGCCCTCGGCGCCGCGGCTTGCGAGCATGCGAGGATACTGCTCGATGAGATCCGGGCGATGGCGGTGGCAGGCGATGAAGTTGAAGTAGTTTTCTTTGAGCAGATGGTCGAAGATGCCGTTGAGGACTTCGGAGTGGTAGCCCTCGGCGAGGACGGGAACGAGGATGCCGATCATCATGGTGCGGCTGCTGCGGAGCGAGCGGGCGATGAGGCTGGGCTGGTAGTTGAGCTTTTGGGCCAGGGTTCGGATGCGTTCCCGGGTGGTCTCGGGGATGGAGCGGCCGGGAACGTTGTTGAGGACGACGGAGACGGTGGCGGGGTCCAGATTGAGTTCCGCGGCCAGCACCTTGAGGGTGACCCGGCCGGAAGGCGCCGCTCTGGGGAGAGTTTTGTTGCTCATGGGTGTATGTTGCCCCTATCGGCATGGAAAAGAAAGGATTGCATCTACTGTAGTGTATTGCCCGCCCGGAGTTGTCACGCGGAGTTTCTTGCGGATTGAAGGAAGGGCCGCTGTCCTGGATCGAGGACAGCGGCCGATGGATGGGTTGGAATTACATTCCGCTCTGTTTGTCGAGCCGGTTTGAGCTGTCGAATTCGGGATGGACGACGCGGTAGCTGGCTCCTCCGCGGGACCAGACCAGGAGGAGGATATCCTTGCCGGCGGGGGCGGAGTGGACTTCGCTGACGAACTTGTCGGCGGATTGAACGGGGTGACGGTCGACTTCGAGAATGATGTCGCCCGGGGCGAGACCGGCTTCCTCGGCGGGGCTTTCGGGCCGGACGCTCTGGATGGCCACGCCGTTGACTTCAGAGGGTATGCCGAGCTGCTGGCGTGCCTCCTGCGTGAGGTCGTTGACGGCGAGGCCGAGCTTGCCGCTCTGAGGCTTGCCGGTTTCGGTGGCTTCGGCGAGCTCAGTGGCAGCGTGGTATTCGCCGACCTTGAGATGAATTGTTTGCGGCTTGCCGTCGCGAATGATGCCCAACGCGACATTGGTGCCGGGAGCGATGGAGCTGACCGCGACCTGGAGAGCGCCGCCATTCAGTATCTTGTTGCCGTCGATTTCGCGCAGGACATCGCCGCTCTTGAGACCGGCTTTGGCGGCAGGCGAGTCGGGGGTTACCTGGGAGACGATGGCGCCGGCAGCGTCGGACAGGTTGAAGAAGGTGGAGTTCTCCGGGGTGACGTCGTTCATGCCGATGCCCAGGTAGCCATGGTGGACAGTGCCGTCCTTAATGAGCGAATCGGCGATGGACTTGGCGATTTGAGAGGGGATGGCGAAGCCGGCGCCGGCGAAGGAGCCGTTGTTGGAGATGATGAAGGTGTTGATGCCGACCAGCTCGCCGCGGGCGTTGACCAGCGCGCCGCCGGAGTTGCCGGGATTGATGGCGGCGTCGGTCTGGATGAAGTTTCCGGGCTTGCGGGGGTCATCGGTGTACGGGTTGGGGCGGTTGAGAGCGCTGACGATGCCGCGGGTGACGGAGAACTGAAAGTAGCCGAAGGGGCTGCCGAAGGCGAGTACCGTTTGGCCGGGATGGAGACGTGTGGAGTCTCCCCAGGAGATGAAGGGAAGGCCGGTGGCGTTGACCTTGATGACGGCGAGGTCGGTGAGTTTGTCGGTGCCGATCAGCTTTCCGGTGAAGACGCGCCGGTCGTTCAGGGTGACGCGAATCTGGACCGCGCCTTCGACGACGTGGTTGTTGGTGACGATGTAGCCGTCGGGCGAGATGATGATGCCGCTGCCGATGCCGTGCTCAAGCTGCGGTTGTTGCGGCTGCATGCGGAAGGCGCGACCGCCGGGGCCGAAGAATTGCTCGAGGCCTGGGGGGAGCGCGCCCTGGGGAATGCCGGGTTGGCCATCGCCGCTGGGGGCTTGTTCCTCGGAGCCCCGGGAGGTGACGGCGACGTTGACGACAGCCGGGGTGACGCGGGCGGCGAGGGTTTCGACGGCGCTGTCGAGGGCTTCGAGGGAGGAGACGCTGCTGTCGTCGAGCGGGGAGACGGCGGAGCTGGCGGCGTGAACCGCGCTGTGGCTCAGGAAAAAGGTGGTGGCGAGCAGGAGCGTCGCGGCGACTCCCGCGGGGAAGGCGAATCGCTTCGCCCTTTCACTTAAAGAATTAGTTGCTTCTTTCATGGTGACCTCTTCGATGCAGTTGAAGTTGACTTACTACAGTTGAATTACGATCCAGCCGTTACGGGTGGGCACGGCGGCATAGGTATGGGAGCTTGGGGGGTAGACGGTGAGCATCAATTTCACGGTTGAGGGCTGCCCGGGCGTAACCGCATCGGTTTCCTGCGCCTGCCAGGTGGTCATCAGGATCCACTGGCGCTCACGGGCGGGAGCGGCCTGGCCTGGAGCGCTGTTTTCATCCGACGCCTCGGCCTGAAGCACAGGAACCGCGGAAAAGCCGAGCGGGAGATCGTCGCCGGCTGGGAGGCTTGGGCTAACGATGCGGTGCTGCGCGGGAATGCGTCGTGGAGTTGCGTCAAGAGCGATGGTTTCACCCGCTGTGCGCCGCGCAAGGTGTGCGCTTACCGAGAGCGGAGCGGGTGCGGCCGCCACGCTTGCCCGGGGAGGGGCGGCGGCGAGGGCGGGGTGGGAAGGAGAGACGAATTCGACCATCTGGGGCGCGTGGGCCAGTTGGGTTGCGCCGGTGAGAACGCCGAGAACGAGTACAGAAGCCAGGAGCCACGCGGCTGCCGGGGCAAGCGACTGTCTTTGAGCGAGGATGCGGTGAACGCGGGTGACCAGTTCTGGACGGCGCTGCCATGCGCCGAGCGAGAGAGCACCGAGCGAGAGAGCCTGCTGACGCCGGGTGAGGTTGCGCTCAGCCAGACGCGTGAGGCAGGTGGCATAGGCGCGCGGAGCGTGGGTCGCCTGGACGACGTGCTCATCGCAGGCGATTTCCCGCTCGGCGCAAAGGCGGCGCTCGGTCCACACGAGGGCTGGGTTGAGCGGGAAAAGCACGAGACTCAATTTCTGGAGCAGGTTGGTCCAGTCGTCGCGGCGCTGGAGGTGTCCGGTTTCGTGGAGCAGAATTTGCTCCAGCTCTTCCGGAGCGAGAGAGCTTAGAAGCCAATCGGGAATGAGGATGCGGGGCGCCAGGAATCCAATCACACTGGGGCGGTCGAGGTCGCGTGTGGAGCAGATCTGGGCGCCGCCGCGGCGGCCGTCTGGGAGTGCGAGTGGTTCGACGGCGACCGGAGTTGCGCGCTTCCAGAGCTTGCGCAGGCGCAGGATGTGGACCGCGAGGTTGATAGCGCGGTAGAGCGATGCGAGGGCCCAGAGGGCGAGAATAGCGACGCTCCAGCGGAAGTCGAGTTGCATGGGTGGGTATCCCATGGGTTGCGCGGCGGAGAGCGGCGGCGCGGATGTGTGAGCAAACGTGTGAATAGGGGCATTTGTCAGGAAAGACCAGACGGGAAGGCCCACGAGCACGAAGAAGGTGGCGGACCAGATGGCAAACCGCACGCTGGCGGAGGTGCGCGGCGCCAGGCGCAGGCAGATGGCGACACACCCGGCCAGTAGGCAGCCCTGCCAGAGGCTGGAGACGAAGAGGGCGGCGGCGCCTTGAGAGATGTGCTCAAGGCTGGATTCAAGGCTGGAGATCAGGGGAAGGATCATGTCCGGCGGCATGGCTCTAGTTTCCCTCCAAGGTGGTCTGCATGGCGGGTTTCAGGGCTGATTTCTGAGCGGGCTTCGGAGCAGGATTCGGGTCAGCGTCTTCGGCCGCATTCTGGATCGCATCTTTAAGACGCCTCAGCTCTTCGGGGGAGATTTCGTCGTCGCCCAGGAGGGAGAGAAGCAGTTGCTCACGGGAGTTTCCGAAGAAACGGCTGAGGATGTGGCGGACTTCCGAGCGCCCGGCTTCGTGCTCCTGAACGGACGGGCTGTAGACGAAGGCGCGGCCTTCCTGATGGTGCTGGACATAGCCCTTTTGCTCGAGGATGCGGATGGTGGTGAGGACGGAGTTGTAGGCCAGCGGTTCAGACGCGGGCATGGCGGCGACCAGATCACTGACAGCGGATTCACCGCGCTGCCATAGCAGCTTCATGAGCCTGAGCTCGGCTTCGGTGAGCGTGATGGACTTCCTGGGCGGCAAGCGGATTCCTTTTTACGGCTTTGGCGGGCTCTTCGGACACCCGCTGATGATTGAGACGAACCAACTAAAGGATTAGTTAGCAGATTTGGCGGAGATTTTCAAGGGCGCGGTGGAATTTCTGTGCGATTCAGGGGGTCTCGGGAGGCAAGGAAGGGTGCTCAGGAGAGAAACACCAGGGCGGCGCTGGCTGGGGGGAGATGGAGATGCGCGGCGCCCTCTCGGACCTCGAGCCGTTCGAGAGTCTTTGCAGCCCACTGTGCGTGCGCGGCGATCTCCGCGCCGCCCAGTGTGACTCCCTCGGTCGAGTCGAGAGAGGGAGCCTGAAGCCTCCATGCGGTTGCGGCGCGGATTGGCTTGGGGGAGCGGATCGCGAGGACGAGGGCGGTTCGATCATCCTTGTTGATTGCGGCAACCTTGTAGGCGGAGGTTCCTTTGGAGGCGTAGACGGCCGCGTTCCCTCCGGCCAGAGAGCCGACGACGCGGAGCGTCTTTTCACCAGCGAGCTGATTGGCGAGCAGCATTCCATAGAAGATGGGCGTGGCGCGGACCGGGGATGCCGGTTCCGAGGAGATGGGCGTGTAGTAGCCGCTGCGCACTCTCTGTTGAACTTTGGCCGTTTCGAATCCTGGCGTATGGCCGCCGAGCCCCGCGGTGAGGAAGGCGCTGACGCCGCCGTGCAGGTTGACGCCGGTGCACCCGAGGCTGGCGAGCTGGAGCATGTAGTCGCAGGCCCAGAGGGCGGCGGCGAAGGCATCGCTCATGCCCGGCTTACCGCCGCGATAACAGGAGTTTCCTTCGGTCATGCGATAGACGCGGCCATGGGCTTGGGCAATGGCGACAATTTGCCTGGTCTCCGAGTCAATTTTGGGATTTCCGGCGAGCAGGCGCTGGATGGTGACGGACGGATCGTTGGGCGGGCCTTCGGCGTAGTAGTGGCCGGTGATAGCGGCAAGGCTTGGGCCGATTGTGGCCAGGGGCTGGTCGCCGAAGCGGGTCATCCAGTAGGAGGAGGCACCGACGTCGGGTCCGCCGAAGCGGGCGGCGGGGACTTTTTTCGCGATGGCTTGGGCAAATGCAATCCATTCCTGGAGGTAGTCGTGGAAGTCCCAGCTGGGAGGGCGGGTGCCGTTGTTGGCGTCGCGGTAGAAGTCGGGCTCGTTGCCGATCTGGAAGAATTCGAGGTGTTCGCCGGTTTTGGAGGCTACGTAAGCGGCTTCGGCGGCTGCGCGCTCGGGGGTATTGTTGCCGAAATTCAGGCCGTAGATGAGACGCCATCCTGTGGCTTGCAGGAAACCGGCGAGGGCGTCGATCGCTTCCGGACGGATTTCAAAGAGCTGGTGGGGCATCCAGTTGGCGTCGAGATTGTCCGGCGGGAGGCGGAGTTTTGGGGGCCGGGTGGATGTCGAGGCGCGAAACCAGCAGAATTCGCTGGTGTTGCCGCCGATGCGCAGGACTCCGTTGGGGCTGAGGAGCCGGAAGTGGGCGACCAGATCGGTGTTCGATGCGGAGAAGAAGCTGGGGTCGGTGAGTTGCGCGAGCTCGTAGCTGAGGCCGGTGAAGGTGAGCGGAATGGTAGGCGCGAGGGGGTGGTCGGCCAGAGTGACCTCGGCGCTGAGGATGGGGGCGGGCGATGCTGTCCGGAGGAACGGGTAAGCGGCCGCGGCGCTGGCGTGGGCCAGGAAAGATCGACGGTTCATATCGAAGACTCCGTGCGCGGCTCCGGCGGACTAAACCGCCTTTCCGCCTTTTTCGAAGTGGATTTCGATCTCTTCGAGGGACTTTCCTTTTGTTTCCGGTAAGAGGAAGGCGGAGGTGAGGAAGTAGAAGACGGTGCATCCGGCCCAGAAGAAGAACATGGCGTAATAGCCGAAGTTGCCGACGACGGGGAGAAAGACGGCGGCGATGAGGGTGGAGGCGCCCTGGTTGAGCAGGAGGGCGATGCCCATGCCCATGGCGCGGATGCGGGTAGGCATGAGCTCGGAGAGCATGAGCCAGACGACAACTCCAGGGCCGACTGCGAAGGAGGCGACGAAGAGGCCAAGGCAGGCGGTGACGAGCCAGCCGGTGGTTTCGCCGGGGACGGGGCCGTAGAGGGCGCGCTTGATGACCAGGTGAGGCGGGCCCTTGGGCGCCGGGAAGAAAACAGCCAGAATCGACCTCACCCAGGCTGGACCAAACCGGATCGGTGCAGGTGGGGCTTCGGCTTTGAGGGCGAGGACGGGATTTTCGTCCGAGTTCACAACGGTTGCGACCTGATCACCGGATCCGGAGGAGTAAAGCACAGTCAGCGCCATCGGACGGCCGTTGACGGAGGGTCCAAGCGTCGGCTCGTCAACGTGCAGTGTGACCGTGTCGTTCTGGGATGCGCTTTGCACCTTGCTCAGGACATCTAGACGTTCCGCGTCGATGCCGTGGAAGATGAGGCCCGCTGCGAGGAAGGCGAGAACGATGCCGGCGGTGCCGAGATTGAGAAGGAATTTGCGGCCTTTTTTGTCGACCAGGGCGACGGCGACGATGGTGATGACGCAGTTGAGGACCTTGACGGCGACGTCGCCCTGGGTGGCGTGGGCGGGGTTCATCCCGGCTTGCTTGAGGATGATGACGAGGTATTGGAGGACGGAGTTGATGCCGGTGGTCTGGTTGAGGCTGAGAACGGCGCAGGCGAGCAGAAAAGGGACGATGTATTTGCGCTGGAAGAGGGAGCCGGAGGCGGCTTTTCGTTTGTTTTCGAGGGTGAGCGCTTTCATTTCGCGCATTTCCAACTCGGCTTCCTCGGCAGAACAGGAGCGCAGGAGGGCGGCCGTGGCCTGGTCGAAGCGGTCTTTGCGGACGAGCCAGCGGGGAGTTTCACTGAGGAAAAAGGAGCCGAGGAGAAAGAACGCGCCGGGGTAGACGACGGAGAGGAACATGCCGCGCCAGGCGTGGCTTTGGGCGGCCTGGATGAGGGCCGGATTGCCGGCCGCGGCGGCGATGGCCGCCTCCGCCTGGCGGGTGTAAAACCACCCTACGGTGGCGGCGACGACGATGCCGAAGGTGAGCATGAATTGGAAGATAGCGGTGCCCTGGCCTCGGGTTTTGGCGCTGAGGCACTCGGCAAGGTAGAGCGGGGCGACGACGGCGATGACGCCGCAACTGAGGCCCTGCAAGATGCGGCCGAGGAAGAGCGGGACGAAGCCTTGCGACAGGACGATGAGCGCGACGCTCAGGACGAAGAGGAGGCCGCTGACGATCATCATCTTTTTGCGGCCGAACCAGTCGGCGAGGAGGCCGGCGACCAGGGAGGAGATCATGCCGCCGCCGAGGACGGCGGCGACGATGTAGCCGGTTTGCTCGACGGAGAGGCTGATGGTTTTGCCGAGGTAGAGAAGGGCGGCGGCGATGATGCCGACGTCGATGCCGTAAAGGAGGCCGCCCATGCCGGCGATGAGGAGGAGGAATCGGCTGTAGAGGAGAGGAGAGCTTTTTTGATGAGTCATATTTGAACTTTCACGATTCTAATTCCGTGTCGCGCGCTTCGCGAGGGAATTTGTTGAGGGCGTTATATGAGACGGTGTCTTACTTGTTGACACGAGGAGGGATTGCCTTCACACTGGAAATGTATTCATTTTGCGGTATGGAGATTCATAATGCGAGATGTGGCGCCGAAGGGCACCTACAAGGTTCAGGCTTTGGACCGGGCGTTTGCGGTTCTCGACCTGCTGGGCGAGAGCGATGTTCCGCTGGGATTGGCGCAGGTGGCTACTTCCCTGGGGCTGCACAAGAGCACCGCGCACCGCTTCTTGATGGTGCTGGAGCGGCACCACATGGTGGAGCGGACGGTGAACGGGAAGTTCCGGCTGGGGCTGCGCCTGTTCGACTTTGGCAGCCGGGCGATTGAGCAGTACGATCTGCGCGACCGGGCGCAACCGCATCTGCGCAAGCTGGTGGTGGAGACCGAGGAGACGGCGCATCTGTGCATTCTGGAGCAGGCGCACGTGATCTACCTGGACAAGATTGAGCCGATGCGCTCGGTGCGGATGATTACGCGGGTGGGGGCGAGCAACCCGGTGCACTGCACTTCAGTGGGGAAGGCGATTTTGGCTTTCCTGCCGGAAGAGCGGATTGCGGACATCATCCGGCGGACGAAGTTCGAGCGGTTTACGCACCGGACGATCGCCACGCCCGATGCGCTGCGGGCGGAGATTGAAAAGACCAAGCGGCGGGGCTATGCGGTGGACGACGAGGAGCTGGAGGAGGGGCTGCGGTGCATCGCCGTGCCTTTGCTGGATGCGCAGCGGCAGCCGGTGGCGGCGGTGAGCGTCTCGGGACCGTCGTTCCGGGTGACGGCGCAGAAACTGCCTTCGATTGCGAATCATCTGCTGCAGTGTGTGCGGGGGATTTCAGTGGACATGGGGTTTGTGAATCCGGCGCGTGTACAGCGGTCGAATCTGAGCGCGTAAGGTCTCCGGGCCTGGGCGTAGGTTTCGTCCGCAGGGCTGACGAACCCTATCCTCTATAATTCTCCGGTGTTGAGCGGAGCCACGGACGGGGCGCTGGAAGGCCGAGCAGACTCGGCCTGGCCGGCCTCGCGGCTGAACTTTACGCGAAACGATCCCTTCGACCGCGCTGCGCCTATCCAGATGGTGCTGCCGCGCTTGGTCGAGAGCGCGGAATTTATGCGGTCGATCCGGGCGTTTGCTGTGTCGGCGGATGCGGTTGCGGTGTGGTTTCTGGGGCAGAATGGGTTTCTGCTCAAGGATTCTTCAGGGCTGCTGGTTGGAATCGACTTATATCTTACAAATAGTTGCGCGACTACATTTGCGCATCTGCCATTCCGCCTGGATCGCCAGTTGCCGGTTTTCATTGAGCCGGAAGATCTGGATATCGATGTCTTCATTACAACTCATTCGCACGAGGATCATGCCGATCCGGAGACGATCCGGCGGCTGAGCCGTGCGGGCGCAATGCGGTTTCTGGGGCCGTTCGATTCGATGCGGGTGTACCGGGAGTGCGGATTGCCGGAGGAGCGCTGCCGGCTGGTGCATCCGGGCGAGGCGGTTGCGCTTGGGGATGGGGCGACGGCGCGAGCGACGTTTGCGCTGCCGACCGATGACACCGATTTGAACCATACCGGGGTGCTGCTGAAGTTTGGGAACGGGATTCACTTTTTCAATACAGGGGACACGGCGTACGCGGAGCGGCTGATGGCGCTGCTGCCGATGGAGGTGGATATTTGCGCCATCTGCATTAACGGCGGGTTCCATAATTTGTCGGCGACGCAGGCGGCGGGGATTGTGAGGGCGATTCGGCCGCGGGTGGTAATGCCGTGCCACTACGACATGATGGTGAACAATGTAGGGTCGCCGGAGATGTTCCGGGTGGCGCTGGAGCTGGCGGGGTCGGAAGCGCGGTTTCAGATGATGAATTACTACGAGCCTTGGGTTTATCGGCGGGAGTGACGGTCCTGGAGAGATTCCCTCGGGGGCTAAAGCCCGCGTTGAATTAGCTGGGTTTATGTACGGGCTAAAGCCCGTACCCTTCACGTTTCGCTAAAGCCCGTACCCTTCACGTTTCGCTAAAGCCCGTACCCTTCACGTTTCGCTAAAGCCCGTACCCTTCACCTTTCGTGTTTTCATCGAAGATTGGGGCGGTAGGTTATGGAGATTTCGCTGGCGGGGAAGGTGGCGGTGGTGACGGTTCTGGAGAGATTCCCTCGGGGGCTAAAGCCCGCGTTGAATTAGCTGGGTTTATGTACGGGCTAAAGCCCGTACCCTTCACGTTTCGCTAAAGCCCGTACCCTTCACGTTTCGTGTTTTCATCGAAGATTGGGGCGGTAGGTTATGGAGATTTCGCTGGCGGGGAAGGTGGCGGTGGTGACGGTTCTGGAGAGATTCCCTCGGGGGCTAAAGCCCGCGTTGAATTAGCTGGGTTTATGTACGGGCTAAAGCCCGTACCCTTCACCTTTCGGTTTATGTACGGGCT
>Ga0302193_10005067_pt1 | contig 10337 bp, 8 predicted proteins | sample II_Bog_E3_3_FD_200228 | JGI IMG/M metagenome (GOLD analysis project Ga0302193, IMG submission 200228) | Peat permafrost microbial communities from Stordalen Mire near Abisko, Sweden - II_Bog_E3_3 | ecosystem: Environmental > Terrestrial > Soil > Wetlands > Peat | place: Sweden: Abisko, Stordalen...
CCCAATCGGCTCGTCCCCTCGCCACTGTTGGCGACGTCGCCGACTAACCCAATCGCTCGGATGTATAGCGAACGCAGCGACATCCGATCACCGACGCTCGGCCTGGGCGTCAACCAACCACCATCCCAGCCACCCGATAGCACCAGAGCAACCCTAAGGAGTCGCCACAATGAAGTCGCAATCAAGAACACGAAAGCTGCTGGCAATCGCCGGTTCAGCCAGCACGATCGCACTTGTCGCCGTAGCCCTGGCCGGCTGCAGCAGTACGAGTGGATCCAAGACCACAACGCTCACTTCGATGACTCTTGCAGCGCCGAACGGCCCGAACAGCCTTGACCCAGCGCTCAACGGAAACGGGACGCCGCTCATCTGGTACACCCAGCTGGACTACGCGCCTCTCATCGACCGCGACCAGAACGGCAAAGCGCACCCCGATCTCGCGACCTCCTGGCACTACACCTCAGATCGCCTGTCGTTCGTGATAGAGCTTCGCAAGGGCGTGAAGTTCTCGGACGGGGAGGCACTCACGGCCGACTCCGTGGTGAACTCACTGGAGTACAACAAGAAGAACTCGACGTTCCCGTACCTCTCAAATGTGAGCACCATCACCGCTACGGGTCCGCTCGAGGTCACCATCGCGCTGAGCACGCCGGACCCCCTTCTTCCCTACGGCCTCGACCAGGAAGGCCAGGAAGGCGACATCATTGCGCCGGAAGGACTCAAGAACCCCAAACTGCTGACCACCGAGAGCTTCGGTGCGGGCGAGTACGTCCTCGACACGTCGAGCACCATCTCCAACTCGGCGTACGTTTACACAGCCAACCCGAAGTACTGGGACAAAAAGTCGGTCAATTTCAAGAAGTTCACCATCAAAGTGATCGCCGACGACAACTCGACGCTCGCGGCCCTTCGTTCGGGTCAGGTACAGGCCGCGCAGATCAACTCCAACACCGCCGCTGCGGGTAAGGCTGCCGGGCTAACCCTCGAAACCGCGAATTCCGCATTCGTCGGCGTGTACTTTGCTGACATCGAGGGCAAGATCAACCCCGCCTTCGCCAACGTGAAGGTGCGGCAGGCCCTCAACCTCGCGATCAACCGGCCGAGCGTCACCAAAGCTCTATACGGTACGACGGCGACACCTACCGACCAGTACGCGGCCAAGGGCACTCCAGGATATGTTGCAAGCCTCGAGAAGCTCTACGCCTACAACGCCACCAAGGCCAAGGCGCTCTTGGCAGAGGCCGGATACGCAAATGGTCTTTCATTCCCGCTGCTTGTGCAGCCGGGAGCGCTCAACCAGAACCTGCTCGCTCAGTCGATGGTGCAGGACTGGAAGGCCATCGGCGTCAATGTCACACTGACCGCGCCGACCGCGTTCAGCGACTACGTCACGGACCTTGAGAGCGGAAAGTATCCGGCAACAACGTACAACTTCTACTACTCAAACCACCTCACGGTTATGCAGGGTCAGTTCACGAAGCCAGCGCTCTACAACTTCCTGGGCTATGACGACTCGAAGGCGAATGCGTTTGCGACACAGGAGCGAAGCTCTGACATCGGCACCGCGGCCAACAACGCGGTCGCGGCGAAGTTTGAGACATACGTGGTCGAGCAGGCTTTGGCAGACCCGGTGTCGAGCGCCGACACGCTGATGCTCACGTCGAAGACGATCAAGAACGTTCAGTTCAGCTCGGCCTTCCCCATCCCGGATCCGACGAAATGGGAACCGGCTAACTAATACCAGTGATGAGATGTGCTGCGGGCGCCAATCGTGCTCGCAGCACATCCACCGCGTGAAGGAGCAATGACGTGCTACGACGAGTAGGTCTTCGAGTTCTTGGGTCGTTGGCCCTGCTCATCGTTGTGCCCGCGATAACGTTTCTGATCCAGTCACTGACGCCCAGCAACGTCGCGGCGTCGATCCTTGGACTAGGAGCAACCAACACACAGATCGCCGCACTCAATCATCAACTCGGCCTCGACCAGCCGGCTATTGTTCGATACTTCGAATGGCTCGTCGGCTCGTTACATGGTGACCTCGGAAATTCTTATGTCACCAATCAGGCAGTCACTACCATTCTCGCCCCACGAATCGGCGTAAGCCTTTCCTTGGTAATCGGTGCGCTCCTCGTGTTCACGATCGTCGGCCTGCTCCTTGGAGTTTTGTCCACGAACCAGAACCGCGCCGTCGGTCGCATAATCGACATCGTTTCGTCCGCGGGCATCGCTATCCCTAACTTCTGGCTCGGAGTCATCCTGATTGGAATCTTCTCAGTGCAGTTGAACGTTCTTCCCGCGACCGGGTATGTGCCGGCCGCAACCAGCGCCAGCTTGTGGATCGCCTCACTTGTTCTTCCGGTCGTTGCGCTCGCATTCGGCGGAATCACCGCCGTAGCGAAGCAGACGCGCGACCAGATGCTGATCGCCCTCGACAGCCCTTACATCCGGTCGCTCCGGGTCAATGGAGTCCCCGATCTATCTCTCACGTATCGCCACGCACTGCGGAACGCCGCGGGACCAACCGTGACGGTGCTGGGTCTGATCTTTGTTGGAGCGCTGAGCGGTTCCGTCGTCGTCGAGAACATCTTCGTCTTGCCGGGTCTGGGTTCCCAGGCGGTTCAGTCCGCAACCCAGCACGACCTTCCCGTCATCCAGGGCATCGCGCTCTATTTCACGATCATCGTCGTGGTAGTGAACGTGCTGATCGACATCGTCATCCCGATCCTCAACCCGAAGGTGCGTGCAGCATGACAAACGTAGCCATCACCTCGTCTGCTGCCGACGAAGCGGGCCTGAAGGACGGGGGCGGATCGCGGATCCGCACACTCCGGGAGTTTGTCCGACGTCCGCTGGCTTTCGCTGCCGCGATTTTCCTGTTTGCTGTGATCATTGCTGTTGTTGCGGCGCCCATCATCGCACCGTTTGACCCTCTGGCACAGGACCTGAATCACACTCTGAGCGGGCCTACCGCGCTACACCCGCTGGGCACCGACCAGCTCGGACGCGATGTGCTCAGCCGACTTCTCTGGGGCGGTCGAACAACCCTTCTCGGCGTCGGCGAGGCCCTCGCGGTCGCCTTCGTCGTCGGCCTGGTCGCCGGGCTCATCACGGGATTCGTGGGAGGCACAACCGACACGGTGACCTCGAGGATCGTCGAGATCGTCATGGCGATCCCCGCGATCGTGGTGCTGCTCATGGTCTATTCGCTGACGAACAACGATTCGAATGCCGGCATGCTCGCCCTCGGGCTTCTCTCGGTGCCCACGATACTTCGGGTAGCTCGAGGCGCGGCACGAGCCGTGCGCTCAGAAACTTTCATCTCTGCGTCAGAGGTGGTTGGCATGAGTAAGGCGAGGATCATCCGTCGCCACGTTCTGCCGAACATCTGGGGTCCGATCATCGTCAACACGGCCGTACTTGCAGCAGTCATTCTGGGTGTGCAGGGCGGACTCAACTACCTAAACCTGGGCGTTAAGCCACCGGCACCAAGCTGGGGTGGCATGGTCGCTGAGGCCCAAACCAACCTGCAACTCCAGCCGTTCCTGATTTTCCCAAGCGGGCTCACAATCGCGCTGACGATTGCCGCGTTCATCCTGATCGCCGACGGGCTGCGGGATGCGACCACCGCCGCGCGCTCACGCTCCACGACTCCGCAGCAGGCCCAGCCACCAGCGCCCGCACTCGACGCGACCGACACGGCGCACCGCGAGGGAGTTCTGCAGGTCCAGAATCTGTCCGTTAAGTTCGGGCAGCTCGAGGTTGTGCGACGAGTGAATGTCTCGGTCGCGAAAGGCGAGACGCTTGGAATCGTCGGAGAGTCGGGGTGCGGCAAGTCAGTGACTGCATCCGCGATCCTCGACAGCCTCGGTCGCAGTGCGACCGTTACCGGGACGATCGTCTTCGACGGCAAAGACCTGAATACGGCGACTCGCAAAGAGCGTGCCGGCATACGCGGCTCAGGAATAGCCTCGATTTCGCAGGACCCGATGGTGTCGCTCGACCCGAGCTTCTCGGTCGCGTCGCAGCTGAAAGAATTGATCAAGGTTCACGACCATTCGGACAAACGGGCAACTCACGCGCGCATGGTCGAGTTGCTCACTGAGGTGGGCCTGCCAAACCCAGAAGCGATAGCCCGTCGATACCCGCACGAACTGTCCGGCGGCATGGCACAGCGCGTGTCGATCGCGTGCGCATTAGCTGGACGCCCGCGAGTGCTGATCGCCGACGAACCGACTACGGCACTGGATGTCACAATCCAGGGCGAGATCCTCAGCCTTCTGCGTCGCCTTCGCGATGAGCAAGGCATGGCGATCGTGCTGATCACTCACGACCTCGGCGTTGTCGCGGACCTGTGCGACCGAGTCGCCGTCATGTATGCGGGCGAGGTGGTCGAAGACGCAACCGTCGAGGCCCTCTTTGCACAGCCCGCGCATCCGTATACCCGAGCGCTCATTGACGCGAATCCCATTGTCGCAACCAGGGGCGAACCGCTCAAAGCGATTCCCGGCGTTGTGCCAGCGCCCGCCGATTGGCCCATCGGTTGCCACTTCTATGACCGATGCCCGATCGCCACGCTGGCTTGCGCGCAGTCACCGATTGCTCTCATCCCGGTTGGCGATGGTGAACGGGACTCCCGATGTATTCACGTCGACGAACTGATTGGGGCGAAATAATGCTGGCCAGGGTTAAAAACAGTGGGCCACAGGAGACCCTGCTCGATGTCTCAAATCTCACCGTCACTTTTCGACAAGGCCTGCGTCGGCCTCCAGTACTTGCCGTACGAGGAGTCTCGTTCGTGGTCAATCGGGGAGAAACTCTCTCGATCGTTGGGGAATCCGGGTCCGGAAAGTCGACGATCGGGGGCGCGATCCTTGGCCTCGTGAAGGTCAGCAGCGGCACCATCCGGTTCAACGGAGAGGACATTACCCAGGTTCCTGTCAAACGGCGCCGCGAAATCAGTGCCCATCTGCAGGCGGTGTTCCAGGATCCGTTCAGCTCACTTGATCCGGCGCGAACAGTTGGCGAATCGGTTTCCGAGCCGCTTGAAGTCGGAACATCGCTTCCGCGCGCCGAAATCGCAACGCGCACGACCGGTGTTCTCGCTCGGGTCGGAGTTGCGGCGCGGGCCGCGAGCAAGTATCCGGCCGAGTTCTCCGGCGGCCAGCGCCAGCGAATTTCGATCGCGCGTGCGATCGTGCGGACACCGGAACTGGTGATCTGTGACGAGGCGGTGAGCGCCCTCGATGTCTCCGTGCAGGCACACGTCCTCAACCTCCTGGACGAGCTGAAGAAAGACTCGAACACCAGCTACGTCTTCATCTCCCACAACATGGCTGTCGTTCGACACGTCTCGGATCGTGTCGTGGTGCTCTACCAGGGCCGGGTGATGGAGGAGGGTCCCGCAGCTGAGACATGCGACACCCCGATGCATCCGTATACGCGCTCACTTGTCGCAGCAGTTCCTGTCCCAAACGTCACCGAGCAGCGCGAGCGTCGACTCGCTCGAAACTCTGCAACTCGCGCCTCAGGCATCGAATTGAGGGGGAATGTGGGATGCCCGTTCGCCCCGCGCTGCCCGTTCGCCCAGCAGAAGTGCGTCGATGCCACGCCAGAGCCGGTGGAGTTCGCGCCGGGCCGGAAGGCCGCCTGCGTGCGGATAACCGACCCAGAGCTGGCGCTCGCTCCCGCCATTCCGCTGCCTGCGGCATGAGCCCGGCTCTACAGACATCCTGCAGCACAGAAATTCCCGAGAGGAACCGAACATGATCCACGCAGACCCGCCCGTGCCCTTGAACGAGAGCGCTCTCGAGTCGATTGCCGCAAAGGGTCTGGTCGCGGTGCCCGCATACGACCGGAGCGGCCTGACGGCGGGTATCATCCACTTCGGCGTCGGCGGCTTTCATCGCGCACACCAGGCTATGGTCATCGACCGACTCCTCGGCCAGGGGCTCGCGCGCAACTTCGCCATCTGCGGTGTCGGCGTGCTCCCCCAGGATCGCCACATGGCCGAAGTGATGGCGAGACAGGACTGCCTGTACACACTTGTCCTGAAGCACTCGGACGGCACCCGCGAGGCGCGCGTTATCGGAAGCATCATCGATTATCTTTTCGCCCCAGACGACCCCGGCGCCGTGGTCGTCCGCATGGCGTCCGAGGAGGTCAGGATTGTGTCGATGACCGTCACCGAGGGCGGGTACAACTTCGATCAGGTTACTGGCGAGTTCATGGGCGACAACGTAGACGTGCAGTACGACCTCGCACACCCAGATGCACCTCGCACAATCTTCGGGTTAGTGATCGCGGCCCTCAGACTACGTCGGGAAAATGGCCTCCAGCCATTCACGGTCATGTCGTGCGACAACATCCAGGGCAATGGCCACGTGGCCGAGAAGATGTTTACGGCTTTTGCGCGCCTCGGGGAACCGGGGTTCGCGGACTGGATGAGCGAGAACGTACTCTTTCCCAACTCAATGGTCGACCGGATCACACCGGTAACATACGACGAAGATCGCGCGGAGGTTGCCAATCGATTCGGCATCGCCGATGAGTGGCCAGTCGTCGCCGAGCCTTTTTTCCAATGGGTGTTGCAGGAGGACTTCGCAATCGGGCGACCGCCATACGAGGAGGCAGGCGTTCAGCTGGTCGACGACGTTGAGCCCTACGAACTCATGAAGCTGCGGCTTCTGAACGTGTCACATCAGGCGATGACCTATTTCGGCTTCTTGAAAGGCCACCGCTATGCGCACGAGGCCGCCGGGGACCCGGATATCGCTCGACTCCTGAAGAACTACATGGACCTCGAGGCCACGCCCACACTGAAGCCCGTTCCTGGCATCGACCTCGACGAATACAAGGAGTCGCTGATCGAACGATTCTCAAATCCTGAAGTACGAGATACGCTCGCGCGGCTGTGCTCAGAGAGCAGCGACCGCATCCCCAAATGGCTGCTCCCCGTGGTTCGAGAGAACCTCGCTCACGGAGGCGAAGTCCGTCTCTCCGCCGCAATCTGTGCGAGTTGGGCTCGCTATGACGAAGCAGTGGATGAAGAAGGAAACCCGATCACGGTCGTGGACCGGCTCGCCGCACAGCTGGTTCCGCTAGCTCAGGCACAACGGGGTGATCGCACAATCTTCATCCGCAATTCAGTCTTGTTCGGTGATCTGTCCGCTGAGCCTGCGTTTTCCGACGCCTATGTGCAGACACTCGACTCCCTCATCAATCAGGGGTCGGCAGCAACTCTCGCGACGCTCACATGACCAGTGGTCAACCGCGCGTAACAGTCGTACGCGAGTCGATCGTTGACGTCCTGGACGAGACGCCAGCCCGACACACCACGGGACCTTGATCGATCGAGGTCTTTCACAGCCGCCGCCGATAAGTGGTGCCGGCCGAGATCCTTGCCACGCCACGGCCACGTAATGTGCGAGTGCAGGGCCCGGCAGGCAGAGGCTCCCGTTGCCCGCGACCAGCGCCCGGTCGGCTGCACCCCGGGAAGCGGTTAGCACGTCCACGACCCGCTGTCGGTCACGTCGAGCGCGAGAGGTTTCGTCGTCGTACCGAACTCCGCGTGTACTCAATCAAGGGAGGATATGCCCTGCCGTGGTGAACAACCGGTACCACTCCTCACGCGTGAGAGGGATGTCGGAGCCGGCCGCCGAATCGATGACGCGTTCGGGCTTCGTCGTGCCCAGCACCACCTGCATGTTGGCCGGGTGCCTCGTGATCCAGGCGACCGCGATTCCGGTCGGTGTCACACCGTGGCTTGAGGCGATCTCATCGAGCGCCTCGTTGAGCTCCGCGAAGTTGTCTCGGTCGCCGATGAAGACGCCGTCGAAGAAACCCTTCTGGAACGGCGACCACGCCTGCAGGGTGATGTCGTGCAGCCGCGCGTAATCGAGAATCCCGTTGTCGCGGTCGATGGACTGGTCCAGCGCGGCCATGTTCGCCGCAACCCCGGCAGCGATGAGGGGCGAATGGGTGATGCTCAACTGCACCTGGTTGAAGGCGAGCGGCTGCGTGACAGACTTCTTCAGCAGTTCGACCTGGGCGGGCGTCTGGTTCGACACCCCGAAGTTACGAACCTTCCCTGAGCTCTGAAGCGAGTCGAATGCGGCCGCGACCTCGTCGGGCTCGACGAGCGCGTCGGGACGATGCAACAGCAGCACGTCAAGGTAGTCAGTGTGGAGGGCAGCCAGCGACGTGTCGACCGATTCGAGGATGTGCTCCCTGGAGAAGTCCCAGAACCCATTCCTGATTCCGACCTTCGACTGGATGATGACGGACTCGCGCTCCGAAGAACTAAACGTGATCGCGTCGCCGAACCGTCGCTCGCAGCCGTGATCGCCGCCGTACACATCGGCGTGGTCGAAGAAGTTGATGCCGGAGTCGCGGGCTGCGCCGACCAGGGCACGAATCTGCCCGTCGTCGAGTTCGAGAATCCGCATCAGGCCCAGGATGACGTTTGACGCTTCGAGGGTCGTGTGCGGCGGGGTGAAGGTTTTCATGATTCGATCCTTAGTCTTTCGTTCAGTCGTTTCCTGGGGGATTTCACGGCGATAGCCGGCGGTCGACGCAGGCGCGGCTCACGCGCGGATGCCGGGCCAGCACACGGCCATGATCTCGTCAGCAAGACGTTCGGTGAGCGGTTCGTGCTGGAAGATCAGCCGGTGGTAGATCGGGGCGAAAAGCACGTCGGCGACGGCGTCGTAATCGAGGCCTGCCCGCACCTCTCCGCGGGCCACCGCCTCGACGAGGAGGCTGACCACTGCAGTACGACGAGGCGCGAGCCAGTCGTCGACGAGTGCGGTCGACACGGCACGATCCGGTACAGACGCTGCCATGAGTCCGCGCAGCAGGGCGCCCACGGGCGTGTCTCTCAGTAGCCGCACAAGCTGACCCATGTAACCCAGTAGAGCTTCACGCGCTGATTCCGACGGCGCTGACTCAATGGTCTCGTGCGTGCGTTCCAGGAGCCCTTCGAGCAGTACTGCCGCTGCGGAGGGCCACCACTTGTAGACCGTTGTTCGGCTTACTCCCGCTCGTGCGGCAATGGCGTCAACGCCCGCGCTTGCTGCGCCCTCGAAGGCCAGTTCGGCCGCGGCATCCAGTACGGCCCGCCGTGCACGGTCGCTGCGCGGACGCCCGCGGCGAACACCCTCTTGCGAATTACTGGACACGCTGTACAGTATATGTGCAGGAAGTCGAAAACACAAAGCAGATCGAGGACGTCATGACCAATTCAGCCAGCCAGATAAACACAGCGCGCCGGGTGGCAGTGCTCGGTACGGGAACGATGGGCGCCGCGATGTCGCGCTCGCTTCTCCGAGCGGGGTTCAGCGTGACCGTCTGGAACCGAAGCGCCGAGAAGGCTGCACCCCTGGTCGACGCCGGCGCGACCGCCGCCACCACGCCCGCCGACGCGGTTCGGGATGCCGACGTGATCATTACGATGCTTTTCGATGCGAGCGCTGTGCTCTCGGTCGCCGCCCAGTTTCTCCCTTTGGTTCGGGATGGCGCGGTCTGGATGCAAAGCAGCACCATCGGTTCGCTCGGCATGCAGGAGGTCGCCGCCGCGGCATCCGGTCTCATCGCCGTGGTAGACGCCCCGGTGCTGGGCACCAAGGATCCCGCCGAGCACGCTGCTCTAACTGTCCTGGCCTCGGGATCCGCTGCCGCGATAGCTTCGCTCCAGCCAGTTTTCGGTGCTATCGGCTCGCGCACGGTCGTGGTCGGGGACCGCCTGGGCTCGGCCTCGGACCTCAAGCTGGTCTGCAATACCTGGGTGGCGAGCCTGACCGCCGGGACAGCCCAGTCGATCGCGCTCGCACGCACATTCGGGCTCGAGCCGAGCCTGTTCATCGATGCGGTGAGCGGGTCCGCGTCGGACAGCCCGTACGTGCACGTGAAGGGCGCGACCATCCTGAGCGGCAATCGTGCTCCGCAATTCGCGCTCGATGCACTACTCAAGGACCTCGATCTCGCCCAAGCGACAGCAGGCGACAGCACACAGAATCCCTACCTCGATGATCTGGAGAACCTGTATGCGACCGCGAGTGCGCTAGGTCACGGTCACGACGATGTCGCGTGGGTCTACGACGCGATTGACACCCGCGCATCAAAGTCGAGTTAGCCGTGGCAGTCGCGAGCGCCAGCGGAACTGGCAGCTATTTCTCGCATCCGGTGCACGGACCGCTACCCGCGCTTCTCCTGATTCTCACCTTCGGTACGGGTGTGATCGACGCGATCAGCATCCTCGGACTCGGCCGCGTGTTCGTGGCTAACATGACCGGAAACGTCGTGTTCATTGGCTTCGCCCTCGCCGGCGCACCGGGCTACAG
>Ga0302193_10005080_pt1 | contig 10316 bp, 5 predicted proteins | sample II_Bog_E3_3_FD_200228 | JGI IMG/M metagenome (GOLD analysis project Ga0302193, IMG submission 200228) | Peat permafrost microbial communities from Stordalen Mire near Abisko, Sweden - II_Bog_E3_3 | ecosystem: Environmental > Terrestrial > Soil > Wetlands > Peat | place: Sweden: Abisko, Stordalen...
GAACTCCCCCACTTCAATGCGCGCGAGACGATGGTCATGTCGATGATCGTTCGCGGTCACAAAAATAGCGAGATGGCTGCCCATATTCGCACCAGCGAACAAACCATCAAGAACATCTTGAGCCGCTTATACCGGCGCCTGGGAGTCTCCGACCGGAAAGGTCTTCGCAGGTACTGCATCAACATGGGGGTACCGGCTGAATGGTGAGATGCAAAGACCAGCCGGTCTGCGAAAGCCTCACAATTGCTGCCCACATCTGCCAGGATTAAGGCCAATCGCTCATGATAGAGAGCAACTCTTGGAATCCGCTGTTGCCAACGGGCCAGAGCCCCCATAGAGATCCGGCCAAAACCCAACCTACCCCAGATTGGTTTAGATAAATGCGATTGGGGACACCTGCTTGCGGTCCTCCTCGAAGTCGAGCCGGACCGCTTCTAGTTGCACTCGATAAATACCAAGAAGAAGCTGAACAGGAATTGCAGCTTCTCCTTGGTCGGAGGAGGCGAGAACGGATTGATGGTGAAATCCCTCGCCTCCTGGCCGACGCTCAGGCATCTGAGTTAAGAGTCTCCCGTCTATGAACCTCTGTGAGTCACGTTCGCTAACCTGTAGAGCTTGAAAAGGCGATCGAAGAAATCGCCTGCTCGCGCAAGACCGCTTTCTCCGTCCAACTCAACGGCTCCGAATCGGTACACATCGTAGCCGGCCAGTCTGAGATCGCGGTCGCAGGTCGCCATGTCTGCATACCTCTTCGGATCAGCCTGCCCTCTTGCATCAGCGTAATGTTCCTTGCCATCGACTTCAATTACGACCCTGGTACCGTTGGGAAGGAGCAACAAAAAGTCCATCCGAAACCTCAGCAGTGCATCTTTCCCGCGTTCGCGAGCGGTCTTGGGGTCCCAATGAAGCCACACTTCGGGAAGCAAAGCCGGCAGCCCCGGTACAGCTAATTTGAAATGCTTGAAGTATGCCTCGAACAGTAGTCGTTGAGGTGGCGAGTTTTCTGGTAGGCAATGGAACAACCGGCGATACAGAGAGCCCTTTGCATCATCATCGTTTAGTTGCATTGCATGCGCCCACCAATTCTGGAGTTCCTGCCAGGTGAGCCCTCCGACTCCGATTGGCCGGTCATAGATGAGCACTTTGTCCTGGTTTGAAACGACCTCAACGTCGTTATTGATTGCGTCGCAGAAGCGCAAATCCGGCTTTACCTGCGACGCAAAAATCAAATTTTTGGCCGATGCTTTTACGCGTTTTCCGATCGATACGGCTGTGAAGGCTGGATACCCACCTTCTGTTCCGGTAGCTTGTAATTCGATCTGACAAGGCGCGAGCGCCGCATTCAACAGGCTTACGAAATGATTCTGCGCAGTCAGGTCAGGCCGGACGTCGGCGGACGCCAAACCCTCGAGAAGGTGCAGAAACCTGCGATTCGAGCAGTCGTATGCCCCGAGTTCCTCGAAGAGATGATCGACAGGCCAGTCACCGGGATTTTCAACAACGTGTTTCTCTATCTTCGCACGCAGGCTGGTCGACGAAGTACCCAACAGGGCAGCGAATGGGTCTTCTATGATCCAGAGATTATCCAACAGTGCCATAAAATGTTTTGCGTTGAGGAACAGCACCTCGCCATCGAGACAATTCGCGATCTCGCGACGAAAGCGTTTCGGAACCTCGGGACAGGGAGACGCCTGCCAGATCAGTTCCTGAATCTTGTTTCTCGTCTCGGGATTCGGCGGGAAAAATTGCAAATATCTCTCAGCGATAACCACGAGTTCGCTGTCGGGAGCAGCGTCGAAACTGTCATGCAAGCGTTCCCGTTTGGAGCCTTCCGCGCAGGGTGGCCGCAGCCCCAGTTGTTCGCAAATTGTAGGCAATTCCGTGTGAGTCCCACGGTCTTTAAGATCGCCGATCAAACCTCGAAGGATGTCGCGCAAGCCGGGAACACTCATCGACTACCCACCATGGCTACAAACTTGCTCATTCGATAGCCTCTTAGCGGACCTGTCTGTCCTTCACGCCAACCTCAACGATATCTCAAGAGGTCTATCCTTGCCGACATTCATGCCGCCCCCATTGAAGATCGTCGTGCGCGTCCCGAATCCGCTGCTAGCTGACCCGATGGCGTTATAAAGTTCTTGCACGCCATTGACTCTTCTCCCCTTCCATGAAGAAATGGAGCCGAAATTTCAGCTTCGCAGCTTTGCCGAAGACTCACGTCTAAACCGTCTCAAGGTGTTTATCGAGCGCTTCTTGGACGCCAGTAGTGTCGAGATTTGCCGAAGCAAAACTGGCGTTCAGCAACTCCTCTGGCAGCAGGTGATCCCACTTTTCGCGAACCTTGTTCAACACGGTAGACGCGAGAGCAAGGGGATCGACAGCGCCCTCCGTGCGGAATGCCTCCAATACTTCGCGCACGTTGTCCACGGAGACATCTTTGACGCAAATTGCCACGCCATCATTCATACTCCTTAGGCCTCTTGCGAGAAGCATCAGAAGCAGGGTGTCGTTGACTGCATCGCCGCGCCATAGAATGATCTCGACGTCGGCACCCATCTGCAGCAGCCAAGTGTGGTTGAGCCCGAGCCTGGCGTAATTTGCGCGCGCTTCATTCAGCAGCTTGTGTGCCGTGGGGTCAAGGAAGGGAATCGCATCAGTAGAACCGAGAATGAGGCGCATTTCTTCCCTCACCCGGTCATGGACCATTGCGCCCATACTCCCGTCGAATGGCGGTACGGTACCGCCAGATGCAGGCTTGACCTCGATGGTTTTATCATCCTGGTCGACCTTCATCACCTCCCAGCGGCGGCCGGCGAAGATGAGGAAGCTTCCCGGTGTCAGTGGCCTGTTGAGCGGCATTGAGCCAAGGGACCGGCCGGCAGTGACGATTCTGAATTCATCGCTCGAACTGAAAGCAGCGTAGAAGGAGAAGTGCGACGTTATCTGCTCGCCTTTTGGCGCCAGCATAATCAAGCCTGAAGGATCCTGAAATATGATCTCTTGCTCGTGCAGTTTCCTCAGCAGGGAGGTGAATTGCTGCGGCGTCCCTGCCTTAAACGGGCCCGACGACCCGCAAAGTGTATCCCAGAGACTCTGTGCGTGTGCGCCCCCATTCTGCACGAGGAGAGCAAGCACCTGCTGCACTAGTGTGGACCCGTGGATCTTCGAGGTGGAGACTGGCTCGTACCACCTTAGAATGAGTAGCCGGACCATGGCAGTAACCGTAACTAGCCCCTCTCGAAGCATCTCGGAAAGGCCGGATTTGGCGGTTAGCTCATTCTCAATGCAGTAGGAACTGAGAATCATCGGTTCTCCTGGGCGACGCCCGGAGCGCCCCAGACGCTGCCGCAAGCTCGCAACAGATGGCGGAGAGCCAACTTGGACGACCCGTTTGACAGGTCCTATGTCGATCCCGAGTTCGAGGGTGGTGGTACAAATGGCGGTCGCGGGACGGTCTGTCTTTTTGAGAGCAGCTTCAGTTTCCTCGCGGATCTCCCGGGACAGGTTCCCATGGTGGGGCCAGAATTCATTCGGCACACCATTGTTCTCGCAGGACTGCCGCAGGAAATCGGCGTAGAACTCCACATCTGTTCGGCTGTTTGGGAAGACGAGATTGCTTGTGCCGCGAAGCTCCTTGTACAGGCTCTCCGCAATTGAAAGCCTGGCTGGGCCAGCCAACTCGTCCTTGTTTTGTTTCTCCTTTGCGCTGTCGAGGACTCCTTTCACAAGCACTTTGAGAGTCTGGTTGGCCCCCGCGCTATTGACCAACTCCACCTGGCAACTGCCATCGGGGCGCAGAAAGTCCTTGGCTCCATCCATGTTCCCGAGAGTCGCGGATAGGGCGATCCTGCAAACCCGTCGGCCAACAGCCTGCTCGACACGATGCAGGAGCGACTGAAGCTGCTTACCACGTTCTGTTCCCATAAACGCGTGCAATTCGTCGACCACGATATACCGCAACGCGGCCAGCATTCCGCCAAGTCCGTGTCCTCGCCGCATGAGCATGGCTTCAAGCGACTCGGGCGTGATGAGCAGGCAGCCATCAGGCTTCTTGAGAAAGCGGGACTTTAGAGTCTGGTTGATGTCACCGTGCCAGGGGGTGATGGAAATATCCAAAGGTTCGGCCAGTTCAGTCAGTCGGCGCATCTGGTCATTGATGAGCGCCTTGAGCGGGCTGATGTAGAGAACAATCCCGAATTCTTCAGCATTCTGAGCCAGCTTCGTAAGGATCGGAAAGAATGCGGCTTCAGTCTTGCCTTGTGATGTGGAGGCAGCGATGATTACATCGCTGCTGCCATCCAGGATGAGCGGAATGGCTTGTTCTTGCGCATCCCGAAGTGAGGTCCAGTTCGCCTTCCATATCCATTGCTGAATACGAGGGTCGAGCAGGGACACGTTGCTTGGTTTAGAGCTTGAAGTCTGCAAATTCGTCACTGGCACCGCTCATCGAACCGGGGTCCGCATCTTCCGTTGCGAGGCCGTTACCATCGCCGGTATCCTTCTTGACATCTACCTGACCGATCATGTCCCGCCAATCACATGATGGATTCTGCTCCAGAATCGAGAGGAGGTTTACAAAGGATGTGATTGTCGTTCGAGGCGTCCGGAAATAGGCTTCGCCGATTCTCTGTAGGCAGTGCTGGATGAATGCCACCAGCGCCTCATCCGGCAATAGCCGCTTGGAAGGGTCTCCATATGCAAACACGTCCAGAATCTTCCCCAGCAGAACCAGAAACTCTTCGGGCGTGAGGCTTGAAAGCCGCAGAACAGGGTGGTTGTAATCAGTGAGGCCGGTGCTTTTAGCAAAGGTGTTCTCGGCCAGGCGAGACTGAAGAGCGCTGTAGCTGTAGAGGCCGCGTCGGGTGTCCATGAGAAACTCAGGCGTGCCGCCGAGCAGGAATCCGAGCCCTTCGCAGTTGTTCTGCAAGGTATCGTTGAGGATGCGAAGGATCTGCTCGTAGTTGGAACTGCGAGCCTGCGAGTTCAGCCGGTAGATGTTCACCATCTCATCCAGGCAGATCATCAGGCCTCCATGGCCGGCAAGGCGGAAAAAGACACCCAGCAACTTCAACTGGTCATAGAAGTTCGCATCGTCGACGATGGTCCGGATGCCTAACGCATTGCGGACATCGGTCTTGGTTGAGAACTCCCCGCGAAGCCAGCGGATTGCGTCGCTCTGGAGGTTCTGGTCGCCCTGCTTGTGCCCTTTCCAATATGCCTCAATGACATGGGCGAAGTCGTAGCCGAGCACCATGCCCTGTAGCCGCTCAAGCCTGGCTTGGATGATGGTATCTGTGCCCAGACCCCTTGCTTTTGCCTCTGCTTCGGCAGTGGCGATGAACTTTTCAACAATCCCGGAGAGAGCGCCTCCATCGGGCTTCGCCCGAGTGGCAATGTTTCGCGTCAACTCCGCGTAGAGTGACCTGGCTGTACCTGTCCCATGCAGACGCCTATCGGGGTTGAGATCGGCGGTCGCTGTGACCAACTTCTCTTGCATTGCAATCGAGCGTATTAGATTGAGGAAAAAAGACTTACCGCTTCCGAATTCGCCAACGATCAGGCGGAAACACGCTCCGCCGTCGGCAATCCGGGCGATGTCTTTCATCAGCGCCTCGATTTCTTTGCCGCGTCCTACCTGGATCAGGTGTTGTCCGGCACGGGGTACCACGCCGGAGCGTAAGGACAGCAGGAGTGCGTCACGGTCCTTTTGGCGCACAAGAGTCATGGAGTCTCCTTGATCAGCAAATCTGTGTTGATGGTGACTGGATCTTCGCCCTCAATAAGCGCGGAATCGAGTTTGTCGAAGGACGCTTCATTGATTGTCTCAACTGCACCATCCGTCATCAGACCGCGTTCGGCACAAAGGTGTTCCAACTCCTGGCGGGTCCACTCCGGACGCTGAATGAGGATTTCCAGCAGCGCGGCGTGGTCGGCATCCAGAGGCAAGAGGGGGGGCTTCCCATCTTCAGGCAGCGTCTCTTCAGTTTCGGGTTCTCCATGAGCTTCAGTGGGGGTGTCATTGAAGATCTCCTCAAGAAGGGCGGAGAGCTTGCCTGTTTCCGAGCGGAGCTTGGCCACTTTGTCCATATCGAACTGGACGGTAATGGGTTTGCTCGCCGCCATTTGCTTTCCGTTGCCAGCCGCGGGCTTTTCGGCCGCGCGGGTGTCCACGCCAAGGTTGTGAAGTCGGCTGTAGAGCCCCGCCTGATCCATGCCCATTGCCGTGAAGAACTGCTCGAGGATACGAACCTCAGCAGGTTCCACAATTCCATCCGCCAAAGCAATCTGGATCATGAATGAGGCAACGACTTCCCGGGCCTTGGGGTTGAGCTTGGAAAGTTGCCTCTTGATTCTGGTCATTGCCGGAGGCGCAACCCGGTAGATGCTGAGATGAGCCATGAGCCTTTTGCTTTCAGTCGGCGTGACCTTCAGCTCCGAGTTGATGTAGTTCAAGATGACGTCAGTTTCGGCTTCGCCAAAGCCACTGCCAGCCGAAGCAACAATCGCAGCGAGTTGGAGGAGCAGGGATGCCCATCCGTAACTATCTGAAAGAACGACGCTTCCCGATAGCCCATCTGCGGCAAACAGAGCAATCGAGTCGTCCAAGTTTGGCATGTCAGCGCCAAAACGAACGTCGGGAGCTATACCGAGGCCAAAATTGCCCAAGTTGACGCAGAAATTGGAATACCGCCGTTTCTGAATGGGCAACTCCACCGGGCAAATCTTGGATAGTCCGCCGAGAGTCAATACCATTGCTGTGCCGCTGCTGAAGCAGGAGTTGCGAATGCCCTCGATGGTCGTCCTAAAGCTGTCAGGCCACAGAACGACCGGTAGCTGTGAAATTGCAGCAACAGTTCCTTTGCTATCCGGTTGGGAAGAAAGATACCTGCGATACGACGCCAACAAGGCAGCGCACTTGTTGCCGATAGCCTCCAATTGATCCGTCGCGTTCTTTTGGAGCGTCACATCCGGTAGAGGTATTTCTTTCGTGAAGGACGCTCCTCCGAAACCAGAGCTCGCGGTTCGGTGAATGGCCTTTATGAGGGTTGGATTATCGGGAAGGACCAGCCCATCTCCCGCCGCCGCCTGATATTCGGCTTTGAAAAGGGCAGAAAACTCTTCTGGCAATTCAGCAAATGCACTACGGATCGCCCACGTCTGGGATGCAGTCAGCCATGCCAAGGCCCATTCAACAGAAACAGGCCTCTTTGCCCGGGCGTGAAGAGCCAGTCCGACTTTCAGCGCCACAGTTGCCCCGCGCAAGGCTGCCGGCTTCGGAATTGGAAGCTTATCTATATCAAGTCCAGGTCCTTGGAGCACTTCAAGATAGTCCAGAAGGGATGATGCGTATGATGCGAAGCTGCCTTGGTTTCCGTATATGTCGAGCAGACGACGCAGTTCGCCATTGAGAACCGCCAATTCCGCAACGTCCTGCGGGGAATCAAGGGAGGCCGTTAACACCCGCCTTTCGAGTCCGTAAAAGAACAGGAAAATGTATCCAATTTGCGCCTGGGGGTCCTTCCTGCCGGTCAGATGCCATTTCAAATAGGCGGCGCGCGCTTCTTCACTCGCACCACCATAGGTGGGCCAATAAGACAGTAGTCGCTCGGTATAGTCCGCTTTGGACGAGACGGCCAGAGTCGGGTTGATAAGTGCTGGTTCTGTTCCCCCTGAGTTCACAGATTGGAGGCCGGTCCCCGTATAGATGAGGCCACCACTGATCCGCATTCCCTTGCCGATGACAACATCTTGCCCGAATGGAACCCAGAATTTGGCCTCCAGGCTCCGTATCTTCTTGATCTGCGCCGGTTCGGTGATCAAGGGCCTTTCCTGGATGACTACGGAAAACGTGACTGGAACCTGAACAGCGACGGGTCTTGCAGCAACGACAGCCGCTTTCCTTGCTACCGCCTTTACTGGAGTTGCCCGAATTAGCGAGGACGCGGCCTGCGGTGCGGGCAGTTGACCGGCCTGGCCTAGCTGATCTGTCAGCGTTACCTCGTAGAAATCTTCATTGTCCTTGAAGTTGCTCATCAGGGTTGTTTCATCGATTCTGGTGTTGCATACGTGTCTGCAGGTTTCGAGGAGTCCGCTGAGTTCATCCCTCAAAGCAGCAATGGGAGAATCGCCTTCGATCTCTTGAACCAGACTCCCGGCCTCAGTGACGGCCTCTCCAATTGACTGACTGCGGCCAAGGCTGAATACCCATCTTCCGAAGCCGAGCCGAGGCAGAAGAGAAGAGATCCGCCTTTCAAAATCACTCTTGTACTGTGCGTACAGTGGTTCTTTTCCAGCGATGGTACTCGAGTAAAGCCGAAGCCGGTAGATGGCCTGAATCAAATTGCGGGTGGTGTTCTGGCTAAACGGCGGAACAGGATGAGGAATCGGGAGCTTATTCGAATCGGCAATAAGAGAAGCTGCGATTGAGGCAATAGGACGGGCTGACGCGGGCCCAACCCCGCGAATCTGGAGAATTCGGCCAGCATCCCATCCCTGAACATCGGCCAGCGTGTGGATGCCAACACCATGTAGTGCCTGTAGCCTGAGTCCTCCCTGGTGTTTCTTCACCTCTTCAATGGGGATTTCACGAAGTCGCCCCAGACGGATTTCTTGGGCGTAATGCCTGGCCGATTGAACCAGTTCATTGCGGATTCCGATGATGGTGTCTTGTAGCTCGGACGAGGTAGTGCTGAATTTCGCCACGGCCGTGAACGCGCGTTTCTTGGCGCGCGCCACGGGCGATACAGCATAAGTAATCGCGGCGGCAATAAGACACGCTGCGATGAGAACGAGCCAGATCATGCAGGAGTTTCCTCGATGATAAAGACAGGGTTTCAAAAGGCATAGGTTGGGCGCAAGCGGAGAGTTTCTCTCGGCTGAGACGAACAGTTAAGACTTTGTTCGCGGTTAGCTGCAAACTTCTCGACTGGCAAGATCACTTTAGCGCATTCTGAGCGCGTCCGGCGATGCCCTCGGATGCAATGGGGTATCCGGCCGAATTCATGCGCGCTTAGCCGATCAGCGACCGTGTGGGGAACGTACGGAACAACGATCCGGAATTATTGGAGCCGGTGAGCTGAGGGAGATCGATCAGAAATGCGGTGCAACTCTTCCTAATGCCGCAAGGGCACTTTTTTTCACGCGGGCGTGGCGGTCTAGAGGCCCCCACACCCAACCCAATCGCCTGCGCTACTTTCGTCCGGGCGCATGCAAATTCCGAATCCTCTCCAACAATACATAGAAATTGCTTCCCTCCCCCTCACGCTTCTCCACCCGCCAGCCGGGCATGCGCTCGAGCAGATAGGCGAGAGGCGTGTGTTCGGGGAAAAGGACATGGTCGATCCCGTAGCGGTCCAGCACTTCCAGCGGCTGCTGAATTCGCATGGCTTCGAGGTAGTCTTTCAAGACACCGTGATGCTCGAAAGTGTCCAGCCGGGAATCGATATAGCTGCTTTTGGACTCAAAGGCCATAACCCCGCCCAAGTTCGCGGAATTGAACGTGCGCCAGGATGGGTCAAGAGAAGCGATCATTTGACGTGGAAACAGCCTTGCCACATCGTTCTGCAACTCTGCATCTGAAGGAATGATGTGCACCATCATCCATAAAGCGCAGGCCCCCGCCAACGCGTTCATCACTGGAATGGTCTTGGCATTCGCATGGGCGCAGAAACCTCGAACCATGTCCGCGGTCAGGAAGGGAGTTATGATGACGGCCGCAAGAAACGCAAACCGGACATGGTCGAAGGCCGCATACCAGGCGAAGACGATGAAGACGATCTCGTAGAGTTTCCACTTCCGCCCGCGGAGGAAATTGGCAAGAACCATCAGGAGAATCGCCGCCAATGCCGCTTTGCCCACAAACCAGTCCAGATGCAGCGGCTGCCACTCCTCGGCGTTGGCAATGTTGAGCTTTTGGTTAAGCATCATGTCGAAAGGGTTCCAGATCAGCCGCCAGCCGTAGGGATTGAGCAGAAGCGCCATCAGGCTCGCAAAGAGCACAGAGACAAGCCGCTTCTGATCCTTCGACGAGCGCGCCGTTTGTTCAAAGACTCCCTTTGAGAGGCCGAACGCCCCACACACGACATACAGCACAAGCAGGCCAATACCAATTACCCAGCTCCCGTGGAGATTGATCCAGATGCAGAAGAGCGGAGGAAGAAGCCATGCTAAGCGGGCCTTTCCTCGCTCAATTGCCTCCAGGATTGCCAATTCGGCCGATAGCGCCAGGTATGCGAAGAGGATGGTCCGTGGGCCGCTGTTCACCGTCATCAACGCGAAGCCGAGGCAGGCTGCCCAAAACGCAGCGCCGGCGTGGC
>Ga0302193_10005085_pt1 | contig 10313 bp, 8 predicted proteins | sample II_Bog_E3_3_FD_200228 | JGI IMG/M metagenome (GOLD analysis project Ga0302193, IMG submission 200228) | Peat permafrost microbial communities from Stordalen Mire near Abisko, Sweden - II_Bog_E3_3 | ecosystem: Environmental > Terrestrial > Soil > Wetlands > Peat | place: Sweden: Abisko, Stordalen...
GGTACAGAAAACTTTTCGGGTCGACGAAGAGGCGGATGGGCTTGGCGCCGCTGGGGTCGTTGGGGGTTTCGACGCCCGCGCCGAAGACGAAAGTGCGGTCGCGCTCTCGGGGCTGCGAGTCAAAGCGGATGTTGTAGCTGAGCCCCGAGCAGCCGCCACCCTGGATGCCGACGCGCAGGCCGCCCTGGTCGGGCGAGACGCCCTCCTTGGCCATGGCGATGCGGATGCGCTTGAGCGCGGACTTGGTGATCTCAATGGCCTGCTTGGCTCGGGGCTGCTGGCCCTCGGCGGTGAGCAGCGTCATGCCGGCGAGGGGGTCTTTTGTCGCGTCGGGTAGCGGCGCGGTCATGGACTGGCTGGTGCTGGTCGAGATGGAGATAGTAGACATGAAGTTGTTCGTTGTTGGTTCTTAGTTGTTAGAAAAAGCAACTGCAAAGGCAACAGCAAAAGCTTTAACGCAGAGTACGCAAAGGAAGAACGCAAAGGTCGCAGAGGAAGACCCCACCCATGACGACGATGGGGCTGCCGTCATGAATGGGGCACCTGGTACGAGCTTAGTGCGCGGCGACGGCGGCGGGGGCGCTTTCGGCGACGCCGTTCTTGGCCTTCCAGTCGCCGATGGCGGCGCGGATGGCGTCCTCTGCCAGCACCGAGCAGTGGATCTTCACCGGCGGTAGCGCGAGCTCCTTGACGATGTCGGTGTTGGAGATGGTGAGGGCCTCGGCGACGGTCTTGCCCTTGACCCACTCGGTGGCGAGTGAGCTGGAGGCAATGGCCGAGCCGCAGCCGAAGGTCTTGAACTTGGCGTCCTCGATGACCTGGGTCTCGGGGTTGACGCGGATCTGCAGGCGCATCACGTCGCCGCACTCCGGCGCTCCGACCAGGCCGGTGCCTACTTCGGTGCTGCTCTTGTCGAGCGTGCCGACGTTGCGGGGGTTCTCGTAGTGATCGACTACCTTTTCGCTATATGCCATGGGGTGCTCCTTCTCGAATCTGCTTCTCTTAGATGATAACTCAGACTCATTTGGTGCGAATTGAAATTTGGGCAAAAGACCAAGTTTGGGGCGAAAACGGGTCAGTTCAGCTTCCGCAGCCAGATGTTGCGGACGGAGATCTTCGTCGGGTTGCTCTCCAGCTCAATGCCAATGAGGCCGGAGGCGTTGTTGTTGGAGGAAGTGGGGTCGTCGTCGATGTAGACGGCCATGAGCTGGCCGTTGATCAGGTGCATCATGACCGGGCCGCGGGCGATGATCTCATACTGGTTCCAGCCGTTGTTGACGACATAGCCGCCCAGGGCGGCGCGGTTGCCGATCTCGCCGAGCAGCTGCGGAGTGGTGCTGCCGGGTTCGGACTCGGTGATCTGGCCGCGCCACGAGAGGATGCCGAGTTTGGTGTTCTCGGAGTAGAACTGGCCGGAGTACTGGTCGTGCTGGGGGTCGACGGGGAACCAGAAGTCGGCCTGCGGGCCGGTCATGAGCCATGCTGGCTTGGGCAGCACTTGACCCGGACGAGCTTGAATCCAGGGCTTGCCGACCGAGCTTCGGTACTGGATGCCGGTGCCGCCGCCGAGCTCGACCTTGATCTCGAGCTTGAGGTCGAAGTCGTGCGCGGTCGCGTCGGTGGGGCCGGTCCCGTGGTAGCTGATGTAAGTGTTCGGCGGGCGCGGGCCGGCGGGGGACTCGCCGATGAGCACGCCGTCCTCGACGCGCCACATGGCGGGGTCGCCATCCCAGCCGGCGAGGGTCTTGCCGTCGAAGATCTGTACGAAGCCGGTGTGGTCGTCGAAGTCGAAGGGCGTGGGCTCGTGGAAGCGGCTGGGGGCGGGGGTGGGCCTGGGGGTTGGTGCGGTGGGTTGCTGGGCGGATGCTGAGGCGACGATGAGGGCGGCGGCGAGTGCGAGATAGATGCGGGTATTCATGGTGGGAGACAGAGTATCGCAACTGCGGAACGATGGTCTTGGCAAAGTTCAAGGGCAGAATTAGTCTGTTGTCAGCGAGGTATCGAGATGCCGGCAGAGACTGTGAGTCCCAAGGCTGATTTCGAGGAGTTTGCCGCTGAGCAGGTGAAGAGCGGGCGCTACGCGAATGCTCGCGAAGTGCTGGACGCGGCGAAGGCTGCGCTAGCGCGGCAAAAGCGTTACGAAGAAAAGCTGGCGTACTTGAAGCAGGCGATTCAGGAAGGCATCGACAGCGGGGTCGCGGAGGGGGATGTCTTCGCGCGGGTGCGTGAGAGAGCGGGGCTTCCCCCGAGAGCGATTGCGTAGTGGGCGTGGTTCGCTACTCACCACGGGCTGAAGATGATCTCTATGAGATTGCGATCTTCACGATAGAGCGTTGGAGCGTGGAGCAGGCAGACCGCTACGTGGCGGGTTGGAAGAGTTCTGCGAGCTGATATCAGACTTTCCAGGTATCGGTCGTGCATGTGATGAGATAGCTCCGCGGCTCAAACGGATGGAACACGAGAGCCATATCATCTTCTTCTTTCCCGCAGAAGATGGGATTCTCGTGTCGCGTATCTTTCATAAGAGCCGGGATATCAGCGATGAAGAGTTCGACGAGTTTGCGTGAGACAGGAAGCCCCGTTCAGCGAAAAAGGTGATGAATGGAGCACCCGGCTAGTTGTCGTTCTTCCTCATGCTGTTGGCGCAGGCGGGACAGAGCCGGTAGCAGTTGAGGGTGGTCTGCGCGAATTCAAGGCAGCTCGAGCAGAAGGCGGAGGCGGGGACGGGACGAAGGCGGTGTTGCGGGATTGGATTCTTCATACTACTTAATACCCAAGGCCGGACCATTTATACGAATCTTTCTGCAAAAAAGAAGAAAGCGGCCATCGGGCCGCCCTCTTAGGAATTTCGCTCGGGTTTCGGCTTAGTGCGCGGCCCACTCGATCTTGCTGAGGTCGATGCCTTCCTTGACCATCTCGTAGAGCGGGGAGAGTTCGCGGAGGTGCTGGACGACGTTGATGATCTTGTCGCTGACGTAGTCGACCTCGGCCTTGGTGTTGAAGCGGCCCAGGCCGAAGCGGATGGACGAGTGCGCGACGTCGTCGCCGAGGCCGAGCGCCTTGAGGACGTAGCTGGGTTCGAGCGTGGCGGAGGTGCAGGCTGAGCCCGACGAAACGGCGATGTCGTTGATGCCCATCAGGAGTGACTCGCCCTCGACGTAGACGAAGCTCATGTTCAGGTTGCCGGGAAGGTGGTGCTCCATGTTGCCGTTCACGTGGACGTAGTCGAGCGCCTTTTCGAGCTTGGCTTTGAGGTAGTCGCGGAGTTCGAGTTCGCGCGCGGCTTCAGCGGCCATCTCGTTCTGGCAGATCTCACAGGCCGCGCCCAGGCCGACGATGCCGGGGACGTTGAGCGTGCCGCTGCGCATGCCGCGCTCGTGGCCGCCGCCGTTAATCTGCTCGGCGAGCTGGACGCGCGGGTTGCGGCGGCGGACATACAGCGCGCCGACTCCCTTAGGCCCGTAGATCTTGTGGCCGGAGAGTGAGAGCAGATCGATGTTGTCCGTCTGCACGTTGACGGGAATCTTGCCGACGGCCTGCACGGCGTCGGTGTGGAAGATGATGCCCTTCTCGTGACAGAGCTTGCCGATCTCGGCGATGGGCTGGACGACGCCTATCTCATTGTTCGCGTACATGATGCTGACGAGGATGGTCTCGCTGTCCAGGGCGCGCTTCAGGTCTTCGATATCGATGAGGCCGTCAGCCTGCACGGGCAGGTAGGTGATGCGGTAGCCGGACTTCTCGAGGCGCTTGCAGGTGTCGAGCGTGGCCTTGTGCTCGGTAATCTGCGTGATGATGTGGTTGCCGCGTTCGCGGTACATCTCGGCGACGCCCTTGATGGCGAGGTTGGTCGATTCCGTGGCGCCCGAGGTGAAGATGATCTCCTTGGCGGTCGCGCCGATGAGCTTGGCGATCTGCTCGCGGGCCTTCTCGACGCCTGCCTCGGCCTCCCAGCCGAAGCTGTGGTTGCGCGATGCGGCGTTGCCGAAGATGCCGGTGAGGTAGGGCATCATGGCCTCCAGCACGCGCGGGTCGAGCGGCGTGGTGGCGTGGTTATCCATATAGATGGGCAGCGTGACGCCGGGCGGTAGAGGGTGGTTCGACTGGGTGACGTTGATTCCGAGAGTTTCGGCCATGGTGGTTGCTCCTGAAGGGTGCGCTGAGCGCGGGTTCTAAGTTGTATGTTCCAAGTTGTAAGTAAAAAGCTTAGCGGGCGATGCCGACGAGACCGCCGGCGAGTGCGGCGTCCGCAGGTGTGGTTGAGTGCTCCACCAGGTCGGCGATGCTCAGCTCACTGAGAAGACCGGTGATGCTGTCATTGACCTTGCGCAACGGTTCTTTGATGGTGCAGGTGCCGTGCAGGTCGCAGGTGCCGTGGATGGTGATGCAGCTGGTGATGAACAGGGGTCCGTCGATGGCGCGGATGACCTCGAAGGCGGAGATGTCGTGCGCGTCGCGGGAGAGCGCGTAGCCGCCGTTGGTGCCGGCGTGCGAGACCAGCAGGCCCGCTTTGGCGAGCGTCTGGAGGATCTTGGCCAGCAGTTGCGGGGGAATGTGGTAGGCCTCGGCGATGGCCTTGGCTGAAGCACTGGCCGGTTGGGCGCTGTCATGCGCTTGCTCGGCGAGGTACTTGAGCGCCATAAGCCCGTAGTCCGCTTTTTTGGTGAGCCTGAGCATGAGAGTTAGGGCGGAAGTCGGTGCGCGACAGGCACGAATCCGGCTGATTTGAGTGTACGGCGGCAAGCGGCTGGAAGCAAGACCAATGTGGTCGGATATTGGCGCATCTCGATATCAGCTAAGATTCGGTAGCTCCCTTGACTGCCCTGAGACAGTTCCGCGCCGCACCCAACCTCCTGACGATGCTGCGGTTGTTCGTGCTGCCGTTTCTAGTCATCACGATCCTGGACGGTCACTGGCGGGTAGCGTTTGTGCTGCTTTGGGTTGCAGGGGTGAGCGATGGACTCGATGGACTGCTGGCCCGCATGCTGGAGCAGCGGACCACGCTGGGACAGTATCTGGACCCGATCGCTGACAAGCTGTTGCTGAGTACGTTGTTTGTGGTGCTGACGCGTGTGGAGGCGATACCGAGGTTTGTGACAGTGCTGGTGCTGAGCCGCGACCTCGGCATTCTGCTGATTGCGACGCTGCTGTTTGCGACCAACACGCTGCGCGACTTCCGTCCAAGCCTGCTGGGCAAGGCGAATACCGCGGTGCAGATACTGGGTGTGCTGACGGTGATGACGTGCAAGGTGGTCGCGGTGCCGGATCTCGAAGCCCTGAAGGGCGCGCTGCTATGGATGATCGCGGTACTCGCGCCGCTGTCAGCGGCAGAGTATGCGTGGATCGTAGTACGGCGAGTGAATGCTCCGCAGGTTGCGGCGCCGTAACCATAACGAGTAAACTTGAAGACAACGCAGAGGCGCGTAGCTCAGTTGGTTAGAGCGCTACCTTGACACGGTAGAGGTCAGCGGTTCGAATCCGCTCGTGCCTACCATTTCACCCAATAAAATCATTGGTTTATGAGCGGAAGTCTGTGGACGGAAACCGTCCAAGGGTGCTGAGTGCCATCAGCGCCCGTTTTCTTGCCCATCAACATCTTTATCTGACGACCACACGCAAACCGCTTCTCTGCGGAGCTACGCAGAGAAGCGGTTGTGGGTAGTGGTCGATTGCGGTCTCTTCGACATTAGGGGAAGAGGTCAGGGGCGAGTTCCAAGCGAGCTCGGAGTGATGGGGGTTACGACTGGTGTCGCTATGCCGATCGTTTCGTGGAGTCCACCGTTGTAATCGAGGGCCCAGATATTGCCGGAGCCGTCGATCGCCAAGCTTGAGACGCCGTAATAGGAGCTCGAGGCGGGGCCGGGAGCCTGGTAGCCGGTGGAGGGGGACGTCAGCACACCGGACCCGTTCACAGAGTATAGCGCGCCAAAGTAATTGTTGATTCCTCCAGCCCAGATCGTGTTGTTGCCGTCCACGGCGGCGAAGCTCAAGCCGCCGGTGATGGCGCCGCTGGTCGGATACCCCGTTCCGGAGAGCAGCGTGTTGGAGCTGCTGTATTCGGTCAGGCGCCCGTTGAAGCTCGAGATCCAGGCATTGTTGTTGTGGTCGATCACGACCCAGCTCGGGTATCCCAGGGTGGACGGGAGGTCTCCGGCGGTGCCGGAGAGGGCCGTGCCGTTGCTCGAGATCTCCACTGCGACGGGAGCCTCGGTCGCGCCGCTGCACTGGTTGCAAAGAGACCACACGTGGTTGGCGCTATCCACCGCTACGGCGAACGCGTTCGAGGGATATGTTGCCGGGCTGGTCTGCGGCGTGAACCCTCCGGGTACATAGGGGGTCGCGACCAGCACGGTGCCGGAGGAGCCGAGTTCGCCGATGGAGGCGGGATAGTTAATGGCTGTCCAAACGTTGTTGTTGGTGTCGAAGGCGGCGTCCAACACCACGCTACCGTAGACGGAGTCGACCGTGAAGGCACTGGCCGAAGGTGCGGCGTAGGCCAACTGGTAGTCCGCAGCCCAGATGGTGCCCGCCGACGACGGCGAGACGGAGACGTTGAGCGGCTTGGCGTAGTTTCCAGTCACGGCACCGCTGGCTGCCAGCGTGATGGTCTTGGTGGTTGCGCCCAGCGGACTGATCTCCAGCACACTGGTGTAGCCGTTTCCTGGTCCCCAGACGTTGCCGCTGGCGTCGACGGCGAGGCTGCCATTGCTTCCCGTGCTGCCCTGCTGGCCCGAAACCGAGAAGATGGCCGTCGACGGAACGTACTGTATTGCGATGCTGAAGTCGTTGAGCGAAGAAAGAACCGGCTGGTACGGTCCTGCGGTGCCTGCGAGCGGGAGGAGGTTGGATACCTGATTGCCGGGGTTGTGAGCAATGTTGATGATCGCGGAGGCGGTATCCGTTGGCGTCGTGGTGAAGGATACCGTCGGCGCCACGGTGTAGCCGGTACCGGCAGACGTTACCGTAACGCTGGTGACAGCGCCGTTCGCGACGGTCGCGTAGGCTGCCGCTCCGGAGCCGCTGCCGGTGAACACCACCGTCGGAGGATTGGTATAGGAAGCACCGCCCACGTTGACCGTAACCGATCCAACGCCACCACTACTGAGGGAAGCCGTTGCGGTGGCACCGGTTCCGGCGCTGCTGGTTGCGTTGCTGAAGAGTGTGGTGCAGGCCTGTACGGTGCCGTTCGAGTTGACACAGCCGGCAAGGATGTCGGCCAGGGTGTTGATCTCCGCCTGCGGCACGGTCCCTGCACCGTTAGGCGTTGTCGTGAGCGCCATGCCAGTGGAGATACCGGAGAGTTGCGCGATGTTGGCGCCGGCGTTCGTGATCCCGGTGGTACTGAGCGTGGATCCGGAGGTCGCGAGGTGGGTGGGGTCCGTAAAGAAGCCTGCCAGAGCATACGCCGTCGCAACTGTCGACACCTCATCGATGAAGATGGAAGGAACGGTCGCGAGGAAGTTGCCGGCGGCAGGGCATGCGCCCAGGCCAGCCATAAGGCCCAGATTCGGGTTGTTGCCGCCGACTCCGAGCCCGGGATTACCCTGCGTAGCGAGCAGATAAACCTGCGACCCGGCAGTGCAGGTGTAGTCGCCGGTGATGCTGAAGGTACCAGAGCTGCTGGTAGTGACGTAAGGTCCGATGCTGTCCGAGAGGATGGTTGTTCCATTGGCCGTCAGCAGCGATGTGGAGGGAGCCCCATAGCCGGCCGCCGACGCCTGCAGCAGGTGCAGATGTGAACCCGACACTGGAGGCTGGCCACCATGAACCACTCCGGTGAGGGTGACAGTCGCCCCCTGCAATGTGGTGTTTGGGAAGGTGGCGTCGATCCCGCAGCCCGTGAGCATCGCAGCGCAGCCGAGCGTGAGTGATGCGATGGCTGCAGAGAAGATGGCGCAACGTTGCGCCGGCTTAGGAATATGCATGTCGGAGGGCTCCTGCTTCACAAAGTACTCACGCACAGAGCGCGGTCTATCCAGCCTGTTGGTGAGCGTAGGCAAGCGTAGTCATCGGGCAAGAGCCGCGAATCCTACGGAAGTAGGATTGGGCGAGAAAAAAGTTTCCGGGTCCAAAAGTCCTCCACTCCTACTTTGGTAGGTATCGAGTCGTTGCGCCGCGCCCATAGATTGGCTGGTGCAATCGGGCGGTCGCCACAAGAGATGCCACACGGAAGTCTGGTGAGGCCTTTATGCGGCTCGCTTGGCCCTCAGCCTTAAAGGTTCTGGGTGGAGGCTTGAATGCAGTGTTTGTGGTCGCAGCAGCGGTCGATCCATCGGGTAATTGGGCCAACTTCGTCCGGGAGATTGCTGCTCGCCGCAATACTTCTGTGCGCTGCAGCGGCATTCTGCCAGCAGCCCGCAGAGCCGGTCTCCATCACCCCGATCGATGGCGAGACCTACTACCTGATCAACCAGGGAACCGGCTTTCAGGCCGACCTCAATGGAGGGGCGCTCACTGCAGGCACCGCAGCGACGGTCACCACGCGCAGCTTCACCAGTCTCACGCAGCGCTGGGCGCTTACCTCGCTCGGCAGCAATTTGTGGAAGATCAGCAATATTGCCAGCGGCCTCTGTCTGGACGCCTCGGTATCGTCCGGAAAAACTTCGACGATAGAAAATACCTGCAGCTCGGTGACCACGCAGCAGTGGAGCCTCGCCGGTACAGGCAACGGCTATTACACGCTGAGCGACGGCGGCACAGGACTGTCGCTTGACACTACCAATAACGCTGCCGGTTCTCTGCTGATTCAAACCGCGCTTGGAACCTCCGCCACGCAGAGCCAGCAATGGCTGCTGCGTCCCGCCTACTTTCGCGGAATCGACAACGCGCTGCTGGAAAAGCAGGAGGCCAATAAGGTCACGAACGGTGTGCCGTGGTGGAACGACGCCGAAGTGAAGGGCGATCTTTTGCAGATCCTGAAGAACCACGGCGTCAATATGATCCGCATCCGTCCCACCACCGTGCCGCCGTACAACACCTTCACCTCCACCGCCTGCTCCGGTAACGGCTGCTATGCGGAGACCGATACTCAGGACATCAACCTGGCGCTGCGAGCCAGAAACCTTGGCATGTCGGTTGAGCTGAGTCTGCTGTATGACGGCGGCTCATCGGTGGCGACGCCCTCGGCCTGGTCTTCGGACTCATTGTCCACGTTGGAGAGCAACATCTATACCTACGTGAAGTCGGAGATTGAGGCCTACCGCAGCGCCGGAGCCATGCCGGACCTGGTCTCTATCGGTAACGAGGTCAACACCGGCTTCCTCAACTCGCTGGACACCTCCCCGAACAGCTACTTCAGCAACTTCGCCGCAGTACAGCAGCAGGCCCTGCAGGCGGTCGCCGATGCCGCGTCGGACACCTCGATCGGCCCGGCGCTGCCCACACCGTTGCGCTGTATCCACATCACGCCGTCCTACAACCTGAGCAGCTTCTTTAGTAACGCGAACAGTCACGGCATTACCAACTATGAGGCCATGTGCCAGAGCTACTACCCGCTCTACCACGGTCCGCTCACGCAGGCCCAGGCCAACACAACCAACCCGCAGAACCAGCCTGTGGAGCAGCCGGTGCTCAGCGCGGCAGCGACAGCCATCGGCAAGCCTATCTTCCTGATCGAGGTCGGCGAGCACTATGAGAATGGCTTCGATTCCAACGACCCGTGGTATTCCGCTACCATCGCCGGACAACGACAGTTCCTGATTGACGTCACCGATGTCACGAAGACGCTGCCCAACAACCTAGGCATGGGCATCGACTACTGGGATGCGACCGGCATCAATGTCTACATCAACGGCGGCGGCTATTCCAATGGCGATGGCAAGATCGATGCGCTGTACACGTGGAATGGTCTCACCCTCTTCGACAACGCCGATACGCAAGGCTATGCCAACGCCAACCTGGCCAACTACTCCTCCACGCTACCCGGGCTCGACGCTCTCGGCGGCAAACTCGATCCCACGCTGAGCTACAAGCTGGTCAACAAAGCCACGGGGCAGATCCTCGAAACCAGCCTGGCATCTACCGCAGCCAATGCATCACTGGATACAGCCACGGACACCGGCATCATCAGTCAGCATCAGTTCTGGACCATCACAAGCAACGGTGATGGCTACTTCCAGATCGCCAACGGGAATACAGCGGGCGGCACGAATGTGCTGGACGCGGACCAGGGATCGACCAGCGGAAGTTCGGTGGTGCAGAACGCTGCTGCCGGAACGGTAACCGCTACGCAGGAGTGGAACATCCTCACCGCGAGCGGAGGATACTACGCCATCGTCAACCGAAACAGTGGATTTATTCTGGGGTCGACGTCG
>Ga0302193_10005092_pt1 | contig 10305 bp, 6 predicted proteins | sample II_Bog_E3_3_FD_200228 | JGI IMG/M metagenome (GOLD analysis project Ga0302193, IMG submission 200228) | Peat permafrost microbial communities from Stordalen Mire near Abisko, Sweden - II_Bog_E3_3 | ecosystem: Environmental > Terrestrial > Soil > Wetlands > Peat | place: Sweden: Abisko, Stordalen...
GAACCGCCTCCAGCAGGGCGTAGGTGATCCCGGCCCGGGCCCGCAGCATCGAGGTCTTCTCGATGCCCAGCTGCTGGGCGATCTGGTCGGCGCTCTTGAAACCGATGCCGCGGATGTCCTTGGCCAGCCGGTAGGGATTCTCCGTCACCAGAGGGATGGCGTCCGCCCCGTAGGTCTTGTAGATGCGCACAGCCCGGGACGTGCTGATCCCATGGGACTGGAGGAACAGCATGATCTCGCGGACGGCCTTCTGCTCGGCCCATCCGGCGGCAATGCGCTGGATGCGGACCGGCCCGATGCCAACGATCTCCATGAGCCGCCCCGGCTCGGACTCGATCAGCTCGAACACCCCCTCCCCGAAGGTCCGCACCAGCTTGCCGGCGTAGACCGGCCCGATGCCCTTGATCAGGCCGCTGCCCAGGTATTTCTCGATCCCCGCCAAGGTGGTTGGCAGGGCGGCCTTCAGGAACGAGGCCTTGAACTGGAGGCCGTGATCCCGGTGGTTCTCCCAGGTGCCGCTGGCCTGGATCTGCTCCCCGGCCTGGATGGCGGCCACCGAACCGATGACGGTCACCGGCTCCCGGTGCCCCCGCACCAGGACCCGCAGGACGCAGAACCCCGAATCCGGGCTGTGGAAGGTCACCCGCTCCACCAGACCCGCGAGGGGCTCCCGTCCGGGCTCGGTTTGCGGTTCTGTTGTCATTGGGCAGCCGATCATCAGGGTCAGGTGGCCATACAGGGAAGGCCACCCCATGGTAAGCCCAACGCCAAGACCGCCATGCCCTCAATAACCGCCTTCCTCCTCAGCCGCGAAATCCTCCCAGACCCGCTTGGCGCGCACTTCTGGCAGAACGAAGCGGACACCCTGGTTGTCCGAAGGATTCAGCCACAGCATCCGCTCGAAGATCCCCTTCGCCTCCCGGAACCGGCCCAGACGCCACAGGCAGAGACCGTAGCCGTGCATGCAGCGCAGAAACGGCCGGTTGTCGAGGCAGCCCCAGGGCAGCACCCCGTCGAAGTCCGGCCCCAGGGAGAGCTGGCCGATGCGGACCCCCGCCTCGTAGTGCAGGAGCGCCTTATCCGGCCGGTGGTCGAAGCGGAAGGAGCCCAGGTGGGCGTGGGCGTCCAGGCAGCGGAGATCGGCCTGGCAGGCCGCCTCCAGCAGCCGCAGGGCCTGGGCCGGTTGGCATGAGTTCCAAAGGTCGATGGCGTCATGGATGGGGTCCGAATCCCAATCCTCGGGATCACATCCAGGCACGCAAGCCTCCAATTCGAAGGACGGCCGCGGCCCCCGGGCCCGGATCGCCTTGGCCCAGTTCGCCCGCGGTCCACATTCCTCGCCCCAGTACTCGGCCATGGGATCCCAGGGCCCCCAGTCATCCAGGGCCAGCGGGACCAACCCCAGGGCGGCGAACTCGAAACGGACCGCCACCGGCTCGCCGCTCAGGTAGGTGTGGCCATTGTGCGCCCAGACCCGGGCCGGCTTGACGGTGAGAATGTGGCCGGGGACCACGTCCAGGCGCTGGCTGGTCCGGAAGGTGAGCACGCCGTCCCGGCCCAGGAGGCGGCAATTGGCGCCGGTGCTCTTGGTGGCGAGCACGACCAGGTCCAGCGGGCGGCCCAAGGTCACATCCGCGGCCGCGGCCATGGGCTGCTGGCGGTGAAGGGCCTGGAGCCGATTCAGGTAGTTGGGGCGGCTGGGGGGGATGGGGGTGCCCCCTTCTGCCTGCCTTTCTGTCACTCGGTCCCTGTCCGGTTTGGAAGCAAGGTGCCCGCCCGGCTCTGGGAACCCTTCGAAGGGAAGGTTGTCGGGGTCAACCGGTAGCGGTGTTTCCAGGTCACCCGGAAGCCGGGGAATCGGTGATTCTCCCTCCAGGGCGAAGGTCGCATCGCTGTAGGACAACCCTTTCACCTTGCTGAGCCCAAGGGCGGCCCGCTCGAGCTCCATGGCCTCCTGAGGCCGCGGTTTCCAGCGACACCCCATGCCTTGGAAGGTGCTTCTCATATCAATGACCGTTTCCGCCGAGTCATCCGGCTTGCCAAGGAAGTCCAAATGGAGGTCCGTGGCGGCACCGGATTCCTGCCGATACCGTTCCATGTCAGGCCGGCCATCTCCGGCAAATCGAATCAGGGTATAGGTGACACGCTCGATATCCGCCGGCTTCCGGTCCACCATCCTCACCAGGATTTCCGCGAAACGGATGGAACACCCGGCAAACGCGTCAACCACCACGGGACATGGATCCAGGTGGAGCAGTTTCATCTGGGCGGAGGTAAGCCTCCGGACCTCGCCGGTTGGCGCCAGACAGTAAGATCGAACGCTCAATGTGGAATTCATTTCAGGATCCCCTGGACACCCTGATGATTCTACCGGGGAGCCGTCGCCCCCGGGGGGCGGGGTATCCCCCACAACGTGATGAGATAGGTTAAGACGATCGACGGGAACTGGAATCGTGTTGATTCTATTCAAAATTTTCGACCCATTCCCCTAAGGCGTCGTCCATAATCAACTTGGTCAAAACCATCCGCTTGAACTCAATTCACAAGTTCATAGAGGTCAGGTGCGCTGCCGACATCGTGGCCCACGAACACGTAATTGGTTTCACCAAGGGCCTGAAGCAGCGCGTGAACACGCTGGCCAGCCGTTCGAGTGTCATAGCCGGAGGCTGGTTTCTCGGAGTCACCCTGCCCGGGAAGATCGATGGCGATCACGTGGAATTGCTTCGCAAGAATCGGCATGACACGGCGCCACGCATAGTAACTTTGGATTGCAGGCTGTAGCCCATTTCATGCAGGAGGTCCGCAACCTTTTGAGGGCTGAGCTTTCGCCCCTGTTTCCCAAGTTCCTGAGCCAGCGTCCTCACGCTCAGGCAGGTCCACCGAAGCGGTGTCATTGGGTCGCCCCGAGTCGTCGGTTCCACCAAAGCATCCAGCGCCGCCAATAATCCAGGATCACTCGCCGTCAACGTTTTCCGGCCACCACCCACCCTTCTGACCCGACGAGGCCCAGCATCGACACAGGGAATACTGCTCCTTCGTTCTGAGAGTTCGCTCAACCCTGCGGCGATGGTTGTTCGCGACATCCCCGTGGCCTTCGCGGCGATGGAAACGCCGCCCCAACCGAGAGCCTCCGCTTCAGTGGCATTACCAGAAATCAATAACCCCCGGAAACCATGATGGGCCGGAGATTTTCATTCAAGCGCGTATGAACTTCGATCCAGTTAAAAGGATCCCAAAAATCATGCAATCCTACACAGTAAAGCCTGGCCGTTCGGCCCCATGACTGCGCGAATCATATCATGCGATAACTATTGGATTTAAAATATTTTAGTCTTAGGAACTATGTGCTTGAACACCTCACTTATAGTTTGCAACCCCATTCATGAGCATGAATGGAATGTATATAAATAAAATAGTTCTTACGCACAAATAACGATGCAAATGAAATAATTTAACCATTAAACAGATACGATTGTTTTCTTAATCGTGTATGCAAATAAGCGATTTAACTTAGATCCGGTGGTCCGCTGATTTTCCACCAGCATGATCAAGGGGATACCATGAGCTATTTGATAGCAGGGGTACGCCCGGTTGATATCCCACTCTCTTTCGCCCAGCAGCGGCTGTGGTTCCTGGCCCAGATCCCGGGCCTAAGCCGGGCCTACCACATCTCCGGCCGGCTAAGCCTGCGGGGACCGCTGGACCGGGATGCCCTGCGCCGGGCCCTGGACCGGATCCTGGTCCGGCATGAAGCGCTGCGCACCACCTTCGAGCGGTTGGACGGGAGGCCGGTGCCACGCATCGCTGAACGTGAAACCTGCCGGTTCCAGCTGTTGGAGCAGGAGGTGGCCAGTCCGGAGGAACTGGAGCAGCTGGCGAGGGAAGAGGCCGGACTACCCTTCGACCTGGAGCGGGGGCCCCTGGTTCGGGGGAGGCTGATCCGAGAGGCGGAGGACAGGCATACGCTTCTTGTGACGATGCATCACATCGTGGCGGATGGGTGGTCGAGGGGGATCCTGATCCGGGAGCTGAGCGCGCTGGTTAGCGCCTACACCCATGGAGAGCCGGACCCTTTGCCGGAGCTGCCCGTGCAGTTTGCCGACTACGCGCTCTGGCAGCGGCAATGGCTCACGGCCGAGCGGCTGCAAGGCCAGGCCGAACATTGGCGGGCGGCCCTGGCCGGGGCGCCGGCCCTGCTGGAACTGCCCCTGGACCACCCACGCCCGGCCAAGCAGGATCATGCTGGCGGGTGGGTGGACTTCGAACTGGAGGAGGGCCTGCGGTCGGCGTTGAAGGAATTGAGCCGGCGCCATGGGACGACCCTGTTCATGACCCTCCTGGCGGGTTGGGCGATCCTGCTCTCCAGGCTATCTGGACAGGAGGAGGTGGTCATCGGTGTACCCACGGCCAACCGTGGGCAAGCCGAGATCAAGGGGCTGATCGGGTTCTTTGTGAACACCCTGGCGCTGCGGGTGGACCTTTCCGGTTCGCCTACGGTGGCCGAGTTGCTGACGCGGGTGAAGGAAAGGGTGCTGGTGGCCCAGGCGAACCAGGACCTGCCGTTCGAGCAGGTGGTGGAACGGGTGAATCCGGCGCGAAGCCTGAGCCACAGTCCCGTCTTCCAGGTGATGTTCTCCTTGCAGAACGCGGCGACGGAAGTCCTTGAGGTGCGGGGCCTGAGTCCGGAGCCCCTGGTCCGGGTTTTTCCTGATGCAGCAAAATTGGACCTGGGCTTGTCGCTGTGGAAGGAAGACGGCCGGATCCAAGGCGGGCTGGAATATGCCGCGCCGCTGTTCGAGCGGGAGACGGCGGAACGTTGGCTGGGGTATTTCCGGACCCTGCTGGCGGCGATGGTGGCTGACGAGGCCATGCCGGTGGATCTGCTGGAGTTCCTGCCCGAGGCGGAGCGCCGGCTGGTGCTCGATACCTGGAACGCGACCGGGACGGATTATCCGGCGGAGCGATGCGTGCACCAGCTGTTCGAAGCCCAGGTGAGCCGGACCCCGGAGGCGGTGGCCCTGGTCTTTGGCGAGCAGACCTTGAGCTATGCGGAACTGAATGCCCGGGCCAACCGGCTGGCGCACCACCTGCGGACGATGGGAGTGCAACCTGACGCCCGGGTGGCGCTCTGTATGGAGCGCAGCATGGACCAGGTGGTGGGCCTGCTGGCGGTGCTCAAGGCCGGCGGGGCCTACGTGCCCCTGGACCCGGCCTACCCGGCGGAACGGCTGCGGCATATGCTGGCCGACAGCGAGCCGGTGGTCCTGCTGACCCAGGGCGACCTCGCCTCGGGCTGGGCGGAAGCCGTGCCGGTGCTCGACCTGGGCGATGCCTTCGCGGACCAGCCAGCCACCGACCCCGATCCCGCCGAGGTGGGCCTCACCTCCCGGCACCTGGCCTACGTGATCTACACCTCCGGTTCCACCGGCACGCCCAAGGGGGTGATGGTCGAGCACAAAGGCCTATGCAACCTGGTCACGGCTCAAAGTCAGCGATTTGGGGTCGTGACTGGCAACCGGGTCCTTCAGATCGCTTCCTTTAGTTTCGACGCCTGCATCTTTGAAATACTCATGGCGCTCTGTGGGGGCGCCTCACTCCATCTCCCTCCGCAGGGGGTTCACCTCGCGGGCGAGGTGCTGGGTCGGTTGATCGATTTGTATGCAATCACCCATGCCACCTTGACGCCTGCAGTGCTCGCGTCCTTGCCGGATCAGGATGTCCTTGCCTCGCTCCGAACGCTGATCCTTGCGGGAGACGCCCTGAAGGGCACCTTGGTCAGGCGCTGGGCGCCGGGTCGGTGTCTTTTCAATGCATACGGGCCCACCGAGGCAACGGTGTGGGCGACCCTGCATCGGTGCCGGGAGGAGGCCCACTGCGATCCACCCATCGGCCGCCCCATCGCCAACGTGCGCATCTACATCCTGGACGGTCGGGGCCAGCCGGTGCCCATCGGGGTGGCGGGGGAGTTGCACATCGGCGGAGCGGGGGTGGCCCGGGGCTACCTGAACCGTCCCGAGTTGACGGCGGAGCGGTTCCTGGCCGATCCCTTCAGCGCGGAACCGGATGCGCGAATGTTCCGGACCGGGGACCTGGGTCGATGGCTGGCGGACGGGACCATCGAGTTCCTGGGCCGGAACGATTTCCAGGTTAAACTCCGGGGCTTCCGGATCGAGCTGGGGGAGATCGAGGCGCGGCTGCGGGAGTACCCCGAGGTGCGGGAGACGGTGGTGGTGGCCCGGGAGGAAGGGCCGGGGGACCAGCGTCTGGTGGCCTACTACACCTCTGGCCAGAAATTGGGTGCCGAGGCGCTGCGGGCGCACCTCTCGGCGAGCCTGCCGGAATACATGGTGCCGGCGGCCTTCGTACGGCTGGAGGCGCTGCCGCTGACGCCCCACGGCAAGCTGGACCGCAAGGCCCTGCCGCCGCCGGGGGGGGATGCCTATGCGGTCCGGGCCTACGCCCCTCCGGAAGGGGAGGTGGAGGTGGCTTTGGCCAGGATCTGGGCGGAACTGTTGAAGGTGGAGCGGGTGGGCCGATTTGACAGCTTTTTCGAACTGGGTGGACATTCCCTGCTGATGGTGCGCATGGTGACGGCCTGCCAACAGGCAAGCCTTGGCTTCAGCCTTGCGGATGCCTATGCCAGCCCGACCCTCGCAGCGCTGGCCTCCCGGATGACCGGGCCGATGGGGCAGCATGCCGCGGACTCGGCGATCCTGGTGCGGGCCGGCTCGGGGAGCCCCATATTCCTCATGCATGATGGGCAGCCCTCAATTCTGTATGCTTTCCAACTTGCGCCCCACCTGGCTGCCGGGGTTCCGGTCTATGCCCTTCCGCCCTCGCCTCAGGATGCATGGCCTGCGATAACCGTCCAGGGCTTGGCCACGCGTCTGGTTCGTTTGATCCGCCAAGTCCAGCCCCAGGGGCCCTACCGGCTCGCAGGATGGTCCTTTGGTGGGATCCTGGCCTACGAGACCGCATTTCAACTTCTGGGGGAGGATGAGAAGGTTGAATTCCTGGGGTTGCTGGACACCCCTTACGGGGCGGGCGGTTATGTGGCCCCGCCCTTGGGAATGCCTGTCCATCTGTTCCCGGCCCTGGAACCCGGTGGACTCATGCTTCCAAGGACTTGGCAAGACGTGGTGCGAGAAGGAGCTCTGCATGTAGTCCCGGTCTCTGGAACGCATCATTCGATGCTGCAGGCACCTCACCTGGAGGCGCTGGGAGGGAAAATCTCGATGGCGCTGGACGAGGCGGCTGGGGACCGGTTGGAGACCTGGGGCCGCGATGTCCCCCTGGTACCGTTGCAGGCTGCTCAATCGGGCCTGTCATCCGAAATCAGAAACTGACCCACCTCGCGAGGCTTATGCCACGTGTAATTTCTCCGAACGGGCTTGGGGTTGGATTCCTTCCAGAGGGAAGCAAGTCCCTGTAGGAAGGCTTCCAGGTCGGCAGCCACTGGTGAATGGGGCTCGTCCGCCCCTTGGGGTGATAGCGTCTTGATCTGCTTCTGCCAGCGGCGGATGGCCGCCAGGAGTCGAAGCGGACCCAGTTCCAAGGCCCGGTGTCGCCATGCCTTCAAGGCGGTCATACCCCTGCAGGCGCCGAATCAGCGGACCGGATTACTAAGGCAAATCGAGTACGATCTGATGGCCCGGCCCAGCGAGTACGGGAGGAAATGGGTGAGGCAGGACGGGAAGCGCTCACCCGCACCAGGATTCGGCCGGAAAGGCAGGTTCAGGGGCTGCGCCGGAGCCTTCCGGATCCGGCGGCGGTTCGTCACCGATGGGCTGGGACCCTGGGTTGGGAACCCCCGGCCCGGGGAGGATCAGCCCCGGCATGAAGGGGATGAGGGAGAAGGACGGGTCAAGGATCCGGAGGGTCAGACCCTCACCCACCAGCTGGCCGGCGGCAGTCGCGGGTTCGGGCGTCGAACACGGGCATCGTGGAACGGGATCCACAGCCACAATCGTGAGGCCTTGGTAGTGGATGACGCCGCCTTCCGGCAGGAACCTCACCAGGCTTGGCGACTTTTCCTTCGTGCCGTCGAGTTGATAGGTGGCCGAAGCCCCCGGCCGCAGGCAATGGCAGCCACTGGCTGTGGCTTCAGGTCGCGGACACGGGCACCCGCCCGCCACAGCTGCATCCTTCAGACACCCGCAGGCCGAGCCTGGATCCCGGCGCAGCCCGGTTGGTGCGGATTGGCCTGGACCGGTCTGGATCACCGCAACGGTTCGACTCGTCTGGTTTTGCACGGTAACGGCAACCGTCGCTTCGGCGGATGGGCTGCCTCCCAGGAGGACGAAGGCCACGGAAAACAAAGGAGGGAACAGGGAACGAATGGACATGGTGAGCCTCCACGAGAGTCTTGATCCAGACCATGTGAGGTGGTTGGACCCGAGGTTCCCGCGGACGGACGCGGTGCTCTGGCCGCCACCCGGGCAACCCCGGATCTTGATACCCACGCCTGTCGCCAAGCCGGGTGGCCCCATGCCCCAGGCGGGATCCGCATCGCCGGGAACCTGACTGAGCGCGGGGCCACCTTCGGACCGGCGAGCAGGGCTTTGTTGGCCGTGATCTCCACCTCCAGCCAAAGGCGAAAGTCCTGGCCCGTGGTCTGCAGCTTCCGGCGCAGATCGTCGCAGGCGTGGTGGCTGCCGGCCTCCTGCTCGAAGGCATGGAGGGTGCGCCGCACCCAGTTGTCGAAGTTCCCCGCCAGGGCCACGGAACGGGCGTGGACCACGTCGCCGGGGGGCAGCGGGTCCACCTCTTCCAGCCCAGGGCGCTCGCCTGGTTCCTTCAGATCCGTGAACTCGTCCTGCGCCAAGTCCAATCCCACCACCATGCGTTTAGCCAGGGGATGCCGGAAGATGGGATCGCCCAGGCCCGGGCTTCGAACCGGCCCATAGGCCGCCAGCGAGGACCGCACCAGCCTGACAGGCAGCGGCGGATGCCCGATGGCGCCGATCCGCCGCGCCCCACCCAGGGCCACAGCGGCCTTGGAGGGCACATTGCCGGCCCGCAGCGGCGCGGGCGGGTGCCAGGCACCAGCGGCCAGAACGAAGATGAGTGCGTTTCTGCCATCCATGCCCATGGCGGCTCCTCCATTGCCCGGCTGGCGGCGCCGGGCGGGTCTGCCTATGACATGCGCAGATCCCGACCAAACGTTCCCCAGGTCAGGAGCCCCCGGCGAGGTCCCGTTCGATGACCAGGCACTGGGCATGGCGCCAGGGGCCTCTGGACCGGGTGGGCGTGAGGCTCTCCAACGCGGGCTCCCTAGGAATGGAGAGGTCCAAGGTCGATATCGGCGATGAGCCCAGCCTGCTGGGTCGGGCGCCATCCCAGCCGTTGCTGGGTCATCGCACTGGAAGCTGGAGCGTCCATACCAACGAAGAACCCCAGCCAGCCAAAATGAACGGCTGCCTCCTCGGGCGACATGGAGACGACAGGAATCTTCAAGGCGCGGCCGATGGCTTCCGCAATCTCTCGAACCGGCACCCCCTCTTCGGCGACCGCGTGATACCTCGCCCCGGCAGATCCTTTCTCAAGCGCCAGGCGGTAGAGGGGTGCAGCATCGAGCCGGTGCACCGCAGGCCAGCGGTTGAGCCCGTCACCGACATAAGCCGAGACGCCCTTCTCGCGTGCGACCGCGATCGCGTAGGTGACGAGGCCTTGCTTGTCCCGGTCATGCACTTGCGGCAGGCGAATCGCCGACACGCGCACGCCGCGCGTCACCATCCGCATCGCCGTCTGTTCCGAAACGCGGGGAAGCGGGGAGTCGGAGGGTGCCTCCAGGTCTTCGGTGGCCAGACGGCCGGGAAGGACCCCGGTGGCCGAGGTGACAATCAAGGGGCGGTTTGAGCCCGCGAGTTCGTCGCCGAAGGTCTCGATGGCGCGCTTATCAATCTCACAGCTCTCCTTGAACTTCGAGAAGTCGTGAATGAAGGCAGTGTGAATCACCCCGTCCGATAGCGCGGCGCCATGACAAAGGCTTTCCAGGTCTTCAAGCTCGCCTCTCTGCACTTGAGCACCGGCGGCAACAAGAGCCTCGGCACCCGCATCTGAGCGAGCAAGACCGAGCACCTGATGGCCCGCCTGGAGGAGGTCCTTCACAACGACAGAACCGATAAAGCCGGTAGCACCGGTCACGAAAACACGCATGGGTGGCCCTCCATTTTTGGGTTATCAGACCGCTTTGCGGTCCGCCAGGGTTGAGAATAGGTGATCGAGCGAAGACGGGCTATGCTGCAGCGTCCGAATCCCATTCGCAATCGTCCGGAATGCTCCATGGATCCGCTTTCGGATCTG
>Ga0302193_10005100_pt1 | contig 10286 bp, 7 predicted proteins | sample II_Bog_E3_3_FD_200228 | JGI IMG/M metagenome (GOLD analysis project Ga0302193, IMG submission 200228) | Peat permafrost microbial communities from Stordalen Mire near Abisko, Sweden - II_Bog_E3_3 | ecosystem: Environmental > Terrestrial > Soil > Wetlands > Peat | place: Sweden: Abisko, Stordalen...
GCACGGCGAAGGATGGGTCTCGGAGTGGCTGCGTGTGCGCGGTGTCGCCAACTGGGCGGATTACTTCGATACCAAATATGGAGCGAAGAAGTCCGGCCCCAAACTTGTGTTGTGAAAGGGTGGAACGCATGAAAAAGATGTTTTTGCGTGTCGGTATCGTCATGGCTGCATTCATGTTCACAATCGGTCTGAACGTGGACGAGGCCCATGCCGGAGTGGTTGCTGGGATCGCCACGGAGTGGACCCAGATCATGAACAACATCCAGCTTGTTCTGCAATATGAACAGCAGATTCAACAGTACGCAACTCAGTTGCAACAGGCGCAGATGCAAATCCAGCATCTGGAACAGGCATACAAGCAAACGACTGCGATGGTGCAAGGAATCGGCAACGGCAACTTCAATTTCAGCGCCATTGCCAACGATCTGTCGGCGTTGAATGGTGTCGTGCAATATGGAAACGGCCTGGCCTACTCGATGGCCAATCTGGACGATGAGTTCAATGCGCGCTTCCCTGGTTATGGAAGCGCGAACCCAACCAATTACGCGGGAATGTATCGGAACTGGTACAAAACCAATCTCGATACGGCTCACTCTGCGCTGAAGGTTGCGGGGCTTCAATACTCGCAATTGAACAACGATGCCGCGTTGGTGCAGACGTTGCAGCAGCAGTCTCAGAATTCGACGACGCTGTTGCAGACGCTTCAGGTTGGCAACTCTCTTGCGGCGCAGGAACTGGCTGAAATGGAGAAACTGCGCCAGTTGATGCTAACGGACATTACATCCAAGGCGACGTATCAGGCACAGCAGGCGTCATCCGCGCAGGCTGACGGCGATATGAACGATACGTTCTTTACGGTCCCTACCGGATCGAATACGGACAGTCGAACGTATTCGCCGGTTCCACAGCAGTAACGCGGGGTGATTGAGATGAAACTGAAACACAGGTCGTTGTTGGTGTTGGGCGCATTGGTGATTGCAACAGGAGCACTTGCCTATGGGCAAACTCCGGCTCCTCAGTCTGGGCCGTCGGATTTGCTCGATGTCTACAAGAACGCAACGACGACCTGGGTTTCAACTTCGTTCGGCTATGCGAATAAGTTGTTCGGCCTTCTTGCCGTCATCGACTTCACGTGGGCGATGATCGTTCTTTTCCTGGAACGGCAGGAGTTGCAGGGATGGATTGCGGGCTTTCTGAAAAAGTTCATGACCATCAGCTTTTTCTACGCTCTGCTCATCAATCAATCGACCTGGTTCCCTGCGATCATCAATAGCTTCGTCCAGATCGGTCAACAGGCTGGAGGGGTGTCGGGGTATCTGAATCCATCGTCAATCCTGTGGACGGGAGTTCAAATCAGCGGAGCGATTTTGGCTGCGTGTCTGCCAAGCGCCACGACAGGCACAACCGCTGGGGGCATATTGGGAGTCATCGTTCCCGGCGCGGGGGCCGCTCTGACGGCCGCTTCCCTGATCCCGGCGCTGGTTGCGCTATTTTGCGCGCTGTTGATCTTCCTCGCCTATGTGGTCATTACATTGACGTTCATCATGGCGACGGTCGAGAGCTATGTAGTGATGTCTGCCGGGTTGATCTTCCTCGGCTTCGGCGCATCGCGCTGGACGGTTCCTTACACGGAACGCTATATCTCCCTGGTCGTATCGACGGGAGTGCGACTGATGGTCCTCTACATGATTATAGGTCTGGGCCAGACCTTATCGAACACCTGGGTACAAGAAGCCTCGCAGATCGCATTGAGTACGGCTGGGCTTCAGTCGCTCTTTGGATTGCTGGCCAGCGTCATCGTGTTCATGGCGCTCGCATGGCAGGTGCCGAAGCTCGCCAGCAGCGTCCTGCAAGGTTCACTTCAAATGGGGAGTTCCGATCTGATAGCTCCGGCAATGTCCGCCGCTGTTGTTGCCGGTACGATCGGCGCGGTTGCGACAGCAGGTGTCGGAGCCGTGGCGGGGGGCGTGGGATTGTTGGGCGCCGGTGGCGCGGCTGCTGGTGGTGGAGCGGGCGCGGCAGGCGGTGCCAGTGGGGTTGGCGGAAGTTTCATGCCCGGAGCTGGGGGCCTGATGCCCGGCATGGGAACCACAATGGCTGGCGGCGGAGGTAGCGGTGCCGCGCCGGGCGTCGAGGGCGCGATGAACAGTGTGCCGCCGCCTGCGGCCAGTAGCGGCGGTGGGAGTGTCGCCGTAGACCCGCCTCCTATCTCCGTTGCGGCTGACAGTTCGCCTACACCGGGGCAGAGTGCTGAAGGATCGTCTGCTGGCACGGGTGTCGGAGAGAGCGCGACCACGGGCAGTTCGGTAACCGTGCCAACGCAGGGGAAAACAACCCGCGTCGCAGATGCGGGTGAGGCGATTTCGGCTGGCGGCGATTCCACGAGTGGGCCGGTCGCGGACGGGAGTGTTTCTGGCAGCGGAGAAACGCCTACCAGTGTTCTGGCAAGCGAAGACGGTAGCAGCGCAGCTACAGGTGAAGCCAGTCTTTCGGGTGAGTCGCCAACTGCATCGCCGGGTGTGGTGACGGAAGCTCCTTTCGGCGCTGTGAGCCCTGCTGAAGAGGGAGCGTCGAGTGGGAGGAGTAGATCGGATGGCCGCTCGTTGGGCGAGAGGATCTCTGGAGTTCACAATGCCGCGGCACAGGTACATCAACATCTACCGCAGGATTCGGCGACTGTGTCGGCGCCGACTCTGAACATTCAACACGGAGAATAGGAGCGAATGATGAATGAATCGCAGGCAATAGTGGAAGAAAAGGGTCCGGGCAAGAGTCCGTATCTGGCAGCTCGCGACGAGTGGAACGAGAGGTATCGGGATTTGATTGTGGCCGCGCGCAATTGGCGGCTTCTTGCGGTTACAACCAGTGCGGTTGCGCTGGTGGCCGTACTGGGCTTGATCGTGATCGGGACCAAACCCAAGGTCATTCCCTACATCGTCGCGGTGGACAACCTGGGCAAAGTAGTGAGCCAGGGAACGGCGGTCCAAGCCTCGGTTGCCGACGACCGTTTGAAACGGGCGGCGTTGTGGTCGTGGGTCCAGGATTGGCGGATGGTCTCGTCGGATGCAACGGTCGAGAAGAACGCAGTCGAACGGGTGTATGCCGAGATCGGCAACGGAACTCCTGCTGCGATCAAGATCAGCGATGGGTATCGCGATGGGTCGCCGTTAAAGCTGGCGCAGACGGAGACGGTTTCTGTCGATGTCCGCGCTCTCTATGCGTCCTCGAAGGACAGCTATGAAGTTGAGTGGACCGAGACGGCCTTCGACCTAAAGGGTGAGCATATCGGTACTCAAAACTACAAGGGTGTCATCACAATCTCCATTCATCCGCCCGCGGATGAGGCTTTGGCGCGCGTGAATCCCCTTGGGATTTATGTCACGAATGTGAGCTGGTCGAAGGTTCTGTAATTCAACCGAGAAAGGCACGGAGATAAAAAGGCGATGAAGACGATACGAGTGTTGGTGTTGTTTGTGATGGGTGCGAGCGCCTTTTGCGGGTTCGCGCAAGATGGCGCTCCGAGTACGGGTGCGCCGGCTGGTAGCGCGGTGGTGTTGAATCGGAAGGCCCCGCCGACGAAACAAGAGGTTGTTCCCACGGAGAAGTATCCGTTTGCGGCGCTTCAGAAAGCTCTGGAGCAAGGTCCCGGAACTGAGATTAGTTCGGAGATTGGCTCGGTCACCGCGAGCGTAGGACTTGGAGTGAAAGTTCCTCCGGGCTGGGAGCCGTCGAAAGATGTCGCGCTGTCGGAGACTGCGCGCGAGGCCGTTGCGCTTTCAGCGAAGCTCACGAATGAGCAGAACAATCCGGTTCCTGGACCGGACGGGCGCGTGGTTTACACCTTTGGGGTCGGGCAACCAACCTTGGTTGCCACACCACTTCGCGTGAGTTCCATCGAGTTGCAAGCGGGCGAGAAAATCCTGGGCGAGCCTCAGATTGGCGATTCTGTTCGTTGGGTTGTGACGCCCCTCTCATCGGGGTCCGGCGATGCTGCTACGCCGATTCTGGTAGTGAAGCCCAAGGTGACGGGCCTCGATACGACCATGATTGTTGCTACGGACAGAAGAACATATTATCTGCGGCTCGTTTCAAAGCCAGGTGAATACATATCGCGGGTTGCGTTCCTGTATCCCGACGATCAGCCGTTGCAATGGAAGCTCTTCCTGGAGCAGCAGGCGAAAGAACACAAAGATCATGTAGAGGCTTCGCGTATTTCGCAAACCGGCAATGCGGCTGTTGACAAGCTCTACTTCGATTACACCTTCAAGGTGAAGTCTGGCGCGGACTCTATCAAGCCGGTGCGGGTTCTGGATGACGGAGAGAAAACCTACATCGAAATGCCGAGCGTGACGGCGTTTCAGGAGCTGCCGACTTTGGTTGTCGAAGGCCCGGAGGGCAATGAGATGGTCAACTTCCGCGTGAAGGGCACGACCTTCGTGGTGGACCGTCTCTTTGTGAAGGCAGCCTTGCTGCTTGGTGTTGGAAAGCATCAGCAATTGGTTGAGATCGAGCGCAAAGATGCGCTTACACCGCATACGCCAACGGAACGCATGGAGGTGAAATGATGGCAGACGAAATCAAAGTCGATGGGAATGTGCGCGAAGAGGTTGTGTTGTCCCCGAAGGTAGAGAGTGAGAGTCCAACGCGCAGTAAGCAGCCTTTGAAGCTGCGATTCTGGCCCACGGACGGAAAGCATCTGAATCCGGCCGTGCGGGGGATGTTGTTTGTCGTAGTCCTGGCTTTCCTCGTCGTGATGGTCTATGGCGTGATGTCGCGGGGCGGAAAGAAAAAGGCTGCGGACGCCGCCAAGGATGACCAGTCGATTTCGGATGCGCAATCGACTGGGACGAAGGTCTGGAAGGATCTCGAAGAGCAGCGGAAAATTGACGCAAGGAAGGAAGCCCAGAACCAGTCTCAGACTCAGGCTCAGCCTGCGCCAAGTACGCCGGACGTGATCGAGGACCATGTGCAGAGCGCCGGAGTTCCTACTGATCTTGTTGCTTCTTCCCGATACTCGAAAGATGCGCTGGTTCCTCCCCTTGAAGCTCGGCAGATTGCCGCCTCAGGGCGACCTGCACAGGCAAGGCCCGCAAATGGAAAGGTCGCGTTGAATCAGCAGCAGGCGGGCACACAAGCAGAGGCGCCTCAAGGACGGAGCGCAGCGGACGAATTGCGCGAGGAGATGTACAAAAGCGATCTCGAAGCGCGCACGGCGGGAACTTCGATTTCGAGCGGGATGAATAGCGGTAAGGGGTTGGGTGCTCTGAGTGAACTGGGGGCAGCGCCAGCCGAGGGTGTGAGTTCGCTGCTTCAGCAGCTCGCCGGCGCATATCCGAAAGCCGTTTCTGCTGGGAATGCTGGAGGACCGAGTCCGTCGTCATTGTCCGCAAATGCAGGCTCTGGAGATCAGAGCGATGCGAACCTCCAGGAGCACAAAGAAAGTTTCATTGAAAAGGCAAGGCAGGCCAGGGATGAGCGGGATTATTCGTCCGCAACGCGAGCGCCTGCGCTCTCGAAGTATGAAATCAAGGCGGGATGGGACATTCCGGCAACGCTTGAAAGCGGCGTAAACACCGACCTGCCGGGTGAGGTCAAGGCTGTCGTGCGCGAGAATGTCTACGACACGGCGACGGGTCAGTATTTGCTGATTCCGCAAGGCTCTCGCTTGATCGGACAATACGACAACCGTGTCTCCTATGGCCAGAGTCGCGCTATCGTCATTTGGTCGCGCCTGATCTTCCCGGACGGGTCCAGCGTGGATCTCGACGGCATGGTGGGGCACGACGCCTCTGGAGCGGCGGGATTTCACGATCAGGTGGACAATCACTTTGTGCGGCTTGTCTCGATGGCCTTGATGTTGAGCGCATTCACGGCCGGAGTCGAGATGTCCCAGCCACAGACGAGTTCGGCGTCGGGTGTCTTGTCACCGAGCGCCGAGGCGACTCAGGCGCTTGGCCAGCAGTTTGGCCAGTTGGGCATGGAGGTGACGCGCAAGAATCTGAATATCCAGCCCACAGTGAAGATTCGACCTGGCTATCGGTTCAATGTGCGCGTGAATCGTGACATTGCCTTCACGGAACCGTATGGAGATTCGAGAGCGGGAGAATAGGAGCCGATGATGCAGATTGTCTACCGCAACATTCGTTTCAGTGCAAAGGTTGATCGCTGCCTGCGCCGGCGCTGGAGAATGCACGGCGACTTGTCGATTCGCGTCCGCGAGGCTCTGGACGGAGTGAATCTGCTTGATGTGGAGCTGCTCGACGTGGATTACCGCCGGGTCCGTGCAACGCAGGTCGGTGTATTCGAGTCTTTGTGGCTCGCCGCCCATGAGGCGGCGAGCGCGCGTGGGTGCTCTCTGAACACGCTGGTGAATAGCGCAGTTTGGGCAACGTTCGGTGCGCAGAGGCCGGGCCAGCGTGGCCGGCCTCGTAGCCGGAGCGAGCAAGAAAAGTCGGGCTAGGGTTTCGTCCGATTCTTCGGTTTACGTCATTCCCAACGCCTTCATCGCCGCCGTCATAGGATCGGAGAAGAATACCGGGTCAACCCGTTCCATGATGTCACCGGAGACTTCGAGGAAGTTACGTTTATTTTCCAGCGGTATCAGTGCCTTACGTGCACCGTTGTCCATTGCAACTTGCAACGGCTCGGCCAGCGACCGCATCGGCTTGATGTTGCCCTGGATGCTCAAGTCGCCGAGGATGACGAGACCTGCCTGGACGGGAAGTCTCTTCAGCGCCGAGTAGATGGCTACGACTAAAGCAATTCCGGCTTCACAAGGGACGTGATTGCTGAGTAGGTCGATGGCCTCAACATGGAAATCGGTTGTATCGATCTGCTGACCGACGCCCATCTTGACCTTCTGGCCCATTAAATATGCAAAGGCACGGTTAATCGACTCCCGCATTAGTCCTTCGACCCCACCTGCAATCTTGAGCTTACCTGTACCCGGCGAGCAACCGACTTCAAGACGGTAGAGGCCGACCTTGGCGTGATCGTCCACCGAAGACGTGTAAACCGAACCTGGGGCCAAGGGGTCAAGCGATATCATGTCCCGTCCACCTTGTTCGGGAACGCCGATGAACCTCTCTTCCCGTGTTTCATTGTCGATTACAGAAAACGACGTTTGATGAAACTCGAAGGACCCCATCTTCTTGAGCTGTTCCTTCACGCGGCGACGGCCTTCGAGAGACAACTCGACCAGTTCGGCCAGCTCTTCTTTGGTCAGCTCCCCGTTCGGGTAGATCAGTTTGACCAAACCCGAGACGGTCTTCCGCACCGCTTTAACATCACGCGATTTTAGGTGCGATCCCAGCGAGAAGTTCCGGTCGAGAACTTCGGTAAAGGTGTGCTTCCTTAGTTCTCGCAAGGCTTCCGCCAAATAATCCACAACGAAGCCATAGTGAGTCGTGAAGAAATCCACCTTCATCTTTGGCATCTCCCAGCCGGGGATGTAGAAGTGGATTCGGTCGAGGAACGCCATGTCCTCTCGGATCACGTCGGGCATTGGCATAAACAGATGCGAAGACCTTACCATCACTTCGACCGGCTGGTTCGTGTTCCCGAACATGGCGATCGAAGCCATGCCGGACAGAGAATCCTTTCCGCGGGCAAATGTCCCCGATTCGCAGTAGGTCTTGAGCGTTGTGACGACTTCCTTGGGCATCTTTTGGAGGTCAGCCACTTCATCGAAGCCTATGGCGTCCCAGATTCCGACCAATCCGATCTTGCCGCTCGCCATGTTGAAGAACAGATTGGCGACTGTCGTTGGTCCAGTAAGCAGGATGGAGTACGGCGACAACTCCTGATAGCCGTAGCTTTTCCCGGTCTCACGTGGACCAAGTTCCACCAAGTTATAGTTGGCCTCAGCCAGAGGTATCAGCCTAACCAAGTAATGCAATTTCTGGCGACGATTGAAGTACGACGGTTCGAGGCCAATAGTGCGCAGCAGCAAGTCTATCCATTCGTCAGTCGTGAATTGCTTGCGGCACTCCCGGTACTCTTCGAGGTCAAATGTCGCAAGTTGGATCGGCTTTAGGCTATCGATCCAGAATGGGCTGCGTTTCCCCTTCTGCTCTTCGTCGTAATTATGACGAATATCGAGCTGCGCCCAAATCCCGCCCATTAGCAGTCGGTCGAAATCCCGCAGGAAGCGCTCGGGGATGTGGACGTACTTGTGACCGAAGTTCTTCAGCTCGGCCCAATACTTATCGTCCTCGGAAACGTACCGTACCTGAACCTTGTCTATGAAGGTGTGCTTTCCCTTTTCCTTGACCATCGACTGCGCTTTGTTGGCTTCATCGGGGCGGACGAAGTTCGAGGACAATGTGTTGTTGACCACCTTCAGTCCGGCGTCGATAGCCAAGGGGTCATCGGTAGCGCAGTATTTTCCCAGCAGGTATTCAAGGACGAAGACCGGAACATTGGCCCCGACCTTGACCTTGCGAACCAGGTCTTTGCGAACCACTTTTCCAGCAAATACGGAAGCTGCTTTTCGATCAAGTTCAGGCATGGCTTACCCTCATATCGAGATGGCGACATCTACCGTCAGTGGAGCCGCCAGTTCTGCCCCCGTGGTGGCATCAAGCAGGTAGACCCCCACTGATTTCTGGGAAATCTCCTCTGACAGCATCACAGTGACGGTATTCGGTTCGATTCGCTTATTGTCGTTGTCTGCATTCTTCAACTTCACTTCGCCGGTCGCATCCTCGAATCCATACGAGGCGCTTACTGGAAGCGAAACACATTTCTTGTTAGCGCGCAGTTCGATTCGCACTTTAGGCGGTTCAAAACCGAACAGGCTTGATTCGCTTTGGCCCCCGGCAATCTGGACGGAAAAGAACCGTGTAGTCAGTTTCTCCGTACCGGGGGTTAGTGTCCATTGAATGCCGGTCGAGGGGGATGGGGCCTTTACCGTCGAGTGCATTACGACTACTGGAACGATCAGTTCTTGCAGAGAGAGCCCGCCATGAAAATATGCTCGCCCACCGCCTTTCGACTTGAAAACTGCAAAAGTCCACGGTGTCGCAATGTCGAGTTCGCTGTCCACTCCCAATGAAGCAAGCGAGGTTCGCAGATAAGAAGGTTCTGCATTTCCTCCTACTCCCACCCATACCCGGCGATGCAAGTCTTCAACTTTGCCACCGGGGGCCTCGATCTTCATGTCCTCCCCAATTTCGTCGCCAAATAAATGGCCGTGGTCGGCTACTAATACAATCGTCTTGATGCCGTGATCGGCCAGTACCCTCACGCCTCGCCGCAAATGACTCAGTACGCCGTCGATCTGGAGCCGGGCTTGAGAGATGTTGTCGGCCTCGCCCAGTTCATCGATCTCCTGCGACGTAATCAGGATCAACTCCGCGTTCTGAATACCTTCCTTGACCTTCTTGGTTGGCTTGGGGAGCAGGTCGTCCAATTTGGCGTCGAAAACCGACACACCCGCATATTCCTTCAAGAACGCCACTCGATCCTTGCGATCTTTGATGACCTCGCCGGCAATCTCCAACGCCAGCTTACCGCCTCCCAGAGAAACTACTTTGGCGGATTCGTTAGCCTTTGGCAATAATGCCGCCATTCCGATTTCGGTGATCGTGGGGATAGTGCCAATAGCTGGCTGAATCTCCAACTCGAAGTCGTCCTTGAGTAACCGGCACAACTCACGCGCCATCTCGAATCGAAGGGCATCCACCCAGACGTAAGCAATCTTGCCTTCACCCAGCAGTGGCTTCACCTGCTTCTCGAAAATGTCACGCTGACGCAGCAGCCCATTGATCGGATGCTTGGCTTTGGAGAAATGCGAGATAAACACCCTCGCCAATTCAGAGCCAACTGCGGTGTATCGCTGCTCGGCCTTGGTGATCAGTTTCTCTAGCGCGAGATGCTCGTTACTGGCGGCAGGATCAAAGTTGTACCAACGGCTCTCCATGTGACGGTGATGCGTGTCGAGCACGCACCAAGGATCGTCATCGTTGGCATACGCTCTGACGAGGGCGGGAACTGTCGTCGGCGCTGTCTTGAGTGCCTGGCCAACCCGGTCTGCCTCGATCAAGACATCGGCAGCAGAATAGATCAATGCCCACCGGGCCTGAATCGATGGAACCACGTCGGCCCAGAATCGGGACAAGCGATACCCGGCCAGTTGAAGCAGTGCTAGGGTCGCCGACTTGACCAGTTCGCTTTCTACGTATACCAGCAAGGCTCGTTCAACGCATAGAAAGGTTTCGTTCTCTCTGATCGGCTGCACGGGCAAGTCAAGCTGGCCGAGAGCAAAGTCCGATTCGACCTTGTTC
>Ga0302193_10005111_pt1 | contig 10277 bp, 2 predicted proteins | sample II_Bog_E3_3_FD_200228 | JGI IMG/M metagenome (GOLD analysis project Ga0302193, IMG submission 200228) | Peat permafrost microbial communities from Stordalen Mire near Abisko, Sweden - II_Bog_E3_3 | ecosystem: Environmental > Terrestrial > Soil > Wetlands > Peat | place: Sweden: Abisko, Stordalen...
GGTTTTGGCTGGAACTCTGGGCCAGGGCTTGCTGGTGGGCGACGCAACCGGCACGCGCTGGAAAACGGTCGTGGCCGGGCTGCCCTCGCTGAATGTCACGGCGCTGGCCATTCGCAATGGCGTGGCCTACGTGGGCACGGAAAACGGGCTGGTAAAGATCGCCGAAGACAAGCTGTAATAAGGAACGCAATGAAGAAGGCTGCGGACAGACGGACGAGTTGGGCGTTGGGGCTGCTGCTCCTGATGCCGTTGGCGGCTCTTGCGGACAGCGGCGTGCTGGTGCCGGGCGACAAGCAGGCGCCCGATCCATCGATTCTGTCGCTGACCGAGATGCAAGTGGATATCCACGTGGACAACGGCGATGCTCGGGTGTGGATGCGGCAGGTGTTCGCCAACCATACCGGCCGCCCGCAGGAGGGCAATTACCTGTTTGCCCTGCCCAGCGGAACCACGATCTCCGACTTTGCCGTGTGGGATGGCCCGGTGCGCATTCCCGCCGTGATTCTGGAGCGCAAGCGGGCCAAGGCCCTGTACCAGGAGTTGAAGAGCCAGGCCATCGACCCCGGCCTGCTGGAACAGGGCGAGCGCTCGGAGGACGATGCGCGGCGCAACTCCATCTTCAGCGTCCACATTGTGCCCATTCCGGCCTACGGCACCAAGCGGCTGGAGATTGAATATCACCAGCGGATTCCGGTGGAGGCGCGGAAGAGCAATTTTTTGCTGCCCCTCAAGCCGGACGCCTACGCCAGCCAGAAAGTCGCCCGGCTCTCCATTCGCTTTGAACTGCACTCGGCCGCGCGGATGAAGGAATTCGCCGTGCAGGGCAAGCTGTTGCCCTTCCACATCGAGCAGCAGGATGAACACACGGTGCGCGGGTCGGTCGAAGCCTCGAACCTCGATTTGGCCGAGGATTTTGCAGCGGTGTGGCAGACGAACGAGCCGGGAAACGCGCTGGAAGTCATCGCCTACCGGGATCCAAATCCGACAAATGCCGGGATGGCTTTTGGGGCCTCTGCGGACTCCGGGAACACTGCCAATAATGCCTCAGCTAAACAGAAGGGAAATCAGAAACAGTCGGCGGACCCCGGATTCTTTGAGGCGCTGGCGCAGCTTTCCGCTCCTCAGGCAGCAGGCGCCGCGCAAGGCGGCGCGGCGGGTGGCCGCACGGTGGTTGCGCTGATGGATACCTCGCTCTCCATGCAGTGGGAAAAGCTGGAGCGCAGTTATGCGGCGGCGGCCAAACTGTTGGAGAGCCTGGGGCCGCAGGACCGGTTCAATCTGCTACTTTTCAACACTCGCGTGGATCGCTTCAAACCTGCTCCCGTGAAGGCGGACATGGCGCAGGTAAAGGCGGCAATAGACTGGCTGCGCCAAAGCCATCTGCGCGGCGGAACGCATATGCAGAAGGCCCTGGAAGAAGGGCTGACGCAAATCGACGGCCCTGGCGTGGCTCTGGTACTGCTCACCGATGGCGGCGTTACGCGCGGCATCATCCAGACCGGCAAGCTGGCGGAGTGGTACGCGGCCAGGTGGAAGCAGCTTCCCGCGGATCGCCGCCCCAAGACCGATGTTTTTGCAGTGGGCGACGACGCCAATCTGCCTCTGCTGCGGATGCTGAGCCGTAACGGCGGCATGATGGAGCAGGTGCTTTCAACCGAGCCAGTGGACTTCAAGCTGGAGGCTTTTCTGGGCAAGGTGGGGCGGAATCCGATAGGGGATTTGCGGCTGACAACGCCGCCGAAAGCCGGGGTAGACAAGGTGTATCCCCTGGAGGATGCGGTCTTCGACGGCGGCGAGGCGCGCTGGGTGGGCCAGTACAGCAAGCCGCAGAAGAGTGCCGGTTTCCGCGTGGACGGCCAGCAGGACGGACGCGCTCTCAAGGCGGAGAGCAAAGCCGATCTGCCGGAGAAGGCGCTGGAGCACGACCAGTTGCCCCGCCTGTGGGCCACGGCGCGCGTGCAGGCGCTGCTTGACCAGATTGAACGCGATGGAGAGAGCGAAGCCGCGATCAACGAAGTGATCCGGCTGGCCCGCCGCTACAAGCTGGTCACGCCTTATACGTCTTTTCTGGCCGCGCCCCGGGCGCTGCTGCGGCCCCGCGTCATCCGGCCGGGAGACCCGGTTTTGCGCGTGCATACCGACAAGGCAATCGTCTCGGTGATTGCGCTGTTTCCCTTTGGGCTTGAGAAGCCGTTGCGCTACTTGCCCGGCGAGGACGTGTGGCAGACGCGCTTTCTTGCCCCGGCAGACATGAAAGACGGCAGCTACCCGGTGCGGCTGGTGCTGCGCGATACCAATGGGCAGGTCTATCGCGAGGCGAAGAGCTTTGTGATTGCCTCCACGCCTCCCACTGTCAAGGTGCGGCTGGAGAAGACGCGCTACCGGGCGGGCGAAATGATTCCTCTCAAGGTAAGCGCCTCCGAGAGCACGCGCACGCTGACGGCCCGCGTGGAAGGGCTGGCTCCGGTTAGCCTGCGCTGGGATCGCGATGCGGCGGCCAGCACCGGGCAGATTGGTCTGCCGCCGGCTCTGCCCGCGGGCGATTATGTGATTGCGGTAACGGCGGAAGATATGGCGCACAACCTGGGCAGCGCGGAGGTGCACATTGAAGTGGTTCCGTAAGCGCGAACTTGGCAAAAGCATCTTCGCCTCTGGCCTCGGAATGGGCCTCGGCACGCTGGGATTGGGAGCGCTGGTTTTGGGCGCGGTGGGCCTGACTGCTTCGGCCTCGCTGGTCTATTGGCAAAACCCCGGCTTCCTGCTGGGCGCGGGCAACGGAATCGCTCGCTGGCTCGAGAATGCCGAGTCCGGTTCGGGCGTGGAGAAGGCGCTTTTCCGGCTCATGAAGCTGCCCGGAGGAGAGATTCTCTTCCGCCGCTCGCCGCGCGAAACAAGGCCGGAGCTGACGGGGCTGATCACTAGCAGCCAGAACAGCGCGGCGCTTTACTCGCTGCGCGCCATGGAAGACGAACAGGCGCTGGACTTCGAGGCCGCCGAGCGCGACTGGAAAGTCTGGGCGGAGAAGGCCGACGACAAGGCTGCCGCGAATCTCGACCTGGCGAATTTCTACGACCGCAGGTTGAGGCCGCAGGAGGAACTGGCCGCTCTTGAAGCGGTGGGCCGGGCCGCGCAAAGTCCGCAGGAACGTTGGACTGCGGCGGAGTCGCAACGCTCGTGGCAGGCCTGGGATCAGGCTCTTCATGTTATCGAGCAGTTTGCCCTGCCGCGCGCCACCGCGCAGCGCGAGTATGCCGGATGGGAGCAGCGTTATCCGCGCGAAAAGGCCGTCTACGAGCGGGAGCTGACCTTCCATCTGGCGGGCAAGGACTTCACCGCTGCCTCCGCGCTGGTGGCCCGCTACCGGCAGGCATTTCCTCAGGATACGGTGTACCCGGTGCGGGCCGAAGCGGAGCTGGATGCGGCGCGCGGATCGGCAAAGGATGGGCTGGCTGTCTATGACCGCAGCTTCGATCCGCTGTGGCCTGCCGAGTTAGTCAAGAGTTACTACGAGTTACTGGTCAAAGGGCGTCAGGTGCGCAAGACCACCGATGCTTTGCGGGCCAGTCTCGCCGCGCATCCCGAGGGCGGAGCCGATGCCCTGAAAGATGCTGCCAGGCTTTTTTACATCGAGCAACAGCAGGGCCAGCTCAACGCGGCCAAAGCCGTGCTGGCGGAGTATCGCACGCGTAAAGACTCCCGCGGAGCCGCGTGGGATGCCAACGAGCTTTATACCTTAGGCCGGCTACTGGAAGCAGTGCAGGATTTTCCCGAAGCGGCGCGCTACTACTATGCCCTGGCGGCAGATCACAAGACGCCCGACGCAGACGAGAAGGGAGTGGCTGGCCTCGCGCGCGTTCTGCTCACCGCGCCGGAGCAACCCTTGCGTGTTGGCGCGGGAAACCTGGCGCTCTACAAGAGCATTGCCGTCATGGACCGCGGTCCAGGCTACCTGAACGGCATTCTGTCGCTCTTCTTCAACTCGCAAGGCCCGGGCAGTGAATATGCTGAGCAGGACCGGCTGGCATCGCCTTACTTTCATCGTGCCAAAGCTGCGGAACTCGTGGCCGATCTTGACCGTCGCTTTCCGAGCGCCTCCGAGCGGGCAGAGCTGCATGCGCGCCTCATGGAAGCCTATGCGGCATACGGCGAAAACGATGCGGTGATTCGCGAGGGAACGGCCTTCCTGGCGCAGTTCCCGTCCGACGCGCGCCGGGTTGAAGTGGCGCTCGCGGTGGCCGACGTCTACAGCCGAACCAATCAGGCGGAAAAGGAATTTGCTCTTTACCGGAGCCTGCTCAAAGAGCTTGCGGACAAGGCGGACGGCGTTCCGCTGGGCGAGCCGGGAACGGCGTACAGCAAGCCGGTAGAGGATCGTTTGAGTTTGCCCGCAACGGTAGAAGCGGGCGCGACAGAGGCAGCTGTGGCTGCCAGCAAGGCCCGCTCTGCGCAGTACGCGCAGGTGCTGGACCGGTACTTGTCCCGGCTGGTAGCGATGCAGGAATTGCCCGATGCGCTGACCCTGCTGCGCGGCGAACTCGATCGCAATCCGCAGGACCCGGGACTCTATGAAAAGCTGGCGTCGTTTCTTGAGCAGAACTCCCTGAATGCCCGCGAGGAAGAGGTTTACCAGAAGGCGATCGATCAGTTCCAGAGCACGAGTTTCGGTACCGGTTGGTATGCCAAGCTGGCTCGTTTTTATCTGCGCCAAAAGCGTACCGTGGACTACGCCGGGCTTTCGCATAAGGTTGTTGGAATTTTTTCCGGAACCGAGTTGGAAGCGTATCTCAAGCAGGCTCCTGCGCCGGACAGGCGGCTGGCGCTTGAGGTTGATCGCTATGCACACGAGCGCTTCCCGCACGATCTGACGTTTGTGCGCAATCTGCTAATGCAGTATCGTTCGCGCAAGCAGTCGGCGGAGGTCGAGAAACTTCTGTGGCAGCATTGGGCGGAATCGGCCGATCTGCGCGACCAGTTGTTTCAGTTGCTTAGCGGCAGTGGCCGCCTTGACGCGCAACTGGAGGCGCTGCGGCAGCAGGCTCCGGAGATCGACAAGGGAGATTGGACCGCGCTGGCGCAGGCTAACCCGGCAGCAGAGCGCTTCTGGCTGGAGTCGTGTTTGTGGCAATCGCACTTTGAACAAGGCGTTGCTGCGGCGGAAGCCTTGGCTGCCGAGTATCCGGCCGATGAAACGCTGGGCCGGCAGGCGTCGTCGCTCGAGCGTTCGCTGGCCTACTTCCATCCGGAAGATACCGACAAGGCAGTGGCCATTGAGAAGCGATTGCTGAGCGCGCGGCCCGACAATCTGGAAACCCTCGCGCGCATCGGCGATATCTATGCGGATCGCGGGCGCATGGCGGAGGCCGCACCGTTCTGGGCGCGCATGGCGGAGGTGCGGCCCGGCGAGGCCGATGGCTATCTGCAATCGGCAACCGTGTTTTGGGATTACTTCGATTTTCCCTCTTCCTTAACGCAACTGCGCAAGGGGCGCGAACGGCTGGCGCAGCCGTCGTTGTTCGGCTATCAGGCTGGCGCCATTGAAGAAAGCCAGGGTAACTTGCCCGCCGCGGTCCGGGAGTATGTTGCCAGCGATCAGAGAGACAAGCCTTCCGCGGAAAGCCGCCATCGGCTGTTGGTGCTGGCGCGCAAGCCGGAGATGCGCGCTGCGGTCGAGTCTGAAACGGCCGCACTGCTGAAGTCGTCCACGCCTGCCAATGGGGCTATCGAACTGCGCGTCAGCGTGCTCGATGCAGAGCATCGTACCGAAGATATGACGCGGGAGTTGAAGCAGGCTGTGGCGCAGACCGAGTCCTTCGACGTGCTCGATGCGCTGACGGAAGCCTCTCGCGGCCATGCCTTGCCAGAGGTGGAAGAAGCGGCGCTGCGCAGGCAGATCGCGCTCACCGCCGATCCGGTGCATAGCCTTGAATTGCGCTACCAATTAGTGGACTTGCTGCAAAAGCGCATTCCGGCTGCTGCAGTAGCGGAAGTGGAAGCGGCTTATCGCGAACACGGAAAAATGCTCGGCGTGGTGCGCGCCACGGTGGATTACGACTGGGGCCATGAGCGCAAATCGCAGGCTGTCTCCGTGCTGCTGGAGTCCGCGGATTTGGCCTATCCCGAACTGAAAGAGAAGTTCCAGCTAGAGGCCGGTCGCAAGCTGACGGAACTGGGCGAGTATCCGCGCGCGAAGAAGTTGCTTGAGGAATTGCTGAGTCAGAGTCCGATGGATGCGGCAACGGAAACGGCGCTGGCCGACAACTACGCGCGAGCCGGCGATCAGGCGGGGCTGGCGTCGTTTTACAAGGCGCAGTTGGTCGTGCTGCAAGGCTCGGCACTGGAGCGGAGCGAAAAGACCACGCGCGTTGCGCAGTTGCGGCGCGGCATGATTGGGGCCGCCGCACAGCTTGGCAACTGGGGCGATGCGGCAGACCAGTACATCGAGTTGATCAACGCCTACCCAGGCGATGCGCCGCTGGTGCAGGAGGCCGCACTGCTTGCCGCGGCGCATGGGCAGCGCGAAAAGCTGCTCGGCTTCTATCGCAAAACAGTGGAGACCTCGCCGCGCGATGCCCGCTGGAGCATGGTGCAGGCGCGGTTGCAGACGGCGCTGGAGGATTACCCTGCGGCGATCGACGCCTACGGCAAGGCGATCCGCATTCGACCTGAGCAGAAGGATTTATACCAGTCGAGGGCGGATTTGGAAGAACGCCTGCACCGGCTTGATGAGGCTGTCGCCGACTACGAGCAACTCTACAAATTGAGTTACCACGATCCGCAATGGAAGTTGAAGGCTGCCGAAGCGCGCGCCCGTCAGGGGCGCAACGCCGATGCGGTGAAGGAGCTGGATGAAGCCTGGATTGCGGGCCGTCCGCCCAAGGCCGCGAATGAGTTTGAAGTGGCCAAACGGCTGGAGCAATGGGGATTGCTGGACGAAGCGCGCAAGTATGCCGAACAGGGCGTGGAACACGCCGGCGCGGACCTGCTGACGGACGCAGGCAATCAGCCGGGCGCTGCGTTCTATGCGCGCATCATGGCGCGGCTGCGGCAGAGCGACGCCGCATTTACGCGCCTGGCGGCGGCTCGCAAACAGGCGGTCGATATCCCTTTGACTGCTGTGGCGCAGCAGGTGCTTAAAGACGGCATCGGCGCAGTGAGCGATGAGGAGTGGCGCAAGCAGCGCGTGGAGCAGCGCACCCAGCAGTCCACCGCCGGATTTGCGCAGGCCGTGCAATCCATGGGCGCGGTGGTGGGCGAGTACGGCACGCCCGAGGAGAAGGCGCAATTTGCAGCGTGGCTGCAAGCCAAACGCGCCGGGGCCGATGAGAACGAATTGCGCGCCGTGTATGTACCAACGATCCGTGCAGCCGGGCTGGTGGATATGGATGCCAGCCTGCGCTGGGAGCTGGCGCAGAGAAGCAGAAATCCTGGCAGCGGAGATTTGGATGGCTGGCTGCAACTCGAACGGCGGCGGGTGCAACTGGAAGTGACCGGCGCCAGGATGGAAACGCTGGCCTCCTCGCTTCCACCAAAGCAGCAGCCGTCGCTGTGGCAAAAGATTGCGAGAGTCTATCGCACTGTGGGCGATACCGCCGCGGAACTTCGCGTCATGGAAAAGCAGAGCGGTAGCGGCTGGCTGGGCGCGCCGGAACTGCCTCGCTTCTTCCGTTTATTGTTGGCCGCGCGTCCGCAGGAACTGGAGGGCAGGGCTTCAACCACTGCGCAGGGAGCAGCACAGAAAGCGTCCGCGGACAGCGCGGCGCAGTATCTGCTTGAAAACGGCAAGCCCGATCAGGCTTTGGCAGGCATTGCATCCCGCTCGGTCGGTCTGCCCGCGGTGTGGAAGAAGGCTTATACCGGACTGACCGGGCTGTATCTGCGCGAGCACAACCCGCAGGTGCGAGACAGCTTCAACGGCGCACTGGGCTCAGACGCCACCATCGGCGAGCGCATTGCGCATCCTGTGGACCGCGACGAGCAGATGGTGGGCGCGGTCTGGTTCTACTACGGCTCCCGCTATGGCGCGTACCTTGACGAAGAGAAAGATCCGCAGGCAGAAGGCTATATTGAAGCGGAGCTCGAACATACTCCGGAAAGCGCGAATGCCTATTTGCAACTGGCGGATTACTCCGCGCAAGCCGGCAGGGAGAGCGCCGCGCTGGCCGACTATCAGCACTCACTCGATCTGAAGAGCGATCAGCCCGCCGCGCTCGATAGCATTGCGGCAATCGCATGGAAGCAGGGACGGCAGGCGGATGCGGTGGCCGCGTGGCAAAAGGCTGTGAAACTTCTGGCCGCGGAGATGGATGCGCGGCGCGTGCCCGAAACCTTCTGGGGCGACTTTACCCAGGTGCTGGGCGATGCCGCCGCGCACGGACAGTACGCGGCCATCAGCCAACAAGTGGATGCGATGCTGCGCGTGTACGTGGCGCGCAATGGCGCGTACCGGGTCGGCTCGCTGCTCGAAGCGGGCTATCGCGCCCATGGCGATTCCATGGAGTGGCTGTTGGCGATCACGGCAGCCGCCAGCGATCCGGCTTCTGTGCAGAATAACATTCAAGGTAACTACGGGCAGGAAGACTGGATTCTCAAAGGCCAGATGAGCCAACTGTTTGCGCGCATCGTGGAACTGGAACGGCGCAAGGCCACTGCGGGCGAAGAGAGTTATGGCGTTGAGCATGCAGAGTCCAACTGGATCGATGCGCTGCTCGACGAGAAGAAGTTTGCCGAGGCGCGCGCGGAACTGGCGCACATTCCCGAGGAGAAGCGCACAGCTCCGCAGTGGCTCGGCGCGGAGTTGCGCCTGGCTGAAGCGGAAGCCCGCCTGCCGCAGTTGGTGGCCGCGTGGAAGAAGCAACCGAATAGCGCGCCTGCATCGAACACCCTGCAGAGTGCCGCTGTGCGCCTGGGCGATGCGCCGAGGCGGATCGTGATGCGGTTCCTCTACGAACGGGCTCTGGATGCGCGCGAACTGACCGCGCCCAACTTCCTGGGCCTGGCCGCGCTCGATCTCGACGAGGGCGATGTTGCCGGAGCAGTGGCCCTGCTCAAGCGTCTGACGCTGGTCAGCGCCAATGCCTACGCCGACGCGGATGTGGCCGCCAGTCTTTTGGAAACGCGCCGCCGTTACGCCGAGGCAATTCCATTTCTGCAGCCGCTGGCAGAGGCTTCTCCGTGGAATGCGGATTTGAAGGTTCGGCTCGCGGTGGCCCAGTTGGCAGGGAATGCGCAGTCGCAGTCGGCGCTTGCCTCGCTGGTCGCCGTGGCTGCCGATCCAAAAGCGAAGTATGCGGAGCGCGTGGCTGCAGCCAAAGCATTGCACGGGCACGGTGCTCCTGCGGCTGGCAGCGCGGAACTGCAACTGCTGGCGCGCGCCGCCTGCCCCAGCGCAGACGAGGCCAGCCAGCCTTACTTTGTTGAGGCGCGCGGCGTGGCGGCGGCTTGCGCTCCCAATGACAAGGTGCGGGAACGCGTGCTGCGCTCTGCCGTTGCCGCTGCGCCGGACCGGATGGAATTGCGGCTCCAGTATGTGAGGGCGGCGTTTGCGGCCGGTCAGGATGCCCGTGCGCTGGTGGCCGCGGAGCAGATTCTGTCCAACGGAAGCTTCTACGGTCAGGCATATATGCCGGAGGAAGATTCGGCAAACAGCGATGCCGGTGCAACTCCACAGCAAATATCTCTGAAGCCGGAAGAGATGTCCCGGCTGACCTGGCTTGCGATTCACGCCAGGGAAAAGCGGCATGAGACCGATGAAGCGCTCGCGCTGGTGCGGAGCAGGTTGCCGTCTGAGCGGGACACTGCGCGGCGGGATGCACTCGTTGCAGAAAAGAAACGCATGGAGACGGAGACCGCTCGCGAGCAGGAAAATTTGGAGCGCGCGCCAAAGATCCACGCAGAACTGGATCAGGCAAGCGTGGTGCGCCCACGCCTGCTGCCGGGCATGCCGTTCGTTCCTAAAAAGGCGGCCAGCGGCGAGGGGGATGCGGAATGAAACGTCTTCTCGGAACCAAACATCTTCTCTGGGGTGCGGGTGCGCTGCTGCTGGGCGTCGGCGTGGTCTTTGCCGTCGGGGCATTGGAGCAGGCGATCAAATCAAAGCCCGAGTTGCCGTCACTTCTGCCTGAGGGCGCATTGCTTTACCTGGAGGCCAAGGACTTTGGCTCTCTGCTGCAGGATTGGAATATGTCGGAAGAGAAGCGCGTCTGGCTCAGTGGCGACAATCATGCGGCTTTCAGCACCTCGCGCCTCTACGGGCGGCTTTCGCAGGCGCAGGATGAATT
>Ga0302193_10005112_pt1 | contig 10276 bp, 11 predicted proteins | sample II_Bog_E3_3_FD_200228 | JGI IMG/M metagenome (GOLD analysis project Ga0302193, IMG submission 200228) | Peat permafrost microbial communities from Stordalen Mire near Abisko, Sweden - II_Bog_E3_3 | ecosystem: Environmental > Terrestrial > Soil > Wetlands > Peat | place: Sweden: Abisko...
TATGCTAGAACCAGTCATTTACGCAAGTAACTGTAGTTTGAATATTCTAGCTACGGTCATAGACCGCCGCTACAACTGCAGGAGAAGTGCTTTGGGAATTGCGACCTTGCGCTTTGGCGCTAGAGTGAGGGGCTATGCAGGAAAGCTACATTCAGGATTTGTTCGCGGAGCGGATTGGCGGCAAGCGTTACGGCAAGGACACCGCCATTTACAAGTTTGAGAAGATCAAGCGGGCGAAGCGGGCGGCGAAGGAGGCGAATCCGGAGACGGAACTATTCGATCTCGGCGTGGGCGAGCCCGATGCGATGGCCGATACGGGGATCGTGGAGACGCTTTACGCGGAGGCGCGCAAGCCGGAGAACCGAGGTTACTCCGACAACGGCGACGCGGTGCTGAAGGCGGCGGCGGCGCGGTACCTGCGCGAGGTGTGCGGGGTTTCGCTCGAGGCGGAGGCGCAGGTGGTGCATTCGATCGGGAGCAAGGCGGCGCTTTCGATTCTGCCGGCGGCGCTGATCAATCCGGGCGATGTCGTGCTGATGACGGTGCCGGGCTATCCGGTGTTCGGCACGCACGCGAAGTACTACGGCGGTGTGGTCCACAATCTGCCGCTGCGCGAGGAGAACCATTTCCTGCCCGATTTGAAGAGCATTCCGGCGGATGTCCTGGCAAAGGCGAAGGTGCTGGTGATTAATTATCCGAACAATCCGACCGGTGCGAGCGCGACGCCGGAGTTTTTCACCGAGGTGGTCGCCTTTGCGAAGAAGAACCGCATCGTCGTGATCCACGATTTCGCCTACGCGGCGCTGGTGTTTGAGGGCAAGCCGCTGAGTTTTCTGGCCACGCCGGGCGCGGTGGATGTCGGCATCGAGCTGCATTCGACGAGCAAGAATTTCAACATGACGGGCTGGCGTTGCGGTTTTGTCGCGGGCAATGAGCTGCTGGTGAAGGCGTACGGGGACGTGAAGGACAATACCGATTCGGGTCAGTTCCTGGCCATTCAGCACGCGAGCGCCTATGCGTTCGATCATCCCGAAATCACGACGGGCATCGCGGGGAAGTATTCGCGCCGGATGGATTTGCTGGTGAAGACGCTGAGCGCGGCGGGATTCAAGGCCAAGAAGCCTCGCGGTTCGTTCTTTCTCTACGTTGCGGCGCCGAAGAGCGCGCAGCGGGCGGACGGGTCGGGCCCGGAGGTGAGTTTTCCGACGGCGGAGGCGTTCAGCCAGTGGATGATTACGGAGAATCTTATTTCGACCGTGCCGTGGGATGACGCCGGGGCCTATGTGCGCTTCAGCGTGACTTTCGCGGCAAAGGACGCTGCGGACGAGAGCCGCGTGGTGGGCGAGATCGGACGGCGCTTGAGTCGCCACACATTCCAGTGGTAAAACGGCCCGGTTCTCTTTAGATTCCGGTTTGAGCGCACGGCACCCCCGAAACTCCCGACGGCATGTACATCATCACGGCCACTTTTGACGCGGACGCGGCATTTGCCCGGACCAGCGAGCTGCTGGCGCTGGGGGATGCGCCGGAAAGGCTGGCGGAGCGGCTGGGCATCACGCGCGACCTGGAGATGGTGAAGCAGGGGGTGCTTTGCGCCTCGTTCAAGCGGCTGCTCACCGACATCAAGCAACTGCGGCACTACGTTGAGGTCAATAAGCAGATCGAGGATCTAAAGGCGGACAAGTCGATGTTTCGTTTTCTCGGCTCGGGCTTCAAGGAGAAGCAAGTCGCGAAGCTCGAGGCGGAGAGCAAAAAATTCGGGTCGCTGATCGACGGGCCGATGTGGTTCTATCAACAACCGCGCATCCAGCTTCTATCGTCGATTCGCGATTACGCGCTGGACGGATCGCAGCAGGGCGATGCGGCCTGGACTGAGATTTCGCGGGAATCGCTGATTTTTCCGATTGCGACGATGTTTGAGGATGCGGACAAGAATTTCGCCGAGTTGCTGGCCGCGCAAATTGAGAAGCCGTTGAAGGATATCGATCCGCGTTTTCTGCTGGAGAAGTTCGAGGGAAACCGGTCGATAACGTTTGATTTCGACAAGGGTGTGGCGATGTATTACTCGCCGGCACCGGCGCATTGATGAGGTAGCCTGGGCGGGGGGCGGGTTGATGCGCGATTCCGAAGTTCGGGTGCGAAAATCCACCGAGCCCGCCGCCCAGCGTGCGGCGGCTACCGGCAGAAGCGGTAATTATTTCAGCAGCTTGATGCCGCCGATGACGGGGAGGGGGACGCATTTGCCCGCGGCGGCGTTGATGATGCCGAGGATCAACAAGATCAAAGGAGCGACCCAGATCAGGCCGAGAATCGCGGTGACCATATAGAGGGCCGGGATGACCGAGAGGACGACAACATTGATGATGTAGAGGGAAATCATGATGACGATTTCCAGGAGGAACAGGACGAGTCCCTGATTGGCGTGGTACTTGCCGTAGGGAGAGTCTTTGGCGGCAAGAATCGGCACGAGGCAGAGAATGCCGATGTAGGCGAGGATGCCGAAAATCTTGTTCTTTTCCGCGTCGTCGGGGTCGACTTCGAGCGACTCGGGCTTTCCCATGAGGTTGGTGATGTCGACCGGGGTGGTTGAGGAAGCGGGGTTGGGGGCGTCGACGGCTTTGACGGTGGGGCCACCTTCGACGGCAGGCTGGACAGCGGCGGGTGCGGGGGCGGGGCGGAAGGTGAACGCGGCGACCTGGTTGGCGGGCGTCCAGTTATCCATGCCGTCTTTCCAGACGAGGGTGTCGGCGGGGAGTTTGCTGGAGGCAAAATTCGCTTTAAGTTCCGATTCGTTGATCGGGCCTTTTTGTTCGTTGTTGGCCGCGTAATACCAGTCGCTCATGGCTAAGGAGATAGAGAAGTCTGCTCTAATTGCAAGATCGAATTCGATTAAAATAAATCTAAGAAATTGTTGGTGAGCTTGTTATGGCAGGGTCTCGGCGGGTTGCGGAAAAAAGTAATTGGGAAACTGGTCTTTAAGTAGTGGGAAAAAATTTGACGGAATTAACGGAATTAACCGAATGGAGGAGGGGGAGAGGGTTTCGCACGGAGGACTGAAAAGAAACTGCCGAGGTTTTCTCTTCAGGAACTCTTCAGTCCCTCAGCAGTCCTCCACGCGAAACGGGTTCCCTGTCTTCCTTCCGCCGGCATGACGTTGTTGCGCTCACTCCGCCTTGGCGAGGAGGTCGGGGGCGAGATCGAGGTTGGCGTGGACGGTCTGGGCGTCGTCGTGGTCGTCGAGGGCTTCGAGGAGGGCGAGGACTTGTTCGGCGATTTGCGGATCGGTGACGGGGGTGAGATTGCCGGGAACGTAGCTGAGCTTGGCGCTGGCGATGGGGATTTTCGCGGCTTCGAGGGCCTTGGTGACGGCGTCGAGTTTGTTGTCGGGCGGGGTGATGATTTCGATGACGTCTTCGTGGGAGCGGACGTCCTCGGCCCCGGCATCGAGTGCGGCGAGGATGACGTCGTCCTCGGAGATGCCGGGCGCGGTGATGGTGATGATGCCTTTGCGATGGAACATCCACGCGACGCTGCCGGAGCCGGCGAGGTGGCCGTGATACTTCGCGAAGAGGGCGCGGATTTCAGCGGCGCTGCGGTTTTTGTTGTCGGTGGCGGCCTCCAGGAGAATTGCGACGCCGCCGGGTCCGTAGCCCTCGTAGGTCATTTCCTCGTAGGCGGCGCCTTCGAGTTCACCGGTGCCCTTTTTGATGGCACGCTCGATGTTGTCGACGGGCATGCTTTCGCCGCGGGCGGTGGCGATGGCCTGGCGCAGGCGCGGGTTGAAATTGGGATCGCCGCCGCTGAGCTTGGCCGCCACGCTGATTTCCTTGGAGAGCTTGCTGAAGATTTTGCCGCGCTTGGCGTCGATGGCGCCCTTGTAGTTTTTGACTTTGGACCAGCGGGAATGGCCTGACATAGGAGCTAAGATGCAACCTCGAAAGGGGAAAGGCAAGTGGATGGTGCAATACGAAAGTTGGAAGCTCGCATTTTATCGGACGTAAAGGGCTGGAATAGTTAGAGGTCCTTCGCCGGCGCCGGGCTCCTGCGGAGGGCAGTAGCCCGGCTTGCTCAGGATGACGATCTTTTATAGAGGGGCTTGCGCCCCGCTGACCGCCGCCCGGCGTGCGGCGGCTACCGCTGCACCGTCGCCCGGAGGCTGGCGGCTACCCTTTTGTGCGGGACGGCACCTTGATGGCGGAGGTTGTGCCGGAGGGGGAGTCTGGATAGGCTGGGCGGCGGCTAAGATGAAGGACCGGTCTCGAGATGAAGAATGCGCGCACGTCGCGGCGAATGATTCTGATGCGCATGATAAGGCGCTCATGGTTCGCATTGCCCGCGGGGATGAGTCGGCATTGCGTGCTTTGATCGAGAAGCATCAAGGCGCGGTCTACGGGACGATCGCGAAGATGCTGGGGGATCCGGTGGAGGCGCAGGATTTGGCACAGCAGGTTTTCGTGCGGGTTTATCGCGCGGCGGGGACGTACCGGGCGACGGCGCAGTTCAAGACGTGGATTTTCACGATTGTGCGCAATCTCGTCTTTAACGAGCACCGGCGGAGATCGCGCGCAACGCTAATTTCGCTACATCCGGTGGAGAACGAGCAGGGGAATTCGGGGAGTGCCTTGAGCTACGATCTGCCCGACCTCGCCGTCAAGACGCCGGAGGAAAGTCTGTTGCAGCGGGAGATGTTGGGGAAAATCGACGAGGCAATTCTGGCTTTGCCGGATCAGCAGCGGCTGGCCATTGTTTTGCGCCGCTACGATGAGTTTTCGTATGAACAGATTGCCGATATTCTTAAGACGAGCGTGCCGGCGACGAAATCGCTCCTTTTTCGGGCACGGGAAACGCTTCGTATCGCTTTGCAGGATTATCTTGAAAACGATGACGGAAATGCCTCTCCTTAGGCCTTTAATAAAAAATGCGCAACTCAATCTTAACTGCCGGGTTTGATCAGGTATGAAACCAGGCCCTCATGAAGACTCCCCCGAGGATACGGGGTGGGATGAGAAGGACCCGCTGTGGCGTGCGCTGGGCCGTGCCCCGCTGCCGGAGCCGGATGGCTGGTTCGCCGCGCGCACGCTGGCCCGCTGCCGCAATGAAGCGCTGGCCGCGGATTCGGGCGGGACGGTTTCACTGGCTCGGGTATGGCGCTGGGCCCTCGGCGGCGGAGTGGCAATCTGCATGGCATTGACGCTTGCGGTCACGCAGCAGGTGGGGCAGGTCCATACGGCAACGGTGGATAATCAAAAAAATGTGCAGGAGGCTTTCGAGATCATCGCCTCGATCGATAACAATAGCAGCAGCGATTCGGATTCCTCTTCCTCTTCGACATGGCAAGACTCGAAGCTTTAAATTGGCGCGCAGGTTGCGTTTGCCTTGCCGCCGCCGGGCTGGGCGTTGCTTTTTTCGCCCCTTCTCTGCGCGCGGACACGGCGCAGACGAATGCGGCCCCGAAGCAGGCGGCGACCGCGCCGGCGCCTTCGGCTCCTCAAGCCAAAGCGCCCGCAACGAATACGGTGGCGGCTCCCCGCACGCCGGACACATTCAACCGCTACGGCAAGATTTGGGCGCCGAGCGATGATGCGGCGCATCCGATCCGGCTCAACGTGCAATTTCCGGGCGTCGGCGAGGTGAAGATTCCGAGCGAGGATGAATTGCTCGTTCGCGACAAGCTCGATCAGCTCACGACGCTTTCCGATGCGGAGATCCACAAGCAACTCGATCAATGGCCGCCTTACAGCAAGATGAAGCTGGGCGACCAGGGGCAATTGCTGATGCGCATCCAGCAGTTCCGGGAACAGCGCACCCGGGTGGCGATGCAGGCCGCCCATGACATGGGGCTGCTTACGCTGACGAACGACCAGAAGGCGCACTTTGAGAAGGAATATTGGGATAAGACGCTTAAGATGGATCATGAACTGGTCAAGCAATTCGATCCTGTTTACAAGGCGAGCGAGCAAAAACTGCAGGACGAGCTTTACCGGGAATTTTCTGTAATCGCGCCCACTCCGGCGGCGAACAAACCGCCTCCAGCCGCGCCGCCGACAAATAATATCTCCCTGGCCAATAAACTGGCTGCTCCTTCGGCGTCCGCGCCGCAAATCAAGGACACGACTTCGGGACAGCAGCCCATGGCCCAAGGGCCGCCGCGTTAGGGCATTTTAAAGTATCTAGACCATTCGGATGGGACTTGCTCGATGCGTGGCAGGCTCGCCGCCCTTCGCGAAGAGGTGCTTCCGGATTCGGCGTTACGCCACGAGAATGCCATCAAGGTTCTTCGACTCCGGCTCAGCGAGAACGTATCAGAAAGAGAAAGCTTTTCGTTCGCCTTCGCTCAGGATGACGGAGGTTAGAAAGAAAGACTTTCGCAGAGGTCTCTTACGGCGTGACGAGCGTGTTGTCGGCGATGATACTCGGCGCTTTGGCAGGATGCGCGGGCGTCAATCCGTAGATCAGGTAGGGCTGGCGCTCCACGGCCCAGCGGGCGACACCGGAATCCCACGAGTGGACGATGTCCTGCACGCGGCGTCCGGAGATGAGCTGACGGCGGATGAGGGTGTTGCCGGAGATTTTATCGAACATGTCGCGCTGGTCGTAGCTGGCGTGGCCGAAGGGCGAGAAGCCGTCGGCGATGTCTTCGAGAATGTCGATGGCCTCGAAATTGATCGCCGTGAGATTGCCGGCGTTGCGTGGATCGATCTGGAGATAAACGCCGCTTTCGCGGCCGGAGTCGAGGCTTCGGGCGTGAACGCCGGGCACGTGGAGCGCGTTGAATCGCTGCGCCATCTCGCCCGAGTTCACATCGCGGCTCTGCACGACGACGAAAGCATTCGGGCCGCCGCAGCCGGTCTCGATGCCGATTTCACCGAGGAAACCGGTGGCGGTGTAGCCACGCGCCGCGCTGATGGTGGGAATGTTCGGCGAGGTCGGGATCCATTTGAGGCCGGTATCTTCCCAGACCATGGGCCGAATCCACCCTTTCATGGAGATGATGCTGAGACGGCACGGCCTGGCCAAATATTTTGCATTGATCCACAGCGCGAGTTCGCCGGGTGTCAGCCCATAGACATACGGAATGTCATAAAGGCCGACAAAGGAGGGCGTGAATGACGAGTCGAGGCGGGGGCCTTCGATGCGCACGCCGCCGAGCGGATTGGGGCGATCGAGGACGATGACCTGGATGTTATGCTTGGCCGCTTCGTCCATGACGTACCCGAGCGTGCTGATAAAAGTATAGGAACGGTTGCCGAGGTCCTGCACGTCGTAGACGAGCGTGTCGATGCCCTCGAGCATTTCCGGCGTGGGGCGGCGCGTGTCGCCGTAGAGCGAGCAGACGCGCAGGCCGGTCGAGCGGTCGCGGCCACCGGAGACGCTTTGGCCTGCTCCGGTGAGGCCGTCGATGCCGTGCTCGGGGCCAAAAAGTTTTACCAGCTTGTAGCCCGCGCTCTGGCCGTGATAGAGGACGCTGATGGCGGAGCGGCCACGGGAGTCGGCACCGGAGGGATTGGTGACGAGGCCGACCCGTTTGCCGGCGAGCGCGGAGAAGTTGGATTGTTCGAGTTCGTCGATGCCGAGGGAGACAGCTCCTCGTGCGGTCCAGGTCAAAACCAAAAAGAGGCTGACCGCGAGGACCGTCGATGGAAGAAATGAGCGCAGATTCATCAGGGAACAAAAGCGGGAGTGTCCCGGCTTAAACGATTTCTAGCATGGCTTGTTCCAGCCGGGGCGTTCCAACTGCGTCGGAGGATACGAAGTTATCGTTCGTTTGTCACGTTTCTAGCGCGGCGGACTCTAAAAAAATGTTTGCCCGGTTGATTTGTAGCCCGTGTATCTTTTGGGGGACGGTCGATAGGACATATATGTCTTATGCCCTCCTCGCCAACGCGGGTGTCGTCGAGTAATGTGCGTTCGTGACGTTGCGCCATCGGATCCGTTTCTATCAGCAATTGGCCGTGATGATTCGCTCGGGGTTGCCGATTCGCGCCGGGCTGATGCGTCTTCGCGAACGAATGTCCGGGCGGGAACTCGCGGTCGTTTCAGAAAAAGTGAACGCGGGGGAGAGGCTCGGCGATGCTTTTGCCGCGGCGGGCTTTTCGGAATTTGAAACGAATCTCGTCGCCGCGGGCGAGCGGAGCGCGAAGCTCGACGCGGTGTGCGAGCACCTTTCCGAATATTGGGCGCGCGATTTGGCGTTGCGCCAGGACCTGGTGCGCCCGCTGATTTATCCGATCGTGGTGCTTCATCTTGCCCTGGCGCTGTGGGCCGTGGTTGATGGTCTGACCCTTCCATTGCCGATTGTGATCGTCGATTTTATCCTGCGGCTGGCCGGTTTTTGGACGTTCGGTTTTGTTGTTTATATGCTGGTGCGCACATCGTGGGCGAATGAGGGAATGCGGCGCGCATGGCTCTGGGTGCCCATCATTGGCGGGGCGTTGCAGGCGGCGAATGCCTATCGGTGGATCACTGCGTTGCGGCTCGAATTCGGAGCGGGCGTTTTGCTTTCGCGCGCGGTGGCTGACGCGTGGCGCGCCTCGGGTTATCCCGGTGGGACCCGGAGGGCCGCCGAGTGCGAGGAGGAGCTGCGCTCGGGCGGGAGCCTGGCGAAGCTGGTCCACGGCTGGAGAGAATTGCCGCGCGACTGGTCGGACTTCATCGAGACGGGCGAGCTTTCGGGCGCGCTCGAGGCTGCGTTTAAAAATTTGGAGCAGGAAGCGGCGCGGGATTGGTCGCTGGCCCAGCAGCGGATGGCGGAGTGGGTGCCGAAGATCGTTTATTTTGTGGTACTGCTGATCGTCGCAACGGTGGTCGGGCAATTGGTCTACAAAACGGAGGTCGCGCCGATCGTCGACGCGGAAAAGCAGATCGACAAGGCGCTTGGCAACTAACACCGTTTCGTGAAGAAATCTATTTATTAAGATATATGCACACCGGCTTTTATGAATCGGATGCGGCGGTCGAGCAGTACCTTCTCTTTCATTACGGCGCGCCGGAGCAGATTTGCCCGCTTTTGCCGGAGGCGCGTGTGGCTTGCGGATTTCCCGCGCGGTGCATAAGCGAATCGCTAAGGCATATCGAGCTGCGGGGCCATGCGCGCGCGCTCGATCTCGGTTGCGCGGTGGGGCGAAGCAGCTTCGAGCTGGCCCGGCATTTTGATGCGGTCACGGGCATCGATTTCTCGGCGCGCTTCATCGCCGCGGCGATGCGGATGCGCAGCGAGCGGGCCACGACCGTGCGCGTGGCCGGGGAGAGCGCGGCGACCGAGGAGATGAGGCTCGAACTGGACGCGGACCTGCGCACCGATCATGTCCATTTTGAAAAGGGCGACGCATGCCATCTGCGCGCCGATCTCGGGACGTTTGATTTGGTGCTGATGGCCAATCTCATCGACCGGCTGCCCGATCCAACGCAGTGTCTCGCGCGGCTGCCGGACATCATTGCGCCCGGCGGCTGGCTGGTGATGACCTCACCCTACACGTGGCTGGAAGAATATACGCCGCGCGAGAAGTGGCTCGACGGCGGTGGCCGCGGCGCGCTGAGCGCATTGCGTGAACAGCTCGCGCCGGCTTTTGACGTCCGGCATGTCTTTGACTTGCCGTTTCTGATTCGCGAACACCGGCGCAAGTTTCAGTGGAGCGTGGCCGAAGTCAGCGTGTGGCAGAGAACTTCGTCATCCTTGAGCGGAGCGAGGTGCTGCGCACGGCAGTAATTTCTTTGCGAGGCTGTTACTGCCCTGCGCAGCAGCGAGCGCAGTCGAAGGACCTACTCTATTTTCTCAGAAGGGACCACAACTGAATTTAATTCTTTCAAGAGAAGCAGTTCCGCACTTCCTTCGTAAAAAAACGTTTACGGACATACCTCGCTACACTGGTATGCAACATGGGTCCTTCGACTCCGGCTCGGCGAAACGTCGTGGGAAAACACGCGTTTCGCGCGCCTCCGCTCAGGATGACGGATTGTTTATTTCAAAATCGCTCGATATGAATTGTCGCAACACGACTCAGGTCTTCTCATCAACTTCGAGCCGTTTGCCCATGCTGGTCACTTCATCGATCTTGAAGCCGAGGCTTTGGTAAAACTCGATGACCTGCAGATTCGTCGAGCGGATTTGCAAGTTGATTTTGGGGCATCCGGCCAGACGCAATAATCGTTCGGCCTCTGCCATCATGCGGGAGGCGAGTCCGCGGCGCTGCGCGTCGGGCAGGACGGCAAGATAATTGATCCAGCCCCGGTGGCCTTCGTAGCCGGCCATGCAGGTCGCGAGGACTCTCCCGTCCCG
>Ga0302193_10005115_pt1 | contig 10275 bp, 10 predicted proteins | sample II_Bog_E3_3_FD_200228 | JGI IMG/M metagenome (GOLD analysis project Ga0302193, IMG submission 200228) | Peat permafrost microbial communities from Stordalen Mire near Abisko, Sweden - II_Bog_E3_3 | ecosystem: Environmental > Terrestrial > Soil > Wetlands > Peat | place: Sweden: Abisko...
GCAGCAAATCCAGCGCCGGACTATCCACCACGCGATACCAGATGCGCCGCCGTTCGGTGAAGCCCAATCCGGACTTGCGAACCGAAGCGCGAATGGCTGCCGCCAGACTCAAAAACTGGCCGTACTCCGGCCCGATCCAGGCTGCCAGTTTCTCTTTCAGACGCACAGCCAGCGCAGGACACTGCCCCGATGTCGAAAGCGCGACCACGAGCGCGCCCTGGCGATGAATGGCCGGAAAGTAAAAGCGGCAATGCGGCGGATCATCCAACGCGTTGAACAGCACGCCCCGCTTGCCGGCTTCCTCGAACAGTGTGCGGTTGATAGCGGGATCCATCCAGGTGGAAACGGCCAAAAATGCGCCATCCAGATCGGCAGACTTAGGGGTCTCCACGACGCTTCTCACGAGCGCGCCGGCGGCCTGCATTGCAGCTACCTTCTCCTCGGCCGCGGCACCCGATCCGAACACCACGCACAGCCGTCCCGTCAGATTGAGGAAAACCGGGAAAGGGTGCTGCATCAGATCGGCCTTGTGTACCCAATAGAATATCGTAAACTTGCAATTCCCATCAACATACTCGGATTTGCCGGGTATGCAAGATGATAGTCGAGCGCCGTAGGGTAGAGTGCGGGCGTCGAGATTCGCTTCAGAATTGGAAACCAGTCGATACAACCGCTCCCTTCGGGTCGTGTCTCCGAAGTGTTTTCATTCGCGGGTGTGGGCTGGCTGTGGGTAGGCACGAACGTGCCTCGGTGCACAGAAGATGTGAATCCGCTCTAAAACAGCGTCTTTTGGCTACCGGCTTCCCGGAACGAGCCGTTTTCCCTGTACATCGGCAAGTTGACTTGGGGGATTTGCCGCAGAGAAACTTTACGTCTCTCTCAACTAATTGAAAATGCGGCCAAACCCGCACGGCACTCAAATTGCACCATCTAGCTGGGCATGTTCGGCGCGGCCAATCCGGCCGCAGCCCGGGATGCCTGGAAGGGCCGGGAGCGTGCACGAGACCGGAATTGCCTGGGACATCCTCGAAACCGCCAAGCAGGAAGCAGCGCGGGCAGGCGCGCCATTGGCTACGGTCGGCGTGCGTCTCGGCGAGATGTCCGGCGTGGTTGCGGAGGCGCTCCGTTTCGCCTTCGAGGCGTTGCGCGTGGAAGCAGGGATACCGCAGGCGTCCCTGGTGATCGAGCCGATTCCCGTGGAGGCGCTATGCCCGAAGTGCGGCTCGACGCGGCGACCCGAAGGCGATCTGATTTTGTGGTGCACGGACTGCGGCTCGCCGATGCGGGTTGTCTCGGGCGAGCAGATGGAGATCGCGTGGATCGAAGTGGCCGGCGTGGAAGAAGACATGGGCCATGTGAGCGAGGCCGGTCCCGCCTCGCACGACTGAGCAGGTACCGTTATGATGGTCCCGGGATTGGAAGGGACCATCTTGATGGTCCCGGGATTGGAAGGGACCATCTTGATGGTCCCGGGATTGGAAGGGACCATCTTGATGGTCCCGGGGATTGGAAGGGAGTCCGTCTAACTGCAACGCATTGATGTCGGCTCGCCGGTTCTGAAAAAAAACGACGAACTCGCGCTCGAAAACCATCGGGTTTTCGAGGCTCGCGGCACTGTGGCCGTCAATCTGATGTCCGCGCCGGGAGCGGGCAAGACGACGCTGCTCGAAAAGACTCTGCCCGCACTTCAGGGCCGTTTCCGCTGCGGCGTGATCGAGGGCGACCTGCGTACCGATCTCGACGCGGAGCGCATCCGCAAGACCGGCGTCGCCGCTCACCAGATCAACACCAACAGTTGCCACCTCGACGCGAGCATGGTGCACGACGCCTTCACTGCGGCGTTCCCGCAGCCGCTCGATCTGCTGTTCATCGAAAACATCGGCAACCTCGTCTGCCCGGCCGCCTACGATCTCGGCGAAGATTGGCGCGTCACGCTGTTCAGCGTCACCGAGGGCGCCGACAAGCCCCGCAAGTACCCCAAGATGTTCCACCGTTCGCACGCCGTGGTCCTCAACAAGATCGACCTGCTGCCGTATACCGATGTCCGCCTGGATGACCTTGTGGAAAGCGTTCTCGCGGTGAGTCCCGAAGCCGTAATCTTCCCCGTCTCGTGCCGCACGGGCGAGGGGCTCGGAGCTTGGATTGCCTGGCTGGCGGAGCACGTCAGGCAGTCTTTGCGGATGAGCGCTACAGCGCGGAAGGGAATCTAGCCATGTGCCTCGCCGTGCCCGGAGTGGTGCTCGAAATCGTAGGCGACGAACCCGCCTTCCGGCGCGGTAGCGTCGATTTCTCCGGCGTCCGGCGCGAGGTGTCGCTGGCGTTCACGCCCGAGGCTCAGCTCGGCGATTACGTCCTGGTGCATGCCGGCTTTGCCCTGACGGTAATTGACCCGCGGGAGGCGGAAATCACGCTGGCGGAATTGCGACGCCTGGGCGAAGCCGCCGTTGCGGAGGATGCAGAGGGGCAGCCGTGATTCTTTGCATTGATTCACGCCAACCCCGCCGCCTGGGATCGCCGATCTCCAGATCGGCTCCGATCAACGTCACCGCCCCATGTGGCGCACGCTCTAGCGTGCTGTGGCGGCATTCATGCCGCCATCTTTCCGGACGTCGAGATGAATCTCGCCGCTGCACGCTAAAGCGTGCGCCACACGGCTTGCTCGAAAGTCGGATGACGTTCGCTGGAGCGCCCCGACGATGAAGCTCGTCGACGAATACCGCGACTCCGGCGTCGTTCTAGGCCTCTCCGCCGAGATTCGCCGCTGCGTCACCCGTTCGTGGACGCTGATGGAAATCTGCGGCGGCCAGACGCACTCGATCGTCAAAAACGGGCTGGAAGCGCTGTTGCCCGACGGCATCGAGTTGGTTCACGGGCCCGGATGCCCGGTCTGCGTGACGCCGGTCGAGCTGATCGACGCGGCCATCCAGGTCGCCGCCCGTCCAGGGGTGGTCTTCACGAGCTTCGGAGATATGCTGCGCGTTCCAGGCTCGAAGGGCTCCCTGCTCGAAGCGCGCGCCGCGGGCGCGGACGTACGCATTGTTTACTCGGCGCTCGACGCGGTCAAGCTCGCCGCGGCCAAACCGGCGAGCCAGGTGGTCTTCTTCGCAGTCGGTTTCGAAACCACTGCCCCCGGCAACGCATTGGCTGTGCTGCAGGCCGACGCGCTGAAGTTGGACAACTTCTCCATCCTGGTGGCGCACGTGCTGGTGCCGCCGGCGATTGAAGCGCTTCTCGCCTCGCCGGAATGCCGCGTGCAGGCCTTCCTCGCTCCCGGCCACGTCTGCGCCATCGAGGGCTCGGAGCCCTACGAGCGGCTTTGTGCGCGTTGGCACGTCCCCATCGTCGTGACCGGTTTCGAACCGGTCGACCTGATGGAGGGGATTCTCCTGGCTGTCCGGCAGCTCGAAGCCGGCGCCGCCCGGCTCGAGAATCAATACCGCCGGGCCGTCAGCCAGGCAGGCAACGTATCCGCGCGCGCGGCCGTCGAACAGGTCTTCGAGGTGACGGACAGGGCCTGGCGCGGTCTGGGCGTGATCGGGAAGAGCGACCTTGCGCTGCGGCCCGGGTTCGCGCAATATGATGCTCTGACGCGGTTCGGCGTCGCGCTGGAGCCGGTCAATGAGGCCGGCGGGTGCCTGAGCGGACTGGTCCTGCAGGGGCTCAAGAAACCACGGGAATGCCCGGCTTTCGCCACGCTCTGCACGCCCGAAAACCCGCTCGGCGCGCCCATGGTTTCGAGCGAAGGGGCCTGTGCGGCGTACTACCACTATGGCCGCAAGCTCTAGCCTGGCGGTTGTGGGGCGGACCCCCAGGTCCGCGGGCGACCCCCCGGTCGCCCAGTGTGTGCTTGACAAACGATGCTCGGCGGGGATAATCACTATTCTTCCCTCGCAAGCTTCGCCAGCAGTAAGCCTGCGAGAATTTCGCCTGAAGCAGGCCGGCCTGGGGGTCGGCCCCAATTCGGAGATATTCTGGGGGTCCGCCCCACCACGCGCCCAAAGCCGCATCACTCCTATGAGGAAATGACCATGAGCCCTGGATCGCCATCAACGTTCGCCTGTCCGCTGCCTTCCGTTGGAGGCGGGCAGATCGTGCTCGCGCACGGCGGCGGTATGCGCATGACGCAGCGGCTGCTGGAAGAGGTCTTCTATCCCGCCTTCGGCAACGAGGCTCTGGATGCGCGCCACGACGGCGCGGCGCTCACTGCCCCCGGCGGCCGGCTCGCCTTCACCACGGACTCCTATGTCGTCCACCCGCTGTTCTTCCCCGGCGGGTCGATTGGTGATCTCGCCGTCTACGGAACGGTCAACGACCTGGCCATGTGCGGCGCGCGGCCCCTGGCTTTGAGCGCGGGCTTCATCCTGGAGGAGGGGCTGCCGATCGACGTGTTGAAGCGTGTCGTGTCCGCCATGCAGGAGGCGGCCACTCGAGCCCGGGTCCGCATCGTGACCGGCGACACGAAGGTCGTCGAGCGCGGCAAGGGCGATGGCGTCTACATCAACACTTCGGGCATCGGCGTCGTGGAAGGGCCGGCCATCAATCCATCCCGCATCGAGCCGGGCGACGCCATCCTGGTCAGCGGCGATCTGGGCGCGCACGGCATCGCCATCCTGGCGGCGCGGGAGCAGTTGGGAGTTGTGACCGACCTGCGGAGCGACGCTGCCCCGTTGTGGGAACCGGTAAAGGCGTTGCTCGACGCCGGGATCGACGTGCATTGCCTGCGCGACCTCACGCGCGGCGGCCTCGCGGCGGCGACCCACGAACTCGCCTCAACGAGGGGGCTCGACATCGAACTCGACGAAGGGTCGATTCCTGTGCGGGACGAAGTGCGCGGCGCGTGCGAACTGCTTGGTTTCGACCCGCTATACATCGCCTGCGAAGGGCGTTTTTGCGCCTTCCTGCCGGCGTCTGAAGTGGACAAGGCGCTCGACGTGCTCCACAGCCATGCCGTGAGCGCGGGCGCCGTCCGCGCCGGACGCGTCCTGATGGAAGCCCGCTTCGGCGTTGTCCTAAAGAACCGCTACGGTTCCGCGCGGGTGCTGGACCTGCCATCCGGCGAGCAGTTGCCCCGAATCTGTTAGGGATTTTTTCTCAATCAGCGCAGACCAACGCAACACCTTTCGCTTCCGCTCTCAGCGGTTTCGTACTAACTGCAACACAGATCTCTCCATAACCGGAAGACTGGTCACCCCCTAAGGATGAGAATCGACCACTCGCTCCCCAGCCCAGAGAACGTAAGAGAGCGGCCCCGTCCAGGCGTGGAAATCAGCGCCGCCAGATCCCGCTCTTCCCGCCCGTTTTTTCTACCAGCTCGATCCGCTCGATGGTAATGCCCTTGTCGAGCGCCTTGGTCATGTCGTAGACGGTCAACGCCGCGATGCTGGCCGCGGTCAGCGCCTCCATCTCAACGCCCGTCGGACCCGTTGTCGCCGCCGTCGCCTCGATCAGCACGCCGTCGCGTTTCACCGTGACTTTGACGTCCGAGTGCGTGAGCATCAACGGATGGCACATCGGGATCAGTTCGGAGGTCTTCTTGGCAGCCTGGATTCCGGCCACGCGAGCGACCTCGAGCGGGTTGCCCTTGGGATTGTGCGGCAGAGCCTTGAGTGTCGTCCGGCTCATGCGGACGAAGGCGCGCGCCGTAGCCGTGCGCCTGGTTTCGGCCTTCGCGGAAACGTCCACCATCCGCGCCTGTCCCGATTCGTCGAAATGGCTGAGCTTCTTCATTGCGGTCCACCGGACATCATCATCGCATCAATACGCGGATGCGCTCTCCTGCGGCGTAGTCCGGCCTGTCCGGCTCCGCCACCAGGAACGAGTTGGCCCGCGCGAGCGCCATCACGTCGCCCGAGCCCGACCACGGCACAGGTGTCACCTCGCTTCCGTCGGGACTGAGCGATGCGGGCAGGAACCGGGTCAGGCCGGGATGGTGGTGAAGGTCCTGGCTCAGAGTGGCCTCCGTCAGCGGCAGCATAGGTTGATCCTGTCCCCCCAGGAGCTCGACCGCGGCGCGCGCGAAAACCTCGAAGCAGACCATTGTCGAAGCGGGGTTGCCTGGCAGTCCGAAAAAGAACGTCTCCCGAATACGCCCGAAGACGAGCGGCTGTCCCGGTTGCACCAGCACGCGGTCGAAGTAAAATTCCGCGTTGAATAGCCTCAGAACGTTCTCCACCAGGTCGTACTTACCCGCCGATACTCCGCCGGAGACGAGCAGCAGGTCCGCTTTCAGGCCCTTTCCGATAACCTCCGCGATATCCATGAAGTCGTCGCGCACCGCTGGCAATGCGACTGGCTCGCCGCCGGCACGCCGGATCTGGCAGGCGAGCGACCACGCATTGGAGTCGCGAATCTGGTGTTCCAGCGGGCTCTTGTGGAAATCCAGAATCTCATCTCCCGTACTGACGATCGCCACGCGCGGACGCCGGTAGACTGGCGCCTTTGGCAAACCGAGCGTCGCCAACACGGCCACCTCTGGAAAGCCGATGACTTGCCCGGTCCGCAGGACCTCGTTCCCGGCGAGCGCGTCGCAACCGCGCGGGCTGACATTGTCTCCGGGCTTCGCCCGCTTCTCGATATTGACGAGCTCGCCCTCCAAGCGCACATGCTCCACCATCACCACGGCGTCGGCTCCGTCCGGCAGCGGCGCACCCGTCATGATCTCGACGGCTTGACCGGCCTGGACCTCTCCCTTAAAACGCTCCCCGGCACGAACCTCGCCAATCACCTTCAAAGCCCCGGGCAAATCGGCGGCGCGCACCGCAAATCCGTCGCGCATGGAACGGTTGAACGGCGGGTAGTCGCGGTCGGCGCCGAGGGGTGCGCAGAGCACGCGCCCGTCGGCCTCCGCCAGTTCGACGAATTCAATGTCGGGCACGTGTCGCGCACGCCCAACCTTGTCGATCACAAGGGCGCGGGCCTCGGAGAAGCTCAGGGGCACCATTAGTTGGGATTCTAGCAAGACAGACCCGCCGAAGCCCCGCCAGGCCGGTCCTTTTGCTCCGCAAGAACACGGCAGCTCGCGTTATCTCCCGCTTGGATAGGCTAAACGTATGCCTATTCGCCGATCGCTTTTGGATCTCGCGTCCCTCATCCGGCGCCGCGACCTGTCGCCCGTCGAGGTGGTCCAAACCACGTTGAAGCAGATCGAACGAATGAATCCTTCCATCAACGCCTTCATGGAGGTCTGCGCGGAGGAGGCTCTCGTCGCTGCGCGCGCGGCCGAGGATCTCCTCATGAAAGGCGGCGACCTGCCGCCCCTGCTCGGAGTGCCGCTTTCTCTGAAAGACTGCTTTGACCTGGCTGGACATGCCACCCGCACCGGCAGCCTCCTGCGCGAACACGAGATCGCACAAAGCGACTCCTGGGCCGCGGCGCGCTTCAAGGCGGCCGGCGCCGTCATCGTCGGCAAGACGAGCACACCCGAATTCCTGATGAACTACGAGACCGACAACGCCTTCATCGGCCGCACCAACAACCCGTGGAACCTCGAACGCACCAGCGGCGGATCGAGCGGCGGCGAGGCGGCGGCCATCGCCTCGTTCTGTTCCGCGGGCGGCATCGGCAGCGACGGCGGCGGGTCGATTCGCGAGCCTGCTCACTTTTGCGGGATCTGCGGGCTGAAGCCCACACCCGGACGGGTTCCCATGACCGGCCACTGGCCCGTTTGCGGGCATCCGACCGGTTTCATGGGCGTGGGCGGTCCCATGGCGCGCACCGCGGCCGACGTTCGCGCGCTCTTTGAAGTCCTCGCGGGCGACGACCCGGGCGATCCGTTCTCGGTTCCACTGCCATTAACAGGTGCATCGCGCTTGCCCCGCCGCGTTGCAGTGCTCGAACAGTACGGCGACACCCCCGTCCAGCCTGCCGTACGGGATGCGGTCCATAAGGCGGCAAAATTGCTGGGCGAAATGGGCATCGAGGTCGTGCCCTTCGACTTCGAACTGATGCGCGGCTCGCACGAACTCTGGCATTTCTTCTTCGTCGACGTGCTGAACGTGCTGCTGCGCGCGCTGATCGAAGGCCGCGAAGAGCGCTGTCACTGGACCGGGCTCGAGTTGATCGACACCGTGAAGGGGCAAGCCCCGCCGACGATGCTCGATCTCGCCATCCGGTTGGGTGAGCGGGATGCGATGCGGGCGCGGTTGCTCGCTGGGATGCCCGAGACGCCGGTTCTGCTGGTGCCCGGCTTCGGAGTGACGGCGTTTCCGCACCGCCAGCGAGTCTTCTCCACGCCGGAGGGCGACATCACGTTGATGGACGCGATCCGGCTTGTCTCACCGTGGAACCTGTTCGGGATGCCGTCGATGACCGTGCCCGTCTCGTTCGACGCCGACGGACTGCCGGCCGGCGTGCAATTCGTGGGACTGCCTTGGACGGAAGAGACATTGCTCGAACTGGCAGTGCGCTTTGAGGAAGTCCGCGGAGCGTTCCCCTCGCCGCCGCTGGGAACGCCGATCTCCTGATCGGCAACTATTGCCGCGTGAGCGGTGACTCATTGGGGAATCCCCCGGGTTGCGCGTCCGCACACCACACTGGGATCGCGCTGATCGTGTGGTAGCGGTCCCCGGTCGACAGCGCCGGGCCGCTGCGGCAGTTTCGCAAGGCCAGGATTATTTGAGGCGATTTCAGCGGGAGCCACCATTTGCTGCTGTACGCCACCCAGAAATGGGCTCCGCGCACGTCCTCCAGACTGACGTTCTCCGTGATCCGCAGGCGTTCGGCCGCTGCTGCGAGCCTCTGCCGGCTGGCCGGAGTGAGAGGTGCGGCAATGCCCGTGACGCCACCCACTCTCAGCACTTCAGAGTAAAACCAGAACGGATAGTGAACGTAGCGGTCGAGCGCGTACAGCTCGATCGGGCCGGCAGTCCGCTCCTCACTCGCGAGCATCCGGAAGACCAGCGTGTCGTAGGGCGTCTTCTTGTCGTCGCCCTGGATGAGGTGTACCAGCACCATGCAGGACCAGAAAGCGCACATCAGGATACCGGCGATCCTGACGGCCCGGTAGCGAAGACGGAAGAACGGAAGCACGCACAGCACCAGCAGCGGCTGCGCGACGAAGATCAGATGCCGCTGGCCCCAGACCGAATCTTTCATCATTACCGAGGCCGCGAAGGCGGCCAGCATTGGGCCCAGCACAAAGAACGCGAGAAACCCAACCGCGTGGCCGTAGTTAGCCTGGCCACGCCGGCCCCGATTCGCGATCGCGCCGATTCCGATGGCAACCAGCATCCCAAACATCACCCAGGCGACGGGTTGGATGGCTTCCGGAAAATCCCCAAAGCCCATGAACTCGGCCAGCATCCACGCCACGTCGCCCAGCGCCGGCTTCGGGATCCAGTCGAGATTAGAGGCCAGGCCGCCCTTGGCGATTGCGGCTTTCGCCGCCACGTAGAGCCAAGGCCCGAATGCAGCCAGCACCGCCGCGGAAGAGATGGCGGCAGGCCAGAACCGGTCGCGCTTCCAAAGCAATATGTACAGGCCTTCGAAGCCGATCACCAGCCAGCCGTAGTAGTGCGAGTAGACCAGAGCGACGTTGGCAGCGGTCAGCGCCAGGATCCGCATCGTGAGGTCGCGCGAGCTCGCCCGGAGCACCCTGTGGAACAGCCAGATCGACGTGGTAGCGCACAACAGCAGCAGGCTGTACATGCGCAGGTGCTGCGAGTAGTAAATCAACAGCGGGTTGATCGCCGCGACGCCGACGGCGCAGTTAATCTCGACGCGGCGCAGCCGCAACTCGCGGCACAGCAGCACCAGGGGCGCTAGAGACAGAATCGAAAACAGCGCCGGCAGCGTGCGCACCCAAAGCAGCGACTCGCCTCCGAGGCTCACCCACAGCTTTAACAGGTAGTAAAAGGTCGGAGGATGAACCGAATCGCGAGCCGCATCCGCGGTCAGCTTCGCCCAGCCGCCGCGTGCGATGGTGACGCTGAAGATCTCGTCGCCGTCCAGGCAGATAGCCGCAAGGCGCCACGCTCTTGCCGCTATGTAGAGCGCGACCAGAGCCCAGAAAACCCACGTTTGAATTCTGCGGGGAGTCCAATACTTCAAACGGATCCTGGTGCCTGGGACTGGCCCGATTTCCGGCTGGAGGCTCGATTTCCGCTCCGCTCCCGCCAAGTCCGTTGCACCCGTTTCAGGCTACACTGATCCTCTTGCCGGGGACAAGCGACGCGGGCAGGCTGGCGGCGCGATGGCCCTGCGGACTGGTCTCAGATCGGAGTAACCTGATATGCGACCGGGCCGGCTGCCGGGCATCGCGTCGCGTGCAACCATCCC
>Ga0302193_10005119_pt1 | contig 10273 bp, 6 predicted proteins | sample II_Bog_E3_3_FD_200228 | JGI IMG/M metagenome (GOLD analysis project Ga0302193, IMG submission 200228) | Peat permafrost microbial communities from Stordalen Mire near Abisko, Sweden - II_Bog_E3_3 | ecosystem: Environmental > Terrestrial > Soil > Wetlands > Peat | place: Sweden: Abisko, Stordalen...
ATCCTGGCCCAGAACTATCTGCAGGCGCTGATGGGGATTGCCTCCAACGCGGCCGCCGACGCCGGCCTGCCGCTGCTGCCGGGGTTGCTGCATCCCGATCGCTGGCTGCTGTGGCTCGGCCTGCTGTTCATCGCCAGCGTCTATTTCTTTCCGACCGGCGTCGTGGGAAGGCTGCGGGGCGCTGCCCGCAAGCCCTAGAGCCTTTTCCGCTTCGATGGAATCGAAGCGGGGCTCTGGATTCTTGATTTGACGCGTTTTCCTGACGCGAACCGGTTTCCACCCCCGGGTCGAGCCCGAGGGCATGCTTCGCTCGAAAACGCTCTAGTTTTCCTCGTCCGGTTTCCCATTATAGGGTGTGCAACATCATTGTGCGCCAACGCGCGCCAGCTCGGAGAGCCGCATGCCTCCCGTTTCGATTTTTCTGAACATCCTCTGGATCCTGCTCGGCGGCCTGTGGATGGCGTTCGGCTGGGTGGTCGCTGCCATCATCATGGCCATCACCATCATCGGGCTGCCCTGGGCCAAGGCCGCGTTCAATATCGCGCTCTATACGCTGATGCCGTTCGGCCAGAAGGCGGTGCGCCGCGACAGCCTGACCGGTCGTCCCGATCTCGGCACCGGGCCGCTGGGCCTGATCGGCAATGTGATCTGGTTCGTGCTGGCGGGCTGGTGGCTGGCGCTGGCGCATATCGTCACCGCGGTCGTTCTTGCCGTGACCATTATCGGCATTCCCTTCGCCTGGGCGCATGTCAAACTGGCCGGACTGGCGCTCTGGCCGATCGGCAAGGAGATCGTCCCGGCCTAAGGCTCAGCGCCAGCCTTCATGGGCTTCGACCGGCTGGTCGCAGACCCAGTGCGGCCGGAGCAGGACCTTGCAGCCGTCCTCGAACGGCAGCACGCCGACCTGACGCGAACCCTCGATGATCGTGATCGCCCAGTTCCTGGGAACCGAAGGGTGCTCCTGGATCAGTCTTTGGACGATGCCGGCGGCGAACAGCATGGCGTCGATGTCGTCCGCCAACGCCGCCCCGTCGTGGCCATGACCGTCAATCCGCTTGATCGGGTCGCACACATGAAATCGATAAAACGCCATGAAATATTGATGCCAAGGCTTCCGACCGGCGCTTTGACATCGATCAAATCGGCCGGCTTTTGCGCGGGCAGGGAACCCTGGCCGGCTGCGACCGTCCCCGGCCTCGATCGAGGCTGCCGGCTTGCCGTCGACGACATCGACGAGCGTCAGGCGCCGTCAGGAAGGCTTGATCAGGAAGGCTTGATCAGGAAGGCTTGCGGGCCAGTTGCCCGCGCAGCGCCTGGATGGCCTCCTCGACGCTGCGAAAGGAACGATCCGGACCCAGCAGCTCATCGACGCCGAACCGCGCCATCGCGGCCTGGGCGCGGACTGACTCCAGCCGGGCCATGGCGAAATCGACGCCTTCGGCGTGACAGTGGCGGATCAGGTCCCGCAGGATCTGCGCGGCGGTAAAGTCGATCTCGACGATGCCGGTGGCTTCCAGCACCAATAGCCGTGCGGCCTGCGTCTGCGATTGCAGGGCGGCGAGGACGTCGCGCCGAAAGGAATAGGCGTTGAGAAACGACAGCGGCGCCTGAAAGCCTGCGACGATGACGCCCGGCTCCTGCTCGCCGGGATGATGCGGGCTCGCCGGCCACCAGATCGAGGTGCCGGGCACGCGGTCGAACACGACCAGGCGGGCGCGCGTCGTGCTCCAGATGCCGTGCAGCAGCGACAGCGCTATGCCAATGCCGACGCCCTGCTCGATCGGGAGCACGATGATCGCCGCCGCCGTCGCCGCGATCAGCAGAAATTCACCCAGCGACTGCCGGTAAATCGTCACGATCTGGCTGACGCGCACGATCCGCAGCGCGACGAACAGCAGCACGCCGCCGAGCGCCGCGTTCGGAATTCGACTGAGCAACGCCGCGCCGAATGCCAGCAGTGCGGCGAGAATCGCCGCCGCCGCGAGGCCTGCGAGCTGGGATTGTCCGCCGGTTTCGCTGACCACCGCCGTGCGCGGCGGACTGGCGTTGACTGGAAATGCGCCGATCAGTCCCGACAAGATGCTGCCGATGCCGACGCCGACGAAGTCGCGATCGACATCCGGCGGTTCGTCGGCAGAGGAAGGGAACGAACGCGTCGTCGCCGCCGTCTGCACCATCACGACGATCGCAATGATCAGACTGAGCGACACCAGGCTCGGCAAGCGGCTGAACGCGATAACCGGCACCGCGAGCGCCGGCAGGGCGGCAGAGACGGTGCCGAGAACGCTGACGCCGCGGCTTTCCAGCCCGAGCAGCGCGACGGCCGCCCCCGCCAGCACCAGCGCGATCAGCGCGCCGGGAATTCGCGCATCGATCCGCTCCGTGACGGCAATCGTCGCCAGAACGCCGAGGCCGATCGCGAGCGTGAACGGGTTGGTTTCGCCGAGCTGCGCGGCGAGGGTCGCCAGACGCTGCAGCATCGGTCCCTCCGGCGCGGCAACTCCGAGGATGCCGGGCAACTGGGAGATCAGGATGTGCGCGGAAATGCCCGCGAGAAACCCCGTGGTCACCGGTATCGACAAGAGATCCGCGATCCAGCCAAGGCGGAACAGCCCCGCCGCCAACAGCAAAAGACCCACCATCAGCGCCAGCGCCGCCGCCAGCACCAGGTATTGTGGATCAGTGGAGACGGCGAGCGCGGCGAGGCCGCCGGCGAAAATGGGCGTGATGGTCGAATCCGCGCCGCACGACAGGAAGCGATTGCTGCCGAACACGGCGAATGCGAGCGAGCCGACCAAAAAGGCGAAGAAGCCGATCTGCGGAGCAAACCCGCCGAGCCGGGCCGTCGCCATCTGCTCAGGGATCGCGATCGCGGCCAGCGTCAAACCTGCGAACAGATCATGCGTGAGGAATTGAAGGCGCCAGGATTGCAGCGAACGGAACACCGGCCAGGCTTTGCCGGCAAAACCGGAATCCGAACCACCGGAACTATTCGCCATTCCCCGTCGCCTCCCTTTGGAAATATCTGCGTCCGATCAAATCGGTCCGTCACGCTTATCATGCCGGCTAGCGATATCGAACACCCTGTCGCGGCCGGCGGCCCGGGTTCCCGCGATGCGATATAGTGCATGTCCCCGCCTGCCAATTCCTCCGCCAAGCCCCTGTTAAACCTTAAGTAACCGGATTTCCTAACCGGGCCGCCACTTGTGCGGCGTAATCATGTGCCCCGGAGTTGGGGAATGCGACGATCAGTTTCGGACAACAAGGGGGCGCCCGAAGGCCCCGGCAGCGCGGCAGCGGCGGCACCGACGTTCTGGCGCGGACCGGTGCTGTGGCTCGTTCTCTCCGGCTTCGTTCTGGTCGCAGCCATCACGATCGGCACGATGGTCGTCGTCGACCAGTTTCGCGAGCGCGCGCTGCACAACAGCGAGCGCGAGCTCGAAAACACCGTGCTGCTGCTGACCCGCCACTTCGATCAGAAACTGAGCGACCTTGAAGTTCCGTTGAACGACCTGGTCGCCCAGTTGCATCAGGCCGGCGTGACGTCGGCCGATGATTTCAGACGCCGGATGTCCACTCCGGAAATGCATCTGCTGATGAAGGCGAAGGTCAGCGGGCCCGCGGAAATCGCCGGCATCAACGCCTACGACGCGGACGGAACCCTGATCGGTTCCTCGGAAACCTCGGTCGTTCCGGCCGTCAACATCGCCGACCGCGCCTATTTCAAAACTCTCAAATCGGGCCCGGACCAGCAGCAGATCGAGCTGGTTCGCAGCCGGTTTACCGGCGGCGTTAAAACGGTCATCGCCCGCAAGGTGGCGGGACCGGACGGCGAACTCATCGGCGTGATTTCGCGAGCGGTTGCCCCGGCGACGTTTGAGAATTTCTTCTCGTCCGTGATGCTCGGAGAGAATGCCGCGATCTCCATGTTCCATCGTGATGGAACGATGCTGGCGCGTCATCCCCATGTCGATGCGATGATCGGGGTCAACTTCAAGTCGGCCCCGCTGCTCGCGAAGCTGCTGGCCGAAGGCGGCCGACAGACCCAACGCGTGGAAAGCCCCGTCGATAATCAGGACCGGCTGGGGTCGGCGGCCGAATTGAGCCATTATCCGATCGTGGTGGTCGCGACCAATACCGTATCCTCGGCGCTCACTGACTGGCGGGCGCAAACCAGGCTGTTCATCGCCACCGCCGTTCTTTCCGCGCTGGCGATCGCGTTCATTCTTTTCCTAATCATCCGGCAGATCGTCCGGCAGACCCGCGAATCGCAGCACCGGTTGGAATCGGAAAAGGACCGGCTCGACACCGCCCTGAACAACATGACGCAGGGCCTCGTGCTGTACGACGCATCGGCCCGCATCGTCACCTTCAACCAGCGCTACATCGACATGTACAATCTATCGACGGAGGTCGTGAAACCGGGCATCCGCTTCTCCGACCTGATCCGGCTTCGCAAGGCGACCGGATCGTTCACCGGAGATGTTGATGAATTCTGTGCGGGCGTTATGCGCAACGTCGCCCGGGGCAAGATCACCCATTCCGTGATGAAAGCCGCGGACGGGCGTTCATTCCAGATCGTCAACAAGCCGTTGGCGAACGGCGGGTGGGTCGCGACCATGGAAGACATCACGGAGCGGCAGATCCTCGAACAGGAGCGCGACCGCAACTTCGCGTTCCTGCGTCAGATCGTCGATCACATTCCGACCCAGATCACCGTCAAGGACATGCGCGACCGGCGTTACGTGCTGGCCAATCGAGTGGCCGCGGCTCAGTTCGGGCTGCCGTGCGATGCCATCGTCGGCAAGACCGCGCTCGATCTGTTTCCGAAGCGGTCGGCGGACGTTATCGCCGCGGACGACGAAAAAACGCTGCAGTCAGCCGACGGCCTGTTCAAGGACGAGCACCCGTGGGAAAGTCAGGCCTTGGGCCAGCGCTTCATCATCTCCCGGCGCATCGGCATTCCGGACCAGTCCGGCGAAACGCGCTATATCATCAACGTCGTCGACGACGTCACCGAGCGCCGGCGCGCCGACGAGAAGATCGCGCATCTGGCGCATTACGACGCGCTGACCGACCTGCCGAACCGGGTGCTGTTCCGGGAGCGGATCGAACGCGAGCTGCGGGCGACCGGCCGGGGCAGGCAGTTCGCCTTGCTCTATATCGACGTCGACGAGTTCAAGGGCATCAACGATTCGCTCGGACATCATGTCGGCGATGAACTGCTGAAGGCCGTGGCCGGCCGCCTGCGAAGCTGTGTCCGGGAAACCGATCACGTCGCCCGGCTCGGCGGCGACGAGTTCGCGGTGATCCAGACCGACGTGGTGAACGCCGACGAGGTCGCGGAATTCGTGGCCCGGATTCAGGAGGCGATCCGGCAACCCTATCAATGCCTCGGCCACCATTTGTCGACCGACGCCAGCATCGGCATCGCGCTGGCGCCGCAGGACGGCACCGACCTCGACCAGCTGATCAAGAACGCCGACCTTGCGATGTATGGCGCCAAGGCCGACGGTCGCCGCACCTATCGCTTCTTCGAGCCGGCGATGGACGCCCGCGCCAAGGCAAGGCTGACGCTGGAGCGGGATATTCGCCAGGCGCTGGTCGATGGCGGCTTCGAGATCCATTACCAGCCGCTGGTCGATCTCGTCAGCGACGAGGTGACCGGCTGCGAGGCGCTGTTGCGCTGGCGCCATCCCGTGCGCGGCATGGTCTCGCCCGCCGACTTCGTCCCCGTCGCCGAGGACACCGGCCTGATCGTCGAACTCGGCGAATGGGTGCTGCGAACCGCCTGCGCCGAGGCCGCCACCTGGCCGAATCATATCCGGCTTGCCGTCAACGTCTCGCCGGTTCAGCTCAAATGCCCGACGCTGGCGCTGAAGATCGCCAGCGCGCTGGCGACCTCCGGTCTGCCCGCCAGCCGGCTGGAGCTCGAGATTACCGAGGCGGTGCTGATCCGCGACGACGAGACCGCGCTCGCCATCCTGCATCAGCTCCGCGCCATCGGCATCCGCATCGCGCTGGACGATTTCGGCACCGGCTATTCCTCGCTGAGCTACCTGAAGCGCTTCCCGTTCGACAAGATCAAGATCGATCGCTGCTTCGTCACCGACATCGCCGAAATCGACGGCTCATCGGTCATCGTCCAGGCGGTGGTGAACATCGCCGCCGCCGGCAACATGACGACGACCGCCGAGGGCGTGGAGACGCTTGAACAGAAGGAAATGCTGCGCAAGCTCGGCTGCACCGAGATGCAGGGCTACCTGTTCAGCGCCGCAAAGCCCGGCCCCGAGGTGAGGAAACTGTTCGGCCCGCGCCGCGAGAGTGCTGCGGCGGTGGCTTGACGACAAGAGATCTGGGTTGATCGGTGAATCCTCGCTCAGCCCGTGGCTCAGACGCGGCACACTGGTTTTGGTGCGGGCCAACAGGGATAGTCCTTGGCCCCGAGTCGCACGCGTCCTTCACTCTGGAAACAAGAGTGATTTGCGCAGCAGATAACGCGACCATCAGGAAACCACGGGGTAGCTAGCCCCGCCACAATACCGGCACGCTCTGCAGGTGCTTTTCTGGCGCACCCGACACGATTCGAACATGTGACCGTCTCCTTCTGGGCCTGGCTACTCGCGCCCCGCGGGCTGTTGCCAAGGCCGGATGCCCGGTACGTCGCCATGCAGAACAAGCCTGCGCTACGTGTAGCTATTCCGCGGCCTTCATTTCCGCGGGCATAGTGCTTTCTTGCCCACCGGCCGCTCTCACGGCGAAAAACGCGATTACGGCGCAAGCCATCGAGCAGGCGGCAAGGAAATACAGACCAGCCTCGAATTTGCCGGAAGAATCCTTGATCCAGCCAACGATGAAGGGACCAAAATAGCCGCCGAGGTTGCCGATCGCGTTGATCATCGCGATCGCTCCCGCTGCGGCCGTGCCGGTGAGGAAGATCGACGGCATCGGCCAGAACGCAGCGCGCGAACCGTAGATGCCGACGGTCGCCGCCGACATCCCGATCAGCGCCCAATAGGAAGCGCCGGACCAGGCGGCGAAGGCAAGACCAAGGGCGCCAACGGTCGATGCGGCGATCAAGTGCCAGCGGCGCTCCTTGCTGCGATCCGACGACCAGCCCCAGGCGATCAGACCGACGGTGCCGATGATATAAGGTATCGACGACACCAATCCGGTCATCATGTTGGTAAGGCCGATGCCTTTGATGATCTGCGGCATGAAGAACACGATGCCGTAGTTCGCGGTCACGCTCATCAGATAAATTATCGACAGCGCGAGCACGCGCGGATCGCCGAGCGCCGCCAGCAAGGTCAGGCGGCCTGCGCTCTCAACCTGCCGGTTCTCTCCGTCGATCCGCGCCTGCAGCCAGACCTTTTCCTCGGGCGCAAGCCAGTCGGCAAGCACCGGGCGGTCCGTCATCGCCTTGAGCACGACAAGACCGAGCAGCAAGGCGGGTAAAGCCTCGATAATGAAAATCCACTGCCAGCCCTTTAGTCCGAGCATCCCGTCCATTTCGAGGACCGCTGCGGAGGCGATCGAGGCAACCGCGTTTGCGACCGGTTGCGCGATGAACAGGGTCGATATCATTCGGCCGCGATACTCTGACGGGAACCAGTATGTGAAGTAGAGAATCATGCCGGGAAAGAAGCCAGCTTCGGCAGCGCCGAGCAGGAAGCGGACGATCATGAAGCTCGTGGTTCCCGTGACGAAGGCGGTGAGGCCGGAAATAATGCCCCAGGTGATCATGATGCGCGCGATCCAGATCCGCGCGCCGACTTTCTCCAGGATCAGGTTGCTCGGGATCTCGAACAGGAAATAGCTGAAGAAGAAAATCCCTGCACCCCAGCCGTAGATGTAGGCGCTGAAGCCGAGATCCTTGTTCATGGTGAGCGCAGCGAAGGAGATGTTGCTACGGTCGATATAGGCGATGCAATAGGCTAGCGCGACCAGCGGAAGCAGCCGCCACGAAACCTTGGCAATTGTGCGCCGCTCGATCGATTCCTTGTGCCCAGCCATTGAAAATTTCATCCCCACGAAAGATCGTGCCCTGCGCTCGAATTCGCGCCTTTGTTTATCTGCAGCCTGACCTTTTCCTAATTCGCCCGCAAGACGGACTTCCTCGATCCTCGAACGCAAAGGCACCCCCTTCCGCCCCAGGAAATCGCCCGCCACGGTCCCGGCACCCTCGGCCCATGCTTTTCTGGCACGCCCGACACGATTCGAAGGTGTGACCTGCGCCTTTCGGGCCTTGCTCCACCCCCCTCCTCAGCCTCCCAAAGGACATTGCCGAGGCCCGGGCAATCGGCTAAATGGACCCCCTACGCACCCGTAGCTCAGCTGGATAGAGCGTTGCCCTCCGAAGGCAAAGGTCACACGTTCGAATCGTGTCGGGTGCGCCAATGGACTCCACGACTGCGATCCGGCGCCGTGCACCAAGCCCGGAAATGGCGGTCGGCCTGACGCTCCGTCGCGTCCATGGCGCGCCTGGATCAGAAAGCGAACCGACATGAGCGAGCGACTTGAGACGCTGAAAAAGGCGCGGGAGCGCATGGCCGACGACCGCGACGCCTTCGCCAAGACGCTGGCCGCGCCGTTCGACCGCGACAAGGCCGAGCGGGCGCGACTGAAATTCATCGAGACCCAGGTCCTGATCGACGCCATCGACCGCGCCATCGCGGGCGAATAGGCCGGGCCGGCCGCGGGATAGCTGCGCCAAATCCGCAATCGTGACCGGATACGAGCGGCTTCTACGCCCGCATCTTGGTCAGAAAGCCGTTGATCTCCGAGCGCAACCTTTCGGCATAGTCGGCCTGATCGGCCGCCGCGGTCAGCACTTTCTTGGCGACGGTTTCGGTCGCGGCGGCGGCCTGGGTGAGGCCGCTGACATTCGTCGACACCTGGTTGGTGCCGCTCGCGGCCTGGCTGACGCTGCGGGAGATTTCCTTGGTGGCGGCGCCCTGTTGCTCCACCGCCGCGGCGATTCCCGATGAAATCTGGCTGACCTGTTCGATGACGACCCCGATGTTGCGGATCGCCTGAACGGCGCGTTCGGTTTCCGCCTGGACCGCGCCGATCTGGGTGGTGATCTCGCCGGTGGCCCCCGCCGTCTGGGTGGCCAGCGACTTCACTTCGCCCGCCACCACGGCAAATCCCCTGCCGGCCTCGCCGGCGCGCGCCGCCTCGATGGTGGCGTTCAGCGCGAGCAGGTTGGTCTGACTGGCAATGTCATTGACCAGCTTGACCACTTCGCCGATCCGTCCGGCGGCCGCGGCGAGGTCGGCCATCATCGCGTTGATGCATTGGGTTTCCTTGGCGGCATCAGCGGAAATCCGGGCCGATTCCGTAACCTGCCGGCTGATTTCCGAGATCGAGGCGCAAAGCTCCTCCGATGCGGCAGCTACGCTTTCGACATTGCTGGTGGCCGCAGCTGCAGCCGCGGCCGCCGAACCGGCCTGCGATAGCGCCTGGTTGGCCACATCCGACATGCTCTTGGCGGTGCCGTGCATGTCACTGCTGGAGGCGAAACTGCCGGTAATGAGATCCATCACCCGCGCCTCGAAATCGCCGGCGATGCTGCGCCGCTCCGCGGCCATGGACTCGGCATTGCGGACCTCGGCCTGTCGCTGTTCCCCGGTCTGCTGTTCCAGCGTGATCGCCTGGCGGCGGAAGACGTCGAGCGCCCGCGCCAGCTTGCCGACCTCGTCCTGCTTTTCCGTATAGGGGACCGAGATCTCGCGGTCGCCCTGGGCCAGGCGTTCGATCAGGCCGGTGACCCGCGAAAGCGGACGGGTGATGGTCCCCACCAGGAATATGGAGAAGGCGACGATGGCGACGATCGACAAAGCGAGAATGACGCCGACACGGGTGAGCTGGCTCCGGAACGCCTCATCGATGTCGCCGATATAGACGCCGCTGCCCACCACCATGTCCCAGGGCGCATAATACATCGCGGTCGAGATTTTTCGCTGGTCGCCCTGGTCGTTAGCACTGCGGGGAAAGCTGTAGGCGACAAAGCCGCCGCCGGCCTTGGCCAGCCCGATCAGCAGTTTGACATAGGGAACGCCGTTGCTGTCGGTGACGTCCATGCGCTGCTTGCCTTCCAGCTGCGGCGCGGTTCCGACGACTTCGGTGATGCCGTCCGAACGATAGGCAAAGAGAAAGTCGCCCTTGCCATACCGGATGTCGCGGATCACGTCCTTGGCGCGGTCGCGCGCTTCGGCATCGGTCAATTGGCCCTTTTCCGCCAGGGAATGGTAGTGCGCGAGGATCGAGA
>Ga0302193_10005127_pt1 | contig 10268 bp, 8 predicted proteins | sample II_Bog_E3_3_FD_200228 | JGI IMG/M metagenome (GOLD analysis project Ga0302193, IMG submission 200228) | Peat permafrost microbial communities from Stordalen Mire near Abisko, Sweden - II_Bog_E3_3 | ecosystem: Environmental > Terrestrial > Soil > Wetlands > Peat | place: Sweden: Abisko, Stordalen...
CTACAAGACCCTCCAGAGCGTGGCCACAGCCACGACGGTGGGCGGTTCCACCCAGTACACGCTGAGTTCCACGGAAGCCTGCCTGTCCTGTCATGGCAGCGGTGCGACCGAGGACATCGCGGTGGTCCACGCCAACTACTGATGACCCCTTCCGGGGCGGGCGCCAGCCCGCCCCGGAAGCCCGCATCCCGCCAAGCACCATGACCCGGATGCCCAACCGCGTCCGGGTCCTTTTCGTTGCGGCCCGAAGCCCGGGCCACTCCAGGTGAGCCATGACCCTTTTCCCTGCCAAGACCGGCTGCCTATTGGCAGCCCTGCTCTGGGGCCTGACCCCCGCCGTAGCGGCGCAGACCCCGGCCGCCGCCAGTCCCCATGCGCCGGCCGTCGCCGCCAAGGGACCCCTGCCGGCCAAACTACCTACCAGCCAGCTGGTGGACGTCAACAGCGCCCCCAAGGACGTGCTGGTGAAGCTGCCGGGCGTCACCCCGGCCCTGGCCGATCAGATCATCGCCCACCGGCCCTACCTGTCCAAGGCCAAGCTGGTGACCAGGAAAGTCATGCCCCTGGCCACCTTCCAGATGATCCGGGACCGTATCATGACCATGCCGCCCGCCCAGAAATAAGGCCAACCCGTCAGGACCGATGCCATGAAGAACCTGTTTTCCCTGCTCGCCTCCCTGCGGCTGGCGGTGATCCTGCTGCTGCTGCTCCTGGCCGGCCTGGCCACGGGGACCATCATCGAGACCCGGGCCGGCGCCGAAACCGCCGGCCGGCTGGTCTATTACGCGCCCTGGTTCCTGGGCCTGCAGGCGCTGTTCGGGCTGAACCTGGCCCTGTCCATCGCCAGCCTGTTCCCATGGACCAAGCAGCGCATCGGCTTCGTGGTGACCCACGCCTCGCTGCTGCTGATCCTGGCCGGGGCCGCCACCAGCTACTGCCTGAAGATCGAAGGCAACCTGGCGCTGGGCGAAGGCGAGCGCGGGGCGGTCATCACCGAGCACGACGGCCAGGGCGGGGTCCGCGCCCAGCACCAGCTGCCCTTCGAGGTGAAGCTGGACCGGTTCGTGCTGGAGACCTACCCGGGCACCATGCGCCCGTCCGGGTTCCGCAGCGAGGTGGAGATCACCGACCTGGGCAACGGCCGCAGCTTCCCGGCGGCCATCTGGATGAACCACGAACTGCACTACCGCGGCTACGCCCTGTTCCAGTCCAGCTACAGCCAGGAGGCCGGGGGCATGGGCACCGTCCTGGCCGTGGCCAAGGACCCCGGGCAGAACCTGGTGTTCACCGGCTACCTGACCCTGCTGGCGGGCATGATCATCGTCCTGGCCACCCGCATCGGCCAGGCCCGCGCGGCCCAGTCCGGCCCCGGCGCGGCCGGGACCGGGGCCGGGCGCAAGGCGCTGCTGGCGCTGCTGCTGCTGGCCGGGGCGGGCACGGTCCGGGCGGTGCCGCTGCCGGACCTGCTGCGCCGGATGCCGGTGCAGCACGACGGCCGGGTCATGCCCCTGGACACCCTGGCCCGGGAGGCGGTGCACACGGTCACCGGCGCCAGCGCCTGGGACGGCCAGGATCCCGCCGCCACCTTCACCGGCTGGCTGTTTGATCCCGCCGCCGGCGCCAGCAGCCCTTGCATCCAGGTGGGTTCGCGCGCCTTCGTGCGGGAGCTGGGCCTGCCGGCCGGCACCACCCACAGCGCCTTCCTGACCCTGGTCCAGACCCCGCGCCTGCTGGAGCTGGTGCGCGCCAGCCGCCAGGCCGAGGCCGAAGGCCGGCCGCGCCAGGGCCAGCTGCATGCCGCCGAGGAACTGGATCACCGGATCTCGCTCATGCAGACCATCCTCAGCCAGCAGGTCGCCCGGCCACTTCCGGTGCCGGGCCAGCCCCAGGCCACCTGGAACCTGCCGGTCCCCGTGAGCGCCGAAAGCTTCACCCAGCTGATGCTGGGGCCGCGACCGGCCGACTGGCCCGATCCGGCCCGCATGGACACCGAGGTGTTCTACAACCAGCTGCATCCGGGCCGGCTGGCCTGGATCCTCCTGCTGGCGGCCCTGGGGCTGTCCCTGCTGGCCGGGCGCCGGAACAGCCGCAGGCTCGACACCCTGGCCCTGGGGCTGCTGGTGGCCGGCTTCGCCATGATGAGCTGGGGCATCCAGCTGCGCTGGAGCGCCGGCGGCCGGATCCCGGCGGCCAACATGTACGAATCCATGCTGTTCCTGGCCTGGGGGGTGGGGCTGATGGCGCTCATCGGCTACGCCCTGCTGCGCAACCGGGTGGTGGTGGCCAACGCCGCCGGCATGGCCGCCCTGACCATGATGCTGACCGATCTGCTGCCCATGGACGGCTTCATCCACCCGGTGGCCCCCGTGCTGGCCGGCACGCCCTGGCTGGCCATCCACGTGCCCATCATCATGGTCAGCTACGCCATCCTGGCCCTGGGCCTGGTGGTGGCGCACCTGCAGATCGGCTTCACCATCTTCGCCCCGGACCGGCCGGAGCGGGCCGACCGGATGTACGACCTGCTCTACTGGTACATCCTGGTGGGCACCCTGTTCCTCATCGCCGGGATCATCACCGGATCCATGTGGGCGGCCTCCTCCTGGGGCCGCTACTGGGGCTGGGATCCCAAGGAGGTCTGGTCGCTGGTGGCGTTCCTGGCCTACATGGGGATCCTGCACGCCAGGCTGGACCGGGTCATCGGCCGGTTCGGGGTGGCGGCGGTGAGCATCGTGGCCTTCCAGACCATCCTCATGACCTACCTGGGGGTGAACTTCGTGCTGGCCACCGGCAAACACGCCTACGCCATGGGCGACACCCCGGTGGTGGCCTGGATGCTGCTGGTGGCCGGGCTGGAGGCGGCCTTCCTGGCCTGGGGCGCGGTGGCCTACCGGCGGCACCGGCGGGCCTGAAGGCGCACCCCCGTACGTTCCTGCGGGCCGTTCACGCGGCCCGCAGGTCTGTACCGGGGAAGGGGCTAGCCGAGCTTGGCCAGGCTCGGCGGCGGCACGCGCCGGGCCGGGGTGGGCCGCAGGTCCATGGCCCGGAGCCAGGGCGCGCCGTCCTGGTTGCGCAGATCCAGCAGCTGCAGGTCCCGGATGGTGACCGTGGTCATGGTCTGCTCCAGGTGGTCCTTGACCTCCTGCCAGGCGCCGTGGAGGGGGCAGGGCTTGCCCTGGCCGGTGCCCTGGCAGTTGGTGAAGCCCATCACGCAGCCGGACATGGATTCCATGCCGTCCATGACCGACACCACCGCGCCCACGGTGATGTGGTGCGCCGGCCGGGCCAGACGGAAGCCGCCCCGGGGGCCGCGCACGGACTGCAGCATGCCTTCCTGGGCCAGGGACTGGAGGATCTTCGCCAGATACGGCCCAGGCAGCCCCAGCTGGCTGGCCAGATCCTTGGCCAGGCTGTAGCTGCCGTTTTCCGGCATCGCTGCCAGTGCTCGCAAGGCGTAACCGGTGGCCGTAGAAAAGAGCATTTTCAATCCCCTGGTTAATTCAGGATACGATCATCATCTATTTATGCAATAAAAAATGTGATAAATGTCGCTTGCATCCATGAACGGTCGCCTGATACCGGCTATTGCCTTCCCGGACCTTGAAAAGGTGCGGAAAAAACAGGCAAATGAACGGGCTTTAACGGGACCCTCCCGGTCGCGGCGCGCCGGCGCTACAGCCCGGGCAGGCGCCGGAGGGTGGTGCCGGTCACCCGCAGCAGACCCTGGTCCTGCAGGGCACGCAGGCTCCGGGACAGGGTTTCCGGGGTCATGCCCAGCTGCGCGGCCAGGACCTTCTTGGTGACCGGCAGGACCAGGGCGCCGCCCTCGGGCAGGTGTTCGCGGATCCAGGTGCGCAGGCGTTCCGAGCTGTCCGAGCCGGTGAGCTGCTCCACCGTGTGGGTGAGGCGGCGCAGCCAGACCGCCTGGGCGTGGATGATGGCCAGGGCCAGGTCGGGCTCCTCGCGCATGGCGGCCAGGAAGGGGCCTTTGGGGAAGTGGTGGACCCGGGAGGGCTTCAGCGCGGTGGCGGTGGCCGGAAAGGCTTCGCCGCCGAACATGGCCGCTTCGGCGAAGCTGGTCACCGGCATGAGCACGGCCAGGGTCGGGTGGGCGCCGGGCAGGTCGGCGGCCCGGGTGAGCTGGATGGCCCCCTCCACCAGGACATAGAACCCGGTGCAGGGATCGTCCTCCAGGAACAGGGTCTCCTCCGCCTGCAGGTTGCGCGGCCGGGCCATGGCCCCCAGCCGCTCCCGCTGGGTGGGCTGCAGGGTGGCGAACAGGGGGGCCTGGTACCAGGGCGGCGGCATGATTCAGGCCCTTCTGCCGGACAATCTGATAGGAAAGGGGGAACTGCCTGCTCGCTTTGCTCGCGATGTTCCCCCTTTGGCCCCCACGTGATGCCCGAGCAGAGCCCGGGCATCACGTCTGACACGCAGGCATGCGGTGGCCAGGCCCAGGGCCAGCGCGAGCATGAGCCCGGGCAGCAGCCAGGGGCTGCGGACCGGGGTGGCGATGGGGCGCCAGGCGAGCCGGAATCCGTAGGCGGCCTCGGTCATGGGCTCGCCCCACAGCTCCCAGGAACCGTCCTCCCGGAACAGCCCGGACTTGCCGGTGAGGGTGGCCCGCAGCAGCGGCAGCCCGGCCTCCACCGCGCGCAGGCGGATCTGGGCGGCGTGCAGGTCGGTGGCCGGACTGCGTTCGAACCAGCCGTCGTTGGTGTGGTTGCTGAGCAGCTCGCCGCCGGCCAGGCGCAGGCCGGCCAGGACCCGCTCGCTGCGCAGGGCCTCGCTGCAGATCACCGGGTGCACCCGCAGCGGCCCCTGGGGGGTGGGGCAGACAAAGCTGCTGTCCGGGCCCAGGGTGCCGGCCTGCTGGGAGATGAAGCCCAGGAGCTGGTCCAGCCAGCGGCTCAGCCAGGGCGGTCCGGGCATGCGCTCGCCGAAGGCCATGGGCTCGATCTTGGCCTGGATGAAGCTCGGCTGGCCCGCCGCTTCGCCCCGCACCAGGTTGTAGTCCTCCCCTTCGGTGCCGAACAGCCAGGCGATGCCGCGGCGCTGGGCCTCGAACCGCAGGCGCGCACTGGGCAGCAGATCATTGCGGCCCAGCACGGAACTTTCCGGCCACAGCAGCAGGGTGGCCACCCCGGGCTCGGGCCAGCCGCGCAGCCGCAGTTCCGCGTCGGAGCGCCGCCACAGATCCTGCTCCATGCCCGGCCGGCGCAGCCCGGCCTCAAAGTTGGGCTGGACCATCACCACGTCCAGCACGCGCCGGGGGCCCCTCGGCAGGGTGCGCCACAGCCCGCTGCCGGCCAGGAGCAGCAGCACCAGCAGGGCGGGGCCGGCCAGGACCCGCCTGGGCCGGCGCCCCTGGGCCAGGGCGGCCCCGGTCCAGGCGCCGCAGCCCCAGAGCAGCGCCGCCAGGCCGTGGCTGCCCAGGAACGCGGCGGACCGGGCCATCCAGGGCACCCCGCCCAGGGGGGCGCCCCAGCTCCAGGCATACACATGGAAGCCGTGGCATTCCCACAGCAGCAGCGCCAGGGCGGCGGCGCAGGCGGCCGCCCCGGGGCCGCCGCGCCGGTACGCCCAGCGCCCGGCCAGGGCCACCAGCAGGAAGCCCAGGGCTTCGTAGGCATAGAACAGGCCGCCCGCCACCAGGGCCATGGCCATGGGCATGGGCGCCTTGGCGGCGATGGTGCCGGGCACCCAGTAGAAGATGGCCACCAGGCCCAGGACCAGGGACAGGTAGATCCAGCCCGGGCGGGGACCGCCGGGCTTCAGCATGCGAGCGAACAGCAGGATGGGAAACAGCAGGGCCATGGCGGCTTCCAGGTAGCCCCGGCCCGAGGGCGCGGGAAACCGGAAGGCCAGGGTGAACACGGCGGCCAGCGCCAGGGTCTCCAGCCATCGGGGCAGGAGGCGCGGCCTGGGCGGTCTGGTTGCGGCCCTTCGGGTCACGACGGGTTCCGGCGGGCGCATTCGTAGCAGGCGATGCCCGCGGCCACGGCGGCGTTGAGGCTTTCCACGCCGGTGGTGGGGATGGCCACCCGCTGGACCAGGTCCGGCAGATCGGCCCCCTGCCAGCCGTGGCCTTCGTTGCCTACCAGGAGCCGGAGCGGCGCCCCCAGATCCGCCTGGGCCAGGGGGATGGCGCCGGGGCCGCCGTCCAGGGCCAGCCAGCGGCCGGCATCCAGGGCGGGACTGGCCACCCGGCGCAGGGGCATGAGGAAGGCGGCGCCCATGCTGCCGCGCAGGGCCCGGGGGCTGAATGGGTCGGCGCACTGGGGCCCCAGCACCGCCTCCTGGAAACCGAAGGCGGCGGCGCTGCGCAGGATGGCGCCCAGGTTGCCGGGATCCTGGATGCCCCAGGGCACGATCACCCGGTCCGCCAGGGCGCCGTCCGGGTCCGGACCCAGGGCCACCAGCAGGCTGTGCTCGGGCGGGCTGCCGGCGTCGGCCAGATCGCGCAGCAGCGCCTCGCCCAGCACCTGGAGCTCGGGGGCCTGCCGCTCCAGGGGGTGCGGGGCGGCGCCTTCCAGGCGCAGCCACTGCTCGGCCCGGAACCGCCGGCGCACCGCCGGGGCCGCCTGGCTCCAGGCCAGGATCAGCTTTTCGCCCAGCAGCAGGGTGTGGGTGCGGCGCAGCCCGCCCTGGGCGACCAGGGCCCGGAGCGCCTTGAACCGGGGGTTGGCCCGGCTGGTGATCAGGGGTTCGGGCGGCAGCATCCGGCTAGTCTCCGAAGCAGGTGCCCACCTGGCGGGCGCAGTGGATCAGGTGATGGTCCGCGGGCACCAGCTTCTTGCGGCCCACCACCTCGGCCAGCGGCACCGGCACGCAGACGCCATTGCGGTAGGCGACCATGACGTTGTACTGGCCTTCGGCCAGCAGTTCCGCCGCCCTGGCGCCCATCATGGTGCTGAGCGTGCGGTCGAAGGCGGTGGGCACGCCGCCCCGCTGCACGTGGCCCAGGGAGGTGACCCGGGCCTCCACCCCGGTGAGGGCCTGCAGGTGCCGGGCCAGACGGGAGGCCATGGGCTCCTGCACCACGTGGTAGGCCATGGTCTCGTCGTGCAGCCGGCTGACGTTGAGGGTGAGGTCGGCCCGGAAGGCGTCCACATCGTCCGCCTCGGTGCTGAGCTCGCCGAGGCCCTCGCCCTTGTCCGGCCGGTCCAAGTCCCGGGTCTTCCGGCGGTCCTTGTCCTTTTCCCTGTCCTTGTCCTTGTCTTTTTCCTTGGTTTCCTTGGTTTCCTTGGTTTCCTTGTCCTTGGCGGCCTTGGCCGCGGCCAGGGCGTCGGCCTCCCGGCGCGACAGGGCCCCTTCGGCCACGGCGATGATGGAGAACCGCTTGCCGTGGCGGCGCCGTTCCAGCAGGAACTCGGCGATCTTTTCCAGGTCGTACGGCAGTTCGGGCAGCAGGATCACGTCGGCGCCGCCGGCGATGCCCGCGTGCAGGGCCAGCCAGCCGGCCCGGTGGCCCATGACCTCGCACACGATCAGCCGGTGATGGCTGGTGGCGGTGGTGTGCAGCCGGTCGATGGCCTCGGTGGCGATGCTCACGGCGGTGTCGAAGCCGAACGAGACATCGGTGCCGAACACGTCGTTGTCGATGGTCTTGGGCAGGGTCATGACGTTGATGCCGCGCCGCTGGGCCAGGCGGAAGGCGTTCTTGGCGGTGCCGCCGCCGCCCAGGCAGACCAGGCAGTCCATCTGGTGCTTCTGGGCGTTCTCCACCGCGGCGTCGGTCATGTCCATGAGCCGGCCGCCCATGGGCATGCTGTGCGGCTTGTCCCGGCTGGTGCCCAGGATGGTGCCGCCCCGGGTGAGCACCCCGGACACGGTGGCGTCGTCCAGGGTCAGGATCCGGTTCTCCACCAGGCCGCGGAAGCCGTCCTGGATGCCCAGCACGCGCATGCCGAACTCGCCCATGGCCACCTTGGTGATGGCCCGGACCACGGCGTTCAGCCCGGGCGAGTCGCCTCCGGCGGTGAGGATGCCCAGACAGCGGGTCTTGGAGCTTTTCATGGATCACCTCGGCTGGTTGGACACCGCTGTCCGGCCACTATCCGACCACAGTGCGCGGCCGCATCGAAGCGGAAGCTACAGGATGGCCCAAGCGGTGCGGGCCTGAGCAGAAACTTTTCGGTAAACCCGCTGCCGAAAGGACCTGGGCGGCCGGGACACGCTACTCCACCAGCAGGCGGCCCTGGGTCATGCGGATGATGGCCGGCACGTGCAGGTCCTCGGCCAGGTTGGCCAGCTCGCCGCTGGGCGTGGGGGCCTGGGGCAGCAGCCGGGTGGGGGTCTGCGGCTGGTCGCCGCCAGGCTGGCCCTGGGGGGCGTCGCCGTAGACCCGGGCGCTGCTCTCCCCGGCCGTCCGCGCATAGTCGGCGACCGGACTGGCGTTGGCGGCGGTGGGTTCGGCCTGGATTTCCTCGGCCAGGTCGCCGGCGGAGCCGGAGAAGCCCGAGGCCAGCACGGTGACCAGGGCCCGGTCGTCCAGTTCGGGCGCCTCCACCTGGCACAGCTTGATATCGGCGTGGCCGTGGTAGTGCCGGCTCAGATAGCCCATGGCGGTTTCCACAGCGGACAGCTCCACCCGGTCCCAGTCGGCCATGATGGAAACGATGACCTGGGAGGCCACCCCCAGGTTGTCCCGCTCCAGCAGCGGGCAGTCCAGGGCACGGGTGAGGGCGTCCAGGATGGCTTCGTCGCCCCGGCCGGCGCCGGTGCCGATGAGGGCCTCGCGGCCGTTGCGCAGCACCGCCTCCACATCGGCGAAGTCGCCGTTGAGGGTGCCTGGGCGCAGGATCAGGTCGGTGATGCCGCGCACGCCCTGGATCAGCACGCCGTCGGCCACCCGGTAGGCCTCCTTGACCTTCACGCCCTTGTCGCAGAGGGTGAGCAGCTTCTCGTTGGACACCACGATCACGGTGTCGGCGGTGTTGCGCAGGTTCTCCAGGCCCAGGTTGGCCTTGTCGGCCTTGTTGACGCCCTCCCAGCGGAACGGGGTGAGCACCACGGCCACGGTGAGCGCGCCGAACTCCCGGGCGCAGCTGGCCACGATGGGCGCCGCTCCGGTGCCGGTGCCGCCGCCCATGCCGCCGGTGATGAAGACCATGTCCGCGCCCTGGATCTGGGCCAGGATCTCCTCCCGGCTCTCCTCGGCGGCCACGGCCCCGCGCTCGGCGTTGCCGCCGGCTCCCAGGCCGCGCATGCTCAGCGGGCCGAGCGGGATCTTCACGTGCGCCTTGCTCTGGGCCAGGCTCTGCTGGTCGGTGTTCATGGCGATGAACTGCACTCCGGTCACGCCGCTCAGGATCATCCGGTCGATGGCATTACAGCCCGCGCCGCCCACGCCGACCACCTTGATGTTGGCGCCGGGGAGGGTGACGGGGCTGGGAAGGAAGGGGATATCGGAATCGGACATGAAGTCTCCGGGGGGCGTGCTCAGATCCATCGCTTGAATTTCTCCATTAGACTACTGCCGCGGCTGGATTTGCTGGGCGTTTCGTTGAGGCCGCGGTGGAGCGCCTTGACCGCGCCCAGCGCGTTGGTATAGAGCGGGTTGGCGATGACCTGGGACAGCCCCTGGACCCCGGTGACCCGCCCCAGCACCACCCGGGGCCGGCCCAGGATGTTCTGGGCGAGGATGGGCAGGTGCGGCAGCAGCGCGCCGCCGCCCACCAGGTGCACCCCGCCGTGGATCTCGTGGATGAGGCCGGAGCGGCCGATCTCGGCCAGCACCATGTTGAGCAGTTCGACCGCCCGGGCGTGCAGCACCTCGGCCAGTTCCCGGCGGGGCACCTGGCGGCCCTCCTCCTCCAGCTCGATGTGCTCCTCGGCCGGCACCTGGTTGGGCAGCGCCGTGCCATAGATGCGCTTGATCCGCTCGGCCATGGAGATGCCGCCCAGGTGCTTGGTGATCTCCAGGTCCTTGGTGAAGTGCATGCCGCCGATGGGGATGACCGCGCTGTGGAACAGGGTACCGCGCAGGAACACGCCCAGGTGGGTGAGCTGGTCGCCGATGTCCACGATCACCGCGCCGTTCTCCGCGTCCTCCCGGCTCAGCACCGCCTCCGCGGAGGCGAGCGGCGAGTACATCAGCCCCGCCCCCTGCAGGCTGGACAGCTGCAGGGCCCGGTTGATGTTTTCCAGCACCGATCCGGGCGCCACGATGATCCGCACCTCGGCTTCGAGGGTGTCGCCGATCATGTTCACCGGGTTGCGGATGTCCCGCTGGCCCTTGATGTGGAACATCTGGGGGATCCGGTGCA
>Ga0302193_10005130_pt1 | contig 10262 bp, 14 predicted proteins | sample II_Bog_E3_3_FD_200228 | JGI IMG/M metagenome (GOLD analysis project Ga0302193, IMG submission 200228) | Peat permafrost microbial communities from Stordalen Mire near Abisko, Sweden - II_Bog_E3_3 | ecosystem: Environmental > Terrestrial > Soil > Wetlands > Peat | place: Sweden: Abisko...
CTGAACCGTCCCCAGCCAGGGCGACATCATGCCGACCACGACCAGGCCAAGGCCGATCGCCAGGATGATCACGCAGCCACCGAGGTAAAAGATGATGTCGGACGCAACGGAAGCCGGCCACGGGTGAAACGTCAGCAAGCAGGCAAAGATGATGATGAGCAGGCAAAGCCCGATCGCCACGCCCGCCAGCGTCCATTCCGACAGCGGCGTCGGGCGCGTGGTCTGCTGCGGCGCCGGCATCACTGCCCCCCCATGATCGATTGCAGGACCGGCACGATATCGGTCGCGATCGGACCGAAGGGCCGCAGGCTCGGGTGGCTGACCTGCCAGACGGGGCAGCGCATGTCGGCCGGCCACACGCCGTCGAAAAACAGCGCCGCCTCGCGCGCGCGGCGCCCGGTCAGTTTGCCGCCGCCGAGATAGTTGCCGGTCAGGTCGGCGCGCGCAGCGGAAGCCTTCCCGGCAATCCAGTGCTGCACCCAGTCGGCGCGGCCGATCGCATCGGTGTTCCATTCGAACGACAGCGCCGCGGCGAGCTGCGCGTCGTTGAGCGCGTGCCCGGCAAACACGCGGTTGATCTGTGGCAGATACCCGGCCTGCAGGCGCGCGATGCTGGCGCGCAGGCAGACCTCGATCGGCGCAGGGCGGTTGAGGTATTGCCGCACGTTGATGCCCGCCGCACTGGTCAGGCCGATCGCCCAGGTTAGGTTCGGCGGGTTGTCGCTGTCATTGTACGCCTCGAGTGCGCAGCCTTCTTCGTGCGCGACATAGGCCACGCTTCGCACAGTCAGTTGCATGGGATGCCTCAGTGGTGTGGCGGGGTCAGTGCGCCGCTGAACAGCGCGCCGAGAATGGTGCCGATGCCAAGCAACAGCGCGACGATCCATTTGAGCGCGCCGATGATGCCGCGCATTTCGGCGTTCTGCTTGATCAGGATCTCGATCTTGTCATCGAGCTTGCGGATCTGATCGCCGAGCGAGTCTTCCACCTGGTCGACGTCGCTATCGACGCGGTCGATATCGCGCTGTTGCGCGTTCATGCGTTCGAACGCCGCCGCGATCATCGCGCCGTGGTCGTTGGGATCGGGCATGGCAGTCTCGGGGAATGGAGGGATTATTGCGCCAGGCGCACGGCCAGGCTGCCTGCGGTCAGTTGGACCTGCAGGTATTCGGTCGCGGCGGCATCGGTTTCGGTCCAGATGCGCTCGTTGGCCACGACGCCCGCGAACGGGCCGCCTAGGCCGATCTGGTAATCAGCGGCAGGTGCGCCGCCCTGCGTGATCGGCAGCTTTGTGGTGCCGCCATCGGTCGAGCGCAGCAGCTGCGCGGTGCCGCTGGCGCCCGTGGCGACGAGCGTCAGGATGATCGGGCGCGCGAGCTGGGGCGCGAAGGGCCCGAGCATATGCAAGGCGGTGTCGTTGATCGTCGCGATCAGCGGCGTCGATGTCGCTGCGACGGCCATACTTGCTTCCTCCAAAGTCCAGACGGACATCATGTATTGGGTGGCCGACGCGATCGATGCGTCGGGGATCAGGCCGGCCGCAAACAGCTGCTGCGGCCAGGTCGCGCCGGGCGTGCCCAGCGCCGCGGCCGGGGCTGGGCCGGGCGGTACCAGCCAGCGCACTTGAACGTCGGTCATGATGTCGCCTGTACCAGTTTGATGAACAGCGGATGCGTCTTGACCACCAGGCCGCTGGCCAGCGTGATCACGGCGTTCGAGACATAGATGCCCACCGGCAGGCTGGCGCAGGTTGCCGGATCGATCGTCAGATCCCACCCGGGCCCGACATCGGCCGTTGCATTGCGCACCGCCGGACTGAACGTCGCGATCGTGGCCGCGGACGCTGCCGGCACCACCCAGCCATCGACCGTTTCGACGGCGGCCTTCAGCGCTCCGGTGCAAGTCGCACCGATCAGCAGATCATTGGTCGCGCCCCGGCATTCGATCCCGATCAGGATCGTGGCGCCGACGGCGAATTCACAGTTGGCCATGTCGCCCTCAGTGGCCGAGCAGCAGATAGGCGATCGAGCAGGCATGATAGCCGCTGTCGGTGCCGATCGCCGCCGTGGGGATCGTTGTCGAGGTGGCGCCTGCGAGATTGAACTGCGGCGAATAGATCGCCGGGGTTGATCCCATCTGCGTCCCGAACGGCAGCAGCAGTGCGGTCGGAAACGCGGTGAAGCTGAGATTGGTAAAGCCGCTGCTGCTGGTCGTGAAGAGACCCCATTTCAGCACCAGGCCGCCGATCGTGATGCCGCCCGGCACGGCGAGCGTCGCGGACAGGCCGGCCAGCGGCAGAAACAGCGCGCCGAGCGCCGTCAGCAGCTGGTTGGTTGCCGTCTTGCTTTCGGCGATGCCGGCCGCCGCCAGCACCGACATGATCTCTTCCTGGACCAGGTTGAGAAAGTCGGCCGAAATCGTGGTTGGCGGAACGCCGGTGGTCGGGTTGCCATTGGTGAAGTACCCGGGCGTGCCCGCAGCGCCAGGCGCCGGCAGGCTGGCGGCCGCGGTGGCTGTGTCGATCCTGAACATCGATATTTCCTAGATTGCGAAAACGGCGGTTTCCGCCGGGGCCATCGTCTGCAGCTGTGCGATCAGGACCGACGTCGACAGGCCGCTGGTGTTGGCGACGACGTGCACGCCCCACGAAAAGCACCAGTCGTCATCGTAAACGATGCCATTCGCGACCGCGACGCCCGCGCGAAACGGCGCATAAGTCGTGATGGTGATCGTGAAACCGAGCGCGGCGGCAAAGGCGATGAAATAGGGCTGGCTCTGGCCGCCGGTCCCGACGAACCGCGACAGCACTTGCGCGCCCCGCTGAAGGTTTGTCAGCCCGGCAATCGAATTGGTCAGCCCGAGCGTTTCTTCCCATTCGGGCAGCAGATCGGTGTTCGCGCCCGGCAGGCTGTTGTCGAGCAGGTTTTCGGCCGACGCATCGACCCCGGCCCACAGCACGGCCAGCCCGGCCAGCGCGGCGGCCTGGTTCGTGCCCGGCTCGCTGCCCACCCACGCCTTGCCGCGCGGCATCAGCGCGACGGTCGCGCCCGTGTAATCGGATGTGGTGCGCGCCATCAGATATATGTGATCGTGCCGGCCACGGCCAGCGCGCCCGCATTGGAGACGATGTTGCCCGCGCTGCCGGGCGTCACGGTGCCCGCCGATGCGCTGATCAGGGTAATCACAAAACCGGCTGCGCCGGCGACGGCCGCGATCGCCGCCTCGATCGTGCCGACATCGGTCGTGCCGCCGGGCGCTGCATCGCTGAGCAGCGCGCCGGCGAACGCCGCCGCGATATTGGTCTTGACCGTGCCCGATGCGCCGCTGATGCCCGCGATCGTCATGGTGACCGTGTTCGGCGTGGGCGCGAGCGCATAGACGCGCGGGCAGACCGGCTGCACCGTCCAGAGGTAATTGGCCACGACGAGCTGATCGCCGGTCGCGGCCACATCGCGCGTGTCGGCCGCAGCCAGGCCGTTCGACCCCTGCGGAAACCCGCCATAGGCCGCCTCGACCACGTCCATCATGAAATAGACCTGCACCGTGCCGGGGCCATATCCGCGCGGCACGCACCAGGCGCGGGTCACCCCCGGCACCTGCCCCGCCCAGTTGACATAATCGGCCACCGCGCCGCCCTGCAGCTGCGCCTGATAGGCCTGCAGCATGCGGCTTTTGAAATCGTCCTGCGTCTCGATGTCGGCGCCGCCGGCGATCGCGGCCGCCACCGCGCCCTGGGGCGTGATGCCGCTGATCCCGATCGACAGGAACATCATCGTGCCGGCCACGGTGTTGCCCGCCGCGCCGGGCATGACGGCCGTTACGGGCACGGTGATAAGGCCGCCGCCGGTCGTACCCGCCCCGGTGGTCACATAGGCCGCGCCGTCGCTGCGCGTGATGCCGGTGCCGGTGGCGATCGCGCCGCTTGTCCAGGGAAACGCAACCGTTCCCGACGCGACCGCCGCATCCTTGATATAGACCTGGCGCAGGGCCGCCCACCCGGCCAGGTATTCATCGGTCGCGGTAAACGGCACGCTCTGCTGCGCGATGTAGTCCTGATAGCCATAGAGGCCGTCTGCCAGCCCCGCCTGGACGTCGCCGGTGATGCCCAGGTTTGAATAGCGCAGCAGCGTGTCGACGCCGGGCAAAGCCGCCGCGATCGCCCGCGATGCCGACAGGCGCAGCGCGGCGATGTTGGGACGCGGAAACGGCATTACGGGCTATCCCACAAGTTTGCGAATTGCAGCGCGAGCTGCGACCCGTTGCCGCGATGCACGGTCACGGTCAGCATCATCTGTCCGGCGCCGAAATAGGCGGCTGCGGTGTCGATCGACGTCGCCACGCCATCATCGATCATCCATTGCAGGGCCTCGGCCGCGGCCTGCTGCACCTGCCCCGGCAGATCGGGCGTCGCCTTGCCGCGATCGGCATAAAGCCAGATCCGCGACCCGATCGGCCCACCCCACCACCCGCGCGGGTCGCTCGTGTTGTCGGGGATCGTATCGTCGGGCCCGGCCTGCGCATCGGTAAACAGGCTGATGATGACCGCCGTGGCCAGGTCGTTGCCGAAACTGAGCTGGTTGGTCGGATCGGCCGCGTCGTTGCCGGGCAGAAACACCCAGTCGGCATGACCAGTGGCAAAATTCCACCCGGTCTGGATATCGGTCATGGGCCAAAATCACTCACAAAGTCGTCGTCGCGTGGCCCGAATTGCCTGTGCCGGTGCTGACGCCCGAATGGTCATGGCTGTTGGCAAAGCTGCGGATCGCGCTCATCGTCAGCGCACTGCTGGTGTTGAGCCCGGTAATCTCGCCATCGACCACCAGGTCGCCCTTGATATTCACGCCGCTGGTATTCTGAATCACGTACGGCAGGCCCGCGCAGTCGATCGTCAGGCCCGCCGCGGTCAGTTTGATGATCGCCCCACGCGCATCGTATTGCGCTGAATCGCCCGGCTGCAGCCCTGTCGGGCGGCTCGGCCGGTGGTTGGTGCCGATCACGATCGTCAGCCCTCGCTCGCCGCCGCGCCGCAAGGTCAGCGTCTCGGAATCGAGTGGCGGCACGCTGGTAAACCCGAACTGGAAAAAGCGCAGAACCTTGTCGAGCACGCGGTCGGCAAAGCCGCTGCCGCTGGCGCGTTCGGTGATCTGCAGCGTCTGCACCGGGCCGGTGTCATCCGCGCCGGTCACGCTGCCCGCACCGACAAGGTTGGCCAATATCTGATTCATGTCGTGAGTGCCTTTGTGTTGACCGGCGTCAGTACGATCGGCTCGGGCTGGAATGCCGCCGGCGTCATTGCAACAATCTCGGCCGTCGTGCCGTTGTCATCGTCGCGTTTGAAGGTGACTTCGGAAATAATCAGCGCGCCGACTTGTGCGGACACACAGCCAGGCACATCGATCGAAACCAGCGTATTGGGCAGCCACAGCGTGCCGCCGCTGTCGCGCCAGCTGTCAACCGTGGCGCGCACCACGAACGATCGCCCGGCCCTGCGCGCCGCCTCCCAGTTCGCACGGCTCTCGGTGAAATCCTGCGCGTTGGCGGCGACCGCCTCCATGATCAGGTGCATCACGCGGTGGCGCGTTACGTTGGGATCGGTCGCGCCGAAAAAGAAGTCGCTGCCGGCGCCCAGCGCGCCATAGCTGTCGAGCGCGAGAAAGCACCCGACATAGTCCGAATAGCGCTGGTCCATCGACTGCTGGACGCTGCACGCTTCGACATTCTGGCCATAGACGATGCCGCTGGCGGCCGTGGCCGTGCCGACTTCCGCCAGAACGAGCTGGCCGCGCGCATTTTCATAGGCGAGCAGCCCGGCGTTGCGGGCGACGCGCTGGATGATATCGGCGCCCGTCTCGCCATAATTGAGCGCCCACGACACTACGTCCGGGCCCGGGCTGGCACCGTTGTCCATGATGACGTCAATGCCGTAAGCCGATGCCAGGTTTGTCGAGATCGTGAGCGCGTTGCCGCCGATCAGCTCGGCCGAAGGCCATTCGGCTGCGCAGTCGACCAGGTCCTGTGTCAATCCGCGCCCGGCGATCGTGATTTCGTGGGCATCGGGCGTAACCGATTCCACCACCCGATCGACCCACCCGGTGATGACCGTGTCGTTGCCCAGCTTCACCACGCAATCGTCACCGGGCGCTACGGGTGCCTGGCCGCTTGTGCTGGCCGATGCCTTCACTTCAAAGCTGTTGGGAAACCCCTCAAGGCGCAGCGTGACCGTGACCTGCTTCCACACGGCGATGACGGCGCCCCCGACCAGCAGCGTCAGATCGTCCGGAGCCTTCGGTGTGCCGCTGACGACAATCTGACCGCCAGTGGCGGAGGTCGACGGCGTGCTCGTGCTGGACATCGCAGTCACGAGGCCAGCGCCTGGAATGAAGTTGGAAAGAATAGCGGATTGATCGGGGCGGCCTGTGCGACGAGCTGGTCGGCGCGCGTCGGATCACCATAGAGCGATTGCGCCAGTGCGAGCGCCGGCAGTGGTGCGGCACGGTCAAAGGTCGTCACCTGGGCAAGTGTGGCGCCACGCGTGCGCAGATCTGTTGCCACCGTGCCCCTGCAGGCCGCCAGCGTGTTGTAACTGTCATCGTCGCCCATCGCCGAGGCGGTCAGCGACAGCGCATCGAGCACCGGGCAGATCTGCGCGATGCGCGCGGCGGCGTCGTTGGCGCTGGCGGGCTGATAGTTCGCCGATGCCTGGCAAAGCGCCGCAGCTGCTGCGCGCAGCACCAGTTGCGACGCGACATAGACGGTCTGGGTCTGCAATCCGTCGATTGTCGCGGCCATCAGTTGCAACAGCAGCCGGATCGCATCGGCCGGATCCGCACAACTGGCGACGAGCGCGGCCATCAACGCGCTTGCAGCGGGCTGCAGGTCGACCGGATTGGCGAGGTCGGTATTGGTTGCGGCGGCTTCGAACGCGCTCGCCGCCTCCGCCACGGCAACCCGTTGCGTCGATGCCGCCGATATCAGATCGTCAACCGTCGTGCTGGCCGCATAGACGCTGGCATTGATGCCGGTCAGTCCGGCATTGCCGCCCGCCGCAAAGCGCCCGTAATTGCCGGGCAGCACCGCCGTCAGCCGCAACAGCGACGTGGCATCCCGTGCCAGCACGATCGCCTTGCCAGCCCACCCGGCGATCGTCGCCACCAGATCGGCACGCACCCCGGCCAGCCCGAGGATGCCCGTTCCCATGCCGAGCAGCGACAGGGCCGATATCGACTGGCCGCTGGCCAGTTTGCCGATCACATTGACCGCGTCGGACAGCAGCGCGGTCTGCAATTTCGAGGCCGCACTCGCACTGCCCGACTTGGTCGTGGTGACCGTCGGAAAGGTCTGTGTCCCGGCATCGGTGAATTCGAGCTCGACCTCGGAATAGCGCGAAGCATCGAGCGCCTCCGAGATGTTCCAGCGATCGAGCACGACCGTCAGGTTGCCCAGCGTCGGGTGCGCGAGCGTCCCCGATCCCTTCTGCAAACACGCCTTGAGCAGCTGCGACCGCTGCATGGCGATCGCCGCGCCGCCAAGCTTGATGTCGCCATCGAGGACAAAACCGCGCAGGCGATAGACGCCGAGATCGGCACCCATCGGTTCGGGCCACCCGCCATCCTTGCCGGGATAGCGGTGCTTGGCCAGACGCTGCGTGCCGCCGCCCGAGCTCGACAGCACGGCGAATTGCACACCGCGCCAGGACGCGGGCTGCACCTTGTTCGGATTTACCGCCGGTTTTCCCACGCCAGCGATCTGCCCTTGCGCGATGCTCGCAAGGTCAGGGATCAATGACATGGGGGTTTCCCGAGTTTTGAAAGACTAGATCGCCGTGCGATCAGTGCACGATGCCGTAGCTGACGGCGCCGCCGGGGCTGTGCACCATGGCGGCCGTGCCAGGCGGCGCGTTCTTGAATTCGACCACGACTTTGTGGACGTAATCGCGGGTTTCCTTGAACGGGATATGCCCGGCAAAAGCCGCGTCGGTGGTGCGCCCTGTTCGGGGATCACCGAACTGCCGAATCCACTTGTCGACATTGCCTTCACCCGCGTTGTACGCGGCGGCCATCAGCGTTTCGTCGCCTTTGTACTTTTTGGCGAGCTGATCGTCGTAGTAATCGCCCAGCAGGCGCTGATAGGTTTCGTCGTTCTGGTACCGGCCCTCGTCAAAGGGCTGGCCCATCGAGGAGGCAATTCGGCGCGCCATGTCAGGCATCAACTGCCGCACGCCGTGCGCGCCCTTTGGGCTGGTCTGGTCCTGACGAGAGTTTTCAGCACGCTCGATACGCGCGTCAAAACTGTTGTCGCCTGTGGCTGGCGACCCGTAATTTCGGCCGGTGTAGAGATAACCCATGGTCGCGGCGAACGAGCGCACTGCCTTGTCGAAGTCGCTCGATCCCTGCTGCATGCCCTGCCCGGCGTCGCGCATGGTTTTGGCCGCGTTGCCAATTGTATCGGCGACGCCATGCGCGGCTTTGTCGCCCTCGATCGCAAGGTTGCGCCCGGCCCATGCTTTGGCCTGGTCCGCCTTCTGGCCGATTTTCACGATATCGCTGCGGACATGCTGTGCCGACTTGATATTGTCGCCGGTCTCGAACGGCGCATTTTTCTGCGCGTCGGCCATTTCGGCGGTCAGGGCCTTGCCGCCCATGCTCAGCAGCGGGATCAACGCCGGCGAGATGCCCAGTTGCGATGCCATCAGGCGCTTGCCAGCGCTGGTCTGTCGGGCGAATTTGTCGGCGATCACCGGCAGCATCGCATCGGTGTTGACGGTGCCGTCTTTTTTGAGGTTGAGCTTGATACCGAGCCGCGACAGCACCGCCATCGCCCCCGGGTTGTTGCCATACCGTGCGTCATTGAGCGTTTGCGACAGGCCGCCCAGGCCACCGGCTGCGGCGCCCGGATCGATATCCATGCGCGCGGCCGCGTTGGTGAAGTTCTGCAGTGTCTTGGTCGACACGCCGATCGTATCGGCAGTGCGCCCGATCGCCGCCGCGCCTTTGGCCCAATCGTTGGCCAGGCTGAATGCGGCATAGCCCGCGGCCGCAACGACCGCGATCGTGCCCGCCGCTGCGACACCGACCATGCCCATCGCGCGCGCCAGGCCGCCGCCTTCGCTGGCTGCGCTGCCCAGTGCGTCACCCATGATCGAGGCGGCGTTGCCGACACCCTGCATTCGGCCTGCGATGCCGGCGGTCAGCGAGGATCCGCCAAAGGCGCGCGCGCTGGCCTGCTCGATCTTGGAAAAGCTGCCGACGATCCGCGATGTGCTGCGGCGGAACGATGCATCGCGCGACTGGTCCGATTTTTCGAACTTGCTGCGCGTGCGCTTCGCCATCTGGTCGAGGCGGTTTTCAGCGGCCTTGATACCGCTCTTGGTCTGATCGTCCGCCGTGATGCCAATGCCGACTTTGGCGATTTCATCGCTCATGCGCGGCATCCCACCATGCGTTCAGGACCGACCATGGCCGGGTTGCGACCTCGTCGGGGAATTTGCCGAACATGCGGCCCAATGCGACCAGGCGTGACCGCCAGTCCGCCGGCCTTATTCGAAAAAATGGTCGATGAACTTTCGCGCGCGCATCAGGTCGCCGCCGCCGATCTTGATGACGGCGGGCTCGGGGACGCCTGCGACCAGCGCGATCAGCGCGATATCGAGCGCCCAGCCCTTTTTCCCATCGACCGCGATCATCTCCGCCCCTGTCGGTTCGCGCAGGCGCAGTTCCGAATAGGACAGATCGCCCAGCGTGACCGGATTTTTGAGTGTGATGGTCAGCTCGGTCGTGACCTCGACCTGATCCTCGCCAGCCATCTCAGTTCTCCGTCACACTGGCGGCCGAAAACTTGATGTCGAAAGTCCCGTCCTCGGTGTTGACCTCGGCCGGGTCGCCATCGCGCCAGGCGTTGGTGGCGATGATCGTCTTGCCGTTGATCAGCGTGGCAACGACGGTCACGCCGTTGGCGGCATTGAGCGTGCCCATCGATACCGCGCCGCTGTCGCGGCCGTGGAAACTGATCCAGCCTTCCTTCGGCATTTCCTTGTAGCCGTGAACGCCGTCCTGCCCCTTGAGGGTTTCGCGTTCGGTGCTGCTGACCAGATAGTTGCACGATCCCGACACGGCATACGCCACGCCGTCGATCGTGAGCGTGAGGGTTCCAGCAAGTGCTGACATGATGAGGGGTCCTTACTGGAGGCGGAACTGGATCAGCGTGGCGAAGACGCGCAGCTGATCGATGAGGATGCCGGGCCACAGCACGTTGACGCGGTTGGG
>Ga0302193_10005137_pt1 | contig 10255 bp, 4 predicted proteins | sample II_Bog_E3_3_FD_200228 | JGI IMG/M metagenome (GOLD analysis project Ga0302193, IMG submission 200228) | Peat permafrost microbial communities from Stordalen Mire near Abisko, Sweden - II_Bog_E3_3 | ecosystem: Environmental > Terrestrial > Soil > Wetlands > Peat | place: Sweden: Abisko, Stordalen...
GGCATGATACCGAGGGAGCTGGAGCCAACCGGTCGGTGGCTCGGGGTCGAGCTATCAACCCTGGTGGCTGAACTGCGGAAACTCCCCAAAAGCCCTAAATCAACCCTTTAAATCGAAATCCCGAAAAAAATTGTGAGCCCGGGGCACAAGAAGCAGGTCGTGGAAGCGGCCGTAAGGGGTGGGGTGTGCTCCGGGCGCGGAGGGTGCCGGGTGCTCGGGCTCTCGAGGTCAGGGTATTGGTTCAAGGCGGGTCGGCGATCGAGCCGGCAGCAGGAACTCGTGAAGAGGATGCATCAGCTTTCCACGGAGGAGCCCCGTTGGGGCTACCGTCGGATCGCCCAGGCGCTCAAGGATGAGGGCTGGAACGTGGGCAGGCGCCAGATCCGGCGCCTGCGCCGGCAGGAAGGCCTCCGCGTGCCACCCTTTTTCAAACACCAGTTAGCGCTTCCGGAACGAATGCTCGCAGAAGCGGATTGCCTAAAGAATACCGCCCGGCCCAGGACCGGTTGTTCCGTATATCGAAGTACTCCCGCCTACCGAAGCGGTCGGTACGAATGTTGCCTGATCCGAATCCAATGAGGATGTCGCGCTCGCCCACGAAATATCCAGTTCAGGATAAGGAGGGGTGTAGGAAGCCAATGCTACAGTCGTCGAACGAGTTGGCAGCATCCGCCCCCAGTTGTTGCGCGATTGTTATCGCTCGTCTCAAGTGGAAAATAAATAGTGTGGCGCCTTACCCGCCAATGCCTTTTCGTCAGTGCGTTCCTTGAATATTTTGGGCCTATAGCTCAATCGGTTAGAGCAGAGGACTCATTGATAAAACAGTGCCAGTGGGTTGGAAACTCCCGCTGGGATATGGGGAAATTCGGTGAAACCTTCGCTTCACAGCATGGCAACGCCGAGCCGAGCCAGTGGTACACTGCTGGAAGGTGTAGAGACTAGCGGAGGGATTTAGCACCCTTAATTACCGCACCAACCCCCGTCACCCTCCCGGTTCGCGCCGCGGGTGAAGACATAGTCCGAGGAGCGTCGAAAGACGCGCAAACTGGAATCCTTTGGTTCTCGGTTCAAGTCCGAGTGGGCCCACCATATTCATACGACCAATACTCGAACAAGGGTTCGCAGCGCTTGGCCTTTCAATGGATCACTCCAAAGTTGGAGCAATCGGCGGTCGTCCTCTGTTTCGGGGATAAACACAGAAATTGCATTCATGCCCTTGTCGGCTACCGGGCAAAGTGCTTTTTGGGAGGCTCTCTGCTGTTTCGCGGCCAGGGAAAGAATTACGTCTGGAATGAGCCCGATTCGTGCAGCGTTGTCGCGATGGAGCGAGATACCGATCGAACAAAGCATGACGACGGCTTCTATTCGGTATCGAATCACTCGAGCGTTCAGCTGCTCGAACGGGATGGCGTGCTTTTCTTCCCATCTGTCGATCGTACGTTTGCTGACGTCGAATACAGATGCCATCTCCCCACGGGTTAGACCACGCTGCTGCCGCCGCGAACAAGCAGGCAGCAGTTCGACAACCTCGGGCAGGAGTGCATTCGAGGCACAAGTGCGCCCCGTTTCAGCGCATCCCACCCCGCCGTCGTCATCGTGACGCGGTATAGAGGTGTTCGACTGATAACTACTGAGCACATACTCGTTATAGCACCTCTTCTGAAGCCAGGGCCGTCGCGTTACCGTTGATCAAATAAGCCGAAATGGCTTTATCCTTTTTATCATGAATGACTTGCCTCGTTGTAAGGCTTAAGTAACGAACCTAACCCGGTATGCTTGGGACGAGTATCATCGGCGTAATAGGTCACTGTGACAGCCGTTGACGAGTGTCGGAGGGCAAGACTCGCAGCAAAAATACCCATCTTCTCCGTTATCATCCGCCCAAACTCCTTCCGCAGGGTGTGGATCGGCTTATCCGCACTGATACCCTTTCCCCTGAGCCATTCACAAAGCAGCGTGTGGTGTTTATGGGCTCGGTAGTGCCTCCAACCCGTCGTTTTCCTGGGCGTGACCTCGGAGCCGACTACGAAGATGCTCGATCGCTTCTCCCAAAACGACCTAAAAAAGTCCCGCAACTCAGGCTCCACGAGAATGCTGCCCGCAGATCCCGGAGACTTCAGCGCCGCGTATTCGGTTTCCTCGATCGTCAAAACCCCCGCGTCAAAGTCGAATTGCTGCCATAGCAGCTTATCAATCTCGTTCCTTCGCAATCCTAGGTGGAGCGCCAAAAGAAAGATCTTCAGTTGCTCCGACCGTTCTCCAGTCAACTCGTCGAGTGCCTGTTGAGTCAGGCGATGGGGATCCATTCGGGATCGGTATCGGAATGCGCTACGCCCCTTGGTTGCGAATTCTGTGGCAGCAAACGGAACGGGCTCCGGAATCGAAGCGCCCAAGATCGAAAGCCTTTTCCTGAGTCGGGGTCCGAAAAGTGCTTTTGAAGCGCGCAAATATGAGTCCAACGTGTGCTTCGCCCGCTCGAGATCCACTGGGTTGTCGGACCTTTCCGCAAGGTAACGATTCTTGAATTCCTCAATCCTTTGGGGGTTGAGTTCGCTCAGCCTGATTTCACCTAACATCGCCTTCCACTTCTTCGAACCGCCGTTTCGACGGTCGAAGCGAAACGAGGGCTTTGCTTTGCCCGTGATAAACCCCAGGGTCGTATAGAGCTTCCCCGCTTGGTTGTACAAGGTGTCCTTCGGAAACAGATTCTTCTCTTCTAGGAAGTCGAGATATGCCCCAATAGTAGTGAACTCGGTCGGCGGCTTGTGCGATCGGGGCTTAAACTGAAAAAGAGCCTTCTCCCAACCGTTTGCGGTGACCGTAGCCCAGATGAGCTTCGCCTTTCGGGCGGCCTCCGCCACATTGCTCGTGTGAAGCGGAATGGATTCCCGCCTTCCCGCGTGCTGGAGTTTGACCGAGTACAATGACGATTCCCGGGGACCCTCGGCCGTTGAAAATTTCGGGAGATACACCTTCTTTAGCCAAAAGTCCGTGTGCGTCTTTCCTCGGCGCCTAGTAGTGCCGGCACTGGACACTTCTTGGACACTTTTCTTGTCCTCTTGTTGAAACTCGGACGCCTCTAAAACGCGGATCATTGCACCTGAATATTTACGCAATCCTATGCTATTCAGAGCCCTAGTTGTGGACAGGCGTACGAAAGTTGTGGACATACGGGGCGAGTTGATGACACCCCTTTTCGCAGCTCATAATCCTTTGGTTCAGGGTTCGAATCCCTGTGGGCCCACCATTCATAGACAATGACTTAGGGTTGGACGACGGCCGGATTCTCGTGCTTGTCCACCTCTTTGCATACGTGGGGCCCCCAACAATCCTGCAAGAGTGGCCCCCACCCAATTTGGGACTCTTACCCTACTGGCAATACGGCCGCTCCTGGGTAGGATGATGCATGGTACCGATCTCGATCCTAGACCTTGCGCCCATCGTGCAAGGTGGCACGGCAGCCGAGGCACTCAACCGGGCGCTTGACCTCGCCCAGCATGCCGAGCGCTGGGGTTACCGCCGCTACTGGCTGGCCGAGCATCACAACATGCCAGGAATCGCCAGTGCCGCGACTGCCGTCGCGATCGCCCATGTCGCGGCCGGCACCTCGACCATCCGTGTGGGATCGGGAGGGGTGATGCTGCCCAACCATGCGCCGCTTGTGATCGCCGAGCAGTTCGGCACCCTTGAGTCGCTATTCCCGGGCCGCATCGACCTCGGCCTTGGACGCGCACCGGGAACCGACCCGCTCACCGCGCGAGCGCTTCGCCGCGGGCATGCCAATTCCGCCGATACGTTCCCGCAGGACGTCATGGAACTGCAGGCCTATTTCCGACCGGCGAAGCCGGGGCAGGGCGTGCAAGCGGTGCCTGGGGCCGGCCTCTCGGTCCCCATCTGGTTGCTCGGCTCAAGCCTGTTCAGTGCGCAGCTGGCCGCCGCGCTCGGGCTGCCCTTCGCCTTTGCGTCCCATTTTGCGCCGGACCTCCTCCACGATGCACTCGAGGTCTACCGAAGCGAGTTTCGCGCGTCGCCGACACTCAAGCGACCATACGCGATAGCGGCGGCCGCCGTATTCGCAGCCCAGACCGATGCTCTGGCCGCCCGCCTTTTCACGTCTCTCCAGCAGAGCTTTGTAAACCTGCGCCGCGGGACGCCAGGGCCGCTGCCTCCGCCAGTAGACAGCATGGAAGGCCTTTGGACACGGACTGAGCGGGAGGGCGTTGACCATGCGTTCAGCGAGGCGATCGTGGGATCGCAATCGACGGTCAAGCGGGGAATCGAGGCCTTTGTCAAACGCACCGGAATCGACGAGATGATGGCGACGGCGGCCATCTTCGACTCCAGCGCCAGGCTCCGGTCGTTTGAACTCGTCGCGGAGGCGGTGATCGGCTCGTCGCAACCCGGCGGGGCACCCCTGGTGGCGCCCGATTATAACAGGGCGGGTGCCCCTTAGTCCCACCTTTAGGACTCAGGTGGGTTGCCCCGGGGCCCCGCGTTTTTGCCCCTTGGATCCAGACTGGCCTGCCACCGTCAAAGCCCGACAAAGGGCGCCTCGGCGTCGGCCCTACAGCCAAGGTGCAACACCTAGGTCTGGGAGCTTCTTTGTCGCAAAGACTTATAGATTTTTACGCTGTTTTGTTTTTCGCCGATGTGCCGATAAATGCAGATCAACCAGACCTTCGATACCTCCCTATCCCCCGCCAGTCCAAGCCCGCTTGGATCCAGGGTTTTCCGCTTCCTTAAGTCGGCCCATTTATGGGCTGCTTTGGGAGTCGTGTTTCTTTTCTGGATATTGACCGGTCCCGACCACACTGAGCGCAACCGACGCATTGGCATTCTCACCTCGGTCCTGTTCTTTTTCGTGGCGGCAACCCTCCTGGGACGCTGCGCGAGGCGGCCGGGTATTTCGAAGGATCTCGCCAGGGGCCTGCGTTGGATTGCGGGCAGCCAGGTCCTCTACGGCCTCGGCACGCTCTACGGTTTTTTCACCGTTCTCTACCTGCCTGGCTACAAGGCGCGCTTCGACGTGTCGGATGTCTTCTACCTTGCGGGGTATCCCACCGTCCTCATGGGCCTCGTTTTCATGCCGCGGGTGGAACAACGCTCCGCAAGCCGGGCCCGCATCCTTATCGACACCGTGGTGTTTCTCGTGGGGGTGGGACTGCCGCTCTGGCTCTTCACGCTCAGTCCGGGGGTCTCGAAGGCATCCCTGTTCGAAGGTTCCATGTTCATAGGCTATCCGCTGGCGAGCTTCACTGGGATCACGATTCTCAATTTCATCCTCCTGACCCGGGCGCCCCAGCCCTCAAGGACGGCGTTCAGCCTCCTCGTGGCTGCAATCTGCGTCGTTTGGCTTTCCGACCTGATCTATCTCCTGGACAGCGTCCACGGACTGGTCGCTACAGGGCCGGTCGACTGGAGCAATGCCTCGAGCGCCCTCTCCACCATTCTCTTCATCCTCGCCGCTGGGCGGATCGAAACCGGGCCGATCTCCGGGCGGCAGGAGGTCCAGGCCGCGGCGACTAGCCCGCTTCCGATCGCTACGATTGTCGCGGTGAGCGGTTGGCTCGTGCTCTTCATGCTTACGGGCCATCCCGACCCCGATACGATGGCGCGCATCCTCATGTGCCTGGTGCTGCTTTTCGTGGTGCTGTCCGTGCGAGAGGCCTTCGTGTTTCGAGACGGAAAGCGATGGCTGGCCGCGGAAATCGACCGCGAGGCCCGGGCCCGCTTCGAGGTCCTCGTGCAGCACACCCTGGACGTCATCATGCTCGTGGACTCCCAGTACACGATCCGCTTCGCTAACCCGGCCGTGGCCGATGCGCTCGGCGTTTCCGCGCACGACATTGTCGGGCAGCCCCTCCTGCGGTTTGCCCACGAGGAGGACATGGAAAAAGGCACCCTGTTTCTGGACATCGTCTCCAAATCCGCCACAAACCGGTCGTCCCTGAGGTGGCGCCTGCGCCACGCAAACAGGACCTATCGCGTCTTCGACACGCTGGGCGCACGCACCGCGATCGGGTCATCGCTTGCCGGGATGGTAATCACTTCCCGGGACATGACGCAGCAGGTCGCGCGGGACGAGACGCTCCGGCAATCCGAGAAAATTGAGGCCCTGGGCCAGCTGGTGGGAGGCATTGCGCATAATTTCAACAATATCCTGACCGCGACGATGATGCGGCTTGGCCTACTTAAGGGGCACAAGCAGCTTCCCCAGGACGCCCTCGAGGAAGTGATCGCACTCGACCGTGAGGCGAAGCGGTCGGCCGAGCTCACACGCAAACTCGTCCTGTTTGGAACCCGGCAGAACGTTCAGAGGAAGACCGTGAACATCGGGGATTCGCTCAACAGGCTCCTTCCCGAAATCCACCAACTTCTGGGTGACGCCATCCAGCTCCATCTTGCCGGGGGCTCATCGCCCAAGGTCGTCCTGGCCGACGGCGACCTCCTCGATTACATGGTCATGAGCCTCTGCGCGAATGCGCGCGACGCTATGCCTGACGGCGGCTGCCTGATAATCGAGATCGCCGAAATGACTGCCGAAGAGCTGGCACCTGACCCCAAGGGGGCGCCGAGGCCCGCCTCCGTCATCAGGCTAAGCTTCCAGGACAATGGCTGCGGAATGGACCATTCGACCCAGCAACGTCTCTTTGAGCCATTCTTCACGACCAAGGCACCCAATGGAGGGCACGGGCTTGGCCTGGCCTCGGTGCATGGCGCCGTAAAGATGCACCAGGGTTGGATGCAGGTGGAGAGCTCGCCTGGAAAGGGAAGCACGTTCCGGATCTTCCTGCCATGCGAGTCCCGCTCGCCCGCCGCCTCCCTCGCCTGACCGATCAATTCCCGCGGTAAAGGCTGCAGGTTTCGATCCCAGGCTCCCAGGACGAGAAGCGCCATGCCCTCCCTTGGTCGTCCTCGTCTCCGTTGAGGCGGCGACCCTGCACCCAGAGGCCCTCCTTGAAGGAGCCCTCGTCGACCGCGGCTATCCCCACCCGACCGGGAATCCCCGCCGGGTTGTGAAAGATCACGCGGAATCCGCCCCCCACTCCCAGAAACTCGCCTGGGCCGGTCGCAATGAGCAGTCCCGCACCCTTCTCGGAGCGCCGGCCGAAGATTTCGTCCAGGCTGATATCAAGGACCACACCTCCCAGGGTCTCCACAATCGACGGATGCTCCTTATCCAGGGAAAAGCCCACCATGTCATCCTTGCCTTGGTGCTCAAGCACGAGGGGAGCGACCTGGCGGAGGAGTCCGTAGGCGTTGCCTAAAGCGACCCGGTCGGCTTCCGGCACGGGAACCGATCCCGGGAAATTGGCCTCGATTGCAAAGGGGGAGAACCCGATCGCCCGGTAGCGGCCCACTGCGACGAACAGGTTGCGCGCCGATTCCGCGTTCCTGTTCGTCTCAGGAATAAAAAGCGGATTGGCGCACCGCGTGAACAGTCGGCAGCGCTCGTCGAAGTTGGACGCATAGAGGTCGGGGGCAAGGAGCGAGAGATGGGGTGCCGCCGCCTTCCAGAAGTTGAGCACCTGAGCCAGGGGACCCCCGCTGGGATAGTCGCCCGGATTCGCGTTGGGCTCATTTAGCCAGGCATTCGCGTACAGCGGGATCGGATAGGCCGCCGCACCGGCTGCCGCTACCCGGTCCACGTAACGGGCGTAGTTCCAGGCCATGAACATCTCGTCGGTAGCGGCCCCGGGGCCAAAGACCTCCGTCCACGTGCCGGACGTCCTCGCACCTGCGGCCTCCCAGCGCGCCCGCAGTTCCGGCACCAGGTCGGACGGATTTGCCGCAGCGTACCGGAACCACTCCTCGGGCACCGGCGCGTTGAACGCAGCCTCGGCAGCCGGAGACCTGTCGCGGGAGTCGCCCAGTACGCCCACCTCGTTCTCAACCTGCACGATCAGGACCGTATGGTCGCGTGCATCAACCTTGGCGAGGTGCCCCATGAGCGTGCCAAACGCGCGCGCGTCCGCCGCCGCACTCTCCTCGCCGAGGGGCGAGAGGACCTCCGGCTCATCCCCGTTGCGCAGCCTGACCCTTGGAAACCGGTGCGAGTCCCACTTCACCCAGGCCGGGGCGTAGCTCGACATGCCGTTCTTCCAGCTCGCAAACCAAAGAAGGCCCAGCCGCATCCGATGCGCCCTCGCCTGGGTGATGAGCCCATCGAGGACGTGAAAGTCAAAACGGCCCTCCTCCGGCTCGATCATTTCCCACGACACCCCGGCAAGCACCGTGTTGAGGTTCTGCGCCTCCAGGCGCTCCCATATGGGATTCATGTACTCCAGACTTGAGGAGCTGGAATTGCGCAGCTCTCCACCAAGAATCAGGTAGGGCTTGCCGTCCACGAACAACTGGGTCGCCAGGCCGCTGCGCCTGAGCTGTGGGATTCCATCGGCCGATGCGTGGGACGAGGCCGGGGAGAGCACCGCCAGGCCGAAGGCGCACAGGGCGCCAACCACGGTTCTCGGAGCAGGGAGATTTTTCATGGGGTTCGGATCCATGGCAATGCATACCCCAGGAGAAAGCCAATCCGATTCGGTGGGTGCAGGAACCCACCCCAATCACGTCAAACCGCGCAAGGGGAGGCTTCCAGCTTATTGAGGCGCTGCGCGAGAAGGCCCTTATGCACGGCCGTCCCCAAGGTATGAATGCTGCTCGGCTTCAGGAGAAGTTGCCCGACACCGGCAGCCTCAAGCCGCTCGGCCGTCAAGGAAGCCGTGTAGCCGGACATGAGGATAATTGGGATCTCGCATCCGGCATGCCGGAGCTGGCTTGCAAGGAAGAGGCCGCTCATCCCGGGCATAGTCTGGTCCGTGAGGAGAAGTTGGAACCATTCCGGTTCGGAAATGACTCGGGCGAGAGCTGTCGCAGGCCGTGAGGTGATTTCGACCTCGTAGCCAAGCGTGGTTAGCGCCTCCTCGCATAAGCGTGCCAGCAGGTCCTCGTCATCGACTACGAGGATCCGCTCACCGCTTCCTCGCGGTGTCGGCCCGTTTTCGGCTGCGGCGGGCGTTATTGAACCTGCATGCTCTGGAAAATAGAGACGGAACGTCGTACCCTTGCCCGGTTGGCTGTCCACCAGAATCACACCGTCGTGGCTCTCCATGATGCCTCGGACTACCGACAAACCTAGGCCCGTACCCTCCCCAAGCGGCTTCGTCGTGAAGAAAGGATCAAAAATCTTCTGCATCATCGCGGGCTCCATCCCGCACCCGGTGTCGCTCACGGTCAAAAGCGAGTATATGCCCGGCCGGAGGCGTGGATGCTCCGCCGACTGCACTTCGACCACGCTCCGGTTAAGCGACACGTGGAGCTCGCCAGGGAGGTCCTTCATGGCGTACCTCGCGTTGGTCCCCAGGTTCATGAGGATCTGATGGATCTGGTTGGCATCGGCGAACACGGTGGGAGTATCCGCCGATATCGAGCTCTTGAGCTCGATCGTCGACGGAATGGTGACCCTCAGCAACTTGAGGCTCTCCTCTATGATAGGATTGAGCCTGATCGCTCCGCGCTCCTGCGACTGCTGGCGGCTAAACGTCAGGATCTGCCGCACTAGGTCGCTGGCTCGGTGGGTCGCCTTCAGCACCGCCCCAAGGTGCTCCCGTACCGTTGGGTTCTCCACCAGCTTCATCGTCGCCAGCTCCGTATAGCCGCTGATGGCCATAAGGATGTTGTTGAAGTCGTGCGCCACCCCTCCAGAGAACTGGCCCAAGGCCTCCATTTTCTGGGCCTGGAGGAAATGCTCCTCCAGCCGTTTGCGCTCGGTGATGTCACCCGCTGAGCAATGAACAACCTGATTTGACGCTACCGGGAAGAACAGCCACGAGATGGTTCGCCCGAAGGACTGAGTCTCAAGGCGCATGGTCTGCAGCGTGGATAGGCATTCCCGCGTGATGCCCGCGATATTTTCCGGGAGAATCTGCTCAGGGGTGTTTGCGCCCATCGAGCGCGCCATCGCTCCCGCGGCGTCATTGAAATAGGTGATTTCTCCCGTAGCGGACAATTCCATCACCGGATTGGGATTGAAATGCGCAAAGGCCGCCTGCCTCTGGATCTCGCGCTCCGCCTGCTTGCGCTCCGTTATGTCCTGCGCAACCACGATGAACGACGCGGGGGCCATGCCAGGAGGGCCCATCGAGGACATCGCGACGCTGACCCAAACAATCGAACCGTCCTTGCGGACGTACCGTTTTTCCAGCGTGAACTCGCGCACCGATCCATTACCCATCAGGGCCATTTCAGCCGAGCTTCG
>Ga0302193_10005145_pt1 | contig 10251 bp, 10 predicted proteins | sample II_Bog_E3_3_FD_200228 | JGI IMG/M metagenome (GOLD analysis project Ga0302193, IMG submission 200228) | Peat permafrost microbial communities from Stordalen Mire near Abisko, Sweden - II_Bog_E3_3 | ecosystem: Environmental > Terrestrial > Soil > Wetlands > Peat | place: Sweden: Abisko...
GGGCGAAGCGCCAGCGTCAGAGGTCAAATCTGCATGTTCCTGCTCCCATTTTTTGGTCGCGTCCCAGTCAACCAGGTCCACGGGCATCTCTTCCCAGTCGCCGCGCTCCTGTGAGAGATAACGCACCCGCTCGCCCACAATCTTGTAATCCTTTACCACCTGGAAGGTGCCGTCTTTGAGAATGAGCCGGTGATTGCGCGCCATTGCGGGTAGATCGGGCTTCATCGGCAGAGGCTTGCCATGGTTGTCAGCCGGGTCTGAGCTCTGGGCGCGGGCCGGAGCCGCGATGAACGCGAAGCCCAGACAAAGGCCAAGGCAGGCCGGCAATGCGCGTCGAATCTTAGGTATGAGTAACATGGCAAATGCGAAAGTCGATATGAGCCTTAAGTTTAGACGAAGCCCGGGCAGCACTGTTGGCAACCTCGTCCAATTCCGGCGAATCTAATCGTAACCAGTAATGAGGTTGGCGCGTCCAACTTTGTGTATCGTTAGAGTGTAGGACTATCACTTTGACTGGACTCAGGGCACATCTGAACATCGATTCCCGCTCGCGCCGCACCCTTATGGTTGCGATCGCGGGAGTGTGCCTGGTCCTGCTGGCCATGCTGTCCGTTGCCCAGGCGACGCACCTGCACGCCAACCAAACAGATGCGGATCACTGCCAGCTCTGCATCGTCATGCATACGGCCGTACCCGCCGTGGCTGCCGCCGCCATTATCGTGATGGTGCAGCTTGAATCGCTCGCGACCGTCGCCGAACCGGTTTTCATCCTGCAAAAGCGGCAAATCCGGCTATTCATCCGTCCCCCTCCCGTCTCCTGCTGAGCGCCACTCCGGCTGTTTGTTCCCGTCGAGCCTTGACGCATCCTTTGCACTCATAAGAACGACTGAAAGCCTCATTCGCCGCAATAAGCGCGCGCGTCTACGGCTTCTCAATATCAGGCTCACTGGTCAGGCACATTCGCTCGCCGGATGGACGCTCCTAATTGCTGAGAAACTGCCACGCGAACACCAGGCGCCGGCATTCCGTTCGCATTTCAGCCAATTTTCAGGAGACTAAATCATGCAATTCAAGCAGGGCGCCCTGAAGCGCATCCTTCCCCTTTTCGTTTTGGCCATCGGCGCATTTACGGCGCGGGCCCAGAGCGGCAGCGCCGGCACCATCCACGGGGCAGTCACCGACCCATCCGGCGCGGTCATTCCCGGCGCCAAGGTGCATCTTGCCAATCAGGTGAGCCAGTTCGACAGAACCGTCACCACGGACGGAACCGGGCAGTTCACCATCGCCAATGTGCCCTTCAATCCATACAGGATCAACGCTTCGGCCCAAGGCTTCGCGTCCGCGGCTCAGAACATCGACGTGCGATCTTCTGTAAGCACTACCGTCAACCTGGTTCTGCAGGTAGAGTCCTCAGTTCAGACTGTGACCGTGGAATCGCAGGGCGACCTGGTAGAAGATGACCCGACCTTCCATACTGATCTTGATCGGGAAATGCTTCAGAAGGTGCCGCTGGGTAGTGGATCCTCAAACCTGAGCGCGCTGGTCACGCAAACCGTTCCCGGCGTGGCTGCAGATTCAAACGGGTTGTTTCACGGCCTCGGCGATCATGCTTCCAACTCCTTCAATGTCGACGGCCAGAGTGAAACCGATCAGCAAAGCAAGGTCTTCTCCAACCAGATTCCCTCCAACTCAATTCAGTCGATTGAAGTCATCAGCGGCGCTCCCCCGGCTGAATACGGTGATAAGACCAGCCTGGTAATCGTGGCCACCACGCGTTCCGGCCAGGGCGTGACAACGCCATCAGGCAGCATTAGCAGCTCTTACGGCACGTTCGGCGCGTCAACCGGCAGCATCGACCTTTCTTATGGCGGCAAGAGCTGGGGCAACTTTGTTGAGGCAGACGGCTTGAACTCGGGCCGCTTCCTCGATCCGCCGGAGTTCGCCGTCTTCCACGACAAGGGCAACGAAGAGAACGTCTTCGACCGTGTCGATTACAGCTTCGATCAGGCCGACTCCATGCATCTCGATCTCAACTACAGCCGGTCGTGGTTCCAAACGCCGAACGCCTATGACAATCTGGGCGTCGAGAACGTGACTGCCTTTGGCACCAGCGCCAACCCGACATTCGGCAATGTGGGCAACACCGATCAGCATTCCAAGATCGGCACCTTCAACATTTCGCCCACTTACACGCGCATTGTCAGCAACGACTCGGTCTTCAACCTCGGCGCGTTTGTGCGCAAAGACCTCTACAACTACTTCCCCAGCGGCAACCCGCTGGCCGACCTCGGCCCCTCGAACCTGCAGACCTCGTCGATTTCGCAGATACGTTCGCTGATGAATGCGGGCGTTCACTCGGATTTCTCCTATGTGAAGGGCATCAACAACCTCAAGATCGGCGCGCAGTATTCGCAGACATTCCTTCGTGAAAGCGATTCGCTGGGCATCGTGGAGAGCACCTACAATTCGCCCTGCATGGACGGGACTACGGGCAATCCGCTGCCGGGCTACGGTTCGCCTTACGATTGCATTGCGGCAAACGTGATCGCTAATTCCAACTACAACAGCGTGCTTGCGCTCTACGACCTTACTCGGGGCGGATCAAACTACAACTGGCTCGGCCATAGTGACGTGAAAGAAATGGCGCTATATGCCGAAGACCAGATCAAGGTGAAGAACTGGAACTTTAACCTGGGCCTGCGCGAAGACGTATACAACGGGCTGACCAAAGCCAACCAGATAGAACCTCGCATTGGCGTTGCCTACAACGTGAAGCCCAGCAAGAGTGTGCTCAGCCTCTCGTACGCGCGCACGCTTGAGACCCCTTTCAACGAGAACCTTGTGCTCTCCAGCGAAGGCTGCGGGAATGCCGTGCTGGCGCCGCTGCTCAACTGCTCGTCAGGCGTTGCCACCTCCATGGCTCCCGGCTATCGCAACGAGTTCCACGCCAGCCTGCAGCAGCAACTGGGCAAGAATGTGGTGTTCAGCGGTGAGTACATCTGGAAGTACACCCACAACGCCTTCGACTTCAGCGTGCTGGGCAACACGCCCATCACCTTCCCCATAGACTGGCACAACTCCAAAATTCCGGGCTACGCGATGCATATTGAGGTGCCGAGTTTCCACAACTTCACTGCCTATTCCGTCATGTCGTCTGTGGCGGCCCGGTTCTTCCCGCCGCAGGTTGCCGGAGCTGGCGCCACCGTGGCGCAGGGCGTGAGTTACCCCTTCCGCATCGATCACGACGAGCGCTTCAACCAGACTGCGCACGTGCAATACACAGTTGCGCAAGGCAAATACACCACCGGCATGTGGGGCGGCTTTAACTGGCGCTATGACTCAGGCCTGGTGGCCGGCTCCGCGCCCTGCTACAACCCCGGCGATCCGAATACGTCGTGCACAAACAGTTCCGCCAGCATTGGCGGCGTGCCCGCCATTGCCATGGTCGATAACAATATTCCGGCCACCATGAATCCCGTGACCGGCGCGCCCGTTGCATTGCCACTCACGGCCGATGAAGAGTTCCAGGCTGGTCTTGAGTGCGACGGAGTGAAGGCGACGCCCACCAATCCGTTGCCCTCAGTGTGCCCGGCGGGCGAGCTTACATCAAGTCTGCTCAAAATTCCGGCTACCGGCACCGGCGACAACGACAAGAGCCCGCCGCGCATTGCGCCGCGCGACCTCTTCGACGTCTCCGTCGGCAAGAACAACATCTTCCACCGCGAGCACTATAAGACCGACCTCGACCTGACGGCCATCAACGTCACCAACAAGTACGCGCTGTACAACTTCCTTTCAACCTTCAGTGGCACGCACTACGTTACGCCTCGCGCGTTGACGGCCAAGCTGACGTTCAACTTCTAATCGGGCTTTACCGTGCCGCACTCGAATACGGCTGCCCCATGTCCTGGGCCCCCACGAACAGGTCTTCGTTCGTGGGGTGGATCTGCGCGACGTCCTTGTTCTTGTCGCTTGGGTGGGGTATCAAACTTACCTGCCTCGGCCCACTTCCCGCACGTACGCTTCGTATGCCTCATCCCCAAAGCAAGCAAAAATCACCTTTTCGATCCCTGGGTTCGCGTCAAGCGCCGCCCGCGTCTCCCGCACCGCAATCGCCGTCGCCTCCGGAATCGGATAACCGTAGATGCCGCAACTGATGGCCGGAAACGCGAGCGTCTTCAGGCCTTTTTCGCGCGCAATCGCGAAGCAGCAGCGATAGCAACTCGCCAGAAGTTCCGGTTCACCAAAACCGCCGCCATCCCAGATCGGCCCCACTGTATGAATGACAAATCGCGCCGGCAGCCTGTAACCCTTGGTGATCTTCGCCTGTCCCGTGGGGCAGCCGTGCAGCAGTCGGCATTCTTGCACAAGTTCCGGTCCGGCCGCACGGTGAATCGCTCCATCCACCCCGCCCCCGCCCAGCAGTGACTCATTTGCCGCGTTCACAATCGCGTCCACCGCCAATTTCGTAATGTCTGCCTTCACGGCTTGGATTTTGCCAGTCATAGCGGGTAACTGTGGGCTACCGAGACATGATTAGGATAGGCGGAAGAACTATTTCGACCAAAGCTTCCAGAACATCAGAGAAGCTAGGAAGACGCGAGCGTCATCTGTATTCCGAATCTGTTCCCAAAGAAGAAAAGCTTGCTCCGCGTTATTCACGAGGCCTTGGACTGAAGTGCGATCGAATTGTTCTGCTGGGTCGTAATCAGCCTTATGGCGCGCTTCCTGGAGCAAGACAAAGTTCTTGGCAATGTCCACAATCTGCGGAGGAAGTGGCTGGCTAACAAATGATGCGACGTGGTCGGGGAGATTAGTGGCTCGAAATGCACTGGCAGCTTGCTTCATAGTTTCATGAGCCAACGCTCGCTGTATGCGATCCCGAAGGCCTCGCGGCCGGACGGGACTTGCCTGGGCCGCTGCTTCCGCACCCAGCAAGTGAAATAGCGCGTAATAAGCTGTAGAAATGGCTCGTCGCAGACTCGCTTGGCGCGGTCTACCTCGACCGGCTTCCCGCTGGGAGAGAAACTTCGCCTGTTCAAGAAGATCCTCTGCCAAAGCCACCTTTACGCTGCTCCAAGGAAAACATAAGGCTGTCGAGTCAACTGGAGCCGAAGGAGCCGATCTTGCACGAGATGAGCGAATTCATTCCAACGTGAGATCGTGGAGTCGCGCGCGGCGCCTTTGGGCGAGTCGACGAATAACTTCACATAAACTGCCGGTTCGCCGGTGGAATCTTCACCGGTAGCGATGCTAAGAGTCTTGAAGAACTTTGGTAGCTTACCTTCTTCACGCAATTCATCTATTAATTCGTCAGCCAGCATCTTCCAAAATCGATTATTATCTTCCGGACTCATTGGACTGATCATTCGCAGCGGCACTGACGATTCGGGCCCAATTGAACCATCCGGTGAGGAGGTGCGAAATATTGCGACTCTCGTATTCAGGTCAACTTGCACGACTTCCAATGGACCATAATGACCCTGCGTCGCTATCCGAGGGCCAGACTGCGAGGAAGTTACCCGATTTGCTGCTGTCCGCGCCATGAGGCCAGTGTAATACGATTCTGGAAGATTCGGGGAAGTTCATGGGTGGTCAATTCGGTGATTGAGTCCGGCCCTCATCCAACCCAAACTCTGCCAACCACTTACTGCAAGTATCGCCCCAGTTATCCTAAGCTCCGGTAAAAACCCTCTTTCGCCGCGACGCCTTCTCTGCCATACTTGATTGTGCCCACCAGGTACGTCCAATCACAACAATTCATTAAAGAGGTTGCACAGATGTCGGCAAAGTATGTCTTTGTGACAGGCGGAGTTGTGTCCAGTTTAGGCAAGGGTCTTGCGGCGGCTTCAATCGGCTGCCTGCTTGAGAGCCGCGGCCTGCGCGTGAATATGATGAAGTTCGACCCCTACCTGAACGTTGATCCGGGAACCATGTCGCCGTTTCAACACGGCGAGGTTTTTGTGACCGACGACGGCGCTGAAACCGACCTCGATCTCGGCCACTACGAGCGCTTTACCCACGCACCGCTTTCGCGCGACAACAACCTCACCACCGGCCGCATCTACGAGCAGATCATCCAGAAAGAGCGCCGCGGCGACTACCTGGGCAAAACCGTCCAGGTAATCCCCCACGTCACCAACGAGATCAAGAACGCCATGCGCAAGGTTTCGGCCAACGGCGCTGACGTGACAATCGTGGAGATTGGCGGCACGGTGGGCGACATTGAATCGCTGCCGTTCCTCGAAGCCATCCGCCAGATGCGCCAGGAACTGGGCCGCGAAAATACCGTGTTTGTGCACCTCACGCTGGTGCCGTGGATCGCCGCCGCGCAGGAGCTGAAGACCAAGCCCACGCAACATTCGGTGAAGGAACTGCTGTCAATCGGAATTCAGGCTGACGTGCTGATGTGCCGCTCTGAGCGCCCGCTAAGCCGCGAGATCAAGCAGAAGATTGCCGCATTCTGCAACGTTGAAGAGCGCGCGGTAATCGGCGCTAAAACGGTGCCTTCAATCTACGAAGTGCCGCTCAACTTTGCGCAGGAGGGTGTGGACGACCTGATCCTGAAGTACATGCACAAGGATGCGCCCGAGGCCGACCTGAGCAAATGGAAGGACCTGGTCCACCGCTGCTACAACCCCAAGGATGAAGTTTCAATCGCCATCGTGGGCAAGTACACCGACTACGAAGACAGCTACAAATCGCTCAAAGAAGCGCTCACCCACGGCGCGGTGGCCCATAACCTGAAGCTCAAAATCACGTGGATCGAGGGCGAAGGCCTCGAATCTGAATCGCCTGAAGATCGCAGCTACGAGTCACAGCTCGAGGGGTTCGACGGCATCCTGGTGCCGGGAGGCTTTGGCAAGCGCGGCATTGAGGGAATGCTCAACGCAATCCGCTACGCACGCGAGAAAAACGTGCCCTACTTCGGAATTTGCCTGGGCATGCAGACCGCGTGCATCGAGTTTGCCCGCAACGTCTGCGGCCTCAAGGACGCAAACTCAAGTGAGTTCGACCCCGCGGCGCAACACCGCGTGATCTACAAGCTGCGCGAACTGCTGGGCGTTGAAGAAATGGGCGGGACTATGAGATTGGGCGCCTGGGCGTGCCAGTTGCAGGAAGACTCGCTCGCCTCGCGCGTCTATGGCGGCGCAACCGAAATCAGCGAGCGCCACCGCCACCGTTACGAATTCAATCGCGAATACGAGGCGCTCTTGACTGGCGGCGGCCTGCGCATCAGCGGCACCACGCCCGATGCCACATACGTTGAGATAGTCGAGCTCCCGGGCCATCCGTATTTCATCGGCTGCCAATTCCATCCGGAATTCAAGTCGAAGCCGCTGGAGCCGCACCCGCTTTTCCGGGAGTTTATCGCGGCGAGCTACAAGAACCGTGTGACGCGAGGCTCTGAGCAGATGAAATCGGTGACGACTGTTCAGTAAGCGCCTAGAACGCCGGTGGATTGATGCCTCCACTCGCCCCGGAGGGGCTACCGACCTTAGCCCCGGGTGGAGCGAAGCGCCCAGCGACTTGTCACTGGGCGATAAGCGGAACCCGGGGAAAGCAGCGCCTCGTGCGTAAGCGTCCCGGAGGGCCGCACGAACCACCCCTCGAAGCCTTTACCCCACCAGCACCGCCCCCTCAACCTTCGCCGCCAGCGCACGATCGAACGTCACAAGCGTCAATCCGGCAGCCTCTGCAAATGCTGCAAGGTATGCGTCGGCCCATTCCTTCGGCGAGGCCAGTATTCCGCTGCTTTTCGAACGGAAACCGAGCTCAACTCGCAATGGTTCGCCGATCAGTTCAGCTCCAGCTGCCTCGATCCACTGGTCGTACGCTTGCCAGGCCTCAGCCTGCGACAGGGTGCCCTTTCCCATCACACTCTGCGTGGTCAAAAGGCGAAGATAACCGAGCTGTGTGAACCGGCAAAAAGTCAGAACTGTTTCGTGGGGCGTGCCAGTGTACCAGTTCCATGCCGGCGCAAAGTGCTGATGGTCGCGAGTGCTTAGCGCCAACCACACATTCACATCAAGGAAAACCGATGATGTCGTAGATTTGCTCATTGTCGATCCGAATTGATCCTTGCTGGTGAGACTTGAGGATAGGCGCGGTGAGACGCCGCATAGGCTTTTCCGAAGGCGGTTGGATCTCCCGCTGAATTCCGCGCAACACGATCTCACGCACCGTCTTACCCTCCATCGCGGCCTTGACCTTAAGCTTGCGATAGACCTCATCCGGAATGTCAATCGTCGTTCGCATGTTTCCATAATAGCATATTTATGTATTTATGCTTTTATGTGAGTCTTGTCGGAAACCACATGCACCCCAAGGTGCAATTTTCCGCAACGGTTTACCTCCCAGGCTTCTTTCCGGCTTATTTGCATCTCACGACACCAGAATTCATACTTCTTAATCCAACTTTGAAACTTAACTTGCATCCTATGTTCGGGGACCCAACCGTGCTATTGACAACGATTTCGCGGCGGGCCTATCGTGTGAAAGTTTTGGATTGAAAGGCAGGACGAACGATGGTTGCGTATTTTCAGCTCCAACCTCATGAAGAGGAACTACAGGAGCTGGCTGAAGAATATTGGAAGAAGGCAGGGGAAAAGGTACAAGAGCTTGAAAAGGCCGCATTTGAAGCCGGTGAAGGCATTCGAAACGGCGACTATACCTTGGCAAACCTCGAAGCAATTGTGCGCTGGAAGTCAGAGCGCTCGGTGCAATATCTGATTGTAAACAGCAATGAGAAAATCAGGCGCGTGCTTGCGGCGGTCACGGCCCCTGGGGCCACCACTGAAATCGCGGTGCGGGCGCTGCTCGATCTGCAGGGCGTTGACCTGCCGGTGGCCTCGGCCATTTTGGCGGCAATTTATCCTGAGCGCTACACGGTGCTCGACTACCGTGCCCTTGAAGCCCTGGGCCACGCGCGCCACGACGTGCACTTTTACGAGGAGTACCTGGCGTACTGCAAGCGGCTGGCCGAGAGCAACATTGTGCAGCCGCAAAGCGAATTGCCCGGCGCAACGCCGTTGCGCACGATCGACCGAGCGCTGTGGGAGTGGTCGCGCAGCCACACCAGCTAACGCGCCGCCGCTGACCTTTCATGTCTCAACCCTCAGAGGGATTTTTGTACTCAAAGGGCCTGTGTTCACCCCAGGCCCCGAGCGTCCGACGCGGGTGTATTCACGGCCACCCTCACGATTCACCAACCCCCGCCTGCGGTCCACGATAGAATCTCCACGTGAGCAACTCCTTTGAAATCGGGCCGGTCCGGGTGGGCGGGGGCGGGCTATTCCTGATTGCCGGCCCCTGCGTTATCGAGAGCGAAACCCACGCCCGCACCATGGCCGACGCCATTCAGCGCATAACGTCGGATCTTGAAATCCCCTACATCTTCAAAGCCAGTTACGACAAGGCCAACCGCACCAGTGTCAAAAGCTTTCGCGGCCCCGGCCTGGTTGAAGGCACGCGCATCCTCGGAGTGATCGCCAAAGACACCGGTCTGCCCGTCCTCACCGACGTACACGAGCCTGCCCACTGCGAAGTAGCAGCCGAAGCCGTCGACGTGCTCCAGATTCCCGCGTTTCTATGCCGCCAGACTGACCTGCTGGTCGCCGCCGGGCGCACCGGGCGCGCCGTAAATGTGAAGAAGGGCCAGTTCGTCGCCCCCTGGGACATGTCGCACGCCATCGAAAAGATCCGTTCCACCGGCAATGAGCGCGTCTCCCTCACCGAGCGCGGCGCCAGCTTTGGCTACAACAACCTGGTGGTCGATTACCGTTCGCTTGCCATCATGCGCGGCCTGGCTCCCGTGGTTTTCGACGGCACCCACTCGGTGCAGCAGCCCTCGGCGGCCAACGGCGTAAGCGGTGGACAGCCGGAGTTCATTCCGCTGCTCGCACGCGCAGCCGTTGCTGCTGGCGTCGACGGCATCTTCCTTGAGGTGCACGACGACCCCGCCAACGCCAAGTCCGACGGTGCCAACGCCCTCGACCTCAAGCTGCTCAAGCCGCTGCTCGAGCGCCTGCTGGCCATCCACGCAGCCGCCGGCCAAGGGTAAAACTTTGCTCCCGCAAGCCGTGCAACGCCCGCTCCGCATCTCTCTCTGGATCGTCACCGCGGCCCTCGCCCTCTCCCGCTTCCTGTGGCTAGCAGCCGACTTCCCCAACTACTCGCCGTGGATGATCGACCAGGCCAAATTCACCGATGAAGGCTGGTGGGCCAACGCCGCCGTGACGCACGCGCTCA
>Ga0302193_10005169_pt1 | contig 10222 bp, 7 predicted proteins | sample II_Bog_E3_3_FD_200228 | JGI IMG/M metagenome (GOLD analysis project Ga0302193, IMG submission 200228) | Peat permafrost microbial communities from Stordalen Mire near Abisko, Sweden - II_Bog_E3_3 | ecosystem: Environmental > Terrestrial > Soil > Wetlands > Peat | place: Sweden: Abisko, Stordalen...
ACCGCACATGGCCCAGGGCCAGATGACCCTTGAGCACCAGGGTGAAGCGCTCGCGCATCTCGGCCGAAGGCTCGCCGATGGCCACGGTGCGGGTCACGTCCGTGGTGCCGTCCAGATACTGGCCGCCGGAATCGACCAGCAGCAGCGAGCCGGCCTCGGTGCGCCGGTTCAGCCGCTCGGTCGGGCGATAATGGACGATGGCCCCGTTCGACGCCGCGCCGGCGTTGGTGTCGCACGACAGGTCCTGCAGCGCGCCGGTGGCCTCGCGAAAGCCTTCCAGCTTGCGAACGATGGTCACCTCGTCGGGCAGTTCCGTCTGGGCCTCAGTCGCTATCCAATGCAGGAACCGGGTCAGGGCGGCGCCGTCGCGGACATGGGCGCGGCGGGCGCCCTCGATCTCGACGACGTTCTTGCAGGCGCGGGGCAGGGCGCAGGGATCGGCGGCGCGCACCACCTCGGCCCCGGCCTGGGTCAGGGCGTCGAAATACCAGGCCGAGGACTGGCCCGGATCGACCAGCACCTTTTGGCGCGCCAGCGCGGCCAGGGCGCCGGCCAGGGCGCTGGGCGGGGCCAGGGTGACTTCGTTTCCGAGCCAGGCCGGCAGGTCGTCGCTGACCTTGGCCGGCTCGATGAACAGCTGGGCCGTGCCGTCGGCTTCGAGGATAGCCTGGGCCAGGGGCAGGGGCGAGCGGATCACGTCGCCGCCGCGGATATTGAACAGCCAGGCAAGGCTCGCCGGCGCGGTCAGCACCGCGGCGTCGGCGCCGAGGCCGGCCAGGGCCTTGCCGATCCGCGCGCGCTTGTCGGCGCTGGCCTCGCCGGCGAATTCCAGCGGGTGCGGGACCACCGGGGCCATCGGCTGGGCGGGCCGCGCCGCGCCCCAGGCGGCGTCGAGCGGATTGACCTCGACCGGGGTCAGGCTGGCCCCCGCCTTGGCGGCGGCGGCGCGCAGCCGCTCCAGCTGCTCGGGGCTGTGCAGGCGCGGGTCATAGCCGATCGACTGGCCCTGGCTCAGCCGCGCCTGCAGATAGGCGGCGACGCCGCCATCGATCAGGTCATGGATCTCGAACAGCTCGCCATCGACCTGGTCGCGCACCTGCAGGGCGTAGCGGCCGTCGACGAACACCGCGGCATGGTCGGCCAGGATCACCGCCGCCCCGGCCGAGCCGGTGAAGCCGGTGGCCCAGGCCAGCCGGTCATTGGCCGCCGGCAGATATTCGTTCTGGTGCTCGTCCTCGTGCGGGATGAGGAAGCCGTCCAGGCCCTGGGCCTGCATGGCCTGGCGGATCAGCGGCGTGTGCGCCGGTCCGAAGGCGGGGGTGGTGGTCTCGTCAAAGGTCTGGCGCATGGACGGAATCTAAGCAGGATTTAGGGAAGGTGTCGTGCGGTTTTCCGCAAAAATCCCGCCCTGGCGAAATCGGCGCGCCCGGCGCAAAGCCAATCGCCTAGGAGGCGCCGATCCGCGTGGCGCTGGCGCCGCCGGCGATCCAGTGGTTGGCCAGGTTGTCGGAATCGCTGAGCACCAGCACCGCGGCCGCGGTTCCGCCCAGGACCAGGGCGGCGATGGCCGCAGCCACCCACAGCACGCCGCGGCTGGCGCCCAGGGTTGGTTCGTCATGATTGGGATCGTGGGACGCGGTGTGGACGGTCATGATGCTGCACTGTGTTTCGCGGCGGAGCCCCCGCCACATCCGAAACCGCATCACCGCCGTTCGGGTTCCATCGCGGTCGACGGCTCAGGGACGGCGAAACACTAGTGTGGCCCAGGCGTCACGGTGAATCCGCCGAACCAGCCTGAAGCCGTGGGCCAGATAGGCGGCGCGCACCATCCGCTCCTGGGTGCGCAGCAGCCCCGACAGGATGGTCAGGCCGCCGGGCTTCAGCGCCCCCTTGATGTCGCCGGACAAGGCGATCAGCGGTCGGGCCAGGATGTTGGCGAACACCAGGTCATAGGGCGCGGCGGCGCGCACGCGCCGGTGACCCAGGCCGCTGGCGTGGACGAAGCGGGCGCGGCTGGCGTTGATCGCCGCATTTTCGCGGGCGATACGCACCGAGATCGGGTCGATGTCGGAGCCGACGCAGACGCCTGAGCCGGTGCGCGAGGCGGCGATGGCCAGCACGCCGGTGCCGGCGCCCACGTCCAGCACGCGCTCAAACCGCCGCGCCTTGAGCAGCTGGTGATAGGCCAGGAGACAGCCGACCGTGGTGCCATGGTGGCCGGTGCCAAAGGCCGCGCCGGCCTCGATTCGCAGATTGACGGTGTTCGACGGCGCCCGGCCCCGGTCATGAACGCCATAGATGAAGAACCGCCCGGCCCGCACCGGCGGCAGGCCCGACAAAGCCATGGCCAGCCAATCGGCGTCGGCCAGGGTCTCGACGCTCACCCGCAACGCCGCATAGTCGGCCAGCAGCGCCTTGAGGGCCTCGACTTCGTCATGGGCGGTCGGATAGGCGTCGATGCGCCAGACGTCGCGGTCCTCGTCCTCTTCGAGGATCGAGTAGGTGGCCCCCTCCAGCACAGGATCGACGTCGATGGCGCGGGCGGCGGCCTCGGCGACCAGGCGCGGGCCGCGGGCGATGATCTGGACAGCGGGATCGGTCATCGGCGCTGTCTAAGGGGTTTCTGGGGCGGAGGAAACCGGCCCGGTGGGCGTGGTGAACCAATCACGGCCACGCTGCGTTGTAAAAAGTTGATCTGCCGATCGGGGAACGCGGCGCGTCACCAGCCATTTCCAGCTGTAGGGGCGCGAGCGACGTCCCTTAACGCCAGATCCGGGAGTATCCGTCATGGCTCAATCACCCGAGACCAACACCGATCATCAGGCCCGCGCCAATCCGCCCGGCGCCCGCACCGAAAAGGCGGTCGCCGACAAGGCCGCCGGCGCCGAACGCGAGACCGTCCAGGCCGGCGGCGACGCGGCTCAGCTCACGGTCGAGGTCGAGCGCCGCAGCTTCGCCGACGCCACCGAGGCCGCGCGCCGCACCGCCGGGGACGTCGCCGACGCCACCCGCCAGACCGCGGCCGCCGGCGCTCAAGCGACCCGCGACATCGCCGCCACCGCCGCCGACACCAGCCGCCGGCTGACCGAGACCGGCCGTCAGACCAGCCACGAGGTCGCCGACCTGTGGCGCTCGTCTCTGGACCCCTTGCCGTCGATGCAGCTGGAGGTGACCCGGCTGTTCGACGATTTCTGGCGCAGCGCCTTTGGCCTGGGCGGCTTTCCGGCGATGCGCGCCCAGCGCCCCTTCGCGGGCCTGGGCCCCGCCGCCCTGTTCGGCCAACCCCCCGTCGACGTGCGGGAGACCGAAGCCGCCTATCTGCTGGCCATCGAGGCGCCGGGCCTCGCCGCCGAGGACCTGGACGTGTCCCTGGACGGCGAAGCCCTGACCGTGCGCGGCCACAAGGCCGAGGAGCGCGAGGACGCCACCGCCACCTACCGGATCAGCGAGCGGCGCTTCGGCCGCTTCGAGCGCCGTTTCCCGATCGCCGGCGATGTCGACCGCAGCGCCATCCAGGCCCAGTACCGCGACGGCGTGCTGAAGATCACCCTGCCCAAGCGGGGCGAGGGCGACCGCCAACGCGCGCGCATCGAGATCCGGCGCGAGGCCTGACTCGAGCGGCGGCCGAGGCGCGCGGGCCCTCAATCCGGCTCGAACCCCTCGGCCGCCAGCTCGAAGCCGCCGAACTGAAAGCCCGGCGTCACCGTGCAGCCGACCAGGGCGTAGTCGCCCAGCGGCCGGGCCATCTGCCAGGCGTGAGCCGGAACCACCCCCTGCGGCGTCTCGCCCGCCTCGACATCGCCGCCCAGGCGCAGCGTCACCCGCGCGGCGCCCGGCGCGGCGATGGTCAGGGCCAGCGGCCCGCCCCCGTGCCAATGCCAGACCTCCACCGCATCGACCCGATGCCAGCGCGATACCTCTCCCGCCTTGAGCAGAAACAGGATCGCCGTCGACCGCGCCCGCCCATCGGGACCGGCGACGTCGCGAAAGGTCTCGCGGTAGTGGCCGCCCTCGGGGTGGGGCGCGAGGTTCAGCAAGGTGATCAGGCGGTCGGGATGGGTGGGCATGGTGGCGATGGTAGGGGCTTTGCGGGGGTGGGCAAGCGAGGGGCTCGCCGCCGCCGCGGCGCCCTGGCCACGCTGTTCGGGAGGGACTGCAGACTGTCGCCGCATTGGGCGCCAAGCGCGTTGACAGACGCGGCGCCCCGTTATTCTGGCAGCGCCAACAGGTCGAAAAACTCGCCGCCATCTTCAAGGCCGCTAAGTTCCGCCTTAATATAATGATCGTTTGAGGAGTTTCGCTCTCCGACATTGCGATAAAAACGATAACCAAAGGCCCGGAGGAACGCGTCGATTGCTCCCACAGTCGCGCCGAAGCGTGCGATCTGGCTGGCGACGACTTCAATATAGAGCTTCGGACGCCGCGTCTGGATCAGAGGTGCGAGATCCTGGAGCACGGCCCACTCCATGCCCTCAACGTCGATCTTCAAGAAGTCAAAACGGGCGAATCCTTGCGTGCAAAGAAGCGCTCGAGCGCTAATGGCCGCGACGGCGCCGGCTGGGTCGGGTAGGTAATACCCGGCGCCCGAATTGCCCCCGACCTCAATCCGGCGAAGTTTCTGCTGATCACCTTCGCCGACGATCACGCACCGCGTCTGAACGCGATGCGCCAGACCATTGGCGCCGATATTTCGCTCCAGCAGACGGAAGGTTTCGGGGGCGCCCTCGATAGCCAGCAGCTTTCCGCGCGAACCGAGTTTCTGGGCGATCGGCACGGCGAAGGTCCCGATGTGCGCGCCCAGATCGACAAAAACATCCCCCTCGGCCACATGATCCAGGACCATCGCCAGTTCATTGCGCGTGTGTCCCCCGAACGCCAAAAGCTGGCCGGTGATCAAGTCATCCGCCAGGGCGTTGAAAACGCCATAGGGGGTCTCGATGCGTTCCGGAACACCAAAGCGCGCGTCACCGACCATGGTGATTCAGGACCTCAGTGGCGAACAAGCTGTCAGGAAGCGCCCGCATCGAACCGACGAAGACTGATCGATGTCGATTCACCGGGGGTTGAGGAGGAACGCTCCAGTCCGTCAGGAACTGTTCGTGCGCTGGTTGGGTGCGTGGCACGTAGACGTATGGGAAGCGTTCGCGAAGAATGTCGACGACGCCTTGGCGCGAGAGTAGCACGCATCCGCCGTCTACGCCGTTGGTCAGGTCGGCGTGATCTTCGACATAGCTGGAGTTGTCGGTCAGATCCAGCACGGCGGTCTCAAGCAGGTAGAGATCTTCACAATAGGCGGCGGACTGTCGGAGAAATGCTTCCGGATCATCTAGATGGTAAAAAAGACCGTAGTTATAGACGATTTGAAACTTGGCCGTTCCGATGAAAGCGGCGGACTGCTTGGTGTCGCATCGGATGACTCGGTGACGCCCAGCTGGAAAGGCCGTCGCCTCAGTCGTGTGGCGATGGGCGATGCATTCAACATTTTCCTCGCGAGGCTCGATCGAGGTGACATGGCAGCCGCGGTCAAGAAAGAACAGGCTGTGATCGCCGACGCCAGCGCCGAACTCCAAGACGCTTTTGGCGAACAGGTCCAGTTGCAGCGAGGCGAGATGTTCAAGCCGGCGGGCGTTATGCCGGATATAACGAGGATTTTGAAATGCGGTCAGCGCCGCGTTCCCACGCTCTGGGCGCGGTGTCGAGCAATGGCGTTGCCAACGTTCGAATAGCCCGAACAAGGTTTCATCACGGATCAATTGTGCCGTGATAAGATCGCTTATGTTTTCATTTACCTGTTCAATTTGTCGATCAAGTTCTTTTTCTCCGGTATATTCAATATTGCCGAGCGCATTCATGCGGTAGTGGTAGTGAAATGAGTGAATATCTGATGGAGCGCGAAGATAGTTTTCGGAGCCCGTGAAATGTATTGGATAGTTTTGAGTTTGTGGCAGCGATTCATGTTCGATAGCAAGGCTGTTTAGGGCTAGAGAAAGACCAATCTGGTCCGCGTGCGCGCTGTATTTCCCCAGCAACTCGATGTCTTGGATTAGCCGGGTGCTCATTTGGGCCCACGTCGTGCCCAAGCGCTCGAGAATTTCAACGTCAAAAACGTATAGGCCGCCGTTCCAGTTGGAGTCGAAGGTCTGTTCGGCTTCGTTGAATGGGAAGCCAACGGGCACGATGGTGGAATGTGCGACGTCATAGCGGGCGAACAGATCGCAGAGCAGGGGCAAGGGAGGATTCGGACGATCAACCACGCGGCCCGCGGCGGCGGCGGCCAATCCTTCGGTGTTCAAGGCGTGCATAAAGTATAAATCGCAATCGCAGAGCACGACGCGGTCATAGCCGGTGAACGCTGGCGAGAACATCTGTTGGATTTTGTTGCAATATCCGTGACCGCCTGGAAAGGGGGCGATCGAGCGCAGATCCATTCCATGGTCTTCCACGAAGTGGCGGAAGGTATCGCTGACGGGTGGCGTAACATGAACCTTGATGTCTCGCGCCTCGACTCCGGCGTTCCGCATAAGGCTCAGGCAGAGGTTGACCGCCTGCCATTCGAATTTCGCGCCGCCATCGACCACGCAGGAATAGGCTGTTGTCATGTCCCACCTGGGTCGATCGATTGTTGACGGTGGTAGCCCGCGCGCACGCGCCGATCAATCCAAACCTATCTGAGCCAGCGGACCTGCGCTTTGCTACGATCCGGATTGACCGCTCAAATAACAAGCGCGAGCGCTCAAAGCGGCGCGGAGGACTCGCGCCGAAGGCGCGCGGCTCAGCATGATGGGCCCGGTTGCTTTGGATAGGTCACTCATTTTGCGATATGGGTATCAGACGACGGCGCCTCACCCCTTCTCCACAAAACTATCAATCACCTTCTTCTCCCCCGCCTTCTCGAACGCCACCGTCAGCTTGTTCCCCTCCACCCCCGTCACCGCCCCGTAGCCAAACTTCTGGTGGAACACCCGCTCCCCCACCTTGAAAGCCCCCGCCGCTGACGGCGCCGAGACCGCGACCAGCCGCCCGTCGCCCTCGATCACCGCTTGCCGGCCGCCGCCGCCGGAAAACGCTCGCGGCGAGGCGCCTTGGGTCTGGGCCCGGCGCCAGCCGGGGCTGTCATAGGTCGAGCCGAAGGCTTTTTGCTCGTCCCAACGGCTGCGGGTCTCGCCCAGGCCGGGGCCGCCGCCATAATAGCCGGTCTCGGAGCTGGCCTCGACGTGGGGCAGGGGCAGTTCGTCGACGAAGCGGCTGGGCAGCTGGCTGGTCCAGCGGCCATAGACCTGCCGGTTGGCGGCGAAGCTGATGCGCGCCTCCTCGCGGGCGCGGGTGATGCCGACATAGGCCAGGCGGCGTTCCTCCTCCAGGCCCTTGTCGCCCTTTTCGTCCATGCTGCGCTGGCTGGGGAACACGCCTTCCTCCCAGCCGGGCAGGAACACCAGCGGAAACTCCAGCCCCTTGGCCGCGTGCAGGGTCATGATCCATACCGCGTCGTCGCTGGCCCCGCGATCCAGGTCCATCACCAGCGACACGTGCTCCAGGTAGGCCTGCAACGTGTCGAAGGCGGCCATCGACTGGACCAGCTCCTTCAGGTTCTCCAGCCGGGTCTGGCTGGTCGGCCCCTTGTCCAGGCGAAGCGCGTCGGTATAGCCGCTCTCCTCCAGCACGGTCTCCAACAGGCGCTGGTGGGGGAGGGTGTCCCGCAAGCTGCGCCAGCGATCGAGGTCGCGCAGGAAGTTGGACAGGGCGGTGCGGGTGCGGGCGGCGAATTCGTCGGTATTGACCAGCCCCCGCGCCGCCAGGCTGGCCGAGACGTCTTCTTTCCGCGCCAGTTGCAACAGGCGCGAGACGGTGGTGTCGCCGATGCCGCGCTTGGGGGTGTTGACGATGCGCTCGAACGCCAGGTCGTCGTCCTCGGACTGGATCAGGCGCAGATAGGCGTGGGCGTCGCGGATCTCGGCCCGTTCGAAGAAGCGCGGGCCGCCGACCACATTGTAGGGGATCTGCAGCATGACGAAGCGTTCCTCGAACGCCCGCATCTGGAACGAGGCGCGCACCAGGATGGCCATCTGCGAGAAGCGGCGGCCGGCCCGCCTGGCCCGCTCGATCTCGTCGGCGACCAGCCGGCTCTCGGCCTCGCCGTCCCAGACGCCGCGCACCTGGACCTTGGAGCCGCCCTTGGCCTCGGTCCACAGGGTCTTGCCCAGCCGGTCCTTGTTGGCCCCGATCAGGCCGGAGGCGGCGGCCAGGATATGCTCGGTCGAGCGATAGTTGCGCTCCAGCCGGATCACCGCGGCGCCGGGAAAGTCGCGCTCGAAGCGCAGGATGTTGTCGACCTCGGCCCCGCGCCAGCCATAGATCGACTGGTCGTCGTCGCCGACGCAACAGACGTTTTGCCGGCTCTGGGCCAGCAGGCGCAGCCACAGATACTGGGCGACATTGGTGTCCTGATACTCATCGACCAGGATATATTTGAACCGCGCGTGATAGTCGGCCAGCACGTCCGGATGGCCGGTGAAGATGGTCAGATTGTGCAGCAACAGATCGCCGAAATCACAGGCGTTCAGCACGCGCAGCCGGTCCTGGTACTGGGCGTAGAGCGCCGCGCCCTGATTGTTGGCGAAATGCGCGCCCTCGGCCGGGGGCAGGCGCTGGGGCGTCCAGCCGCGGTTCTTCCACTGGTCGATCAGCCCGGCCAGATGGCGCGGGGTCCAGCGCTTGGCGTCGATATTGGCGGCTTCCAGCAGCTGTTTCAGCAGCCGCTCCTGGTCGTCGGTGTCGAGGATGGTGAAGCTGGATTTCAGTCCCACCAGCTCGGCGTGGCGGCGCAGGATCTGGGCGGCGATGGCGTGGAAGGTGCCCAGCCAGCGCAGGCCCTCGGCGTCCGGTCCGATCAGGGCGGCGGTGCGCTCGCGCATCTCGCGCGCGGCCTTGTTGGTGAAGGTGACGCTGAGCAGCTCCCACGGCCGCGCCCGGCCGGTGGCCAGGATGTGGGCCAGCCGCGCGGTCAGCACCCGGGTCTTGCCGGTGCCCGCGCCGGCCAGCACCAGCACCGGCCCCTCGACCGTCTCCACCGCCCGGCGCTGTTCGGGGTTCAGGCCGTCCAGATAGGCGGCGGGGGCGGCGCTGACCCGGGCGAGGTCGCTGATGCGCGGAGTGGGGAGGTCGGACAATGGGAACAGGCCTGAATCGGAGCGGTGCGGAACATATGTAGCACGCGGCGGGCGCGGCGACAGGGCGCCTCGACTATTGCGCCTACAACAACCTTAGCCATAGAAAAACTGAAAGGCTGCGACCTTCGCTCGCGATGACGGCTTACGCCTTGTTTACGAATTCACGCGAAATTTAATCGAGCTAAGCGTGTCGCCTGGGCCATCGCCTTCCCTCTGGAAGGGCCGAGGCTCGGGTTGTTGGACGCGTTGTCACCGCCAAGCGCCCAGGGATCCAAGTCTATGTCGATATTTGGCTCGTCTAGATCAGATGCGGGCGGCGTGCTGCGGGCCCTGGGTCAATCGCTGGCGATCATCGAGTTCGATCCGTCCGGAAACATCCTGACGGCCAACCAGAATTTCTGCTCGGCGATGGGCTATGATCTCGCGGAGATCAAGGGCAAGCACCACCGCCTGTTCGTCGAGCCGGAGGAGGCTGCGGGGGCCGACTATCAGGCCTTCTGGGCGCAGCTGAGGCGAGGCCAGTTCGACGAGCGCCAGTACAAGCGCCTGGCCAAGGGCGGTCGCGAGGTCTGGATCCAAGCCTCCTACAATCCGGTGAAAAACCGGCGCGGCGAGGTGGTCAAGGTGGTCAAGGTCGCCACCGACATCACTCAGCAAAAATTGAAGAACGAGGAGTTCGAGGGGCTGGTCAACGCCATCTCGCGCGTCCAGGCGGTGATCGAGTTCACCCCAGGCGGCGAAATCCTGACCGCCAACGCCAACTTCCTGAAAACACTGGGCTATGGCCTGGACGAGATCCGCGGACGTCACCATCGGATGTTTGTCGATCCCACCGAGGCGGCGTCGCGCGAATACCAGGATTTCTGGGCCCGGCTCAACCGCGGGGAATATGTCGCCGCCGAGTTCCGGCGCATCGGCAAGGGCGGTCGCGAGGTCTGGATCCAGGCCTCCTACAATCCGATTTTTGATCTGAACCGCAAGGTGGTGAAGATTGTCAAATTCGCCACCGACATCACCAGCCGGGTGATCGCGGTGAAGGAGATCGGTGTCAGCCT
>Ga0302193_10005176_pt1 | contig 10212 bp, 9 predicted proteins | sample II_Bog_E3_3_FD_200228 | JGI IMG/M metagenome (GOLD analysis project Ga0302193, IMG submission 200228) | Peat permafrost microbial communities from Stordalen Mire near Abisko, Sweden - II_Bog_E3_3 | ecosystem: Environmental > Terrestrial > Soil > Wetlands > Peat | place: Sweden: Abisko, Stordalen...
AAGGTGGCACCGGTCCAGCCCACTTGGTTGGTATGTAAGTCCTTTATTTTGATATGTAGATATAGGTTTTTTCGGCTTAATCCTTTTCGTTTGATGGTGCTGCGGCGAATAGTAGAGGGGTGGTAGGCGCTATGTAGCTGTTTAAACCATTGTATCTCGCACAAAACAGGATGGTTGCGCATGCAAAGCTGCAAACGAGCGATGCGAGTCCGGGCTAACTGCAAGAATTTCTGCGAACGATTCGGATTGGATACTCCCTATCGTCTCTTTTATCAACAAAGGATCCGGCAGCTGGGGATCGGATAGTTACCTCTTTGACGTTACAAATGAATTTGACACGGGCACTGAGTTTCAGGTGGCCTCAGCCGGCAACATACAAGGGATGGCGCCTGGAGCATTTTTGGCGGGTCGCCCCAGTCCCGGCGACTTTATCTCACATAGATGAGGGGATGAGGGTGCCCACGGTCCCTCGCTTTTGGGGACCGTGGAGGTAGTCGAATGCCTGGCCGAAGACCAGTTAATTCTGTTGTGAATAGGTTTCATGTCCCCTTATTCCCCTTATTCCGCTTCCACTTAAAAATCCCCGAAAACTGTCCGAACAACCGGGACCACCGCGGAGGAGGCGGCGCGGGCAGCGGCCCTGAAGGCCCAAGTCTTTTTCATCTCCTTGCATGCTCAATTCCTGGCGTGCTTCACCAACTCAGCAACGTCCTTGGCGGTACCGTCGGCGTTGGTTTGGGAGGGAGCGCTGGCGCTGGCGCTTGGTCTCAAGGTTTCGCGATTAGTGGAGATATCCAACTCATCGCGACGCCGGATAAAAGCCTCGCGCTGGTAGGATCTTTCAGTGCGACTATGCCCTTCTCGGGAGTAGTCTTCGGAGTTGGTGCTTCGGGCGGGGTTCAAGCTTCGTACTCAAACGCACAAAATCTCTCCGAGGTAGCAGGGCCATCACTCAGCATTAATGGTGGAGGAGGATGGGTGGAGGGGGGCAGCGGAAATTTACAACTTGGGCTGGCTCACAATAGCAGCGGTCAGTTGACAGGGGGTACAAACGGCGTTATCACTGTCACCGGTACCGGAGGCGTTGCCGCGGGAGCAGAAGGGACCGTAGCTTCACTCTCTCAGACGGGAGTGCTGGCAGCAACCAGTAGCAAAGATGTATGGTGATAAGAAAATCTCCATTCGTGAACCAGCGTAATACAGGGAATGACGACCCAGGAGTTGCACTGATGCACATTCGTATTTACATCGGCCCTTTGTTTGGAATGGGGATTTTTTTTTTGGGTTATACAGTCTCCGATACGTTCAATCGCGCGTCTTTCGCAGCTCCAAGCAGGTCAAAAATATGCGTGACCTAATTCGAAAATACCGAGCTTTAATCAGTTCTGGAAGCGCACCGTCTTGGCCTCTGGCGTGCCTTATTGTGTGCTGTCCGCTCGGCATCTTGATAATGTTTGCATCCTTAATTCTAGTGAAGTGATGCTCAAACAGCGCGTACACAAATGACTTGGCAAGTAACGAAAAACTCTCGACTGGCTTCAACCTCGATTCATCGAAAGTGAGAATCTTGTATTGCGCCCCGACACCATGAGGCAAAGCCCACCTTTGTCTCTCAGCTCAGCTTCGCCGAGAGCGAGAGTTGCACTATGCAATTGAGAAGAGCTTTGCTTTTTGGTGGCCACTGTGCTACAAGTCCTTTCCAGTGTGAATCATGTGACGGCGGCAGTTTTTGAAGACAGTAAATTCTGATCGGAAAGGTTCAACTCATTATGCCGGACGGGGATTTCAAGACAGTATTTGAGCTCGGATTGGGTTCCTTTCCCTGGGCAGCACTTTCTCATCCTCTTATTTTCATCGCAGTGGGGATACTATTTATACGGTTCCTCAAGAATAAGAGACCCTATCTTGTGATGGGCTTTACCGGCGCTTCAATAGGCTCAATCTTCTTTCTTCTATTGCTGATAACTGACGTCCCCAAGTTTGTGGGGTCCTTGCACGAGTACTCGTCTGGAAAGAGCGTTGTAGTAGCTGGAATCGTTCAAGATTATCATCCGGCTCCGGCAAATGGGCCCTCGGTCGAGTCGTTTTCGGTGCATGGAGTTCTATTCGCCTACGACGCATATAGCGACTCCCCGTGCTTCCACAATTCTCCCCTTCATTCGGGACCCATTCGGGCAGGATTGAGTGTTCGAATTCACTATTACGAGGAATGCATTCAGCGAGTCGAAGTACTGCAGAATGCGCTCCCCCGATGATACAAAGCATTGTCAGGCGTTCGGGGTGGGTTACCGGCGACGAACTGACTAGTGCAACAGGAATAATTCACTAAGAGGCTGAGTAATGGTGCGACCGGGCGCTGCTCCTTTCAGCGAGCAGCTTGTAATACTAATCGTCGGCCCTCCGATCATGGCGGGTCTCATTTGGCTCATGAGCCGCGGTTGGGCAAAATCAATTCAAGGCGGAACAGCAAGTGAGAGGACGAGAGTTAGGCAAAGAATCGAGTTTTGGATGGTCTTGATCGCTATGTATGCAATAGGCATAGGTATGGCTCTATACGCCTGGCTGACATGAACGCATGGCACTCGGGATCGGCGGGTGGCCCACCTTTCAACCCGCCACCACTCTGAGGATGCCCTATCCTTTCCATAAGCTCATCGTGGGAAGGGTGGGAGACCGCCAGCCAGACGGGTAGCAACCGCCTCCAATGCGCCGGGGAAGGCAACATGACAAATGTCGGCACCCACAGCTACACCTAAGACGCGGAGGGACGGATCACGGCGGTGGACTCGGGGACGACGGCGACCTACGCCTACGACGCCCTTGGGCACCGAGTCCTGACGACGGTGGGAACTACGGCAACGGGGTTTGTATTCAATGCGGCGGGGCAGCGCGTGTCTCTGTGGAACGCGACCACGCAAGCTCCGATTCAGGGGCAGTACTACTGGGGCAGTACGCCGGTGGCTTTTCACAAGAGCAGTACGGCGCACTTCCAGCACCAGGACTGGATGGGCACGGAGCGGGTGCGCACCACGTATACTGGTGCCGTGGAAGGAACATTCACATCTCTCCCGTTTGGCGATGACCTGACTCAGACGACGCCTTCAGGTTCGGACACGGACGCCTACCATTACGGCATGCTTGACCACGACTACGAGACCGACACAGAACATGCCCAGTTCCGGCAATACAGCAGCGCGCAGGGCCACTGGATGTCACCGGACCCTTATAGCGGTAGCTATGACCTCTCGAATCCGCAGAGTATGGATAGGTACACCTATGCGCTGAATAACCCGCTAAGTTTTATCGATCCGACGGGATTACAGTGTGTTTGGGATGACGGTACCCAGGATGATTCTCCCGCGGACGGCGGTGCCGATCAAGCGACTTGCGAAGCAGCGGGCGGAACCTGGGTTACAGCTACGGCTAACGGCTGGGGAGCTGTCCCTTCGATTTTTGCGGCGAACGGAACGTTCTTCTCAGGGGGCATCGTTGGGATGACCTACTCTTCCGGCCTCGGCTCCTCCGGCCCGGGCTGCTTCACTCCCAATTGGCTCCAGCGGAAGGGGATTGCGGTGCAACAAAAAGTGGCCCAAGCGGTAGGCCACCCCATCGGCTTCGGGGCGGGCATCTCTGCCGGGGCAGGTTTTGGCAAGGGATTCGGATTCGCCGGTACCGCCTCGGCGCAAATGATTGTCAATCCAAATGGCAACGCGTTTCTGGTATACACATACGGCGGCAGCGGCCTTACAACCCCCTGGTTAACGCTCCAAAGCAAGGGTGCTGGCGCAGTTGGTGGCTTCCAGGTCACTTCGATATTTCCAGCGGCGAACGTCTCTCAATCCGATTTGCAGGGGTACGCCGTGGACGGCTCCGCTGGTGGGGGGAACGGTTGGGGTGGGGGTGGCGACGTAAGCTATTCTGGCAACTTCCAAGGAACAGTGATAGGCCCCTTCGGCTACGGAGCTTTTGGCGGCGCTGGTGTCGTCACAAAATCGACGGCGATTCCATCCTGCTCGAACCAATACTAATGGAGCAAAAACATGACACCAACGGCATCGCCGACAATGCGAACAATATTCAAGTTTGCCTTGCCATTGATGGGGACTTTCTTGGTCGCAGGACTCTTATGGGGTAACGATAAGAAGAGCTGGGCGATCCTCCCCGGCCTCCTCATTTTGGTCTACCTAAGTGCGGCAGAATTACGCGTCGAGGGGCAACATATTTCGTATCGGCGTTTGTTTTCCTGGAAAAAGCTGCCCGACGACGTATCCGATATGCGGTGCACTCCACTGCCCGCACTTGGTTACGTCGCTTTCAGGCGCTTCATGCCGCCCTTAGGTGTGCTCTTTTTTATCGTTGAGAGGGAGTCAGGTAGATTTGTTCCCTTCCAGAGAACAGCTTCAATGCTGCATGCCCTCTCTGCAATCCGTCTGCGACAAGGCATCATTACTCCCTCGTTCGATGACCAGGCCAAAGAAGGAAAAGGGAAAGGTAGGCATCGTCCCGTATGGGCTGTATTCTCGACTTTAAGCCTGTTCCTGGGAATCGTTATACCGGTTCCTTGGCAGAGCTGGACTTCTACTATGGCGCAGCATGGCTTTATTTCGCGCCTCCTGCTAATTCAGCTCAACCCTCTGATGCTTTGTCTTTATATGTTGGCATTGGTTACATTCATTATTCGGGATAGGTTCGGCAGCCCGGCAAGCATCGGACTGGCTTTTTTGATTGGGACCATCGTGTCGCACCTTTACCACCTGCACTGGTGAAATAAAGGGACTGAAATAGAAATAGAGGGACAGGATACCTATTGCCCGCCGGGTAGCCCACCCAGAAGCTGGCAATCTGGTTTGAGCGAATGAGGTTAATTGGGGAATGCCGTTTATCAAACGCCTTTCGATATCCTTCCTAGTGTGCGTGTCATTGGTCGCTGGATGCGAACATCTCTCCTTCGCCCAGCTAGTGCAACAACTCCCGCCGGCACGCTTTGGTGAACTGGCATCTACCAAGCTTTCGAGCACTCCGACACCCAAGCCCACCGGGCGATTCCTGGGATGGAAGTATGCCGCGCTCGCCCATCAAGACACGCGCAGATGGTTTCGTCCAAATCCATCGGTCAAGTCACCGGCGGCACAGAGTGATGCTTCTTCCAAACGCGAAGGCAAACCTTTCTCGGCGCAGGCGCATGCCGAGACCTCAACCACCTACGCCGGGTTCGCCACATCCGCCAAGTTACCGACTGGCTATCTCCCGACTGCCGTGAGGGAAATAGGGGGACATGATACATATTCACGGCAATTTTAGCTCTTGGTAGAAAACGGGACCATGATACCTATTTCCCACCGCCCCAAACTTCCTTTCCCAGATTCGCAGTCTGAAACCCGGGGACAAACGGGACGTTCCCAGCGCCAGCGGTCACTACAGCAAACCCCCCTTCCCGCCCCCGTCTCGCGACTCACCGCCAGTCGCCCACCCGCCAATCTCCCATCCCAAAAACAATCTCCCAAATTTTGCAGTCTATTAGCCCCGAAACGCGCACAATTAGGAGTGCGAGGTTCGAAGTCCAGGAGAAAAAGGCACGGATTTCAAGTACCCCCCCTACCCCCCCTGCCCACATTCGTTGACAGCAAAAGACTTAGCCTGCGCCGCACTTTTCATCCCAACAAAACAAAGCACTTACAAGCCACCAAGAATCGCAAAACCCCTCTTTTTCGCCCAAAATGAGCGCAAAAGACACCTATTCCTGCCAGTTTTGCCGTCGCTTGAGTGGGAGGTCGCGCCGCTCAGGAAACCGCGCCTTCCAGTTGCATCATCAGCTCTTCCCACTCGGCCATCAGCGTGTCAAGCTGTGCGCGCAGATCTTCGGCCAGCGCCGTCAGCCGCGCAGTCTCCGCAGCGGAGACATAAACCCCCAACTGCTCCTCGGTATGAGCAATCGCCGCCTCAATCCGCGGCGTCTCCTCTTCCAGAAACGCGCACCGCTCTTCCATCTGCTTCTGCTTGATCGGGTTCAACCGCTTAGGCCTGTCGCCCCCAACAGCTTCCTCCGCAACCTCGGCAATTGCCGCCGCCTTCACCGGCAACTCCTTCACCGGCCAATCGTACGAAACGCTCTCAGCTTCAAGCCCTTTTCTACGCAGATAGTCCGCATAGTTGCCCTCGTGGCAAGTCACCGTTCCGCCTTCCACTTCCATCACCCGCGTAGCCAGCCTGTCAATGAAGTACCGATCGTGCGACACAAACACAACCGTCCCTGAAAACGCCGCAATCGCCTCCAGCAGCACATCCTTCGCACGCATATCCAGGTGGTTCGTCGGCTCGTCCAGCAGCAGGAAGTTCGACGGCGACACCAGTATCCGCGCCAGAGCATACCGGTTCCGCTCCCCGCCGCTCAGCACGCCCAGCGGCTTGAACACATCCTCTCCGCGAAACAGGAAGCACCCCAGCAGCGACCGCAGCTCCACCTCCGGCACCTTCATCGCCGCCCTGCTGATATCGTCCAGCATCCGCGCGTCTCCGTTCAGCACCTTGTACTGGTCCTGTGCAAAGTACTCGCTCACCACGTTGTGCCCCAGCTTCACATGCCCTGAAGTAGGCGTCTCATCCCCAGTCAGCAGCCGAATCAGCGTAGACTTGCCCGCCCCGTTCACGCCCACCAGCGCTACCCGGTCCCCCCGCTCAATATTGAAATTCACCCCGCTCAGAACCTGCTTCAAACCGTAGCTCTTTCCCAGGTTCTCCCCCTCCACAACCGTCCGCCCCGAAGGCGGTGGCTGAGGAAACTTGAAGTGAATCACTGGCTCTTCTTCCGGTATCTCGATCCGCTCAATCTTTTCGAGCTCTTTGATGCGGCTCTGCACCTGCTTGGCCTTCGTAGCCTGCGCCCGGAACCGGTTGATGAACGACTCAAGATGCTCAATCTGGATCCGCTGGTTGCGATAAGCCGCCTCCAACTGCGTCCGCCGCTCATCCTTCTGGCTCAGGTACTTGGTGTAGTTGCCCTGATAAACGTTCAGTCGCTTATTCCATATCTCCACCGTCCGGTCAATCGTCACGTCCAGAAAGTAGCGATCGTGCGAAATCAGAATGTACCCAAACGGATAGTTCTTCAAGTAGTCTTCCAGCCAGTTCCGCGTCTCCAGATCAAGGTGGTTGGTTGGCTCGTCCAGCAGCAGCAGGTTCGGCTTGGCCAGCAGCAGCTTGGCTAGCGCAATCCGCATCTGCCAGCCGCCGCTGAACTCGTCCGTAAGCCTTCCCCAATCCGCCTTGCCAAATCCCAGCCCCGTCAACACGCCGCCCACCTGAGCATCCAGCGCATACCCGTCCAGCGCATGAAACCGCTCCTGCAGCATCGAGAACCGCTCGGCCGCGGACTCGTACTCGGCCCCCGTATGGTCCAGCACCGCCAGTTGCCCGGCCAGATGCTCAATCTCCGTCTCCATCCCCCGCAACTCGTCAAACACGCTCAGGCACTCCTCAAACACGGTGCGCCCCGTCAGCCGCAAACCCTCCTGCGGCAAATATCCAATGCTCATCCCGCGCGTCTGTTGCAGCCCGCCGTAGTCCAGCGACTCGAGGCCCGCCAGCACCTTCATCAGCGTGGACTTCCCCGTCCCGTTAGCGCCTACCAGCGCAGTCTTTTCCCGCGCCCGGATCAGCCAATTAGCCTCCAGAAACAGAACCCGCGGGCCAAACCGCTTGCCGGCATTTTGAAGTGAGAGCATACATGCCTATTTTCGCAGAGCGGACACAGACCATTTGAAAGTAAGCTGAAGTTGACCTTCTACATCGGGGAAAACAGGGAAAACGGGGAGTCCAAGTCCAGCCGCTCCATCCTGAGACAAACATTCTAAGTTATTGATAATACTGGTAGCACGACTGGATTCGAACCAGCGACCTCTTCCGTGTCAAGAAATGCCACGAATCGCATGTTGTTGACGGTGCAATAGTTATAAACCGGCACAACCGGCAAAAACGGCCCTCTGGGCGGTATTTGCGACAAAAATGCGACAAACTTTTTACGGGCTTTCGGGCTGGCTGTGTGGGACCAGCTCGAAGAATATCGGCCAATATGCACTCTCAGAAGGAGCCTTCCAAAGTACTTGGAGGTTTGCCTGTATCTGGATAGAATAGTCGGAGAACATATGCATTCTCCGAGGAATCTATCCGACGCCGCACAAACGCCCGATACGGGCGCGATGGGCCGCGCCATCGGCGTTTTCAAGAAAAGCGGCGGCATCCTCAATACAAAACGCGCGGTCGAACTAGGTGTGCATCCTCGGGAACTCTATGCGCTTCGAGACGCGGGGAAACTGGAGCGGCTCGAACGGGGGCTTTATCGGCTGGCCAACGCGAAGCCACTGGGCAACCCGGATCTGGTGACGGTTTCGCACAAGGTGCCGAAGGGAATTGTTTGCCTTATCTCGGCGCTGGCGTTCCACCGGCTTACAACACAGATTCCGCACTCCGTTTATCTTGCGATTCCGGCCAACGACCAGGCCCCTGCGATGCAATATCCGCCGCTACGCATCTTCTGGTATTCCAAGCTGGTTTATGAAAGCGGCATCGAGGAAGTGACGCTCGATGGAACTCCGGTGCGCATCTACTCTGCCGAGAAGACGCTGGCCGATTGCTTCAAGTACCGCAACAAACTCGGCATTGATGTATGCACGGAAGCGCTGAATCTTTACCGGCAGCGCGGACGCATGAAGCTCGATCAGATTGAGCAGTTCGCAAAAGTTTGCCGCGTTGAACGTGTCATGCGGCCTTACCTGGAGGCAATTCTTTGACGGTATCCGTGGTCAAGAATATGGGCGCATCTGTTCGGCAGCGCCTGCTGAACTACGCGAAGACGAACAACCGACCCTTTGCCGAGGTGCTTCAGTATTACGCGATGGAGCGCTTTCTCTACCGCCTATCGGTATCGCCACACGCAGGCAAATTTCTATTGAAAGGTGCTCTGCTACTGACGGCGTGGCGTACCCCCATGTCCAGGCCGACAATGGATATTGACCTGCTGGGCAGGACCAGCAATGAAGTTGACGATATTGTGAACCTATTGAAGGAAGTTGCCCAGGCAACCGTGCCCGATGACGGCATAACCTTCGATCTCGATTCGTTTGCCGGCTCGGCGATTCGGGAGGACGCCGATTACTCGGGAGTTCGCACTGTGTTTACGGGCCATCTCAATGCGGCCCGCGTGACCATGCAGATTGATATTGGATTTGGCGATGTCGTGACGCCAGCGCCGGAACAGCTTGCCTATCCCACGATTCTTGATTTTCCTGCGCCTGCGCTGCTTGGCTACACCCGCGAGACGGTTATCGCTGAAAAGCTGGAAGCACTTGTCCAGCTTCGTATGCTGAACAGCCGCATGAAGGATTACTTCGACATCTGGATTCTTCTACGCCATCCAGAACTTGACCAGACCATGCTTCGCGCAGCTATCGAACGAACCTTCAAGAATAGGAAGATGGAAATCGATGCCACGCCGATTGGTCTCTCGCCGCAATTCGGCACCGATCCAGCGAAGCAAACACAGTGGCGAGCATTCCTAAAACGCTCCGCATTAAAAGACGCGCCAGAGCAGCTTTCCGTAGTAGTCGAAGAATTGCGCGCGTATTTCGAGCCAATCTTTACGAGTCTCGCCTGATATGTTCTGCACGGTAGCAACATATTTCTGGCGGATAAGCTTTCTATGGTGGTCTATCGGGAAAAATCAGAAAACAAATCGCCGGGCGTAACCGAAAGCGCCTTCGCCAGCTTGACGATGTTCTCCAGAGCGACGTTTCGTTCGCCGCGCTCGACTCCGCCGACATAGTTGCGATGCAGTCCGGCGCGCTCAGCCAGTTCCTCCTGGGAATAGCCCCGCTCGTCGCGGAGTTGCCGCAACCTAGAGCCAAATCGAGACTTAACGGAGTGTGGGGCCACATCTCCATGCTCGAAGCCTGACCACTATGCGTCTACACACGATGAGTGTGATAATGTCCTGGTTGGAGTTGTATCCATGCGCCGCTCTCGTCCTGCGCGCTGCCGGAAACTGCCCCAGTTGACGAAAAATTCATCGGATTGGGCCAGCATTGAGGTGGGAAGGATACGATTCAATAGGAGAGGAGGGAGAATCTGTGAACACAGATTTCATCGACTGCCCGGAAGTGGCAGGAAAGACAATTCAATTGCTCAGGATTCACCGGGACACCGGCGACGGGTCGCGCG
>Ga0302193_10005186_pt1 | contig 10199 bp, 6 predicted proteins | sample II_Bog_E3_3_FD_200228 | JGI IMG/M metagenome (GOLD analysis project Ga0302193, IMG submission 200228) | Peat permafrost microbial communities from Stordalen Mire near Abisko, Sweden - II_Bog_E3_3 | ecosystem: Environmental > Terrestrial > Soil > Wetlands > Peat | place: Sweden: Abisko, Stordalen...
ACTCTTGGCGATCAGATGAGCGGGTGCGTCGAGACACCAACTCTGTGCGTGAAATCAATACGTTGCACAATTGTCGTTTCTGAATCCCTGCTATGCGCTGAATAAGACGGGCTAGATGTTGTGGTCGCCTGACACATCTACATAAGCGTCCAAAATTTTCACCTATTCCGACGTCCGGATTGCGACCGAAAAGGGCCGAGAGAACGTGCCGTCCATGAATGTGCCGGAAAAACTCGATCCGTATGTGGCCTTGGGCGAAACCGTCACGCTGCATACCTTCAGCAATGGAACTACGACTTGGGCCTATGGCATCGAGGCTGGTGGAACGCTACACCACGAACTCGACTGGATCTACGGCAACCGCTCACTGACGCTCACCATTGCAGCGCTCATGATCATCGTCGACGTCATCAGCGTCGTGCTCCTGCTGCCGGGCCATCCCATTGTTGGACTGCTGATCATTATCCCTCTTGCGTTCATCAGCGTCTTTCCGATCGGCGCTGCGTTTTTCGTCATGCGGACGCCTTCGCGGGAGCAACTGCTGGCATCCATGGGCTGTACAGAGGCCGCGGCTACCTGAACCGGTTAGGCACCCGCTGGAGCGTCGGCCGAGCGCTAAGCAGCATTCCGCTGGTCAACCAATAGATGGCATCTGAGCTCTTTGTCGGTTTCTTAGCCATCAAATGGGACACGCGAGATTTTTTCCTTGTGGACCTGCAATTCTTGTGGGTTCCAGCATCTGAAGTGGATCAGCATCCGTTGGCCAGCCCACGAAATCCTGCTTAGTCGCTCTGAAGAAGCGCCTGGTGTTGCAGGCAGAGGCAATCGGATGAAATGGGTATCCCCTTCACACCACCAGCCACGCAAGACTGCCTGCTGAGCCGCAATCTGGACAAACGAATCCTGCTGGATGCTGCGAGTCTTCGGATTCAATCCTTGTAGACAGCGGATAGCCGTGGCTTGGTGGTGTGAATGGGATACCCATTTCGGATGATTACGGGGTGAACCGTGGCGGCGGCACGCCGCTTACGCGGCGTCGAGGACCAGCCCTTCGCAGAGGTTCTGCACGTGAAGAACGGACGCGGGCATAGGCACCGCGTCTACCTCTGCACACTGCTGGCCAGCGGCACCGCAATCCGGCTCGACCACGAGTACGTCGGATCGAGAAGGTCAACCGGCTGACCGAGTTCGAGGAGGGGCTGCCGCTCACACCGGGTGCGTACAACTGCGCCGTCATGCCGAGGTACCTCCTGACCGCGAAATCTTTCCCCAGTCCACCAGCGGGGCGAGCCGCGCGGTAGCACATAGCCCGCAGATTCGCCCCGGACAGGGCGAATCTGCGGGCTATGTTATGCCGCGAGCGCGGTCGCGGTGCCGGGCGGCAGCCACCGGCGAATGGTCGCCAGAAGGGTGCCAACGCCCGAGGCGTTGAATGTCATCGTTCCTCGAGTTCCTGCGAACAGAGGCAGGCAGATCGGACGTGGTCCGTTGTGATTTTGGAACAAAAGTTCGATCAGGCGTCGCTCCCAGGCCCGTGCAGTGGGGCCGCTGTCGCGCACACATAGGAGCACCGGCAGCACGTCGTAGGAACGAACCGTCGCGCCGCGTCGGCTCACATCTGCCCCCGTGAGCATCCGCAACTCAGAAAGTCCGGCCGACAGAGGCTGGTATTGGCCGTCCGCTTTTATTTCGATAATTACTTGCTTCCCGCCCTGCCCGACGATGGCTAGATCCGCTGATTTGCACACAGGTTCTGGACCATCTAGCAGGTAGCGCGGCTCTTCCTCCACCCGCAAACCACGGCAGGCGCTTATCAGCCCCTGCTTCACGGCGTGCGGCAAAACATTGTTTGTGCCGCGCCCGAGCCCCTCCAACCTCAACTGGGAGAATGAGTGCAGGAATGGCGCGAGGTCGTCGTCCACCGGGTGCGTGTCCCGATAAGCGCGTGCGCATGAGCGTATTTGCAGCGCGACGTGTTGGGCGCCGTCTTTGCGGGGGAACGGCGAGCAGGAGATGTCATCCATGGTTGTTATAACCTCTTCAGAAACAAAAGCGATAATCCGTATCGATGTCAGACCGTCAGCGGCACGGTAAGCCCGACAGCAGGCTGTAGAATAAGTAACAAAACGTTGTACCTCGTTGTTCCAGGCGCCCTTATAACCTGCGCTGCAACCGTCCGTCAAGGATTCGGAACTGCGGATTCCAACGCAAAGCGGCCAGGCATTCCGATTTGAAAGCGGCCCCCGTTCCGATTTGAAAGCGGCCACCATTCCAATCTGATCCCGGCCACCCCCTGGAGGGGGCATCCGGGGGAGGAGATCGTCTCGCAGGTCAGCGTTCACCTGTCATCCAATCCGCCATCGCAATCGATGGAGTGGCTGGATGCCGAGGGAGAGACTGACCATGCGGCGGATACGACAGGTTCTGCATCTGCATTTTGGGGCGCACGCGGGGGCTCGGGTCATCGCCCGGGAGGTCGGCGTCGGCCGCAGCACCGTGCAGGATTACCTGACCCGAGCAACCACGGCCGGGCTTGGCTGGCCGCTGCCGGCGGATCTGACCGACGAGGCGCTCGAACAACTGCTGTTTCCCGCGCCGAGCTGCAAGGCGGGCGGGCGCCGGTATCCCGAACCCGACTGGGCGACGCTGGTGCGCGAGATGAAGCGGCCGGGCGTCACGCTGTTGATTTTGTGGGAGGAATATAGCGCCGTTCATCCCCATGGCTACGGGTACAGCCGCTTTTGTGAGCTGTACAGGGAATTCGAGCGCCGCCTGTCGCCGACCATGCGCCAGACCCACGTCGCCGGGCACAAGGCGTTCGTCGACTATTCGGCCTGTGCGGCTGAGCGGAACAGAAAACCGGCATAAGGCTATTCAAAAGTCCCATGCGGAAGTAGGGTTCCTGAGTGGCCTGAGACCGCCGTTCATAATGGTATCGGGCAGCGAGAAGTCATACCGCCCGAGGAAGTTGAGGTGGCGCCAGATCAGCGGGGTGAGGTGGGTAATATCGTCGTTTCTGACGTCCATTCCGTCCAGCCTGACCTGGCGGATGGCTTCCTGCATGTAGATGGCGTTCCAATGCACAACGGCATTGAGGGCGAGACCCAGGCATCCCAGTTGCTCTTCCTGTCCCTGTTGAAGAGGACTTCTGATTTCGCCGCGTTCGCCATGATGGATACGCCGGCCAAGGCGGTGACGCAGTTCCGTGTGGTTGAGCTGGGTCAGGATGCGCCGCCGAAAGGCCTCGTCGTCGATGTAGTGAAGAATGTGGACGGTCTTGGCGATCCTGCCGATTTCGGAGAGAGCGCGCGCCAGGGTGGTCGGCTTGTCCCTGACCTGGAGCGTCCGCATGATGCCCGCCGCCTTGAGATGCCCAAGTTTCAGCGAGCCAGCGAGACGGATCACATCAGGCCAGTTTTCGCGGATCAGCGGCAGGTTGATGGTGCCTTTGCTGACGCTGTTGAACGGGCCGTAATCGGCTTTCCGGTCGATCCGCCACAGCCTGGCGTCGCCGAGGTCGGCCAGGCGCGGGCTGAACTGGTAGCCGAGCAGCCAGAACAGGCCGAATACCGCATCGGAGTACGCGGCGGTGTCGGTCATGAATTCGACCGGCTCCAGCTCGGTCTCCTGTTCGAGGAGAAGGGCGAGCAGCACCAGGCTGTCGCGCAGGGTGCCGGGAACTACGATGCCGTTCAGGCCGCTGAATTGGTTGGACAGCAGGTTGTACCAGGTCACGCCGCGCGACTGGCCGAAATACTTCGGGTTCGGTCCGGCATGAATGGCGCTTGCCGGCGCGGTGAAGCGCATGCCGTCCGCCGAGGCGACATCGCCAGCGCCCCAGATTTTGACAAGCGGCAGCGCGGCGTGGGCGGACACGATCCGCGCATTGGCGGCTGCGATGGTTTCCGGCCGGATGAAGTTCTGGCTGACCCAGGCCAGGCGTTCGCGGCGGAGTGCGGGAACCTCCTGCCGGCTGACCGCCTCGGTGCCGATATTGCAGGCTTCCGCGACCAGGCCGGCGCACAAGCTGGTCTCGAAATGCTCCACCCTGGCCTGACGCTCGCTGAGATGGGTGAAAGCCTTTGCAAAGCCAGTGCGCTGCATGATTTCCAGGAAGAGGTCGGGCATGCCGGCCTTCGGCATGCGCCCCTGAACGGCCGGCCGCAGAGCGCGCAGGCTTTCCGTGTCCTCCAGCCGGTCGAGCGGCGTGACCACAAGGCGGGTTTTTCCGTCCACGGTTTCAAAGCGCAGATCGGGGTTGCTGGCTGCCCTGTCAGCGACAGTGCGGTAGGCGCCATCGAGCAACTGCGACAAGCCTGTGATCTCGGTTTCCGCATCGAGCGAACGGTTGAGCGCCCGGCAGACCACCAGCTTGGACGCTTGCCAAGTCGCGCCGTCCAGCATCCCACGCCGCGGATCGCCGTACCGTGCACCTGGGCGGACAAAAATATCGCGCCGCTTCACGGCAGTGCGCCAGGCATCGATGATCGCAAATACATACGCCCTGGGATCGGCGACGCGGCCTTCCGCGTCCAGCACATGCGGCTGCCATGCTTTCGGGATCGCCGCTGTCGGCGCATCGCGCATCTTCGCATTGGACCAGTCGGCAATTTGCGCGAGATAGCGGATCGCTTCCTGTACGGCCTTGCCGCCAGGTGCGGCATCCATTTCCAGCCGGGTGGCGATGTTGAAGAACAGGCGGCGCGCCCTGCGCCATCGGGCAAGAAGCTCCGCATAGGGCTTGGCGTCACGGGGCCTGGCGATCGCATCGACCTCGGCCATTGCGGCCACGAGATCGTCGCGGGGAAGCCGCTCGAACAGGGCGTCGCGCCATTGATCCAGCGGCAGGGCGTTCTCTTCAAAGACCAGCTTGGCCATGTCACGCAGCAGAATCGCGGCATCGTCGAGATCGCGCAGGCTTCTCAGCCGGGCCTTCTTGTCGGCGGCTTCGGCATCTTTGACGAGATCGGTGATCAGCGCCTCGGCCAGTTCGGCAGCGTCATCCTGCGCTGCTGCTTCGAGCGTATGGAACAGCGCCGCCACGGTTGCCGTCCGTCGCGGTTCCTGGAGGGCGGCAATCGCGGACGGCTTTCCCGCCCGTGCGACCCGCGCCAGCCGCTCCAGGCTCGCCGCCGGAACGCCTTTTGGTGGCGACGGGCGCAGATCGAACGCGCGAATGGCTTCGAGCCGGTCGAGGTGTTGCAGAAATTCGCTGGGCGATCGCTTGGTCGGCACGGTTCGCAGCGCGTCCAGCGCAACAAGACTGGTCTCACAAGTTTCATCGAACAGCTTGGCAATGCGCTCGCGCTGTTTGTCGTCGAGAGCCGCAACAAGACGTTTCCAAAGACGCTTTTGCGCCCGGTCCCGGATGCGGCTCACAAGACGTTCGAGAACGCTGACGCCCGGCAGCAGAACCTTATTGACGACAAGCCACGACGCGGCGCGCTCGACCAGAGGGCCAGGATGGTCGTCGCCGCTCCAGCACAATGCATAAAGCCATCGGGTCAGACGAAACCGGGCACGTCCGTTGTCAGCGAATTCCGTGAAGCCATAACGCTCGCGGATCAGGGAGAGATGGCGAAAGCGCTGACCGTTCTTAAGGTCAAAATAGCCACTGAGGCCGGGGACTTTCTTCAAACCAAGCTGGTCGACCAGGAAAGCCGTGACAGAACCGGGAATTTCGACATCAGCGCCAGGAAAGACGCCGATGAATCTCGCCGATCCCAGCATGAGCGCGAAGCCGAGGCGGTTGTGGTCGCCACGCAGCCCGTCGATGATCTCCCGATCACTTCGGTCCAGGTGGAAATACCGCGCCAGCTGATCCGGCGAAGGAGCGGCGGTAAAATTGGCATAGCGTTGCCGCTGCTCATCGGACAGGTGGCGGGTGGGCATATCGTGCGGAACTTAGGACTTTTGCGGAGGGAAAGCGGGGCACGGAAAATGCAGGACATTTTCCGCGCAAAATACCTATGCGGAAGTCGGGACTTTAGCAATATGTTTTGCCAAGCCTCGGGAGCACCCGCATGAGGCTGGGATATGCCCGGGTCTCGACCGAGGATCAAAACCTCGACGGACAGCGCCAGCGCCTCTCCGCAGCCGGATGCGAAAAGCTGTTCGAAGAAAAACTCTCGGGCGCCAAACGCAATCGTCCCAAACTCGAGAGGCTAATCGAACAGCTCCGCAAGGATGACGTCCTCGTGGTAACCCGGCTCGACCGCCTGGCGCGGTCAACGTCCGAACTGCTGCGCATAGCGGAGCGGCTGACGGAGAAAAACGCAGGATTACAGTCGCTTGATGAGCCATGGGCCGACACCACAAGCCCCTCTGGGCGCATGGTTATGACGATCTTCGCTGGCATTGCCGAGTTCGAGCGCACCCTCATCATCAGCCGGACAAACGAAGGCAGGCTGGCCGCGAAAGCGCGCGGGGTAACCTTCGGTCGGCCAAAGAAAATGCGCCTCGACCAGCAGGAACTGGCCCGGGAACTCGTCAGGGACGGGAAATCGATCAGCGCCGTCGCGAGGACGTTCAACGTCCACCCGGCGACGATTTACCGCGTCATCGAGGGATAGGGGCCTTATGCCGGTTTTCTGTTCCGCTCAGCCGCACAGGCCTTGTCCACGCGGAGCATGCTTCCGGCGCCGACCGCGGCCGTCCCGTGCTGGCGCAGGTGCTGCGCGACATCCAGCCCGGGGAGACCCTGGTGGTGGTGCGCCTCGACCGCCTGGCCCGCTCGGTCGGGCATCTGCTCGGCGTCATCGAGCAACTGGAGGCCAAAGGGGCGCACTTCCGCTCCCTGCGCGATCCCATCGACACCACGACGGCGCAGGGCATGTTCTCGCTGCAGGTGCTCGGCGCCGTCGCCCAACTGGAACGGGCTTTGATCGCGGAGCGCACTAAAGCTGGGCTACGCTCGGCCAAGGTCCGTGGCCGGGTGGGCGGCAACCCGGGGCTGCGCGCTCGTGACCCGGACGCCATCCGCAAGCTGCGGTCGGCGCGCGATGCCGCCCACCTCGATGCCATGCTCGCCGGCCTCGATACCTGGCTGCCAACAGTGCGACGGATGCGTCCAGATGAGCCTTGGGGCGATGTGGTGCGCGTGCTCAACCGCCGCGGCGGTAGCCAGCCATGGACCTCACAGCGTCTGCGCCGGGCGGTGCACCGGCTGGCGAGCGAAGGCATCGTGGAACCCAACTTGCTTGGGAGTGCCCGGCGCAGGCCAGCCGACGACCGGCTGGTAGCGGTGGTGGCTGGCATCGTCCTGGCGGCGCCGGCAATGACGCTGCAGCAGGTCGCCTGCCAACTCGAGGCCATGCACGAACGCACACCCCGCGGCGGCACGCGCTGGCATCCCTCGTCGGTCAGGAACCTGTTGCGGCAGGCGGAACGGCGCGGGTTGCTTGGTCCTGGTGCAGAGCCTCGGCAGCCAACCGCCCAATGACCCGGCGACATTCGGCAGACATCCGGCCGCGGCACCGCAAGCAATCCGTCGCCAGGAGACGGCACTTTGCGAGAGGCTTCGCCCCAAAGCTTGCCCTTATTAAATTATCCGAACGTTCTGATGTGCCGCCAGAGGCAGATTCAGACTGGGTTCGCCGTGGTGGTCCTTGACCTGGGCGATCGATGCCGTGAGGTCTGAGACAGGGTAATGGCATTCGAGAGCGGTGCCTCCAAGCTCTGCCACATTCGTGGTCTGCACAATACACTAATCGACTCTCTGGGCCGTTTGGCTGATCTGCTGAGGATCAAGGTCCTGGAGGCGGAAGTGGCGCGACGGCAGAGATTGACCACAGCCCAGATTGCAGAGCTGTTTGACCCGCCAACCGAGCAACGGGAATTGGTGCGCCACTTCACGCTGTCGGAAGCGGATCTTACGACAATTGGGCGTTCCCACGGCGATCACAATCGCCTCGGCCACGCCCTTATGCTCTGCTACCTGCGCTATCCCGGTCGTGCCCTGCGCCCCGGCGAACGGCCGCCGGCTGCGCTGCTTGCATTTGTCGCCGAGCAGCTCGGGGTCTTTTCGGAGGCGATTGACGTATACCTCGCGACACAGCGGAATCGTCAGCACCATGCCGTCGAATGCCAGCGCCAGCTCGGACTGCGTCCGTTCGGTAGGCGAACAGCAGCAGAATTGGCTGAAGCGCTTTTACCGCAGGCGATCGAAGACGGCCGCTTTGCCCATCTGGCCGCACTGGTGATGCAGACATGCCGCCAGTGCCGGATTGTCATTCCGACCCAAGATGCACTCGAACGGTTGTGTGGTGCACTCCGCGACCAAGCACATCGGGAAGTGTATCGCCGCCTGGCCGGGGATCTGTCCGCCGAACAGCGGCAGCGGCTCGATGCGCTGACGCAGCGGCGGGAAAAGACCGGTCAGAACTGGCTGACCTGGTTGCGGCAAATGCCAGAAGCCGCCAAGCCGGATGCCATGCTCGGTCTGATCGAACGCCTCAAGCATGTACGCGCGATTGGCATCCAACCCAGTCGCGGCCAGCAGGTCCATCAGACGCGCCTTGCTCAGCTTGTTCGTGAAGCTGGCCGCAGCACGGTCCAGCATGTCGCCGACCATGAGCGGCAGCGCCGGCACGCGACGCTGGTCGCCATCTGCCTGGACCTCACCGCCAGCCTGACCGACCAGGCCGTCGATATGTTTGACCGCCTGATCGGCGCCCTCTTTCGCAAGGCCGAGGGGCGTCAGGTCCGGGCCTTCCAGGCCGATGCCCGATCCATCAACGATAAGGTCAGTCTCTTTGCCCGTGTTGGTGATGCGCTGATCGCCGCCCACAACAAGAAGCGGAATGCTTTCCGCGCCATCGAAACGGTGATCCCCTGGAAGCAGTTCTGCACCACCGTCGCCGAAGCCAAAGCACTGGCGCGGCCAGAGACGTTCGACGCCTATCCGGGCCTGACCAGGCACTACGGCGACATCCGGCGGTGGTCGCCCGCCTTCCTGGATGCGTTCAAATTCGAGAGCGTGCCGGCGTCGGCTTCGCTTCTTCGCGCCATCGAGGTGCTGCGCGAGGCAAATCGAACAGAAGGTTCCACCCTGCCGAAAGCCGCCCCAACAAGCTTCGTCCGGCAACGCTGGGCGCCGTACGTGCTGCCCGGCGGCGTCATCGATCGACGCTACTACGAGTTCTGCGTCCTGTCCGAATTGCGCGACCGGTTGCGCGCCGGCGATGTCTGGGTCAGCGACAGCCGGCAATACCGCTCCTTCGGGGAACGACTTCTTTCCAAAGAGGCCATGCAGGATATGCAAAATTCCAGCACACCGCCGATCGCAGTCGAGGCGGACTTCGATCGCTTCATCGAGGATCGCCGCGCCCTGCTGGACAAACGGCTGAGGGAGGTCGACACCCGTGCCAAGGGAGGCCTGCTGCCCGACGTGACGATCGAGAACGGCGTGCTGAAAATCTCGCCGATTGAAAAATCCACACCGCCGGAGGCCAAGGCCTTGGTCGAGCGCCTCTACGCCATGTTGCCGCGCATCCGCATCACCGACCTGGTGACCGAAGTGGCACGCTGGACCTCTTTTCCCGACTGCTTCACCCACTTGCGCTCCGGCGAAACCGTGGCCGACAATCGTATCCTCATGGCGGCCCTACTCGCTGAAGGGCTCAATCTTGGCCTGACACGCATGGCCGAGGCATGCAGCATCGCCAGCCTCGGCGAGCTTGCCTGGACGTCGGATTGGTACATCCGCGAGGAGACCTACGCTTTGGCATTGCGGTGTCTGGTCAACCAGCAGCAGCGCGAACCCTTCGCGGCGGTATTCGGCAACGGCTCCGCTTCGTCCTCCGACGGTCAGTTTTTCCAGGCCGCGGGCCTCGGTCGTGACGCCAGCAGCTTCAACGCTCATTACGGCAAGCGATCTGGCTTCAAGATCTACACGCATCTCTCCGACCGCTACGGGCCGTTCTTCACGAAGTTGATCGGGGCTACCATGAGTGAGGCTCTGCATGTGCTCGATGCGCTGCTCTACCACCAGAGCGAGGTAACGGTCCGCCGCCATCATACCGACGGCGGCGGCGAGTCCGACCATATGTTCGCCCTCTGCTCCCTGCTCGGTTTTCAGTTTGCGCCGCGCATCCCCGATCTCAAGCATCGGCGGCTCTACAGCTTCGGCAAGCCGTCCGACTATCCGAAGCTCGAGTTGCTGATCGCCGGGCGCATCAACGTGAACCTCATCCGCGCCC
>Ga0302193_10005191_pt1 | contig 10194 bp, 4 predicted proteins | sample II_Bog_E3_3_FD_200228 | JGI IMG/M metagenome (GOLD analysis project Ga0302193, IMG submission 200228) | Peat permafrost microbial communities from Stordalen Mire near Abisko, Sweden - II_Bog_E3_3 | ecosystem: Environmental > Terrestrial > Soil > Wetlands > Peat | place: Sweden: Abisko, Stordalen...
CGAGCCGGCGTGGGAGCGGTTTCTGAGTCTTTATCGGAGCCAACTGGTAAGGGCTGCGCAGGGCATTACGGGTTCAGCGACGCTGGGGGAAGACCTGGCTGATTCTCTATACGCGGAGCTTTACGGGCTGCGCGAAGTTGAGGGGCAGCGCAAATCGCCGCTCGGATCTTATACTGGTCGCGGCTCGCTGCTGGGCTGGCTTCGCACCACTCTCGCCCAACGATTCACTGACCATCATCGCCGCACCCATCGCGAGGCTCCGCTTGAAGATGTAGACGCGACCGCACCGGCACCTGCGCCGCCGATTCCGGTGGAGACGAATGCGGTTACGGCGGCAGTGGCATGCACGCTTGGCGAGCTCGAGCCTGAAGATCGCTTTCTGCTGGCGGCTTATTATCTTGACCGGCAGACATTGCTGCAGATTGCGCGCACCACTAACGTGCACGAGGCCACCATAAGCCGCCGGCTGAAGCGGTTGCTTGAAGGACTGCGGGTTCGGCTGTTGAAGAATCTTTGCGCGGCGGGCTTGAGCAAAGCGGCCGCGCAAGAGGCACTTGGGACCGATCCGCGCGATATTGAAATAAACCTTCGGGCGCTGTTGCAAAGTTCGCAGGTTGGAGCGTTCAACGATGTGGGAGCTGAGGGCTCTATGGGGGCTGAAGGCTCCGATCAGGGAAGCCAGAGCGACAAACAGGCAGCCAATACGGCATGACTATCAACTTCAAACCCGGACTCCATCCCGACGCGGACCAGCTTAGCGCGTTTATTGAGCAGGCTTTGCCCGCGCACGAGCGCGATGGCGTGCTGGCCCACCTGGCGGTGTGCGCCGAGTGCCGCGGCGTGGTTGCACTTGCATTGCCTGAAGTGCCGGTTCCCGCTTTCGAGCCGCGGAAGTCTTCAATCGGGAAGTCGTGGTTTTCGAATTGGATGGTGGTTCTTCCCGCGGCTACAGCCGTGGCCGCGCTGGCTGCCTTTATCTTTTTTGTGCATCGTGAGAGTCCTGCGCCGCAGCAACAGGCGCAGGTTGAAACTGCGCCCGCCCCAGCGCCGCCTAATCATCTACAGACCGCTTCGCAAACCGCTCCGGCGGCGGACTTGAAAACGGCACCTGCCGCGAAACAAGCTGTTCCTCATGCGATAAGACACGAGGCCGAGATTGCGAGGGCTGCAAACGGATCGACTGGTGAGTCCGGTTCAGCTGGAGTCGTGGGTCTCGCCTCGAATGGGTCAACTGCAGACGAGCAAGTTGCGAATGAGCCAGCAGCTCCGCCGGCCGCAGTAGTTCAAAACCGAGTAGTCCAATCAGTGCAATCGTTGCCGGCGCAAAATGCTACCGATTCTTTTGCGCCGGCAGCCAGTAACGCAGTTGCTAGCCAGAATCAATCGACGGATCAGGCCAATGCGCCGCGGAGCGCCTACCATGGCGGAGCGATCGGCGGAACGCTTCAGTTGAACAATACAAATCAGCAGAACGACGCGGCAAGGCAGAACCGGCAGCAGCAAAACGGAGTGCAGCAGACCGCTTCACAGACCGTGCAAGTGCGGGCCGAGGCGCCGGCGCCGCTGGCAACAGAATCGCCTGAGTCAGGTACCGAAGCGGCGGGCAGAGTTACTTTGAATGCCAGCTTTACGCGCCAGCCTGTGCCGAGCGGATTGCCGCTGCTTTCAACGGCCGCGCAGGGAACAGTTGTGCTGGCCATTGACTCGCATCATGCGGTGTTTGTGAGCAACGACTCGGGTCAGCACTGGAAGACAGTTCAGGCAGTCTGGAAAGGACGCGCGGTGCGAGTTGAAGCTGCCGCGGACGTCAAGATGCTTACGCTTCCTCAATCGGGCGCAAGCCCAAGCACATTCGCTTCTCTGTCCCAGGGCGCAATGTTGGACAAGAAGGCCGGGATTAATCTAACCGGCGCGGTCACCGACCAGTCTGGCGCGGTGATTGCGGGGGCTATGGTCACAGTAACCGATAAGCAGACCCGCCTTGCGCGCACCCTTAGGACCGACGCGAATGGACGTTATGTTGCCGAAGGGCTGGCGCCGGGCAATTACGAACTGGATGTAAGCGCGCAGGGATTCAAGAACAGCCATCTGAATGCCGTCGCAGTCGCGGCTACAAATGAGAATGTCGCAAATGTCGCTTTGCCGGTGGCTGCCATGAGTGAGTCAGTGACGGTAGAGGCTTCGGAAGCTTCGGTTGCACCTAAAGCTGTTTTGAAAGCGAAGCCCGAGCCAAGGGCTAAAGCAGGAGGGCCTTCGCCGATATTCGAGATCGTGACAGACAAGGGCGTTCATTGGACGAGCGCCGACGGTGTGACCTGGAAACCGGAATAGCATTCGCCAAAACTGGTTTCGCGGTTTGTGGTCTTCCGCATTCAGTTGTCAACCAAGGCAAAATTTGCTGCGTTTCAATTCAATCATTTAGCTCCGATTGAGGTTGCGGATATTTACGCGCTCCAAGCGCAGAATTCTAAATAGGAGCAAATAGGAATGCAGCAGCTCAGGATCATGATCAACAGCTACATCCCCTCGCCGCCAATTGCACCCAGGAAAGTTTCTTCATTCAAAAAGCACGCAGAAACTGTGCAGCGGCGACTCCTTCCAACAAAATCAGCAGCTTGCAGCCAGTCGCTCCACAGTTTTCCCCACAGAATCTGTGCAGACCCACACAGAAACTGCGCAGATTCACGCAGAATCTGTGCTACTGATCCCTTCAGCCTCCGTGAGAAATGCAGGCCAAGGCCTACTGCAATCCTCCCGCTGAAGCTTGCACTGTTACCGGCTGGGCTGTTGGCGCCATTGGCTGCAGCAGCCTGTAACCATCACGAGTGCGGATGTGATACTTCTGCATGTCTTTGCCCGTGAGCCTTACCTGGATGTTGCGCCAGCCGCGATTATCGTTTGGCTGCGGATAGTAGGTGATGGTGTACTGGTGGGCCAGGTCTTCGCGAATGGAGTTGAATGCATCTTTTTCATCCCGCCAGTTTCCAGCGAAATAGGCTTTGCCGCCCGTGGTCTTGCTCATGCGCTCAAAGGCCGCCGCAGAAACGGGATCGCCCTGGGCCTGGCGCGTGCTGATGATGTAAATAATGGTTCCGGTCGACTCGGCGAGATCGGCCACATCCTCAGGCGGGACTGAGCTGGCGTTGTCGGGGCCATTTGAAAACACGACGATCGCCTTGCGGCCTTTGAGCTGTGCCGCGTCTTCAACCGTCATCAATAATGAGTTGTAGAGCGCGGCGTCGTCGCCGGCCACGGTGCTGCGCACGCCATTTTCAATGCGGAAGCGGTCGCCGGTGAGGGTTGCCGCGCGGGAAAGATTTCTGCTGTAGCTGTAGAACGCCACCGTGGTAGCTTCATCGAGCGAGCGGACGAACTCAGTAATCGCGTCTTGCGCAAACACAAAGCCGCGGTACATGTAATTGCTGGTGTCGAAGAGAATAAAAACGCTCGAGCCCGTAAGCTGACCCAGTTCCGCGGCGGCGGGGATTGCGCTGTTCGCGGGGGGCGGCGCGCTGCCAGCATTCACATTCACGGCGGGATCTCCAGCTTCGGTGATCACATGGTTGCCTTCTTCGAATGTGGCAATCTTCTCGGAAATTTTGTCTTCGCTGATTGCGAAGTCCTCAGGACGCAGGCCCGAAATGTAATTGCCAGCGTGGTCGGTGACGGCCACGTTCAACTGCACCAGCACTACGTTGACCTTGAGGTTCGTCGCATCGTTTTGCGCGGCTGGCCGCGGCTCTGCACCGACCAACAACAACAGCGCCGTAAGGGTTCCCAGGCAAGCGTTGATTCCGTTTTTGTTTATCATCCCGAGTCCTACTCCCAATTTGCTGTTTCCTACTGTCCCGCAACCGCGCCGACGGACGCTACGGAGATTTTGCCTTGCTGAAACTCTTCGCCGGTTTGCTTCATGGCGCGAAGGATCGCGGGCCAGTCGTCGACGTTGGTTGCAAAAATCCTGGTAACCATTTGCCGGGTCAACTCGGGCACAAGAAGATTGAGCGTCACCGGTGAATAACCCATGTCGTCTGCGATCCGCGCCCAGTAGAGATTCGACGACTCCCAGGATTCTCCGAAGAGGCGGTTGGTGTAACCGCCTGAAACTGGAAATACACCGGTTTCAACCAGCGTGGGAGCGTCGCTCTGTTCCATCTCTGGATGGGGAACTCCGAAATCTGAGGAGATGCGCGCGGGATCGGCCGCCTGCGGATCTTTTTGCGCCAGCACATCAAGATCTTTGAGCGCCTTTCCCCAATTGCCGATTTCTGAATGATATTGTTGGCGGAAATTGGCGGCCAGGTAGAAGCAGTCTGACGGCGCGATTTCCCTGGCCCACTTTTGCGCTTCGCCCTGATCGTTGAGCGCGGATTGAATTCTGGCCATGCGGCCGCCCGGCATATACGCAGCAAAGATACCGATCAGTTCTTCGCGCAATTTAGGATTAGCGCGTGCGGCGTCGAGCAGTTCTTCACCGGCATGCTGGTAAAGCGCTGCCGCATGCAATTCGTCGCTGTTCACGCTCCACCAGCGGGGCACCACTCCGCTGGCCAGCAATTGTGGCGCAGTCTCACGCCAGATGAGCGCCTGCACGTTGGCGGGGGCAATAAAATCTTCCTCCACCTGGGCCAGCGCATAGGGCAGATCGGCGAGAGAGCCCATGAGGTAAGCGCCGCCACCCGCGGTTACGCCAATGCCCACCAGCTCTGGCGCGCCCCAGATGCGCTGCACGCCGAGCACTGAAAGGGTTGAGAAATCGTGCGAGCGCACAAAGAGCGGATTGTTGTGCAGCACCTGCGCGCCCGGCGGTTCGTAGTAGGCATAGTTGAGGCCTACCAGCGTATCGCGCAGGAATGGCGTCAATTTGCCTCGCGCCGCTTCAAGCTGCGCCGGGCTTGCCGGACTGTTGATTACTGCCTTGAGATCTGTGCGCACCTGTAGCTCGGCATGACGGCTGGAGTAGATTGCGGGCGCCCACGAGGCTTTCTCGCTGCCCGTAAATATGGGCCGCGGCATCTCAAACTCGCGCAGGTTTCCGGCCAGTTCCAGCAGATTGCCGGCCGGTGCGCTTCCGTGAGCCTTTGCGTTCAATCCGTCATAAAGACCGTAAAGAGTGTCCAGCGATGCAAGCCGCTGATCTTCGAGCACCGACCGCATTCTTCGCGCCAGCTCATCGTGGACGCGCCTCCCTTGCGGACGAGTCTGAGCAGGACCGGCGAGCAGGTCTACAAGCTCGTCCTGCGACGAGTCGGCTTTGCCGGCCGCCGCCACAATCACCGCGTTCAGTGAACCGCGCGCGGCATCAAAGAGCTGCTGCTGAGTACTGATTGTCGCGAATGGAGCGAGAGCGCCCTGCCACGATTCATTGAGCTTCCGCCTGGGAATCTGTCCCTGCCTGGCCAGGATCTGCCAAACTCCGATATCGGCCTGAAACGCGCCCAGAGCGTTGGAGCGGTAGCCGGCGTTCGACAACTTGTCGATGCCGTCAGCAATCGAGATGAATTGGGAGATTGATTTGTCGTCGAGCTGGGGAAACTCGACAAAGTTGGAGTACCAATTGCTGTATCGCGCGAATCGGTCGGCCAGCAACTGCGCAGTGGCTTCTGAGATTCCGGGATCGGGCGCGCGCTTCGCATTGATCGCGCTCAGCGTCAGGTAGATCTGTAGTGGACCAGCGTCAGTTTCAACATGCGAGAAGGCCACCAGATCTTCAAGCAGCCGGTCGGGATTATCGACGCCGCGCGCATGCTTGAACCATTCGTGGTGGTCGTTGATTCCCGAGTCCTTTTCCAGGATCTGCTTCCATGCGGTCAGGTCTCCGGGCACCTTTGGCTGGCCTTGCGCGTCCCACTCAACCCGCGTAAACAGAAGCAGCAGGCTTGAGTTTCTGGCGAAGACCCCTTCGGATGCCGGGCCGGAGCCGGAAGCAGATCTGTAAGCTGCGTACAACTTCCTCAGCCGGTCAGAATGCGTCAGGTGTGCCTGCTGTTGCTGGTCGACGCGCGCTACGGCGTCAAAGTAGGCCGCCAGCCAGCCGCGGTCTTTGCTCAACAGGTTGACTACAAAATCACTTGGGGAGTTCGGGCTTGCTCCTGCCAGTTCCTGCCACTCGTGAATTGCGCCCCCCGGGACAGCTACCTGGCCGGAGTGGATGCTTAGTCGCGTTCCATAGAAATCAAGCACAGGCGCCATTGGCAGTAACGTCTTCAATCCCGGTGATTTCGCGAGCGCGTACCTGGTTTCAGGGTCGAAGTGCGCAAACGCAGCGTAGAGCCGGTCTATTTGCCCATCGTGCAAAAGTAAATCGAGCAGATCGGGAGATCCGGCCTTGCCGAAGGCGGTGGCTCCGATCCATTCCTTTTGCGTAAGCAGCACCGGCACCTGGGTGACCGGGTATTCGAAGCTGAAGGCGGTGTGCTGCGCCAACGACTCTTCGAGTCTCGCCAGCGGGAACCCCGAATCCATTGTGAGGAATGCGTGCACCGGGTTTGAAGTAACCAGGAACGCATTTCGTTCGCCGCAGGCATGCTCAAAACGATAGCCCAGCACCTCGATGAGCTTGGACGCATCGGCGCAATCTGAGACATGGACGGCGCCGTCGGGCCCGGTCAGGGCGCGCACATCCCGTGCAAATTCCACGTAGTGCGTCAGCAAAACCAGGTATTCGGTCTCCCGGTTACTTTCTCTTCCCCATAGGGTGAGGTTGCGGGCCAGCATGGGCAGAACATCTTCAGGGCTGATCTGCTGGCTAATGCCCGCCATGCGCAGAAACGACCGTAGCGGACCCGGGATGATGGCCGTTTCGTCCGCCTGGGCGGATGCGCCTGTTTCAGATACGCCTGCTTTTGGCGCGGCCACTGAAAACTGCGATCCAAAGCACACGATTGCCGATGTAAAGGCAGCGAGAGAACGAAGAGGAAGCTTCATGAACGTGCCCCTTCCGAACCGGTTGTAGCCTGATTGAAATTGAGTGAAATCTATAGTCCGATTGTTAAAGCATTATTCCCTTGTTCGGGATTTGGCGGTTAGGAGCGCTGGCCGTTCATCTTTATCAGATGCGAAATGCAATCGATGCAGGTTGCCCTTGAAAGGGCCAAAATACTTATCCCTGAGCAGGCAGCTCGACGAATATGGGGTCGAAAACATGGCTGCCGATTCCAGCAAATATTCGGTTTACAGCTTGCAAGATAGGTCGTTCGATGGTGAATTCTGAATTGTGAGCATGCTGTGTGGGAATAATGGGAATGAATGACTAAGTGAGCAGGATTATAACCCGGCTTTGTGTATACATAGCAAGTAAGTAATTGTAAAGAAATTGTCGTTTTGACTGGGATGGGCCAAAACCAACCTCGCTGGCATCTGGCGCTGCCCAGAACTGCCACCGCTGCGTACGAGGGAGGGAGCGGCTGCGGTATGTGTTTGTTCTCGGACGAACTTCTACCACTAAGTTGTTTTGTCTGTTTTCGGGGCGGCGGATTTGGATGACTTTTGCTTTGGCGTGGACTTCAGGTCTGGCAGTGCCACGGCGCGAATGTCGGAAGGGAGATTGCCGAGCTTCTTGTGGCCGGGCGGCAGGGTGACGGCCTGGTAGGCGGCCTTGCCTGTAACCGGGACAAAGGCGGTCTCGCTGAGAAGCACTGGGTTGGCTTTGGCGTCAGTGATTTGGATGTAGAGCTGGGGTGTAGCGGATGGGGCGGGAGTGGGCGCGGCGGATTGAGACTCGCCGGTTTGGGACTCGCCTGACTGGGCTCCGCTGGGCTGCGATGAGCTGCCGTCGGAGGAGAGCAGGAAGTAGCCGGTGTCGTCAGTGTAGGAATAACTCGAATCGCTGAAGTAGTTTTTTTGTGCGTCAACGAGGAAGACTGCGTAGCCGGACTGGGGTGAGAGGTCGCTGGTGTAGACGCGGCCGTGGAGAACCCAGCCTGCGGCGGCGACGGTGGGCGCGGGAGTGCTGACCTGCTGGGTGAGCACGGCGAGGCGCGCTGCAGTTGTGGTGGTTGCGGTGACAATCTTCTGGGCGGCGGTGGCCTGAGAGGAGCCAGCGCCATAGACGGCGACGGCGAGGGTGGCAGCGCGACTTTGATTGGAGAGCCGGGACTGCTGGATGAGCGTGAGTGTGGAGACGGCAGCGGCAACCTGAGAATCGGCAGCGGTGGCGACAGCCTGGATGGGGGCGCTGAACGGGTCAATGATATCGGTGCTGGTGGTATCTGTGTTAGGAACGTCGCTCATAGTGGATTCCTTTCGATGTAATTCCAAGTGAGGCTTTTGGGACTAACCCTTGCAGCGTTGTTCGTTGAAGATGACGTTTGGGTTATGGACCCACCAGTTCGCTTTGGCGGCTTTGGATTTGAAGCAGTAAGTGCAGATGTTCTGCGAGGTCACATTGGCAACTCCATACGAGGCGCCGGAGTAATAGACGGCGCTGACGGACTCCTGGAGGCGATTGGCAACCGCCTGTGCGGAGAAACCGAAGAGAAATGCGTCGGCGAAGACCGTGTCGCGCCGGCCATTGATCCAGAGCTGGTTGTTAGAGAACATGACGTGGTCGAGCGTGACGATCATGACGGAGGCGAGACCGCGCACGGAGTTCAGCTGCGTCATGAGCTGGCAAATGTTGTTTGAGAACAATACTGTGCCGTTGGTAACCGACAGCGAAGACATGGGTTCATAGGCGAGGGCTGGGTCAGAGGCAAAGGCCGAACCAGAATCAGAGGCGGGGTCAGAGTCGAGCATCTTGCTGAAGGCGTCGAGGAGCTCAGAGCCATCGAGGGCCCTACCCATGTTGATGATGGAGACGGTGAGCGCGCCGGTTTCAGTGCCTACGTCAGAGAGATCGGGTGAGCTGTAGGAGAAGGCGCCCATTGTTTCAGAATCGGATGCGACGGTGCCGCCGGTGGCGAAATGGTTGCCGAGGATTGAGAAGGGGCCGGTGCCTTCAACACGGAGCGCGAGGCCGAAGGCGACGCGGACAGTGTTGTTCTCAATGCGCAGGGCAGGAAACCCGGGCGCGTAGTGGGGCAATTGAATACGATATTCGTCGCTTTGGTCCAGCTCGTAGACTTTGCTGGCGGCGTCGGACCAGGGGGAATCGGATGAAGTGTCGAGGGTGAGCGGGGTGACCTTATCGATGTAGATGCCCGCGCGCTTGCCGCCGTATTTCGTGAATTTCTCGCCTCGGAAACCGGAGAGATCGCGAGTTTCACGAATCTGGTTGCTATCGATCTCGATGTCTTCGCCGTGATAGATGTAAATGCCGCAAACTTCGGCGCCGGGGTTGATGCCGTAGTTGATAACGATGTTGGAGCGGATGAGGAGACTGGCGACGTCGGGCAGGCTGATGACGCCGTATCCATAGGGCGATGCGTTGATTGAAGCAGGCAGCACATTGCGCTGGAGAGTGTTGACGAGAATGTTTTCGGCGATGAGGACGTTTTCGAGCGAGACGATCTCGCGGGTTTTAGTGATGTCAAAGAACCCTACGGGACCGATGCCGCACATGCCTACATCGCGAATGCGGTTGCGGAGGATGTGGAGGTTTTTGATGTGGCCACCGGCGGCGACGGGGAAGGTAGTTGAACCTTTTTGGTGCGTGCCGGGAATTGTGGAGCCGCCGCCGGTGGAGCAGGCGGAGTCATGGTCAATGATAGTGCCGATCCAGGAGCCATCTCCGTTGCCGTTTTTGTCGAGATAGATGATGTTGCCGAGGGTTATGCCGTTGCGCGCGCCGCCATCGATCTCGTTTTCGACGATCCATATGTCCTTGGATGGACCGCCGATTTGCACGCCGCCGACTGCGTCGACACTGGGAGCCTTCCTTTTGGCGCCGGCGAGGGCGGAGGCTTCGGCGAGGAGGGCACTTTTCGATACTTTCTTCTCGGATGGTTGGAGAGGCTGTTGCCTGTTTTCGTTAGTGAACACAATGATGGGATCTTGCGAGCGGACGCCGCGCAAAAGGGATTCGACCTCGACGATGTTGCGCTCGAAGCGAATGGAGTCGCCCTCGAGGTAGACGGCCGGGTAGAGGCTGGCGAGGTCTTTCATCTTGATCTGGTTTTCGCAAATGATGAGGTCGGTGACGTAACGCGCGCCGATGGCGGACATTTGGGAAGCAGAGATTTCGAGATCGGTGAGCAGGATTTTGGAGTCGGGGAGCTGGTACCTGACGTCGTTGCCCTGCTGGCTGAAACCCTT
>Ga0302193_10005211_pt1 | contig 10172 bp, 9 predicted proteins | sample II_Bog_E3_3_FD_200228 | JGI IMG/M metagenome (GOLD analysis project Ga0302193, IMG submission 200228) | Peat permafrost microbial communities from Stordalen Mire near Abisko, Sweden - II_Bog_E3_3 | ecosystem: Environmental > Terrestrial > Soil > Wetlands > Peat | place: Sweden: Abisko, Stordalen...
CATTCGTCAAAAGAAGGCACTGTATGCGAGATCGAGTCTCTTCAACGTACCTCGACAGAGAGTGATTCCCGAAGCGACGACTTCAGGTCGGCAGTCCTTCAAGCCTGTGAGAGTTCGACATTGGTCAGAGTAGCTCACGGAACGACGCTCCCAGTTCCAAGCCCCGATCCGCTCTTCGAGAGCAGCGTTATACATCTCGCGTTGAAGGTTCAATTGTCGGAGCAGTGCCTGGGATCGAAGTTCGGTCGGGTGAAGGCGATAGCGGTAGGTGCGACGGCGGGAGCCCTCTTGTGCCATTTCGGATCACAATGGTCGGCCACAATCATCTTCCGATAGCAAGATTATTGAAGAATCTCCAACTAGGCCAAAACCGATTTAGCCCTCGGCGCGGCGACGGATCTTCTCGATGCGTTCGCTGGCGTGATTGACGTCGGCCCCTCGGTCGTCGAGCAACAACGCGCGGTCGGCTTCGGCTTCGGCTTCGGCGCCTTGGTCGCGCGCCGCCAGTCGCGCTTCGACGCCTTCGGCCATTATCAGCTTGGCCTCTTCGACGAGCGCCTCGACCATCTCGTCCTCCTTCACGACGCGCACGATCTTGCCCTTGATGAAGAGGTGACCGCGCTTCTTGCCGGCGGCGATTCCCAGGTCCGCGTGCCGTGCTTCGCCCGGACCGTTGACGACACAGCCCATCACCGCGACTTGGATCGGCAGGTTCAATGCCTGCAACGCCGTTTGGGCTTCGTTGGCGACTTTGATGACGTCGACCTCGGCGCGACCGCAACTCGGACAGGCGATTAGGTCCAGTCCCTTTCGTTCACGCAGGCCGAGGACCTCTAAGAGCGTGCGACCGGCGCGCGCCTCTTCGACCGGATCGGCGGTCAACGAATAACGCAAGGTGTCGCCGATGCCTTCGGCGAGCAGTGTCGCGATCCCGGCGGTGCCCTTCAACAGTCCGCCGGGAAGCGGCCCGGCCTCAGTCACGCCGAGGTGCAGTGGGTGCTCGAAGGTCTCCGAGGCCAACCGGTACGCCGCGATCATGGTCGCGACCGAGGACGCCTTCACCGAGATCTTGACGTCGTCAAAGCCGACCTCTTCGAAGTAGGCCAACTCCAGTCGCGCCGATTCGACGAGGGCTTCGGGCGTGGCGCCACCGAAGCGTTCGTAGATGTCGGGATGCAGGCTGCCGGCGTTCACGCCGATGCGAATCGGTACGCCGCGGTCGCGCGCCTCGGAGGCGACGAGCTTTATCTCCTCGGGCTTTCGCAGGTTGCCGGGATTGAGACGCAGTCCCTGGACGCCGGCTTCGAGGGCCGCGAGGGCCATCTCCACGTGGAAGTGGATGTCGGCGACGATCGGCACCGGCGAACGCGGAACGATCTGGGCGAGTCCTTCGGCGGCCGCGACCTCGTTGCACGTACAGCGCACGATGTCGGCGCCCTCGGCCGCGAGCGCGTAGATCTGCTGGAGCGTCCCTTCGACGTCGGCCGTCTTCGTCGTCGTCATCGATTGGACCGAGATCGGCGCGTCGCCGCCGACCTTGACCGCACCGACGGCGATTTGACGGGTCTTTCGGCGGGGACTGAGGGGGCTAGCGGTGACGTCCACGGTTCCAGTCTGCCCGTTTACGCGCGCGCTGAAGCACTAACGGAAGGGATTGGCGATCGGGTGGGCGATGTCGAGGAAGAGCGTGCTGGCGAAGAGCACGAGGAGCACGCCCATGAAGGCGTAGATGAAGGGCGCCATCTTGTTGACGTCGGCGTGATAACGCAGCCCGCGCTTCGAACGCAGCCGTTCGTAGGTCGCGATCGCGACGTAGCCACCGTCCAGGGGCAACATCGGCAACATGTTGAGCACGCCCACGAAGATGTTCACGGCCATAAGAATCAGCAGGAGGTCCCCGGGACCCGTCTGCGTGCTCTGGACCGCGATTCGCACGACCCCCACGATGGACTCCGGTCGCGTCGCCTGATTCGTGGGGTTCGTCGCCGCGGCGGGCGACGCGACCTGGTGGAAGAGACTCGAGAACTCACCCGGCGAGAAGACGTGCACGATGGCGTGCACGGCCGTTGCGATGAGTGATCCGACCTCGGTGACCGAACCGGGTATCGCGGCGTACCAGGTGTCACGGCCCGGGAGGTTCTCGATTCCCACGCCCAGATACCCGTGCTGGGCCAAGGGCTTGCCGCCGACCTTGACGCTCGCGCCGTTCACGGGCGTGGCGTGCAGGGTGAGCTCACGACCGGCCCGCTGGATCAGTATCGTGAGGCGCTTTCCCGTGTCGTGACTCACGACGCTGATCAACTGGTCATCGCTGGTGATCGCGACGCCGTTGATGGCGACGATCTGGTCGCCGACTTTCAATCCGGCGAGTTGCGCGGCGTTCTCCTGGTGTCCCTGCCATTTCGTGAAAGCGCCCACGCCGACGTGGCTCGTCGAGGGGAGCCCGACGAAGGTGAGTGCCGCCCAGGCCAGCAGCAACGCCATCACGACGTGCATGAGCGATCCGGCCGACGCGAACAGGGCCTTTCGGGGATACGACGCCGATCGGTACGTTCGTTTCTCTTCGTCCTCGGGAATCGTTTCGGTCCAGGTCATGCCCGGGACCTTCACGTAACCGCCGGCAAGAATCGCGCGAACGCCGTAGCGCGTTTCGCCGATGGTCGTCGACCAGATGACCGGCCCGAAGCCGACGAAGAAATCAGTGACCTTCATCCCCGCGCGCTTGGCCGTGATGAAGTGACCGAACTCGTGGGCCATCACGATGAAGATGATCGCGAAGATCACGAGCGGCAGCGCCCAGCCGACCCACCACGTGAGCAACGCCACGAAGGCGACGGTGCCGGCGAGAAGGATGATCAGGGACCGACGGGTCTCGGGGTTCGAATCCATGACTATTGGTTGAGAATACCGTGGGCGCGCGCTCGCGCGGTCGCATCGTTGGCGACCAGGTCGGCTAAGGAATCCAACGGGTCGGCCACGTAGCCGTCCATCACTCGCGCGACGACGTCGATGATGTCGCACCAACTGATGTCGTCGGCCAAGAACGCCGCCACGGCAACCTCGTTCGCGGCGCTCAACCACGCGGGCGCCGCTCCTCCGAGCCGGGAGGCTTCGTAGGCGAGGCCGAGCGCGGGAAAGGCCTTGGGATCGGGCGCTTCGAACGTCAACTCCAGGTCCTGGGTGAAATCGATCGCGCCCCATCCATGGTCGAGGCGTACCGGCAGCCCGAGGCAGTACGCGATCGGGAGTCGCATATCGGGGCGCGAGAGTTGGGCGAGTACCGAGCCGTCAACGTACTCGACCATCGAGTGCACGATCGATTGCGGGTGCACGACGACCTCGACCCGGTCGACGGCGATGCCGAAGAGCGCGGAGGCCTCGAGCACCTCAAGTCCCTTGTTCATGAGTGTCGAGGAATCGATCGTGATCTTGGCCCCCATCGACCACGTGGGGTGGTTCAAGGCGTCGGCCTTGGTCGCGCCGCGAAGTTGGTCGAGGGACCACCCGCGAAACGGTCCCCCCGAGGCCGTGAGCAACAGTCGTCGCACGTCAGGGTAACCCGCCTCGCCCGGTGAGCTCGCGAGGCACTGGTGGATGGCGCAGTGTTCGGAGTCGACTGGCAGCATCGTCGCCCCGGGCGTCGAGCGGACCCTCGCCACCAGCGGCGCCGCCGCGATGAGCGACTCCTTGTTGGCGAGGGCCAGTCGCTTCCCGGCCTTCAGGGCCGAGAGCGTGACCGGAAGCCCGGCGAATCCGAGGACCGCGTTGACGATGATGTCCGCGCTCGCGGCGAGCGCGCTGAGACCTTCGTCGCCGACCACGATGTCGACGTTGGCCCCCACGAGTTGGGCCAACGTGTCGCGATGGGCGTCGCTGATGACAGCGACGCGCGTGACGTGGAACTCATTGACGATGCTCGCCAGTTCCCCCAGCTGTTCACCGCCGGAGAGCGCTACGAGCTCGAACAGTTCCGGTTCGCGACGCAAGACGTCGAGGGTCTGGGTCCCGATCGATCCGGTGGCGCCAAGGAGCGCGACGCTGCGCCGCACTGTCGGCATCGTCAGCCCAGTTTGAGGACGTGGCAGAGGTAGTACATCGTGGGCAGTGCGAACAACAGTCCGTCGATACGGTCCAGCAGTCCGCCGTGCCCCGGCAAAAGACGGCCGAGGTCTTTGACGCCAATGGTTCGCTTCACCATCGATTCGAAGAGGTCGCCGAGCGGCACCACGATCGAAATCGCGACGGCCGCTTCCAGGCCCGCCTTTCGCGTCCAGACGCTCATGATCGGTAAGAGCAACGCACCCGCCACGAGCGTCAGTATCGTGCCGCCCGCGGTGCCCTCAATGGTCTTGCTCGGCGAGAGCAGCCTGTTGAGCGGTCGCTTGCCGAACTGTCGCCCCACGACGAAGGCCCCGGAGTCGTTGGCGACCGTCAACACCATCGCGCCGAAGAGGTAGGAGAGTCCGTGTCCGTGGACGAATGAGTGCGGGGCCACGAAGAGCAGCGCGTAGGAACCGATGACCCCGATCCAGACGTAGACGAAGATCGTCGCGCCCAGTCCGTCGAGCACGTCGACGGCTCGATCCGCGTTGAGGTACCAGACGAATCCGAAGATGATCAGGAGGACGCTCACGGCCCCGACCGAGGTGAGGCCCTTGTTGTAGACGGCGACGCCGAGCGTGAGGATCGCGACGATGCCGAGCACCGTGGCGGGGTGCGCCCCGGCCGAGCGGAACCCGGCGTAGGCCTCGGCCCCGGCCAGGGCGAGTACGACGAGGACCATCACCGTCACGGGCAGGGCGCCCAAGACGAAGACCCCCGAGACGACGGCGGCGAGCAGCACACCCGTCACGAGCGAACGAGAGAAGTTGCGGTCGTTGCTCTGGCGAACGGCGCGACCGGCGAGTGGGTTCGCCGAGATCGACCGGCGCGTGCGCTGGATGCGGTCCGGTTCGGGTCGCGGCGCTTCGGTCACGACCTCCTCGACGTGGGGCACCTCGGTCTCGATGAACTCCCAGGGCCGAGCCGTGTCTTCGCGCTGTTCACCGGCGAGGATGGCGGTATCGAACTGGTCCTCGTGAGCGACCCAGTCGGCCTCGCCCTCACGCCACGCCGGCGCGGGGATTGCCGACCAGGGGTCGTCGCTGTCGGCCGCTTCGCGAGCCACGACGATCGGCACCTGCCCGGTCGGGGCGTCGGTCCAGTGCGGCAGCAACGTCGTGGGGTCGATGATCATCGTCTCGTCGGCCGCGTCGGCGGCGATCTCGGCGCCGGTGATCGTCACCCGAGAGTCGGTCGAGCTCACGACGGGCATCTCGCCCGTGGGTTCGTCGAACAGCGTGCCGTCGTCGTCGTCAGACTTCAAGTAGTTCTTGCTCCTTGTGAGCGAGTAGCGCGTCCACGACGGCCACTTCTTCTTGGGTCATCTTGTCAAGGATCTTCTCGTAGTACTCGAGGTCGTCACTCGAGATGCTCTTGTCCTTTTCCAGGGCCTCGAGTTCTTGGCGGGCGTGACGTCGGCATCCCCGTAACGCCACTCGTCCGTCCTCGGCCTTGGCGTGGACGATCTTGACGAAGCTCTTACGACGTTCTTCGGTGAGTGACGGGAACGTGAGGCGAATGACGACGCCGTCGTTCGAGGGATTGAGTCCGAGATCGGCGTTGGAGATCGCCTTTTCGATTGACGCCATCGCGCCCTTGTCGAAGGGCGACACGACGAGCAGACGTGGCTCGGGCACCGAGAAGTTCGCGAGCTGCTTCAGGGCCGTGTCGGTGCCGTAGTACTCGACCATCAGGTTCTCGATAATGGCCGAGGACGCTCGGCCGGTGCGAACCGTGGCGAACTCGGACCTGGCGTGCTCGATCACCTTCGCCATGCGGTCACGAGTGTCTTCCATCACTAGCTCGACGAGTTCGTTTTCCATTACCTCACCAGCGTACCGACGGCCTGACCGTCGAGCGCGCGACCCAAGTTTCCATCAGCCATCAGGTCGAAGACCCGAATTGGCAGACGATTGTCCTTGCAGAACGTGATCGCCGTCATATCCATGACGCGAAGGTCGCGCGAGATGACCTCGTCGAAGGACAGCTCTTCGAACTTGGTGGCCTTGGGATTGACCCGCGGATCCTCGGAATAGACGCCGTCGACCCCGCCGTGAGTGCCCTTCAGGACGATGTCGGCTTCGATCTCGGCCGCGCGTTGGGCGGCGGGCGTGTCGGTCGTGAAATAGGGATTACCCATACCGGCCGCGAAGATCACGACGCGGCCCTTTTCGAGGTGTCGCACGGCGCGCCGGCGGATGTAGGGCTCGGCCACCTGGTCCATCCCGATCGCCGAGAGTACGCGCGTCGGTCGACCGTGGGTCTCGATGGCGTCTTGCAGCGCCAGGGCGTTGATGACGGTCCCGAGCATGCCCATGAGGTCAGAGTTCGCGCGGTTCATGCCGGCCATCGCGCCCGTGGCACCGCGCCAGATGTTGCCGCCACCGACGACGACCGCGAGTTCTAAGTTGCCTCGCTCCATCGCCCGGGCGATCTCCGAGGCGAGGAAGTCGACGGTCGAGGCGTCGATGGTCTCGTCGCTCGCGGCCGAGGCGAGGGCCTCGCCCGACAGCTTCAGGACCACGCGGCGCACTTTGATGATCTATCCCCCGATGACCACTTGGGCGAACGCCGTGATCGAGGCGCTACCCAAGAACTGGGCGATGGTCTGCTTCTCGTCTTTCACGTAACTCTGCTCGACGAGGACGCGGTCCTTGAACCAGCCGTTCATTCGACCTTCGATGATCTTGGGCAACGCTGCTTCGGGCTTGCCCTCGTTGCGAGAGATCTCTTCGACCGTCTTGCGCTCGGCGTCGATCTCGGACTGCGGCACGTCCTCACGATTCAGGTACAGGGGCTTCGTGAAAGCGGCGTGCACCGCGATCTCGTGGGCGACCTCTTCGGAGGCACCCTTCACCACGATTAAGACGCCGTTCACGCCGCGTCCGGCCTGCTGGTGGATGTAGGTGTCGACGACCTCATCATCACCGGCCTCGAGTCGATAGACGCGCCCGATCGAGATGTTCTCCTTCAAGGTCGTCAACAACTTCTCGATCTGGTCGTCAAACTGCGAGACGGCGTCGGTTCCTTCGGCACAGACCCGTGCCGCGATCTCGTCGACGAGCGAGACGAACTCCTCGGATTTCGCTACGAAGTCAGTCTCACAACGCATCTCGACCATCGCCGCGACGTTGCCGTTTCGCACGACGGCGACGGCACCTTCGCCAGCTTCACGGTCGGCGCGCTTCGCGGCCGACGCCTTGCCCTGGACGCGGAGCCACTTCCGCGCCTCTTCCATGTCGCCGTCGCAGGATTCGAGAGCCTTTTTGGCGTCGAGAAACCCGACCCCCGTCGCTTGGCGCAGCGCTTGCACATCCTTCGCGGTGAATGCCACCTTGTTCTCCTCTTTGATTCTCGGTTAAAAAAAATTTAGGCTTTGGCCGTTGAGTCCTCGGACTCCGTCGTCGCTTCGGTCTCAGTAGCTTCGTCGCCCACCGGAAGTGCCTTCTCGGCCTCGGGCTCGAGCGTGTCGACGATGACGAGTTCCGGCGCGTCGTCAGGAGCAATCTCTGGCGCGACGTCGGCCAACCCGTCGACCGGCGTCTCTGGAACGACGTCAGTGACGACGGGTGACTCTTCGATCAGCGCGGCCCGGTTGGCGGGGGCGGAAGTCTGCTTGGAGATGACCGGACGGTTCTGTCGGATGTAACGGCCTTCGGTGACGGCGTCGGCCATCAGACGACAGAGCAGCGCACCCGAGCGGATGGCGTCGTCGTTGCCGGGGATCACGTAGTCGATCACGTCGGGGTCACAGTTCGTGTCGACGACCGCGACGACCGGGAGGCCGAGCTTGCGCGCCTCGGTCACGGCGATGTGCTCCTTCTTCGTGTCGATCACGAAGATCGCGTCGGGGACGCGGTCGAGGTTCGCGATACCGGAGAGGTTGCGGTCGAGTTTCTCGAGTTCGCGGCTGTGGCGCAGCGCCTCGCGCTTGGGCATGTTGTCGAAGTCACCGGCGCGCTGCATCGATCGCAGCTCGACCATGCGCTTCACGCGACCGGCCACGGTGGCGAAGTTGGTGAGCATGCCGCCCAGCCAACGCTGGTTCACGAAGGGCATGCCGCAGGCCTTGGCGTAGTCCTCGATGGGACCCTGGGTCTGCTTCTTGGTGCCCACGAAGAGGATCACTCCCCCGTCGGCGACGAGGTCGCGCACGTAGGCGTAACTCGTCTCGATGCCGAGCAGCGTCTTGCGCAGGTCGATCAGATAAATGCCGTTGCGCTCGCCGAGGATGAACCGGCGCATTTTGGGATTCCAACGGCGGGTCTGGTGTCCGAAGTGAACTCCGGAGTCCAGTAGTTCTTGCAGGGTGACAAGTGCCACGTTTTTTTCCTTCCGTTCGGTTGCTCGATCCCCGTGGTGCACCCGAAGGCGACCGTACGAAACCACGGGAACATATCGTCAACTCACCCACAGCGGGAGAGCCGAAATATTCTACTCGCTCGCGCTTAGCTAGCCCCTCGGGTGGGTGTCGTGATGGACCTTCTGCAGTCGGGACTTGGAAACGTGGGTGTAGATCTGCGTCGTCGTGAGACTCTCGTGGCCGAGGAGCTCTTGCACGACGCGCAGGTCCGCGCCGCCTTCGAGCAGATGTGTCGCGTAGGTGTGGCGCAGCGCGTGGGGGTGAACGTGTCCGCGCGCGATCCGGTTGTCCAGGATGCGGCGCACGTCACGCGGTCCGAGTCGGCGGCCCCGTCGGTTGAAGAACAGGGCCTCGGGCGGCGAGTCGGTGCGCGTGACGTCATCGCGCGCGTCTTCAATCCACAGGTGCACCGCTTCGAGTCCCCGGCGATGCAGCGGCACGATGCGCTCCTTTCGGCCCTTGCCCATAACGCGAAGCAGTCCCTGGCGAAAGTCGACGGAGGTCACGTTCAGTCCGCACAGTTCGCTCACGCGAAGCCCCGCGCCGTAGAGGACTTCGCACACGGCGCGGTCCAACGTGGCCCACGCGTCCTCGCCCCAATCGTCGTCGAGCAGCGTGTCGAGCTGTTCACGAACGACGATCTTGGGCAGTCGAAGATTCGGACGCGGGGCCGACAGTCGAGCGGCCGGACTCTCTTCGAGGTGCCCGCGCTGGACCATCCAGGAGAAGTAGCCCCGCAACGAGGCACGACGTCGAATGATCGAGGTCCGTTCGTCCCCGCGCTCGGTCATGAACGCCAGGTAGTCGCGCAGGACGCGCATCGTCACCTGATCGGGTCGACGGAGGTCTCGCGCCTCTACCCAGTCAATGAGGGCCTCGAGGTCGCTCAGATAGGCCCTCTGGGTCGCTTCGGCCCGGTCCGTCGCGCGAAGCGTCACGGCGTAGTCCCGCAGGTGCCACTGCGCGCTGGCCCGAACGCCGTTAGGTTTTGGTGACACGTCCCAAGGCTAGTAACGACCCGTGGAAGGATGAATGACCTTCTAAGGTGGACGAGGAATCCGAGGGGGAACGAGTGTCGCGAATCCTGATTGTCGAAGACGACGACCACATCCGCACCGCACTTCGATTGATGTTCGAAGGTGAGGGCTTCGTGGTCGACGACGCCCCGTCGGGTGAAATCGGTATCGCCATGTTCAACCGAATGGCCTCGGACATGGCGATCGTCGACATCATGTTGCCGGGCATGTCCGGATTCGAGACGTGTCTGGCACTGCGTAACGCGAGCGACCTGCCTATCGTGATCGTCTCGGCGCGCGACGACACCGCCGACGTCGTGCTCGGACTCGAATCGGGCGCCGACGACTACGTGACCAAGCCCTTCGTGCCCGAAGTGTTGCTCGCTCGCGTGCGCGCGCACCTTCGCCGACGTCCGGAGAAGAGCACCGGTGCCTTTCAGCTGGGCGCGCTGCACGTGATTCCCGACGAGGGCGTGGTACGCCACTCCGACGGTGCTGAGTTGCACCTCACGTCAACGGAGTTTCGGCTCTTGACCGACCTCGCCTCCAACAATGGTAAGCCACTCTCGCGCGAGGACCTCCTCGAGCGGGTGTGGGGCTACGACTACTTCGGAGACAGCCGCCTCGTCGACGTGCACATCCGACGTCTACGGATGAAGATCGAGCCCGATCCGGCCAACCCGATCTTCCTC
>Ga0302193_10005215_pt1 | contig 10170 bp, 9 predicted proteins | sample II_Bog_E3_3_FD_200228 | JGI IMG/M metagenome (GOLD analysis project Ga0302193, IMG submission 200228) | Peat permafrost microbial communities from Stordalen Mire near Abisko, Sweden - II_Bog_E3_3 | ecosystem: Environmental > Terrestrial > Soil > Wetlands > Peat | place: Sweden: Abisko, Stordalen...
CGCTTCCGGTACCATACTTGAGGTACCTTTTCTCGAATGAGCCTGAAAGCCAAGCTGGAAGCAGTCATCTACGCCGCGGAGGAGCCGGTAACATTGGCCCAGCTCGCGACCCTCTTTGCCTCTGAAACCGAGGAGTGGAAACGTGCGCTCGCCACGCCACCGGCGCAGGATTCCGAACCAGATTTTGGCGACGGACAAGCAGCCCTGAGCGCTGAGCCAGCCCTGACCTCGGAGCCCGACCAGACCCCCGACACGGCGCAATTGGGATTAGAAGAACCCGCCAGCGATTCCTCCATGCCGGCCGATGGCGAAGGACAGCTGGCTGACGAAGCCCAGGCTGACCCGCTTCCCGACTCACCCGCGCAACCTTCTGCCTCACCCGAACCGGCAGCCGGCGAAGACAGCCAGGCGGCGGTGGAAAGCGCCAACGCCGAGCTGGAGTTCCGTCGACTCGCCCGTCTGCGCGAACGTGAAATCCGCGCCACCCTGCGCCAGATTCTGGACGAACTCATCGCCGACTACGCCTCTGACAACCGCGGTATCGAGATCCGCGAAATCGCCGGCGGTTTCCGCATGGCCACCAAGCCCGAGTGCCACGACGCAGTGCGGGCGTTCGTAAAGAGCCTTAAGCCTCCCATGAAGCTCTCGCTGCCGGCCCTCGAAACGCTCGCCGTCATCGCATATAAGCAGCCCGTCACGGCTCCGGAAGTGAATGAAATCCGCGGCGTTGACTCCTCCGGCGTATTCGGTTCTCTACTTGCCCGCAAGCTGATTGTCACAGCAGGGCGCAAACAGGTCATCGGCCGCCCCATCCTTTACAAAACCACACGCGAGTTCCTCCTCCGCTTCGGCCTCAAAGATGTGTCCGAATTGCCGTCGATGGAGGAATTCGAAAAAATGGCCGCCATCGAGCTTGACGAGCCGGAGACCGCGGCCCCCGAAGCGTCGGAATCCGGCGGAAACCCCGACTCCGACGCGAATCTTAGTCTCGAATTTGAAGAAAACGTTGCAGAAGACCCGACTGACGAGCCTTCGGACGCAGCACAGGAAACCATTGAAACCCAACAGACCGCCGAGACGGCGGCCAGTACGGAATCCCCAACCCCGGAAGAGGCCGCGCCTGCTGCGCCTCCGGCAATCGAGCAGGCAGAAACAGAGAATTCCCCTCATGGCGAAGAAAAAAGCCAGTCAGAGCAGTGAAGTTGAGAGCGTAACCCCTGAAACCACAGAACCCGGCACAGTCGTAAAGGCAAAAGCCAAGCCCAAGACCAAAGTCGCGCCCAAGACCAAAAAGCCGGCAAAGGCACCCGTCGCAGCAGACCCCATCGGTGACGAAACCGACGGCGAGGCCATGACTGCGCTCGAACCGGGAGGCACCTCGGCAAGTGCATCCGAAATAGACGGCGCCGAAGTGGAAGCCCTCGCCGAAGCCGAAATTGAAGGCGCGGCCTACACAACCGGCGAATCGGCCATCGCTCCTGGATCAGAATTTGAAGACGAGTTCGAAGACGAAGCTGAGCCCGCTGAAGGTCTCTTGCCTGAGCCCGAAGACGAACTGGAAGATGAGTTGGAAGGCGAATCCGAATTGGAAGGCGAGTTGGAAGACGACTCGGATTCCGAATCCAATCCAGTCCCCCGGCCGCCCGCGAAACTCGAACGATTGCAGAAAATCCTTGCCCAGGCCGGCGTAGCCAGCCGCCGTAAAGCCGAGGAGATGATCGAGCAGGGCCGCGTTCAGGTGAATGGCAAAACCGTGACCGAGCTGGGCACCAAGGCCGATGCAGGCCGCGACCACATCCGCGTCGACGGCAAGCTGCTTCATGGCGCCGAGCGTCTCCGCTACTTCGTCCTGAACAAGCCCAAGGGCTTTGTTACCACCGTCAAGGACCCCGAAGGCCGCCCCACCGTCATGCAGTTTTTTGACAAGTTCAAGGAGCGCCTCTACCCCGTCGGTCGCCTTGACTACATGAGCGAAGGCCTCCTTCTTGTCACCAACGACGGCGAACTCGCCAACAGGCTTACCCGCGCCGCCGCCGGCGTAGAAAAGACCTACCTGGTGAAAGTGGCCGGGCAGCCCACCGAAGGCGAGCTCGACATTCTCCGCGCCGGAGTCGCTATCGAACGCGGCGGCCCTGGAACATCGAAGGTCCGCACCGCGCCCGCCCGCATCCGTCAGGTCCGCCAGGGAGACAACCCATGGTACGAAGTGGTTCTCATCGAAGGCCGCAACCGCGAACTGCGCAAAATGTTCGAGGAGATCGGCCATTTCGTTGAGAAGATCCGCCGTGTCGGCTACGGCCCGCTGGTGCTTGACCAGGAACCCGGCAACCTTCGCGAATTAGATCCGAAGGAATTAACACTCCTGCGCAAAGCCGCCGACGGCTCCCTCCGCACCCCTAAATCGAAGGATCTTCGCCGCCGCAACGCCGCCGATGCAGGCCATCTGCCGACCGTCACGCCTAAACCCAGCCCTCGCTCCAGCCTTCGCCCGGCCTATCCCGCTGCTGCCAAGTCCTTTGAAGAACGGCCGGCTCCAGGCCCCAAGGACTACCTTCCCAAGCGGACCTTCGAACGGGAAACCCCGGCAGGCAGCCCCACGCGGCCTAACCGGTCGCCCGCAAGGGAATTCGGCGCCACTCGGCCGGCATGGAAGAAAGATGATCGCCCGTCCAGGCCGCCAGCGCGATTTGCCGCAGACTCAACCGGCGAATCCCGTCCGCCCGCCGGCAAATCCTTCGGAGCCAAGCCATTCGCGAAAAAGCCTTTTGGCGCTAAGCCTTTCGGAGCCAAACCATTCGGCGCCAAGCCATACGACAGGGCCAATGCCCCGAGCCGCCCCTTCACTCCGAAGCCGGAGTTCGGCGGAGCGGACCAGACAACGCCGCCCGCAAGCAGGCCCTACACCGAGCGATCATCCGCACCCCGGCCGTTTGCCGGCAAACCGGCAGAAGGGCGCAGCTTTCCAGCGAAGCCAGCATGGAAGAAGCCGGAAGGCCAGCAGAGACCGCCGTTCAAGCGTCCCACGGCTGACCGTCCAGCGCCACCGCGTCGCGAACCGGCACACTTCGACGATCTCGGCCCTGTGAGACCGCCGAACCTCCACATTGAAGAGATCAAGGCGTCGGATCGTCCCGCTCCCAGCCGTAGTGGACCCAGGCCCAGTTCCTACCGCCCGGCCCCTGGCCGCTCAAGCGCCGGACCTTCCGGCTCAGGCCGGTCCAGTTCGGAACGTCCACCATCGTCCCGTCCCTTCCGCAGCGAAGGCGGAATGCCGCGACCTTTTACCACCAGCAGCGGCAAACCACGAGCTGGCGGCGCACGCCCCAACAACAAGCCTGGTCGCACTGGAGACAGGCCTTCTTCAACTGGGTGGAAGCCCGGGGGACGGGCGAATACCGGTGCACCCGCCCGGTCCTTTGGATCGAAGCCAGGCGGCTCGGCCCGGCCTTCCTTCCGCCGCGAAGAGGGCGAGGGTTCGTTCGCCCCGCGTCCCCCGCGCTCAGACTCAGGTCCAGGCCAGCGTCCTGCCGGCAAGCCCGGCTGGAAGCCCAAGCCCAGCTTTGGCGGCAAGGGTAAGCCTGGCGCCGGCGGTAAATCGAGGCCCCCTTTTAAGGGCGGTTCAAAGCCCGGCGGCTTCTCCAAATCCGGATTCAAAGGGAAGCCCGGCGGTAAAAAACGGCCGTAGGCTTTCTCAACTACTAAGTGCGGCGGAAGATCTCCGCCGCCAACTTCCGAAACTCGAACTGTTGATACTCGCGGATGACTGCAGGCGAAAAGATGCCCATAATCACCGCGAGTACAATTCCCGGCAACAACAGAGAAACCACCACTCCGCGCGATTCACCGGTGGCCGCCGCAATCGCTCCGAACAGCAAGCAGGCTGCTCCCAGGCTGGCCAGCAGCATATAGGCGCCCGTTACCAACCCCTTCGCCTTGCCGCGGGGCATCCATATGCTCGACGCAACCACCAGGCCGCCACCCAAAAGTGGGAGGCCGACGGCAATCAGCGTCCGGTAGTTCTCAATCTGGCGAATTCCTTCCCACAAACCTTCACTCATCGCTCAACCTCCCTTTCCATGTTTCTTTCGAGAGCCGCCCGATACACGGCGCGAATGCTCTTTGCCGTTCCCACCTTGATCTCGCCCCGTTCCACCAGGTCCGCCAACAGACCCGTCATCTGGTCCGGAGGCGCTCCATTCATGCTTTGCCGCAAATTCGCAATCACGCGGTCAAGCGTGGCCCGAATCGTCGGATAGCTCACGTGGTGCAGCATCGCCATCTCCTTCAGGGACCCGGATGCCAGCACAAACTGCGCGACAAAATCCAAATCCTCTTCCGGCAAAAGGGAAACCGGATGTTCCTTGTTCCGCGATTCCCGCTGCCGAATTTCCTTCACTACGGCTTCCATGCACACAAAATTAGCACGAGTAATAAATAAAATTCAAGTGCATTTTAACTTTATTTATATTCTGGGTCGACCTCGGAGCTCACGAGGGACACAACGCGGACGCGAGACTGCAAAATGGGAGCTCCTGACACACATCCGCCTTGAACCTTTTCCTTGCTATCCTGAGAGCCTGAAATGCACAATGCCTCCACAACTGTCGATCCCATCCTGTGCGCTCCGCTTCTCCGCAAGGTGGACGCGCAGCTGATCGACCTGCTCCGCTCGCTCACCCCGGAAGAATGGGGCCTCCAAACCATCGCGCCGGCCTGGAAGGTCCGCGACGTGGCCGCGCATCTGCTCGACACGGCCCTCCGCAAGCTCTCCTTGGTGCGGGATGGGGTCCGCGACGACAACTTCGTCGAGGCGGCCGAAATCCGCTCGCCGGCCGACCTGGTCGCCTTCGTCAACCGGCTAAATCGCGAAGGCGTGGCAGTTTACCGCCGCCTCAGCCCTGCGATCCTGATTGAACTGATGACGGCAGCCTGCAACCAGAGCGCCGATTTCCACGAGTCGCTTGATCCTTTCGCCCCCGCTGCTTTCAATGTGAGCTGGGCCGGTGAGGATCGCTCCCTCAACTGGTTCGACACCGCCCGCGAACTCACCGAGCGCTGGCACCACCAGCAGCAGATCCGCCTGGCCACCGATCGCCCCGGCCTCATGACTCCGGAACTTTATCATCCCGTGCTGGACTGCTTCTTGCGCGGGCTTCCGCACGCCTTTCGCGACGTTGACGCCCTGACAGGCACAACCGTCGTGGTTGAAATAACCGGCGACTGTGGAGGCCGCTGGACCCTGGCCAAGGACCCGCCTGCATGGACTCTAATCAGAAATTCAGAAGCCGAATACAAATCTCGTGTCACAATACCGCAGGCGCTTGCATGGCGCCTGTTTACCAAAGGCATTGATCCAGCCCTTATTCAGCCGCAAATCAAAGTTGAAGGCGACCCGATTCTGGGCGAAAAAGTCCTTCACTTGACCGCTATTGTTGGCTAAGACTCAATGGTTTCCCTCGCACCAAGGAGCCCTCATGGCAAACAGCTTTGGTACCGACATCCTTATCCAGGCGCCCAATCCGGAAGAGGCCGCCGCTTTCTACGTCGAGCAACTCGGATTCGAAATCACCGGCCATGGCACGCAAATGATGAGCCTGCACGGTCCCCGCATCAACCTGTTCATCGAACGCGGCCCCGCACTCGGCCCGGTCCTTGAGGTCACAGTCCTCAATGTCAAGCAAACCGCCGAGCGCCTGGTCGATAACGGTTGCGAGATCATCAAAGACGAGCCGGAGTTCCCAAGAATCTACGTCAAAGACCCCTACGGACTGATCTACAACCTCACGACCTAGGCTGAACAAGCGGCGGGCCCGCTCTATTCTCCCGCCTTCAAAGCCAATGTCTCCACCACTTGAATGATCTTGAGCAACTCCTGCGGCAGACCATGCCGCTCCTGCAAGTAAGCCGCGCCGTTGTATGAGATCCAGACGCTTTTCTCGCCGTCCTCCCAAACCAGAATCTTGAGCGGCAGGTCGATGGCGACACTGGGAGCGGCCAGCATCAACGGCGTTCCTGCCTTCGGACTGCCAAAGATCAGCAGCTTCGTCGGCGGCATCGTCATTCCAACTTTTTCTGCTTCGCCACTGTGGTCCACCAACGCGAACAACGTTACGCCCTTTTCATCCAGAATTGCCTTGAGCTTCTCCGCCGTCTCGTCTACGGTGTGATGGCTCGGTACATTCACAATCCCGTTTCCTCCAGTTGTCATCTTCACCTCCTGTCCCCGCCCCCCGTGCGAATTGTTTCTCCCGCACGTCCATTTGTTCCGGCTATGATGCCCTTAGATGATCGAATCTGAAAGTCGAACCGGGCCAGTCACCTTCGGCTTCCGAAATCTCAAAATTGTTACCGAATCCCCATCTGGAGCATCTTTACAAGCATGAGTACTGAAAAAGCAACATTCGGAGCGGGCTGTTTCTGGAGCGTCGAAGCCGCCTTTGCCGCGATTCCCGGCGTCACCGCGACCGCTGTAGGCTACGAGGGCGGTCAGCTCGACCGGCCCACCTACAAAGACGTTTGCACAGACAGCACGGGTCACGCGGAAGTTGTCGAACTCGACTTCGACCCTGCGCGCGTCACCTACAACCAGATCCTTGACGCCTTCTTCACCCTGCACGATCCCACCACCCTCAACCGCCAGGGACCTGACTGGGGCACGCAATACCGCTCCGCCATCTTCTTTCACTCTCCGGAGCAGGAAGCCCAGGCCCTTGCAAAGATCGAACAGCTTACCGAGGAGGGCGTCTTCAAACCAAAACGCGTTGTGACCAAAGTGGAACCTGCCCAGACCTTCTGGCGCGCGGAAGAATACCACCAGCGCTACCTTGAAAAGCGCGGCCAGGCAAGCTGCCATATCTAGCCCTCAGCCAACGCTCTCGAATCGAAGCTCTCGCTCATTCCGCGGGGGCTTCGCCTTTTCAGCCTACGGAAAATCCGTAACCTTGGGTGTGTTGCGGGGCTTGGTCGAGGTAGGTCCTCCCGTCGAATTGATGACATTGCTGATCTCGCCCAGGTTGTCGAGCGCAATGGAAATCATGTGGTGGAATCGCACCCCCGGTACCGTCGGGACCTCGATAGCGCGAGCAAGCACTACATTGGGATGCCGGAACACTGAGTAGACGCCAAGCCCCCAGGCTTCGTGACTCGTAACGCTATCAGCCACTTTGTACGACGCCCATCCGTTGATGCGCGCGCCCTTCGCGTCCACTCCGCTGGTGTAGCTCTGCTGGTCCGGCGGGTCGTAAGGGATTTCCGACTGATAGAAATAGGTCCGGCCGCCATTGCCGTTCCAAAGCACCTGGAACTGCTGATGATGCTCCACGAAGAGCCCGTATGCGGTGACGTTGTTCCCGTTCACCACCAGGCCATTCGCGCTGGGGTTGGTCGTCCAGCCGGCGCCCGCTCCATGATCGGCGCGCCAAATCCAGGTGTGATCGACGATGGTGTCATTTGAGTTGATTTCGAGATCGATTCCCGCACTGCCCGGACCCGCACCGCCCACGCGAAAGAACACGTCGTGCAGCGAGATGGGGTTCTTTGCGTGGCTGGCATGGCTGCCTTCCGCGCCTACCTGCATCAGAATCGGCGATAGCTTCGGCCCCGCATCGATGAGCACCCCGGCAACGATGATGCCGTCTGCGTCAGCAGTAGTGATTGCCGCCGTGCCGTAGATGGGACGGAGAGTAGCAAAGCCAAGGCCCATCACAACCGTGTCGGGATGAGTAACGCGGATCGGATCACTCAGCTCGTACATTCCAGGCGTCAGCAGCAAGTGCTTGCCCTTTGCCAGTTGTTCGTTCATCGTGGCTGCGGTGTCAGTGCCCGGGTGAGCGATATAGAACTTTTCGAGTGGAATGGATTTTCCCGGTGTCATCCCGCCGTGCCAAGTAATTCCCAAGCTGTTGGCCACGAGCGAGGGAACCCGAACGGAATAATTCCCGTGCCCGTCCACTTCAATGAAGGGCTTCTCGCGAACGATCGGCGTCTGGGCGATCTTCGTGTATGGCGGCGAGGGCCAATCGCCCTCCGGCGGTTTGGGGATGCCGACAAACACCATGTTCCAGTTGGCGCCAGTCCACGAGCCCCATTCGCTGTTGCGGGAGATCCACTGCTGCTGCGTGCCGGAGCCCACATTGCCATCGAACAGCGAGTCCGAGATCCATCCCCCACTGGCCCAGCCATGGTTCTGATTCAGCACCATGCTGCCAAGAATGTGCATGCGGCGAAACGGCGCAGCCTGGGAAACGGCCCACTGCATGGTTCCATCCGCTGCTCCGCCGGTCGGCGTCACCGCGAAACCTTCAGCAGTCCGCCAGAAGGTGCAGGTTGCATTGTCGTGTGGCAGGCTGGCATCGGCGTGGACGTTGCCGGTGATATGGACGGCGTCGGGCGTGGCGCCCAGGCCGATGACTTCGGTGTAGAAGCCGATGGGAATATTCAATTTGTATTCGCCCGGCAGAAACAGGAAAGCGTTCCGTTGGGATCCAAACTCGTTGTGCTGCTGTACTGCATAGACCGCATCGATCTGCGCCTGGATGGTCGCAGCAGGCATGGTCGAACTGAAAACCAGAACATTGGGGCCAAAATCCGGCTGTGCGGGCGCTGCGATTCCAGGAATGCTGCAACACGCCACGAGGGCAAAAAACACACCAGCTGCCCGAATGGAATCTGCTCCGGCCTTTGCGCCGATTTGGATTGATCTTTTCATTGGCTCCCCAGTCAGCTTCGTATGGTATCGATCTCAGCCAGGATAGACAAATGGCCAGACCAATGGTTCCATCTTCATCCCGGTTTGTGGACACGGGCTGGTTCCCCGAGCGAGAATTGCGGACACGTGGGGAGACCAGATTGAAACGATCTTCTATGACGCGGCGGGATTTTGTCCGGTTGGGAGCGGGCGCAGTTGCCGCAGGCGCAGCGGTGAATACCACTCTTTTGGACCCACCGTCATCCACGGCACAGACCGTGGCCGGCGAAGCCAAGGGTGCCGCAAAGGCCCGCACCATCCGATTCATTTCCATCGGCACTGGGATTCGCGGCTGCGATTTGCTGCGTGCGGCGCGGCAGGTGCCGAACAGTGTTTGCGTCGGCTCCGCAGATATCTACACCATGCACCAGCGCGCGGGGAAGGAAGCCTATGGTGCCGAGTTCCTCGCAGGCCGTGATTATCGCGCTCTGCTCGACCGCAAAGACGTGGATGCGGTGATAGTCGCCGTCCCCGACCATCTGCACAAGCGTGTGGTGCTCGACTGTCTGGCCGCCGGCAAAGACGTGTATTGCGAAAAGCCGATGAGCCACACCGTGGAAGACGGCCTCGCCATGGTGCAGGCTGTGGTGGCGGGCAAGCGGATTTTCCAGGCCGGAAGCCAGCGCGTGAGCAACATCGTCTACAAGAAAGCGCAGGAGATTTTTGCGTCAGGCAGGTTGGGCGAGGTGCATCTGATCGAGGGCCACTCAGATCGCAATTCGCCTTCGGGCGCCTGGGTATACCCCATTCCACCGCATGTCACCCAGGAAACCATCGACTGGGAAGCATTTCAGAAAGATGCGCCTCCGCATCCCTTTGACCCGGTGCGCTTCTTCCGCTGGCGCTGCTTCAAGGAATACGGCGAGGGCCTTGCCGGCGATCTGTTCGTGCATCTGCTCTCAGGCATTCAGTGCGTCACCGGCATCAACGCCATTCCCAGCCGGGCGTATTCCACCGGCAGCCTGACGCACTTCAATGACGGCCGTGATTATCCTGACCTGCTGGTGACGCTGTACGATTATCCGGGCGTGACGGTGAATCTCCACTGCAATCAAAACAACGAAGCGGGCGAGCCCATCATCTTCTATGGCTCTCAGGCGACCATGGTGATAAACGGCAATTCCCTCACGGTCACCCCGCAGGACACCAGCCCGAAACCCGCAGGATATAGCCTCAACGGGTGGACCGCGGCGGCAAAACAACAGTATCTGGATGAATGGCACAAAACGCATCCCGCGCCGCCGGTAACGCTGGGCGGCGTGGAGAACTACGTCGCATCGCCGGGATACAACGACACGGTCGACCACATTGCCAACTTCTTTCACGCCATTGAAACGCGGGACCACGTGGTGGAAGACGAAGTCTTCGGCAACAACACAGCCATCGCCTGCCACATGGCCAACCACTCTTACTTCAATCGCAAC
>Ga0302193_10005223_pt1 | contig 10164 bp, 7 predicted proteins | sample II_Bog_E3_3_FD_200228 | JGI IMG/M metagenome (GOLD analysis project Ga0302193, IMG submission 200228) | Peat permafrost microbial communities from Stordalen Mire near Abisko, Sweden - II_Bog_E3_3 | ecosystem: Environmental > Terrestrial > Soil > Wetlands > Peat | place: Sweden: Abisko, Stordalen...
GTGACGAAATTGCCGTTGGTTATCAGATTGGTGGGGTTGGCGCCGCCGATCGCGGTGCCAGGAATCGCCAGCGCCACCAGAATGACGGCGGCTGAAATTTTAATACGAAACCTATTTTTATCCATATATTTAGACATACTTAGAGAATAGTCTGAATCTTATTGTACACGCAAGGCTTAAGCGCGTGGCCGTTTTCCGCGGCGGTGCCGCGTTTTAGGGATATTGAGTGACGGTGAGATTCATTCGGGCTTTTGCCAGAAAAACGTGAGCTCGTGTTTATTATGGAACAGGTGGCGTAGGCTGCCGCCGGGGATGGCGAGGAAGGCGGCGGCGGCCTCAAAATCGGTGGCACCCTGGAATTTCACCGTGCACAGAATGCGCTGGGTGCGGCCCGCGGCGATCCAGGATTGCACCATGGCGAGCAGCTTATCCGGGTAAGCGATAACGTCGGAAAACAGCCAATCCAGCGGGGCTTGCGCACTGGGATCGAGGCCGAACGCAGAATCGCGGCGAAAGGTAACGCCTGGCATGGCGGCGACATTGGGGTGCAGTTCGGCTTTATCGACGGCGATCACCTCGGCGCCGGTTTGCGCGATGGCGAAACTCCAGCCGCCGGGGGAGGCGCCGAGATCCATACATTTAGCGCCCGGCTCAGGCCATTGGCCGAGCATTGTCCAGGCTTCCCAGAGTTTGAGATAGGCGCGCGAAGGCGGACCGGCGCGGTCTTCCTCGAAATGCACTTCGCCGTTGATGAATTGGCTGGATTGGGTGGGGCTGAAAAGCAGGCGATCGGCGGCCAGCAGCGTCCACGCCCCCATGTGGGATTGCGGGGCGGCGATGCAGGGTTTGAGCAGGCGGGCTTTGATGGGGGGAAGTTTTTCGGTGATGAGTTTGGCGCGGCCGAAGAAATCGGGGATGTAGCCGCCCCAGTTGCGCTGGATGGCGCGCATGGCGCGGGCGGCGTCACCGATCGAAGCGATTTGCAGCTCTTGCGGGGCAGTCCAGATATTTTGCGCCCACAGGCATCCCACCGGTTCGTCGGTGGAGAGGGCGAGCATGTCGTGCCACTCGCTGATGGTGACATTTTTGAGCGTCAGTTCCTCAGCCATGGTGGGGGCGAGGCCTTCGGGGGCGAGGTAGGCTGAGCGGATCATGGCGCGAGGGCTCCGGCAATGGCGAGGGTGAACCAGCCCAGCATGGTGAGGCTGCCACCGATTGGCGCCATGCCGGGGATCTTGAGGCCGGCGAAGGCGTGGATGGCGATGGCGAAGGTGAAGATCACCACGCCGGCGGCAATCATCGCGGTGGCGGCGTCGATCTTGGGGTTGGGGGCAGCGCGCTGCCAGGTGGCGATGGCGATCAGGGCGCCGGCGTGGGCCAGGATCAAGGTGGCGGCGGCGCGCATGGCTTCGTGCATTGCAGGGGTGTCGATAACCAGGGAAGCATGGGCGGCGATCGCCGATAACGCCACGCCGATCAGGCCGAACCCCGCGCCGGTGATGAACCATAGCCGCGCCATGTGCGATTTATCCTTAAAATCTGCCAACCAAACAATGCATTAGCGAGGGCCACCCACTTTGAATTGGTGGCGGGTTGCCTTAAGCTTGGCGAGGTATGGCACGTGGTGACCTTTTTCCCGAAATCGCCCCTTACGAAAGCGGTTTTCTGCCGCTGACGCAGGGGCATGTGATGTATTGGGAGCAAAGCGGCAACCCGCGGGGCAAGCCGGTTTTGTTTTTGCATGGCGGGCCGGGGGCTGGGGCAGGCAGCGTGCACCGGCGGTTTTTCGACCCGGGTTTTTGGCGGATTGTGATTTTCGATCAGCGCGGCGCCGGGCGATCGCGGCCTCTCGGGGAATTGCGCGATAACACCACGCAGCATTTGATCGAGGACATCGAGACGCTGCGGCGGTATCTGGATATTGAACGGTTTTTGCTATTTGGCGGCAGTTGGGGATCGACCTTGGCGCTGGCCTACGCACAGGCGCACCAGCAGCGGGTGATCGGAATGGTGCTGCGCGGCGTGTTTTTGGGGCGGCCGAGTGAGATCGATTGGTTTTTGCAGGGCATGGGAAGGATTTTTCCCGAGTGCCATGCGGCGTTTATCGGGCATTTGAGTGAAGATGAGCGGCGGGATGTGCTGGGATCGTATCTGGCGCGGCTGACTTCGCCACAGAGTGCGGTGCAGATGGCGGCTGCAAAAGCGTGGTCGATGTATGAGGGGAATTGCTCGACCCTGCTGCCGAGCCCCGACACGGTGGCGGCGTTTGCCAATGACCGGGCGGCGTTGGGGCTGGCCAGGATTGAGGCGCATTATTTCAGCAATGGGTTGTTTTTGCCGCCTGGGGGATTACTGGCGGGGATGGAACTTTTGCGTGATATCCCTTCCGAGATCGTGCAGGGGCGGTATGATATTGTGTGCCCGCCGGTGACGGCTTTTGATTTGGTGGCGCATTGGCCGAAAGCGCGGCTGACGATGGTGGCGGATGCCGGGCATTCGGCGCTGGAATCGGGGGCGCGGCGCGGGCTGGTGGCGGCGGTGGAGCGATTTCGCACTCTTTAGAAAGGGATAAAATATGCCCCGTGAAGCGCTTGGTGATAAAATTGTCGCGGCTGGTGAGGGGGTGAGGCGTGAAGCTTTTGGCAGCAGCGAATCCTGGCCCAAACGTACAAAAGTCTTTTGCTTCTTTTCTTCAGAAAAGAAGAGGCTTTGCCTTACCTCCGCATTTCTGACCAGCTTTGTTTTCATGGCATCACCTGTGCAGGCATCGGAGCCAGGCTGCACCCAAACCCGTGTGGACGGCACCACGCCGCCGGCCACGCTTTATGAAATCACCCCGCGCCAACTGATCAAACCATTTTACCAATGGGAAAATAATGACGGCTATTGCGGCGAGGTTTCGATGATGGAGGCCGGGCTGAGCAATGGGCAGTATATGTCGCAATTCAATGCGCGATTGATTTGCGGCACCGGGCTTTCGCAAGCGGGGCCGAACGGCGCCTGTGCCACGCATCAAAATACACCAAATTATAACGCACAACTACTGATTGAGGATCCCAATACCGGGGTGACGGGACCCAATGTGTATGCCCAGGCTTCGATGTGTGTGGCAAATTCGCGGCTTGCTGGATCGACTTTTCCCTACAGCTCGCAATCAACCGGCCTTGCAGGATATCAGCACTATATGAGCTGGGTGAAACAGCAGGTGATCGCCGGCAACCAGGTAACCTTGGCGGTGCTTTATAATGGCGGCAGCGATCCGCAATATGATCACGAGGTGGGGGTGATCAAGATCGGCACCAATCACGCGGTGAATGATCCCACCTATTATCCTGACGATGTGATTTATTTCGACGATCACGGGGCTTACACCTTGCTGGGCAGCAAATTCACCAGCAACCCGGCAATTCCACCGGGCGCCGGCAGCAACACCACCGAGTGTACGCCTTATGTTTTCGGATATAGTTTTGCCTCACTGCCCAAAACCCGGGCGCAGGCGAATGCGGCTGGCGCGCAGGGTTATTCGGTGATTATTCCTGAAAATAACACCATCAACGGCTATACCGGTGGAGACGGATACGATCCATTTCCGATTACCGGGCCGCATAATTATGCGTTTGCGGTATCGGGGCCTTTAGATAGCGGCAATGAGACATTGCCGGTACATCTTAAGATTCTTGGGCCCACCTACACCGCGGGGGTGCAGAATCCGCGCGATCCGGTGGCCTTGTATAATTATGAAAACCCGATAATCGGCAAGAGCGTGTGGGCAGAAGGCTGCACCAACACACCGCCCAAGCCGTGGATGACGCATGTGGTGCTGCAGGCCAATGTAAGCGGGCTGACGCCTGGGCAGGGCTATCATCTTTACGAGTATGATTTCACCAGCGTGAAGGGAACGGGCACATCGGCGGCCCTTGCGGTGCCGGATGCGAATTTTAACGCGAACGCGGCAATGGCGAGCCATGTGACGAGTTTTACGGCCACAACCACTGAGTTCAGTAAATCGGTGATTACCACATCGGACAAGATCGTGGTGTTTCGCTGTGTGCCGGCCAACGGGCCGTAGCCGCAAAAAAATAGGGCGCCTGGTCCTTCAGGCGCCCTATCGAAAAACTTAAATCGGCACGATCTTAAATATCGGCAAAGAAGCTAAAATAGAAACCAGGGTTACCCAAGGGTAACTCTGGCCATCGATTAACCGCCCTTCGAGCAGAAGGCGATGGTTTCACCCTGGAAGGTGCTCCAGCCATTGGCAGAGGTGCTAGTTGGCGCACCAAAGTACGGGAGGAACACCAGATCCTGCATATGCCAGGCAACGCCGGCTACCGTGTAGGTATAGTCACCATAGTTGGTGTTGCCTTCGAGTGGATCGCCGACTTCCAGCACGGCACCCGAGCCGCACTTTGACGGAACCGGATTGTTGGTGTTGGGATCGTCGATCCATTCGCCGATTTCGTGGCTCAGTGCGCCGACATCCTGCGCGAAGGCGCCGGAGACCGGAATATAGCTGGATGACGCATAGGGCTGACCGCTGCTGGCAACCGTGTGATAACCGCCAATGCAGCAACCCGAAGTGCCGTTGTTGCTGGAGAGATAGGTATCCGTGGTAATAAACAACGGCAGCGCATTGCTCGGGATCTTGAGGGTAGTGATCAGAGCCTGGATCGCCGGATCATACCAATTGATATTGGCAATGATTGCCGTCACACCAAAAACCGTAGCGGTGGTTCCGCTTTTCTTTGGCACCGTCAAGGTTTGTACTGGTTCAATGGTGGGCGCGCCCAGCAACACATGGTAGCCGGTATGGCTGCTCACGGTGCCCCACAAATTGCCGCGCTGGAACGCGTCAAGATATTGGGTGGTGCCGAGGGCCGCTGTCCCTTGCGTGTAGGTAACCGAGCTTGCGAATACTGGTGAATTGACCACGTTTTGAATGATCGATACGCCATTTTGAGTAATGACGGTCGGGTCCTCGCTGGTGGTGCTATACACCATCTTGATCGGGATAATATAGACCGGCACCGTCGTGCTGGCGCCACCGGAGGCGGTGGTTCCAATGAAGGTTTCGTTATAGGCCTTGCCACTATAGGTGTAGCTTTCTACCCAGGTTGGCGGCAACGAACCGGCGCGTGCGGCAACAGCCGCTTCGTCCAGATGGGTGCGGTGGATCACGGCGAATTTGGGAGCATAGCCGCCCGGCAGCATTTTGCCGCGCTTCACCGTGATGGTGTCGGCAAGGCTCGGGGCCGCGGCCGCCACCAGCAATATGCTGCTTAAAATCGTCGCTGAAAGATAACGGCTACGCTTCGCGCTGTTTTTTTCACTTATACGCATTTGCAATTCGCCTATGGTTTGTGGTTTGCCAGGATTGTTTCGATGATCGTCCAATTTTTTTGGTTTCGACGGCTAATGTTTTTCACTAAACCGGAGGTTGTCAATGTGGATGTGATCACACTTTGGCGTGGTGATCGCGTGTGCGGCGCAGCATTTTGGCGAATACCTGCTAAGATTCAGGCACATTTCACTATTTCATATTGTGATTTGCACACAAATTCATACGCCGCGCGACCGGTAGATCGGCGAGCAGATACAAGATCAAACAACTATGGCGTGTGGGGGTTTAAGAATATTACGCGGAGGTAATTCGACACGTAATATAAACGAATGCCTCAAATTTCAGCATGTTCCGCTCAAACCCAAGGCATCGGCCCTGAAATAATCGCGATCACATTTTCGTGATAACAACGAAAACCTTGCTGTGGGAGGCTTGAGACTGCCGAATCACGCCGCGAATCCGTGGCCGGCGAAAGATGTATGCAGGGCGTTGGAGAATGCTGATTGATTCTCAGGCGCGTTGACACCGCCGCCGCAGCGCCCGCGATGCCTTTTGTATGTAAGACACCGGGGCCGATCCTGGTTTTGTTAGAGGCTGCCGTTTACCCATTCCTTGAGGGCGGATTTGGGGGCGGCGCCGACTTTGGTGGCCACCACTTTACCATCCTTGAACATCAGCAGCGTGGGGATGCCGCGCACACCATAGGCATTGGGGGTGGCCGGGTTTTCGTCGATATTAACCTTCACAACCTTCATCTTGCCTTTGAGCTCGCCACCGATCTCTTCGAGAGCCGGGCCGATCATTTTGCACGGGCCGCACCATTCGGCCCAGAAATCCACCAGCACCGGACCCTCGGCCTTCAACACATCGGCCTCAAAACTATCATCGCTCGCTGCAAACGTATTCGCACTCATGATTCTCGACTCCAGAAAAAACGCACTCAAAGGAAGACTCTTCTTTTCTGAAGAAAAGAAGCAAAAGACTTTTGGTACGTTTGGTGCGGAGTTTGGGGCTGCCGCGTGTCTCAGGCCCAACGTACAAAAGTCTTTTTGCTTCTTTTTCTTCAGAAAAAGAAGACTCTTCCGTGAACCGCCTATATGGGCATCAAACGCCCCGGGGAATGGGCATCGAGCAGCATTGCAGGCAATTCCTGCACGCAGCCCTGCGAGGTCCAGATCAGCAGGCAAATGATCGCGCGATCGGGGTAGAGGGCCTGCAAAACCGCGCGGTAGGCAGCCATTTGGCGCAGATAACGCACCGGCGTGCGGGCGGCGTCGGCGGGGGCATCACGGCCGGTTTTGTAATCGGCAATCAGCACGCGATCGGGCAGCACCGCCAAGCGATCGATCAGGCCTGCAATCACCTGGTTGCCGATAACACCGGCCAGCGGCTGTTCGGCGCGGCTATCTGGGCCGAACAGGTCAGCGAGGGTGGGATCATTTATTACCGCCAGTGCCTGGGCAGCGGCTTGCTCGGGCTGGGCCATCAGGGCGGCAGCGGAGCCGGCATAGCGCAGTGCCGCCGCTTCACGCTCGGCGGGCGGTAAATCGGGCAGATATTGCAGCAAAGCGTGGATCAAAGTGCCGCGGCGAAATCTTTCCTCGGGCGCGCCACCCTGAAGCGGCGAGCGCGATTGCGGGGCGGCGCCGGTTTCAACCCAATCGGGACGCGAAGGAGCCAAAGGTTGCGGCCGCGCAGGCTCGGCGGGCGGTGGCAAGCCGCGCCAATGCGGAGCGCGGCCGGCGAAGATCGGAAGCGGCAGGTGGATGTGACGCGGCTTCTCGTCGCGCTGTTTGGGGGTGCGATGCTGCTGCGAGCTATGGCCGAGGCGCTGGCCCCAGCCTTTATAATCGTCGGCAGTGGCGTCGATCTTGCGCATGCCGCGTTCTACCAGGGCGTACCAGCTCGCTTCCGGCGCCTCCTTTAGCTTTTTATTGAGGGCGCCACACACCAGTACGCGATCGCGGGCGCGGGTGAGCGCCACATAGAGCAGGCGGTTATATTCTTCGAGTTCGGCAGTTCTTTTGCGGGATTTGAGAGCGTCCACGGTGTCGCTATGTTTGCCTGCGCCGGCGAGCAGCGGCAGTTGGGTGCCGGTGGGCTTATCTGGCGCCCAAAGCAGTTGATCCTTGGGGCGCGGCAGATCGGTGGTGTCGGGCAGAATCACCAGCGGTGCCTCAAGACCCTTGGCGCCGTGCACGGTCATGATGCGCACCGCGTTGAGGCCAGATTCAGCTTCGCGCTTTACATCGGTGCCAGCGTTTTCAAGCCAGAAGACAAAGCCTTGCAGGCTCGGGGTTTCGTTTTCACCGTAGGCAAGGGCCTGCGCCAACAGCACATCGAGGGCTTCGGCGGCGTCGGGGCCTAATGAGGCCAGCAATTTGGCGCGGCCACCGAGCGGGCCGAGGATTTCGACGAGCAAGCTGTAAGGCGATGTGAAATCGACGCGGCCGAGCACCTGCGCGAAAAACGATTCGGCGGCTTGCCACAGCGGCGATTGATCGCGGCGGGCGCGCAGGGCTTCGATCAAAGTGCCGGTGCGGCCGATCGCCAGATCCATCAGCTCATCATCATCGAAACCGCCAAATGGGGATTTGAGCCATTCGGCGAAGGAGAGATCGTCTTGCGGCAGCAGCAACGCGTGCGCGAGCGAAAGAATATCCATCACCGCGGGTTCGGCGGTGAGTTTCAGGCGATCGAGACCGGCAACAGGGACATCCAAGGCTTTCAAAGCGCTGGTGAGGGCGCGATCGAAGGGGCGGCGGTGACGCACCAGGATCAACACATCGCGCGCCTCAAGCGGGCGGTTTTCACTTTCGAGGATAACGCCGCCGTGGATCTGCGAGGCGATATATTCGGCTAGTTCTTTAACCAGGGCATCGAGTGCGGAAATCTGAGGGCGTTTGACATCCGGCTTTTCGAAGGGATCCTGATCGGGCATTTCGCCTTTGGGGGCCAGCGGCCAAATTTCTACCCGGCCGGCATCCGGCGCGCGATCGGCAATGTGGCGCAGGGTTTCGCGATCGATGGTAACACCGCGGGCGGCCTCGGGATCGGAAAATACCGCATCCACCAATTGCAGCACCGGGGTTACCGAACGGAACGAGACATCGAGCGTGCTATCGAGAAACGGTTTTTGTGCCGCGCGCGCGCGATCGCCAAAGATCTTTTGCCAGCGCAGGAATTCTTCCGGTTGGGCACCTTGGAAAGAGTAGATCGATTGCTTGCGGTCGCCGACCGCGAAAATGGTGCGCTCTTGCGGGGTTTTGCGTTCGGTAGCCTCGCCGGCGAAGAAATCGCCGGTGAGGCGGGCGGCGATGATCCATTGGATCGGCGAGGTATCCTGCACTTCGTCGAGCAACAGATGATCGAGGCCGGCATCGAGTTTGTAGAGCACCCAGGCGGCACCGATGTTTTCAAGCAAGGTGGCACTGGAGCGAATCAGATCGTCGTAATCGAGTTGCGCGGCGAAGCTTTTATCGCGCGCGAACAAAGCAAGCATCGGGGCGCAGAGCTCCAGCAGCGCCTGGCTGGCCTGCATCACGTTGAAGGCATCGCGCTGTTCGCGGATATCGACCACGCGCTCTTGCTCGGCGAGCATCATCGGGAGGATGTCCGGAAATTGCTTTTCGATATCCTTGTTTACGAATCCGCGCATCGAGGCTTGATCACCGCTGGCGATGAAAAAGCTGCGCTCCCATTCGGGCCATTTTTCGCGGCGCTGAGTGGGATTGAGGTTTAGCCAGGGCCCGAGAATACGTGCCTTCGTCTGCGGCATTTTACCGCCGTGCTTTTCCATAATTCGCAGCGCATTGCGAAATCCAGATTCATCGGGGACCTGGATCGCGGCATCCATAAGCGCGGTGGGATTTGGATATCTCAGGCGCAGCACGCGCCGGTAAGCCTCATTTTGCTGATCGGGCGCAAGAGTGAGGAAATCGGCGATTTTTTCACGGTTTTTTTCGAGCTGCTCGAGGAAACCGCCGAAATTCTCAAATCCGATCTTGGCGGCCAGGATATCGAGTGGCGCCTGCGGGGCGCGCGGCAGATGGGTTTCGCGGGCTTCATTGAGGCCGAGCGTTGCGTCGGCATCCTCCAGCAACTGGAAATGCGGCGATACGCCTGCTTCGAGCGGAAAGCGCTTCAACAGGGATTGACAAAAAGCGTGAATGGTTTCGATGCGCATGCCGCCGGGCAGATCGAGCACGCGCGCGAATAACATGCGGGCACGCTCGCGGTTGGCCTCGGTGGCGGGCACGGTGAGCTTGCACAACTCCTCATCGAGAGCCGCATCATCGAGCGCTACGAACGCACCCAGCCGCTGCTGCAAGCGCAGCGCCATCTCGGCGGCGGCGGCCTTGGTGTAGGTGAGGCAAAGAATGCGCGCCGGATCGGCGCCGCCCAACATCAGCCGCAAGAGCCGGCTAACCAGCAAGGTGGTTTTGCCGCTGCCGGCATGCGCCGACACGAAGGCCGACACGGCCGGGTTGCCAGCCGCTTGCTGCTCGCGCTGGGCACGCTCGGAGGGGGAAAGAGTGGCCGCTTCGGACATGCCCCAGCATCGCCGCTCGATGCGGCTGGCGCTAGGGGTATTAGCAAGAAAGGCGAGGGCTCCGCCCCATAGGCGCTAAATTAAGGGCGATGCTTAAGGAAGACTCTTCTTTTCTGAAGAAGCAAAAGACTTTTGTATGTTTGGTGCGGAGTTCGGTGCAGCCATGTGCCCCAGGTCCTATGTGACAAAAAGTCTTTTTGCTTCTTTTTCGGAAGTCAAAAGAAGACTCTTATACCAATTCGCCAAATGACTGACGTACCGGGAAAGCGGGTCT